>JAABUQ010002190.1_pt1 | contig 39458 bp, 28 predicted proteins | sample 5560001 | NCBI WGS metagenome assembly JAABUQ01 (sample SAMN10711888, study PRJNA513371) | rock metagenome | isolation source: Antarctica rocks | place: Antarctica: Victoria Land, Finger Mt nord | collected 2015-12-18
AACGAGCGATCACCGGACCTTGGTGGGCCTCGCCGAGGCTCGACACAACCTACATATTAGCACGTTTACTTTGAAGCCGCGTAATCGACGCCCTGAATGATGAGCTTCTTGAGACTCGGGTGGGACTGGGGGTCGTACTTGTCGGGGCCGAAGTCGCGGTGCCCGAGCGAGGTGTGGAACACCTTCCCCTTGCCGTAGGTGTTGGTCCAGGCGACGGCGAAGGTGGACCCGTTCCGGTCGATGGTGGCGAGGGTCTTGACGTCGGGCATCATCCGCATGTTCATGTACAGTTCGTCTTGGATCTCGAAATCGTCGATCCCGGCGACGACGGGGTTGGACTTGTCGACGACCTTGATCGTGTACTTGCCCTTGACGGCCCTGCCGTCGGGCAGGCCGACGTGGGTGTAGATCCCGCCGAGCATCTCCTTCCACTCCGGTTGCCAGTCGGGCGGGGCGTTGTCGGCCCCGTGGAGGCTGACGAAGCCGTGGCCGTCCTTGACGTAGGCGAGCAGGGCTTTCTCCTGGTCGACGGTGAACTTGAAGTCGCCGGTCCGGCGGTCGGCGTTGACGATCAGGACGTCGTACTTCTTCAGGGCCGGGGTTTCGAGGATGGCGGCGTCCTCGCAGATCGTGACTTGATAATGGCCGGTGTCTTCCAGGGTGCCGGCCAGGTACAATGCCTGCTCGCGGTAGCCGTGGTGCTGCCGCTCGCCGCCGGTCAGGAGCAGGACCTTGGCCCCGTTGGGGACCTTCTTCTGGGCGAAGGCGGGCGAATCCGCCAGGGCGCCGAGGGCCAGGGCCACGGCGAGGATCGTCGGGGTGCGCACGGGTGCTTGCTCCGTAGGGGCTCGCGTCGGGGGTGCCAACCCGCCAGTGCCGCGGGTTCCGGCCCCGGGGATCGGGGATCGGGAAGATTCGCATCGTAGGACGGCCCCGACCCGGCCGCAACAACCGGGCGGGAGCGGAGGACGGGAAATCGCCATGAGCATCACCAGTCGGTTCCTCGGCGTCGGCCTGATCGGCAGCCTGGTCGGCCTCACGGCCGTCGCCGCCGACGACGCCCCCCAGACGATCAAGGCCGGGGCCCTGAGCTTCAAGGCGCCGGCGAGCTGGAAGTCGGAGAAGCCCAAGTCGTCGATGCGCCTGTCCCAGCTCAAGGTCGCCGCGGCGCCCGGCGACGACGAGCCGGCCGAGCTGGCCGTCTTCGCCTTCCCCGGCGGCGGCGGCGCCGTCCAGCAGAACGTCGAGCGGTGGGAAAGCCAGTTCGTCGACGCCGACAAGAAGACCCCCAAGGCCAAGGTCGAGTCGCGCAAGGGCGTCAACGTCGACGTCACCCGCGTCGAGGTCGCCGGCCGCAACGTCGCCCCGATAATGCCCGGCCAGGCCGGCAAGAGCGACAAGCCGAACCAGAGGCTCCTCGGCGCCATCGTCGTGACCAAGGACGTCGGCTACTTCTTCAAGATGGTCGGACCCGACAAGACCGTCCTGGCCGCCTCGAAGGGCTTCGACGCCCTGATCGAGTCGATGACCCTGGCCCAGTGAGAGAAACCGCCGATCGCTTGAGGGGTGACGTGGTCGCGTGAGTGGTGGATCGTGGGTCGTGGGGCGTAGGTCGCGGTCAGTGGGTGGTGGGTAGTGGTCAGTGGGTAGTGGTCAGTGGATAAAAAGGCAGGAAAACCCGGGATTCGTGCTACCCACGACCCACTCTCCTCCGCGTTCTTGGCGTCTTGGCGGTTAAACTCCCCCCATCTTCGTCGAAGGCGAGGCCATGCGGACCACCGTGAATGCCTGTGCCCGGTGCACGACGACCAATCACCCGTCGACCCGGTTTTGCTCCGGCTGCGGGCTCCCGCTCGGCGCGGCGCAGGCCGACATCGGCGCGGCGCTGGACGCCCTCGGGCCTTACGAGGCCCCCGAGCCGGCCGACCCCGACGTGACCCGGGCGATCCGCGACCTCGTCGCCCGCTCGGGCTTCGAGGCGACGGCCGCCGGCCACGGCTGGCGGCTGGTCGTCCCACTCCAGCTCGACCGCCGCCAGGCCGTCTACATCGGCTACAACGGGGTCGACCCCGCCGGCCGGTCGATCGTATCCCTGGTCTCGATCTGCGGGACCGCCAACGACCGCGACCCCCGGATCTTGCTCAAGATGAACGCCCGGATCGTCGAGGGGCACTTCGCCATCAAGATCCTCCGGGGCGAAGAATACTTCGTCGTCATCCAGAACCTGGCCCTCGAGGCCGCCGACCAGACCAACGCCGCCGGCCTCGTCGCCCGGATCGCCGCCACCGCCGACGACCTCGAAGACCGCCTGACCCGCGGCCGCGACCTGTTCTGACGGCGTAAGCCCGGCTAATTCCCTCCGAATCCGCCCAAGTTTCAGAAAAAATCGCAGGTCACGAAGATTGAATTCTTGTCACCGCCGGCTCAGCTCAGGTAGTTTCCTCGTTCGAGGCGAAGGGGCCCGGGCCGGTCCCTTTCCCACCGGGATGATCGGCGACGCGATCGACACCCACAGGCCAGGACTGACGACCATGCGTAACCCCCGACGTGGTCCCCGAGCCCTCCGCCCCGAGATCGTTCCCCTGGAAACGGTCTGCCCCGTATCCAGCCTGTCGTCTGTCTTTTCAAAGGTTAAATATGCTTTGTAAGCGGGTTAGGTCCGATCCATTCGCTTGGCAGCAATCTCTTTTGATTGACGATTATGAACATAAGCTATCCCTACAGTAGATCGCGTGTCACGATTTCGGTGCGACGACTGCTCGTATGTGTCGCCGTCGTGGCAGGTGTGTTGACGCTGGAACGAGAGTGGGACTATCACCGCCGCGATCCGGCCAGCGAGAAGCTACTCCGGCCGATCATCTCGGATTATGAAAAGCAAATTGCAATTACGCGTATCGAACAGAAGGGTCACATTAGTACGGCTCTTACAATGTCAAATTCCTTCGCGGAAAGTTTTATGTTTCGTATGACGAACCTTGCTTGCGCGGTGTTCGACAGGCCAATGACCCAGGATGCCGTAAAACAAGGGTGGATTACCGCGATGATCCACCTTCGAGCAATTCGGACGAATTACAGTTATTTCACTGAAGGCCGGGGGTTCGTATTGATGGTGCTGAACGAGTACCGTTCCGCCGCGGTAAGAGGTCGTGAAATCCTCTATTACATTCGCCTCCGCGACCACTTCCAGCGGCTGCGTGCCGAGCACCGGGTCGCGATACCACCGCTTCCCCCCGAGTTCGAAGCCGAGCGACGAGAGTTGGAAGTGGAGCTACGCCAAGCGAGGGGGAGTTCCGCTAGAGTGTGGCCCCCTGACCCTTATTGGTTCCTTCCCCCGGGCACTCCGAGGCCTAAGGTGAAGCCAACGGTCTGGTCTCACGATTCAATGTAGCATCACAAAATATCTGATTTTTTTTCGTCACGTCGAACTGTTATCTCGACGACTCCAACGGCGCGGCGGTGGCCAGCCGAGCGATGATGGAAGCTTCAGCGCGACGGGGGTTTGCGGTCGAGGCTTTGACGGGGCCGATGGTCGAGCTGGGTGGGGCGGCGGTCGGCTAGGCCTGGCTGGCGGCGCGGGGGGTTGGACAAGCCGGTCGCGGGGGGGACGTGGACGGCGGACGGGCGCGGGGTCCGGGATGTCGACCCACCGCATGACCGGCTGGTCGTCCGGGGCGTCCCGGTCACGATCCATCGCGGCGGCTCGGCACGGGGGCATCAGGCCGTCGGGGCCCAACGCGACGAGTTCTTGACGCTGTTCGAGGCGGTGGCGGGCCGGTTCCGGCCCGACGTACTGGTCACCCTCGGCGACGACGGCCCGTCGCGCGCGGCCGTCGAGGCGATGGTCAACGGCATCCCCGTGATCGGCTCGGACCGGGGCGGAATCCCCGAGGCGCTGGGGGGTTCGGGGATCATCCTGCCGCTCCCCGGGCGATTGACCCCGACCACCCGCGAATTGCCGGAGATGATCGAAGCCCTCCCCTGGGTCTGGGCGATCGCCAGTCTTTGGGACGACCACGAGGAGTACGCCCGCCGGGCCCGCCGGGCCCGCGACGAAGCCCGGCGCTGGGCCCCGGAGGTCCTGGAGCCGCTCCACGAGCGGTTCTTCAAGGACGTCCGATCGGGGTCGCCGCTGGCTTGATCGCCGCCGTCAGGTCGGCCGCCCGGTAGATGGCGATGGTCGTGTCGTCGGTGAACGCCACCGGCCGGAGCCGATCGAGCGGCCGGAAGTAGCCCTCGGGACCCCAGGGGCCCCACTGGAGCGAGGCCGAGACGGCCAGATACGGCGAGTCGACCGCCAGGCCCGGGGGCAGGTCGGCGGGCGTCTGGTTGGCGTCGATCAGGTAGCGGAGGCCGACGACCCCGTACCAGGCCGGGTCGGTGTCGCCGAAATAGAAGAGGGTCAGGTCGGCGAACTCCGGCCGGTCGCGCTGGAGCCGGGCCAGCCCCCGGGCCCCCTGGCCCCAGTCGAGGTTGGAGTCCGATAAGATCCGTCGGCCCCCCATCGGGCCGCCGGCGAGGGCGTTGAAATAGGTCAACTCGCGCGGGTGGATCGCCGCGACCGCCACCGCCATCCCGGCCAGCCCCAGGACCGCTAATCCCTTCGACCACCGCCCGCGCTCGGCCAAACCCGAGACCCAGACGATCGCCGGCGCGGCGATCGGCAGGAGGTAGCGGACCCCATAGTTCCGCCTCGACCCGACGATCGCGGCCAGGAGGAACAGCGACACGATCGCCGGCAACGCCCAGTCGCGGTCGCCCCGCCGGGCCCACCCCCGGGCCAGGACCAGGAGCCAGAAGCCGAGCGGGACCTTCACGGCCAGGCAGACGAGGTAATAGTGCCACCAGCCCGTCGTCCGCCGCTCGCCCAACAGGTAGCTCGCCCCGCCGCCGGCCTGGTGGACGACCTGGGTGGCGAATCCCACCCAGTCGGCGGGGTAGGACGCCTCCAGGACCCGGCCCGCCCAGGGGGCGAACCGGGGTGGGATCTTCCCGGCCAGGAGGGGATGGTCCCCGCCCCGGCCGCTGAGGGGCAAGGTGGCGAACCCGGTGAGGACCAGGTCCGTCAGGACCATCACCAGGCCGAAGGCCACCATCCCCGGCGCCACGACCCGGGCGACCCGGGCCACGTTTCGCCCCACGCCGGCCGATCGATCCCGCCGGGTCCAGAGTTCGACCGACCAGAGGGCCGCCAGGATCGGCGGGATCAGGACCGTCGTGAACTTGCACGAGAACGCCAGCCCGCCCAGGATCGCCGCGGCGAAGAACGCCCGGCGGCTCCCGGATCGGAGGAAGGACCAGAACGCCAGGTACACGCCCGTCGAGGCGGCGACCAGCGGCAGCTCCATCGTCGCCAAGGTCCCGTGGGCCAGGAGGTTTGGGCTGAGGGCGAACAGGCTCGCCGCCATCGCCATCGCCCGGGGGCCGTAGAGCCGGCGGGCCCAGGTCGCCACCAACGCCAGCGCGACCGGCCAGGTCCAGCAAGCCCCGAGCCGGACCACCGGCAACAGTTCCGCCTGATGCTCGATCGGGTCGTCGACCCACCCCCCGTATCCCAGGCGGTCGAGCACCCAGAGGGTCGGCGCTTGCTGGACCTTGAAGAAGGTCAAGGGGGAGCCCAATCGGGTCATCTCGGCCTGATCGCCGGTCCGCCACCAGCGGGCGGCGACCCGGAGGTAAGCCACCTCGTCATAGGTCGCCGACATCCGCCCGGCCTGGTCGGCGATCAGGGCCAGCCCCAGGACGGCCGAGCCGACGACCACGGCCGAGCACCAGGCGGGCGTCGGTCGCTCGGGGGTGGTGGATTCGGTCCCGGTCATCGAACGATGTTTGTCCGCGGTTGGAAGAAGGGGTCAAGGGCCGCCCGGGGGCGTGAGGGCGATCCGCCGGCCTTCGACGCCGCTCCGCCGGACCTCGGCGATCAGGCGGGCGACGGCGACCGCGTCGGTCCAGGTCGGCGCCAAGGATTGGGCCCCGAGGGCCAGGCGGTGGAAGTGGTCGTTGAGGACCTCGCCGACCGACGGTTCCAGCGAAAGCCGCTCGTCGTGGCCCCCTTCGGCGTCGGACCACTGGATTCGGTCGGGCATCTCCAGCCAGGCCACCCCGCGCTCGGCGAAGACCTGGATGCCGGGCTGGGGCAGGAACCGGCTGGCGTCGCCCCAGGGGGCCCGATGATACCGCGCCGCCGACACCTGCGCCGCCGCCCCCTCGCCGAATTCGAGCAGGAACGTCTCGAAATCGGCGTCGGGGCGGTCCGGGGCCGGCAGGACCGTCCCGCCCCAACCCTGGACCGCCGAGGGCTCGGCGTCGAAGACGAACCGGCACCAGTCGAGGAGATAGCTCCCGGGGTCGACCAGCAAGGTCGCCGGCGCGATCTGGGTCGAGGGCCCGGGCTGGCCGTAGCGGTCGAAGCCGAACAGCCGCCCCTGGGCCACCACCATCCGGGGCGGCCCCAGCCGGGTCGCCAGCAGCTCGCGGAGCCGGAGCGAGGTCGGGTAGAACCGGCGGGCGAACTCCGCCATGAACGGCACGCCGCTCGACCGGATCAGGGCGTCGAGCCGGGAAAGGTCCTCGGCGTCGGCCGCCAGGGGCAGGGCGCAATAGATCGGCTTGCCCAGTCGGCAGGCGACCTCGACGGCGTGGAGGCCGAACCACTGGGGCGAGAGCAGGTAGACGGCGTCGACATCGGGGTGGCCGATCAGGGTGGCCAGGCCGTCGACCGCCCGGCACCCGAGCGGCCCGGCCTCGATCTCGGCCCGGCGGGCGACCTGGTCGTACACCGCGACCACCCGGAAGCGGTCCTTCATCCGGGCCAGGGCCGGCTTGTGTCGAGCCTCCCAGAGACGGCCGAGGCCGACGATCCCGACCCGGAGCCTCGCAGTCTTGGAACCTGGCAAGGACGCCTCCCGACCGCCCGCCACCGGAGCAAGGGCCCGCCCTCCGCCCCCCGGCCGTTCCCGCGAGCCTTTCCCACCGAAAGCCTAACAGCCCGCCGGCCGATCGGCCACCCGGGACCGGCGGAGCCCGGCGAATCCCAGGTCGATCGGTTCATCCATCCGCGGGATACCAGTTGGCAAGCATCTCGAATTTCGGACGGCCTCGGGACGAGGGAGAACCGGCCCTCGGAAATCGGAAATCCGTGCGATCCGCCATCCGTCTCCCGGCCCATCGGGAAGAACCGATCGACCCTGGGATCGGCGGCGCCCGGCGAATCCGCCCCGCTCGCACGCGGCGCCCGACCGCGTATAATGATCGCGAGCCGAGCGCGTTTCCTACCCCCTTTGGGGCGACTTCATGGCCACCGATTCCGTGCAACCATCGGTCGACGCCGCCGATGAGATCGCCGTCGCCGGCGAGGAGATGCCCCCGGTCATCGGCGAGACGCTCTGCCTGCCCAGCCTCAACGACGACAACCGCGAGCGCGCCCTGCCGATCCGCCCGGGCGACCTCACCCGCCTGCTCATGGCCCAGCCCCACCTCTCGCCCGACGACCGCGCCAAGCTCGGCCAGCTCGGCCCGTTGCTCGGCGCCGTGTTCCACAGCGAGTTCTACGAGCGGCTCCGCGAGCTCAAGGAGCTGTACGCCCCGCTCGACCCCGACTCCGATTACGTGCCCCTCGGCGTCCATTCCCCGGCCCGGACCGAGGAGTCCGACGAGGAGTTCCTCCCGCCGTTCGGGGCGACCCTGGAGCGGGCCAACTACCGGAAGCTCGACGTCAAGATCATCGAGCAGGCCGTCCAGGCCCCCAACGAGATGGGCCTGACCTACGTCCCCGACTTCAGCCTCTTCGAGCACCTGGAAATCTACGTCCGGGGCTACACCCAGATTTCCCGGGTCTTCCGGAGCGCCAAGACCCGGTTCCGGAAGCGGACCATGCACCTCGACGCCTACCAGCGGCTGGTCATCGTCCTGAAGTTCCGGGAGGGCCTGAACCTGGGCCCGTTCGTCCGGTCCGACGTGATCTACCTCCGGATGTTCAAGGACGTCCCCCACGTCGACATGGAGATGCACCTGCCCGAGCAGGGGACCAAGGTCAAGATGCGCTGGATCGACAAGGCCCAGATCGCCTCGCCGATCGCGATGGGGGTGCCGACCCTGGCGTTCAAGATGCTCGGCCTGAGCATCGCCGCGTTCGGGAACCCGCTGATGCTGGCCCCGCTGGCGATCGCGCCGATCTCGGCCGGGGTGAACTCGTTCTTCGGGTTCCAGAGGGCCAAGCACAAGCACCTGTCGGCCATGATCCGCAACCTGTACTACCTGACGATGGCCAACAACGGGAGCGTCCTGACCCGCCTGATCGACTCGGCCGAGGAGGAAGAATACAAGGAAACGATGCTCGCCTACTTCTTCCTCTGGCAGGCCGCCGGGCGATCCGAGAGCTGGTCCGACGCCCGGCTCGACCGCCACATCGAGGGCTTCCTCAAGGAAGTCTCCGGCGTCGAGATCAACTTCGAGATCGCCGACGCCGTGGGCAAGCTCCTCCGCCTCGGCCTGGCCCGCCGCGACCCCAAGGGCCGGCTCCAGGTCGTGGCGATCGACCAGGCCCTCGCCACCCTCGACCGGCTCTGGGACAACACCTTCCGCTACGCCTGAGCCGGCGGGCATCGTCCGTGACTCATGGGTAGGGTGGGTCGGCATGATCGAGGATCAATCCGCCCGCGGGATTTGGAGAGGGACAGGTCTTGACTTCGCCGGAAAATTCAACAAAGATTGAGCCAGGTCAGCGAGGCCTTCCCACCCCGCCTTGAACAGTCCGGCGCGAACGCGGTCGAACCGGGTCCCCCTCGGTCTCGTAAAACGAGTGTCGGTCGGCCCCCTTGAGATCGGGGACGACTGGCCCGGCCCCCGGTGTTTGACTACACTGAGGCGGTCGCGTTGCGTGGAAAGCGTCGGGCCGATCGCCCTTTGTTCCCGCCCGCCCCCGGCCACCGGCCCCTCCGACAGGTGCTCGACATGGCGACCGCCACCAAGAAGACCCCTTCGCCCTCGCCCCAGGACGACGCCCCGGCCCCCGCGCGGCCGGCGCCATCGATCCTCCGGGCGTTCGACGTCGCGTTCCGGTTCCTGGCGTCGCTCAAGCTGGCGGTGATCTGCCTGGCGACCCTGGCCGCCACGCTCGCCTTCGGGACCAAGTTCAACAGCGACTACGGGATGAACGCCGCCAACGAGTACATCTATCAGTCCAAGGGCTTCGCCCTCCTGATGGCCTTCCTCGGGGCGAACATCCTGTGCGCCGCCCTGATCCGCTACCCCTGGACCAAGCGGCAGACCGGGTTCCTCATCACCCACGTCGGGCTCTTGATCGTGATCGGCGGGTCGTGGTGGGCCGCGCAATCGGCCGACGAGGGGCTCCTGGGGATGCTCGAAGGGCAGACTTCGAGCCAGTTGATGCGGAGCCACAAGCCCGTCATCTACGTCAAGCCGCTCGACCCGCACACCGGCAAGGCCCTCGGCGAATACAAGATCCCGTTCCACGGCGGGGCGTTCGACTGGTCGCCCGGCCGGTTCCAGGTCTTGTCGGAGGCCTCGGACCCGTTCAAGCTCGCGGTCAAGGCGTTCCACGCCGCGTCGGTCCCCCGGACGATCTACGTGCCCGACCCCGCCGGCCGGCCGGTCGCCCTGATCCGGCCCCGGATCATCCCGCCGGGCCAGACCGTCGCCCGCGACGTGTTCCCCTCGGAGGAAGACCGCTGGTTCGCGATCGGGCCCGGGGCGGCGCGGCGGACCGTCAAGGTCGCCGGCCCGGCGCAGTTCAGCTACGACCATGCCAGCCGGCCCGACATCTTCGCCGACTTCCTCGACCCCCCCGCCGACCCCGGCCAGGAAGGGGTCGCCCGGCTCCGCTACGCGGACAAGGATGGCCGGTCGCGGACCCTCGACGTCCGGGTCGACGACGCCCGGCCCGGCCAGCCGATCCCCTTGCCCGACAGCGACCTGACCGCCACCTTTTCCAAGGTCGTCCACGTCCCGATCGAAGACCCCGCCGAGCGGCGGCGGTTCGGCGAGGACGTCATCAACATCGTCCAGTTCCTGGTCAAGAAGGGGTCCGGCCCCGAGGTCGAGCACAACGGCTTCGCCTCGCTGCCCAACATCCCCCCCGTCGTCCCCAAGCCCGGCGCCGAGCCCCTTCCGACCCTGATCCAGGTCGGTTATTACTTGCCCCCCATCGTCGGCGGGCAGGCCGGCGGCAAGTTCGGCGTGGTCGACGTCATGTCCGACGACGCCGGCCGGCTGGCCTACCGGGTCTTCGAGCGGGGGACGCCCGGCAAGCTCAAGGGGCACGGCGAGATCAAGCCCGGCCGGTCGATCACGGCCTTCGGCGGCAACCCCCTGGCGCCGATGACCCTGACCTTCAGCGTCGACGAGGTTTTCCCGGGCGGCCGGCGCGAGACGGTCGCCGACTCGATCCACCTGCCGCCCAACAAGGTCGACGAGGCGCAGTCGGCGGTCCTGGTCGAGATGACCGTCAAGGGCGTCACCCGCGAGGCCTGGCTCCGCAAGTCCCCCTCGTTCGACATCGACTACCGGACCTTGACCTTCGCCGACGCGATGTACGAGGTCGGCTTCGACGTCGACCGCCTCGACCTCGGGTTCTCGCTGACCCTCAAGGATTTCGACGTCGGCTTCGACCCCGGGACCACCACCGCGTCGAGCTACCGGAGCGAGGTCGGCCTGACCGACGAGGCCGCCGGGCTCAAGGACAAGCCGGAATCGATCTACATGAACCACACCCTCGACCACAAGGGCTGGCGGTTCTTCCAGACCAATTATTCCCGCCGCGTCGACCCCGAGACCGGGCGCGAGACCGGCGAGTTCTACTCGGTCTTCCAGGTGGCCAAGAACCCGGCCCGCGAGCTGATCTACGTCGGCTGCATCGTGGTCGTCCTCGGCGCCTTCGTCCAGTTCTACATGAGGGCCGGCGTCTTCTCCGACGGCGGCCGACGCGAGCGCGAGCGGGCCGCCGCCAACGCCCGCCGCCGCCTCGAAGCCAAGTCCGGCCGGCCGGCCGAGGCCCCGCCCGCGCCCCTCGCCGTCGACGACCCCGACGAGATCGAGCCGCTTTGAACGACGATGCGAATGGAAGATGGTTGATGGGTCATGGGTGATGTTGCTTCGGGCAAGGCCGGGCCAATCTTCGGCCCTCTCACCCCTCAACCCTTTTCCATCACCCATGCCCCGATCCCGAGAAACACCCCGCGAGTCAAGGCCCCACCGGCCGGGAGACTGTCCATGCGACGACGAACAGGATGGCTCGGCCTCGGATTGGCCCTGGTGGCGACCGCCGCCGGCCTCGGGGCCGACAAGGTGACCCGGGTCACGGTCGGCGACGGCCCGGCCTATCGGGCCCTGGGCGAGCTCGCCATGATGCACGAGGGGCGGGTCAAGCCGATCGACACCGTGGCCCGCGAGGAGATCAAGCAGATCTACACCCGCGAGGCGATCAAGCTCACCAGCGAGGACGGCAAGACCGTCACCACCTGGGGCCCGGTCGCCGCGTTCTTCGACTGGTCGGTCCGGCCCAAGTTCTGGGACGCCCAGCCGATCATCGCCTTCGAGTACCTGCCGCTCAAGCGGTTCCTGCTCGCCGACGAGATCCGGAATGGGCTCGACGCGATCGCCGGCAAGGCCTCGACGTCGGAGGCCGACCGCGGCCGGCTCAAGGCCCTGGCCTCGAAAAGCGAGATCGACGCCGCCGCGCTCCGCGACGTCGTCCGCGACTCGAAGCTGGCCCTCGACGACGGCCGGGCCGTCCTCAAGCTGGCCGCCAAGGTCGGCGAGGAGACGAGGTGGATGACGCCCGAGGACCTCGAAACCGCCCAGGTCGGCGTCGACGGCAAGGCGATCCCGTTCGTCCAGTGGCTCGACGGCGTGACCCGCCGCAAACGGGCGTCCGGCTCGATGGGCAACGGCGGCGCCAAGCTGACCGACGTCGAGGAGAAGGGATACGAGGCCGGGATCAAGCTGGGCCGCTACCGGGCGATCCGCGACAAGGACGCGATGGGGATGGTCCCGCTCCTCGTCATGCCCCGGCCGGCCAACCCGGCGATGCTGGCGTTCACGGCCGAGGCCATCAAGAAGATCCAGGACCACGGCGACGACAACCTGACGTTGCTGGAAAACGAGTCGGCCGGCAACCTGTCCAAGTACCTCAACGACATCCCCGGCAAGGACCGCGCCCTGCCCGGTTCCAGCCCCGAATTCGACGCCCGGTATGCCGCCTGGCTCAAGGAGAAGGCCGCCTGGGTGCCCCTCGGCGTGCTCCGCGAGGTCCCGCTCGACGAGCTGGGCCGCGCCGGGTTCCCGACGGCCAAGGTCGAGGCGTTCCGGTCGGCCTTCAAGGCGCTCGATGACGCCGAGCTGGCCAACCCCGGCCGGATTTCCGAAGGGCCCGCCGTCGCCCTGATCGCGGCGGCCCGCGACCTGGGCGGCGAGGTCAACGCCGCGAGCTACCCGTCGGCCGCCGCGCTGGCCCGCGAGGTCCACTTCAACGACTTCGCGCCGTTCCTCAAGGCGCCGATGGCCTACCTCGCGGGGGCCCTCTTGCTGGTCCTGAGCCTGGCGGCGCGGAGCTACGACGCCCCGACCAACCGGATCGCCGGGTTCGGCCGGATCGGCCGGGGCCTCTACCTCGCGGGGATCGCCGGGTTCGCCTCGGGGATCGCCCTGGAGGCCTACGGGTTCCTGCTCCGGACCTGGATCTCCGGGTGGGCCCCGGTCACGAACATGTACGAGACGGTGATCTGGGTGGCGATGGTCCTTTCCGTCCTCGGCTTCATCATCGAGGCGATCTACCGGAAGACTTACGCCGCCCTGGCCGGCTCGCTCGTCGCCCTCCTGGGGACGGGCCTGGCGGCGACGGTGCCGATGCTCGACCCCAAGATCGGCCAGCTCCCGCCGGTCCTCCGCGATAACTACTGGCTGACGGTCCACGTCCTGACGATCGTGTCGAGCTACGCCGCGTTCGCCCTGGCCTGGGGCCTGGGCCTGATCGCCTCGGCCACCTACCTGACGGCCACCTACAAGCGGACCGCGAGCTTCGCCGCGCTGGCCCGGCCGCTCTTGCCGGGCTTGCCGCTCCTGGGCCTGGGGGCTTACGGCCTCCTGGCCTTCTACGGGAAGGTCGGCTCGTCCCCGATGGTCGACGCTTACGGCTTCTGGCCGTCGGTGGCGGTCGTCTCGCTCGGCGGGATCTTCGCCGCCTCGGGCCTGTTCGCGGTCCTGGGCGAGTCGGTCAATCGCCTGGTCTTCCGCGACGAGCCCAACCTCGACGACTCGGCGCTGGCGGGCTCGGCGTCCTCGTCCCGGCCCAAGGTCGACGCCCGGGCCCGGGCCATGCAGGCGACGGCCGCGCAGATCAAGCCGATGGCCAACTTCATCTACCGGTCGATGCAGGTCGGCATCCTCCTGGTCGCGGCCGGGACGTTCCTGGGCGGCTGGTGGGCCGACAAGTCGTGGGGCCGGTTCTGGGGCTGGGACCCCAAGGAAGTCTGGGCCCTCATCACGCTCCTGGTCTACCTGATGCCGTTGCACGGCCGGTTCGCCGGCTGGGTCAACACGTTCTGGCTGGTGATGTCGTCGGTCGCCTGCTTCTGCTCGGTCCTGATGGCCTGGTACGGGGTCAACTTCGTCCTCGGCGTCGGCCTGCACAGCTACGGCGTCGGCGAGGGCGGGCAGTTGCCGGTCCTGGTCGCCACCGTGGTGATGCTCGGCTTCGCCGGCGGCGCCTTCTGGAGGCGGAACCTGTCGTCCCGCCTCCCGGGCGCGACGGCCTGATGGCCGAGGTCGCCCCCCTGGTCCTGATCAACGCGGTGGGCTTGACCAGCCGCCTCCTGATGCTCGCCCCCCGGCTCCGGGCCTTGGCGGAATCGGGATGGCGGCGGTCGCTCCGCGAGGTGGTCCCGGCCGTCACCTGCACGGCCCAGGCCAGCCTCCTGACCGGGCTCCCGCCCGACGGCCACGGGGTCGTCGGCAACGGCTGGTTCTTCCGGGACACCGGCGAGGTCCGGTTCTGGCAGCAATCCAACGCCCTGATCCAGGCCGAGCCGCTGTACGCGACCGCCCGCCGCCGGCTCGCCGCGCGGGGGCGGTCGTTCACCGCGGCCAAGCTATTCTGGTGGTTCAACCAGGGGGCGGCGGTGGACCTGAGCGTCACGCCCAAGCCGTATTACGCGGCCGACGGCGACAAGGCGTTCGGGATCGCCGGGACGCCCGACGGCCTGACCGACCGGCTCGAAGCCGAGCTGGGCCGGTTCCCGTTCCCCACCTTCTGGGGGCCCGGCGCCGGCCTGGCCTGCACCTCGTGGATCGCCCGGGCGTCGGCGAGCGTCCTCCGCGACTCCCGGCCCGACCTCACCCTCGCCTACTTGCCCCACCTCGACTACGACCCCCAGCGGTTCGGCCCGTCCGGCTCCGACCTGCCCCGGCTCGTCGGCGAGCTGGACGACGCCTGCGCCCCGCTGCTCGACCAGGCCCGGGCCTCGGGCGCCCGGGTCTGGGTCGTCAGCGAGTACGGCCATTCCGACGTATCCCGCCACGTCGAGCCCAACCGCGTCCTCCGCCGGGCCGGGTTGCTGGGAGTCCGCCCCGGCCCGTTCGGCGAGGTCTTCGACCCGTTCACCGCCCGGGCGTTCGCGGTTTGCGACCACCAGGTTGCCCACATCCACGTCCGCGACCCGTCCGCCGACCTCGACCGGGTCCGCGAACTCCTGGCCCCCGTGCCCGGGGTCGCCCGCCTGCTCTCGGGCGCGGCCCGGGGCGAGGTCGGGTTGGATCACCCCCGCTCCGGCGAGATCGTCGCCCTGTCCGCCCCCGACGCCTGGTTCGCCTACCCGTTCTGGCTCGACGACGCCCAAGCCCCCGACTATGCCCGGACCGTCGACATCCACCGGAAGCCGGGCTACGACCCGTGCGAGCTGTTCCTCGACCCCGCCATCGCCGCCCCCAAGCTCCGGGTCGCCCGCCGGCTCCTCCGCAAGAAGCTGGGGTTCCGGACCCTATTCGACGTGATCCCCCTCGACCCGTCGCTCGTCAAGGGGAGCCACGGCCTCCCCGCCCTCGACCCCCTCGACCGCCCCGTCCTGATCGGCGACGGCCCGCCCCCCGGCGAAGTCGCCCTCACCGACGTCCACCGGCTCTTGCTCGAAGCCCTCGACGCGGCCTGATCCGGGCCCGGCGCCGGCCGTCGGAGGGTGGATCGGCGTCCCGGCATCCGTTACGATGACCGGCCTCGCGCCACCTCGACGCCCCTCCCGGAGATCGACCCATGAGCATCCGAGCGTCCCTGTCCGCCCTCCGTCCACACGCCAGGACCGCCGCCCTTGTCGGGCTTGCCTTGGCCCTGGGCTTTGGCTGGGCGGCCCGCGAGCGCGCGTTCGCCGCCGAGAAGGCCGAGATCCTCAAGTCGCGGACGATCCCGCTCGACCAGGTCAAGATGGCCGACTACAGCGACCGGGGCAAGGTCGTCGGCAAGGTGGGGGTCTACCTCGCGGGCGACACCCCGGGCAGCTCGAAGTTCGTGACCGGCCGCCTCGTCCTCAACCCGGGCGAGACCCCGCACCCGCCGCACACCCACCCCGAGGAAGAGGTCATGGTCATCGAGTCCGGGACCGGCGAGATCAGCGTCGACGGCAAGATCACGGCGATCGGCCCCGGCTCGGTCATGTTCACCACGCCCGACGTCCCCCACGGGATCGTCAACACCGGCGCCACGCCCATCGTCTTCACCTTCATCAAGTGGGCGGCCAAGGGCGAGAAGTGAGCCGCCGGGGTCAGACGGGCCCGAGGATCTTGTCCATCCGCCGGACCACGTCCTTCATCCCGGCGAGGTCGGTCAGGTTGACCTCGGCGGTGATCCAGCCGCCATAGCCGACGTCGACCAGCGCCGAGCGGACGGCCGGCCAGTCGATCTCCCCTTCGCCGAGGGGGTAGCCGAACCGCTTGGGCTTGGCGTATTCCTTGACGTGGATCTTGAGGATGCGCTTGCCCAGCTCGCGAATCCACTCCTGGGGGAAGCCGTACTCGACGACGTTGCCGACGTCGAAGTAGGCCCCGACGGCGGGCGTGGCGAACTCGTCGATGTAGCGGGCCATCTCGGGGGCGCTGAGGAGGAACTTGTTCCAGACTTCCTCGATCGCGATCTTGATCCCGACGGCCTCGGCCTGGGGGATCACCTGGCGGATCGCGGCCTGCGAGCGGGCGTAGGCCTCGCGGTGCGAGACGTTGGTCCGGACCACGGCCGGGACCAGCAAGACCGTCGTGCCGCCATACGCCTTGCAATCGGCGATCGACCGGCGGATCGCGTCCAGGCCGCGGACGACGACGGCGGGGTCGGGGCTCGACAGCGGGTTGTCCCAGTGCATCGAGCCGGAGATCCCGTGGATGACCAGGCCGGTGGCGTCGCGGGCCTTGAGCACCTCGTCGAGGTCGAAGCCGTTGGGGCTGAGCAGCTCGACCCCCTCGAACCCCGCCTCCTTGAGCAACTGGAAGTGGCCGAGGACCGGCCCCTTCGACACCGAGCCGAGCATGAAGGCCTTCTTCCAGCCCGGTTTCGGATCGTCGGCGCGGGCCAGCGAGGGGGCCGCCAGGGAGGCGCCGGCGGCCTTGAGGAACGTCCTGCGGTCGGTCGGTGGCATGGTCGAATCCTCGCGGTCGGAGTCAAAACCTCTGATGGATCAGCCCGCCAACTCGGCGAGCCGGACGTCGAGCAGCTCGCCGACGACGGCGGGGTCGGCCTTGCCGCCGGTCTGCTTCATGACCTGGCCCCGGAGGAACCCCTTGACGGCCTCGGGCTTCTTCTTGCCCCCCTTGAGGTCGTCCATCGCCTTGGGGTTGGCGGCGAGGGCGGCCTCGACGGCGGCGGCGATCGCGTCGCGGTCCGAGACCATCTTGTACCCGCCGGCCTCGATGATCGCCTCGACGGGTTCGCCGGTGTCGATCATCCTGGCCAGGATCTCGCGCCCCTGGTTGGTGTTCAACTCGGACCGCCCGACCCGGTTGATCAGGTCCGCCAGGGCTCCGGGGCCGACGGGGCAATCGCCGATCGGGATCTTCCGCTCCTTGACGATCCGCAAGATGTCCTGCTGGACCCAGTTGCTCGCCAGCTTGTAGGCCCCGGTCTCCCGGGCCACGGCGTCGTAATAGTCGGCCACGTCCCGGCCCTGCTCGACCAGGACGTTGGCGTCATATTCCGACAGGCCGAAGTCGGCCGAGAACCGCCGCCGGCGCCCCGCCGGCAGCTCGCCGATCGACGCCTCGACCCGGCCGACCCAGGCGTCATCGACCACGACGGGGACGAGGTCGGGCTCGGGGAAATAGCGGTAGTCGGCCGCCGTTTCCTTCTCGCGCTGGGGCTTGGTGACGCCCTCGGGGTCGCTCCAGCCGCGGGTCTGCTTGGGGGCGTCCTTGATGGTCAGGCCGTCGGCTTGCCACTTGGCGTACTGGCGGTCGGCCTCGTGGAGCAAGGCCCGCTCGACGGACCGGAAGCTGTTGAGGTTCTTGATCTCGACGATCGGCGTGGCGACGGTCCGGCCATCCTTGTCGATATGAAGATTGATGTTGGCGTCGCACCGGAGGCTCCCCTCCTGCATCTCGCAGTCCGAGACGCCGAGGTAGCGGAGCGTCAGCCGGAGTTCATCCAGGCAAGCCCTGGCGTCGGCCACGCTCCGGATGTCGGGCTCGGTGACGATCTCCATGAGCGGGATGCCCGCCCGGTTCAGGTCCACCTCCGAGAAGCCCCCCGCGCCGTGGGTCAGCTTGCCGGTGTCTTCTTCGAGGTGGACCCGGGTCAGCCGGCACCGGCCGCCGCCGGTCCCGTCCTTCTGGGCGGGGATTTCGAGCCAGCCGCCGGAGCTGAACGGGAGGTCATACTGGCTGATCTGATAATTCTTGGGGAGGTCCGGGTAGTAATAATTCTTCCGGTCCCACTTGGTGAACGGGGCGATCTCGGCATGCAGGGCCACGGCCGTCTTCAGGGCCAGCTCGAACGCCCGGCCGTTCATGACCGGCAAGGTCCCCGGCAAGCCGAGCGACACCGGGTCGGTTTGCGTGTTGGGCGGCAGGCCGAAGTCGGTCCCGCAGCCCGAGAACATCTTGCTCTCGGTCGTGAGCTGGACGTGGACTTCGAGGCCGATGACGATGGTGTAGTCCATTTCGTCGCGATCCGATCGTTGATTGCTGGTGGAGGCGGGCTAGACGGCGGATTCGCTGGGGACGAGGTCGTTGATATCTTCATATCCGTCGGGAATGCCGTGCAACCCCCCACGCTTGATCTGGGCGAAGGTACTCAGTGTCAAACTGATGGCGTCAACAAGGTCGGGATCATCAAAACGGTATTTTCCCAGGAACCGCATGACCGCGAGCCAGGGATCAACCCCCCCACCAAGAAAATCCTTGGCGGCGAGGATCAGGTGGATTCGTCCCCAATCGGGGATGGTCTTGACGAGAAGGCAATATTCGTCCGATGCCCACTGTTGAGAGCGGGCGTATTCACGGAAGGCCGACGCGATCTGTCGCAATTCATGCTTCATCGTTTATACCAGCCTCGGCCGCTTCTCGTGCCAGTCGGTCGCCTTCTCGAAGACCCTGGCTGTCCTCAGCAATTTGTCCTCGGCGAAGGCGGGGGCCATGAGTTGGAGGCCGATGGGGAGGCCGGACTTCGTGAGGCCGCAGGGGATGCTCAGGCCGGGAATTCCGGCGAGGTTGGTGGTGATGGTGTAGATGTCGGATAAGTACATGGCCAGGGGATCGGCGGTCTTCTCGCCGAACCGGAAGGCGGCGGTGGGGGTGGTGGGTCCGACGAGGATGTCGACGTCGCGGAAGGCGGCGTCGAAGTCGTCGCGGATCAGGCGGCGGACCTTGAGGGCCTGGGTGTAATACTGGTCGGCGTAGCCGGCGGACAGGGCGAAGGTCCCGAGCATGATCCGCCGCTTGACCTCGGGCCCGAACCCTTCGGCCCGGCTGGCCATCATCATCCGGATCAGGGGGGGGAGGGCCTCTTCCTCGGGGGTCCGGGCCGAGAAGTCCTCGGCCCGGTGGCCGAAGATGGTCCCGTCGTAGCGGGCGAGGTTGCTCGAACACTCGGCCGGGGCGACCAGGTAATAGGCCGGCGCCCCGTACTTCGAGTGGGGCAAGGAAACCTCGCGGACGGTGGCCCCGGCGGCTTCGTAGACGCGGACGGCCTCGCGGATGGCGGCCTCGACCTCGGGGTCGAGCCCCTCGCCGAAGAACTCGCGGACCAGGCCGATCCGGAGGTTTTCGGGCGGGGTGTCGAGCGTGGCCGGGTAGTCGGGGACGGGCTCGTCGACGCTGGTGGCGTCGCGGGGGTCCTGGCCGGCGATCACCTTGAGGAGCAGGGCCGTGTCGGCCAGGTCGTGGGCGAACGGGCCGATCTGGTCGAGCGACGAGGCGAAGGCGATCAGGCCGTAGCGGCTGACCCGGCCGTAGGTCGGCTTCATCCCGACGATCCCGCAGAGGGCGGCGGGCTGGCGGATCGAGCCGCCGGTGTCGGAGCCGAGCGCGATCGGGGCGAAGTCGGCGGCGACGGCGGCGGCCGATCCCCCCGACGAGCCCCCGGGAATCCGGTCGAGGTCCCAGGGGTTCCGGGTCGCCCCGAAGGCGCTGTTCTCGGTGGACGAGCCCATCGCGAACTCGTCCATGTTGGTCTTGCCGACGGGCACGGCCCCGGCCGCCAGCAGGCGTTCGACCACGGTGGCGTTGTAGGGAGGCCGGAAGTCGCGGAGCATCCGGCTCCCGCAAGTGGTCGGCTCGCCCCGGGTGCAGAGGACGTCCTTGAGCGCGATCGGCACGCCGGCCAGCGGGCCGAGGGGTTCGCCGGCCCGTCGCGAGGCGTCGACGGCGCGGGCCCGGGCGAGGCTGGCCTCGGCGTCCCGGTGGAGGAAGGCGTGGATCGAGCCTTCGAGGCGGTCGACCCGGTCGAGGTAGGCGCGGGCCACCTCCTCGGCGGTGACGGCCCCCGCTTCCATCTGGCGGATCAGGGCGGCGGCGGTCGAGCGGGTCGGGTCCATCACTTCCTCGCGAACATCGGCCGGGGCGAGTCGGAGCGGGACGGGCGGGAGGGGGTCAATCCAGGACGGCGGGGACCAGGAAGCTGTCCGCGTTCCGCTGGGGGGCGTTGGCCAGGGCCTCTTCGCGAGAAAGCGACTCGCCGCGGACGTCCGGGCGGAAGACGTTGCGGACCTCGACGCCGTGGGCCAGGGGCTCGACGCCGTTGGTGTCCAGCTCCCCGAGTTGCTCGACGAACCCGACGATCGCGTTGAGCTGGCCGGTGAACAGGTCGAGTTCGCCCGGGGCCAGGCGCAACCGGGCGAGCAGGGCCACCTTGGAAACTTCGTCGGCCGACAGGCTCATCGGGGCGGGCTCCGCGGGCGGGCAAGGGGCCGGGGCGAACGACGGTCGGAGCGGACAGTCTGCCAGATGTCCCCGCCGCGTTCAAGGTTCGCGAGCCCCCGGAGGTTTGACGCCCCCCGGGCCCCCTCGTAGAATCGCCCTCGACGCGACGGGCGGGACCAGAGGCGGCGGGCTCCGGAGGGCGGGCGGGCGATGCAAGGACCGGTGGCCATCATCCTGGCGGCGGGGCACGGCAAGCGGATGCGGTCGGAGACGGCCAAGGTCCTCCACGAGGTCTGCGGCCAGCCCATGATCCGCTACGTCGTCGAGGCCGCCCGGGGCGCCGGGGCCCGGACGATCCTCGTCGTCGTCGGCTACGGGGCCGAGCAGGTCCGCGCCGCCCTGGGCGACGAGCCCGACATCCGGTTCGCCAGCCAGGACCGCCAGCTCGGGACCGGCGACGCCGTCCGCGCCTGCCGGCTGTTGCTCGTCGATTACTCGGGCCCGGCGCTGGTCCTGGTCGGCGACGAGCCGTTGATCCGGCCCGAGCCCCTGGCCGACCTCCTGGAGCGTCGCGAGGCCGAGAAGGCGGCCTGCCTCCTGGGGACGGCCATCGTCCCCGACTCGTCGGGCTTCGGCCGGATCTTGCGCGACGGCGCCGGGCGGTTCCTCAAGATCGTCGAGGAGCGGGATTGCAGCCCCGAGGAGAAGGCGATCCGCGAGGTCAACCCGAGCTGCTACGCCTTCGAGCTGCCCGGCCTCTGGGACGCCCTGGACCGGCTCGACACCGGCAACGCCCAGGGGGAATACTACCTGACCGACGCCCCGACGCTCCTCCAGGCGATGGGCCGGCGCGTGGTCGCCCTCCCCTGCCTGCTGCCCGACGACATCCTCGGCGTCAACACCCGCCAGCACCTGGCCCAGGCCAACGCCATCCTCCAGACGCGGATTCAATCCCGCCTGATGGACGAGGGGGTGAGCATCGTCGACCCCCGGAACACCTACATCGACGGCCGGGCCACCATCGGCCGCGACACGGTGATCTTCCCGTTCTCGGTGATCCTGGGCGGGGTCCGGGTCGGCGACCGCTGCCGGGTCGGGCCGTTCGCGCACCTCCGCGAGGGGACGGTCTTGGACGACGGCGTCGAGGTCGGGGCGTTCGTCGAGGTCAACCGCTCGCACCTGGAGTCGGGGACCAAGGCCCGCCACCTGGCCTACCTGGGCGATGCCCACGTCGGCCGGTCGGTGAACGTCGGGGCCGGGGTCATCACGGCCAATTTCGACGGCCGCGACAAGCACAAGACGACCGTCGGCGACGACGCCTTCCTCGGCTCCGGGTCGATCCTGGTCGCCCCCGTCGCGGTCGGGCCCGGCGCGGTGGTCGGGGCCGGCGCCGTGGTCACCCGGAACCACGACGTCCCCGCCGGCCAGACCGTGGTCGGCGTCCCGGCCCGGCCGCACCCCCGGCCCGGGCCGACCTGAGCCGACCGGGCCCCGGTACGGTTGTTGCACCGTTCCCGGCCACGACCTCCGCGGCGACCCCATCGACCCCAAGGGCCCCGGCCACCATGAGCGAGCACAAGGACCACGACGCCGCCGTCAAGAAGCTCGGCCAGATGATCAAGGACATCCAGTTCGCCATGCTCACGACCGTCGAGCCCGACGGCTCGCTCCGGAGCCGGCCAATGGCCACGCACCAGGACCACGACAAGGAGTTCGACGGCGTCCTCTGGTTCTTCACCAAGGGGGAGGCCCCCAAGATCGACGAGGTGAAGCAGGACCAGCACGTCGCCCTGAGCTATGCGTCGCCCGAGCAGAGCAAGTACGTCTCCGTCTCCGGGACGGCCCTGCTCGTCCGCGACAAGGCCAAGGCCGCCGAACTCTGGGACCCGAAGTACAAGGCCTGGTTCCCCAAGGGGCTCGACGACCCCGACCTCGCCCTCCTCCGGGTCGACGTCGCCAAGGCCGAATACTGGGACACCCCGTCGAGCACCGTCGCCCACGCCATCGGCCTCGTCAAGGCCCTCGCCACCGGCAAGAGCCACGACCCCGGCGACCACGAGAAGGTCAACCTCTGACCCTCCGCCTCCCCCCTCCCCGCGGCGGAGGGGCCGGGGGCGAGGGTCACGGCAGGACCCTTGATATGGAAAACGGGCGGTTTCGGGCCTCGATCGACCGGCGACGTCCCTCACCCCCGGCCCCTCTCCCGGGGAACGAGGGGAGGGATTCGGCTCCCCGAGCCCCAAGAACGCATGTCCCCCGCACCCTCCGAGTGACCCGATGAACGTGCAGCCGATTCGCGGTCGACTGGCCGCCGTGGAAGCCGAGATCCTGGCCTTCGGCGTCTTCGAGGGGGACGACGCCCCGCCGCCGGCGCTCGGGGGGACCCCCCTGGCCGACACGCTGGCCCGGCTGATCGCGTCGAAAGACCTCCCGAAGAATCCGGGCGACGTCGCCCCGATGCTCGGGCTGTCGGCAGCCCAGGCGGGGGTGGCGAGCGGCTCGTTGGTGGCGTTCGGGCTCGGGAAGCGGGACACGTTCGACGCCGGCTCGGCGTTCTCGGCGGGGGTCGCCGTCGGGAAGCGGCTGGCTTCGCGGCCCCGGGACCGGGTCGCGGTGGCGTTGCCCGGGGGCGGCGAGGTCGGGCCGGTCGCCTCGGCGCTGGTCGAGGGGCTGATCGTCGGGACCGTGACGGCCGAACTCCGCAAGGCCGAGGCGAGCCGGCACCCGTTCGGGGCGTTGCTGGTGGTCGCCCCCGAGGACGCCCCGGCCGGGTTCGAGGCGGCGGTCGCCCGGGGCGAGATCCTCGGCCACGCCGTCAACCTGGCCCGGGGGCTGGCCAACACCCCGCCGGCGGAGAAGCGGCCGACCGCCCTGGCCGCCCGCGCCCGGGAAGTCGGCGCGGCGGCCGGGCTAACAGTGACGGTCTGGGATCGGGCCCGGATCGAGCGCGAGCGGTTCGGTGGCCTGCTCGGCGTGGCCGAGGGCTCCGAGGAGCCGCCCGCCTTCGTGGTCCTGGAGCATCGACGGGGGGGAAACGCCCCGACCCTGGCCCTGGTCGGCAAGGGGGTGACGTTCGACTCCGGCGGCCTGTCGCTCAAGCCCAGCGCGTCGATGGAGGACATGAAGAGCGACATGACCGGCGCCGCGGTCGTCCTGGCGGCGATGGCGGCCATCGCCCGGCTCGGGGTCGAGGCCAACGTCGTGGGCTACCTGGCGATCACCGAGAACATGGTCAACGGCCGGGCCATGCGGCTCGGCGACGTCCTCGCGATGCGGAACGGCAAGACCGTCGAGGTCATGAACACCGACGCCGAGGGCCGCCTGATCCTGGCCGACTCGCTGGCTTATGCGTCGGAGCAGGCGCCCGGCCGGATCGTCGACCTCGCGACCCTGACCGGGGCGTGCCTGGTGGCCCTGGGCAACAAGGTGGCCGGCCTGTTCAGCAACGACGACGCCTTCGCCGCCGAGGTCGCCCGGGCCTCCAAGGCCACCGGCGAGCGGACCTGGCGGCTCCCGCTCGACGACGATTACCTCGACCTGCTCAAGAGCCCCGTCGCCGACCTCAAGAACGTCGGCGGCAAGTGGGCCGGCGCCGTCACCGCGGCCAAGTTCCTCGAACAGTTCGTCGGGTCGACCCCCTGGGTCCACCTCGACATCGCCGGCCCGAGCTGGGCCGAATCCGACGGGCCGACCCGCGACGCCGGCGGCACCGGCTGTTTCGTCAGGACCCTGGTGGCGCTGGTCGAAGCCTCGGCGTCGGCCGGGACCTGAACGGTCCGGGCGGGCGGGCGGAGGCTGATGGGATTCGGGAAGGGCGAGGTGGGGGCTGCTAGCAGGCCTTCTGGGCGAGCCGGGCTTCGAGGAGGCACTCGATCCGCCGGCTGTTGACGTCGAGGGTTTCGAGGATCTCGAAGACCTCGTCGATGTCGAGCCGGTCGTCGATGGCCCAGTTGAGGATGTCGAGGTTTTCCTGGCCGGCCTTGAGCCGCCAGACGATCTCGCCGATCAAGATCGAGTCGCGAAACGCCCGTTCGAGCAGGCCGAAATCGTCGTGGTCCAGCTCGATCCAGAAGGTCCGGCCTTCGAGGTGTTCGAGCCATTTCTCGCGGAGGAAGCCGTTCCAGTGCTGGCGGACCCAGCAGCGGATGGCCCATTCGCCGAGGTCGCGGCCGGCTTTTTCGCTCTCGATCCATTTGTGCCGTTGGGCCTCGACGGCCCCCCGGTCGTGGACGCTCATCCGGGCGTTGGGCCGGATGGCCGTCGAAACCGAGCCAGTACATGGACCCATCGCCATCCTCCAGGCCGTGAGGAGCACCGGCCGATCGACCGGGCGGGAGGGCCCGGGTCGAGGGCTCGCGACCCGTTCGACGAGTGGAACACCGAATCCGAGGAGATTCTACCGCGAAAACCGGGCGCAAGCGAGGCGGATACCCTCATTTACGCACCTTTGATCACGAAATGATAAACGATTCGCGGAAACACTGGCAAGCCCGCTCCGCCAAGAGGCAACCCGACGACCGGGGGGCCGCCCTTTCGGCAAATCCGCCGCGATCAGGCGTCCGCCCCGGTGGGGAACCAGGCGAGCGCCTTCCCGATCAGCGCGGCCACGCCGGCCCGGCCGGCGGCGACCGGGCCGATCGGGGCGTCGGCGACGGCCCGCCACTCGACCAGGCCGCCGAGGTCGGAGCAGATCAGGTGGACCCCCTGGCGGGCGACCCGGAGGGCCTGCCCCTTCGACCCGAGGCAGAAGGCGTCGGCCGGCCCTTCGGCCCGGCCCAGGACCAGGGCGTGCCCCGAGGCGTCGAACGCCATCGCCCGGCCGTCGGGGGCGACCACGACCGCCAGCGGGCCGACCGCCTGGAACTGCCAGGCTTCCCAGGGGATCGGCGACTCCCACGCCACCCGCCCCGATCGGTCGTGGCCCCGGAGCACCTGGCTCCGCCGGGCCAGGGTCATCCAGGCGATCTCCGACCCTTCGGGGGCCTGGATCAACAGCGGCGGGTCGGCCGCGACCCCCTTGGTTGCGTCGAGGGGGGCGCCGGCGGGGTCGAAGATCCGGAGCCGGCCGTCCTCGGTGGTGGCGGCGGTGTAGCCTTCGGCGTCGATCGCCAGGTCTTCCACGGGGGAATCCAGCTCCGCCTTCCAGATCCACCGCCCGCTCGGGGTCGCCCGGCCGATCCGGTCGCGCTCCTGGACCAGGCCCAGGCCGTAGGACTCGGGGCGGATGGCCAGGTGGGTCAGCTCGGCCAGGACGAGGTCGACCCGGTGGGCCAGGTTCTTCCGGAGGTCGCACAGGACGATCCGGCGGTCGGTGGCCGCCGCCATCCAGCCGGGGGCGGTCCGGATGATCCGGCCGACGCCGTCGATCTCGGGGGCCTGGCCGATCCGCTTGCCGTCGGGCTCGAACAGTTCGAGCCGGTTCTTGGGGGCGATCACCCCGACCCTCGGCGGGTCGTCCGACACGGCGACCACGGCGAACTCGGCCTGCTCCTCGGTCGACACCACCTCGGCCGTCCAGGCCGGCCGGCGGACCGACGCCGAGGCCGCCCGGGGCCGCCCGGCGGTCCTCGGGGCGGTGGCCGAGGGGGCCGAGGTCGTGGTCGTCGGGGCCGGGCGGTCGCCGGGGCGGAGGTCGAGGCGGACGATCTCGCCGGTGGCCTGGCCGTAGATGACGTGGCGGCCCAGGGCGTCGGCTTCGAGGGCGATCGCCGGCCGATTCAGGGTCGTCCGCCAGCGGACATTCCCGGCGCCGCCGAGGATGGCCAGCTCGCCTTCGAGGGTGGAGACCGCGATCATCCGGCCGGCGAAGTCGGGGACCGCGTGGCCGGCCGAGCCGCCGAGGTGGTACGCCCCCTCGGCCCGGCCTTCGAGGTCGAACCGCTGGACGCCGTGGGTGTAGCAGGCGATCAGGATCATCGAGCCGTCGCCGGTGGTCGCCACCCGGCCCACGCCCGACATCAGGGCCTCGTCCCAGGCCAGGGCCCCGTCGATGATCCCCGACGACCCGCGCGGGATCAGGGCGAACCCCGAGATCGACCCATAAGCGCCGATCCCCACGATGAAGGGGCGGTCGGGGACGAACACCAGGCTGGCTTGCGGTTGGCGGGTCTCGAACTTGCCGGCGGGCTTCGCATGCTTGGTATAGAACTGGACCAGGTTGACCCGCGAGGCGACCGCGACGTACCGGCCGTGGGGGTCGACGGCCAGCGAAAGGGCGTCGGAGATGGCCGGGCGGTCGTGGACCAGGTCGAAATCGCCGTCGAGGAGCCAGAGCCGATTCCCCTCGCCGAGCAGGGCCACCAGCGAGCCGTCGTCGCTCACCGACCCGGCCACGACCTTGCCCGGGGCCCGCGCGACCGACTGGAACTGGCCCCGGGCGTCGACCCGGTAGAGCTGGTCGGCCTCGTCCCAGGCGAACACCGAACCGGCCTCCCGGGCCAGGGCCAGCCCCTTGAGCGGGGCGTCGGTGACCACGGTCCAGGCCGGCGAAGGCTCCAGCTTGGTCGTGGGGCGGGCGGGGGTGTGGGCCATGAATGGGGCTCGGGGACGGTTATCGGATCGGGGACAGGTTCCTGGTTGATGGGCAATGGTTGATGGGTGAGGGACGGCGGGGGAGCGGCCAGATTCCTCCCAGGGGCGTTGTCCAAGCCATCAGCGATCAGCGATCAGCCATCAGCGATCAGCGATCAGCCATCTCGTGCGCCAGGATCGGTGTCGGGCGGACGCGGCCCGGGGGCCATCGAGACTTCACCGCTTGGCCGTCAGTCTCCGGCGGGCTTGCTGGAGGGCGAGGTCGAGGACGGGGTCGTGGGCGGGGTCGCCGAACTCCTGGGTGTCGGCTTCGGGCTCGGCGTCGGGGTCGGCGTCGGCGACGGGGTCGGTGTTGGCGACCGGCTTGGCCCGGAGGGCGAAGGTGACGTCGGGGGTGACGCCTTGCTCGCTGTAGGGGCGGTCCTTGGGGGAATAGAACTTGGCCGTGGTCAGCTTCAGGCCGGTGGGGGCGGAGCGGAGGTTGAAGATGCTCTGGACCGAGCCCTTGCCGTAGCTCCGGTTGCCGATGACGACGGCCCGGCCGAGTTCCTGGAGGGCCCCGGCGAGGATCTCGCTGGCGCTGGCGCTCTCGCGATCGACCAGGATGGCGACCGGCAGGGTGTAGGGCTTGTCGGGCTTGGCCCGGTAGACGTGGGTCTGGCCGGGGGCCCGGCCCCGGGTCGAGACGATCACGCCGCTGTCGACGAACCGATCGGCGATCTCCACGGCCACGTTGAGCAGGCCGCCGGGGTTGCCGCGGAGGTCGAGGACCAGGTACTTCATCCCCCGGCGGTGGAGGTCGCCCATCGCCCGGTCGAGCTCGCCGGCCGACGACTTCTGGAACGTGGTGAGCTGGATGTAGCCGACGCCCGGGGCCTGGTCGATCAGCTTGGCCTGGGCGACGCTCTCGACCTCGACGTGGCGGCGGGTCAGGCGGAACGACCGGGTAGTCGCGTCGGGCCGGAGCACGGCGATTTCGACGGCCGTCCCCTCGGTCCCCTGGAGCCGGCCGGCGGCCTCGTCGAGCCCCAGCCCGCGGACCGGCTTGCCGCCGACGGCGACGATCCGGTCCCCCGCCTTCAGCCCGGCGTCGAAGGCCGGCCCGCCCCGGATCACCCCCACCAGCCGGAGCCCCTGCTCCTCCATCTTCAGCTCGACGCCGAGGCCGACGAAGTTCCCGTCGATCATGGCGAACATGTCATCCAGCTTGTCGGGCGTCAGGTACGCCGTGTAGTCGTCCAGGACGTCGCACGAGCCGAAGACGAACTCCAGGACGATCGCCGCCGGCGCGATGCTCAGGGCCTGGCGGGCCAGGTCGCAGGCGGCCAGGACCTCGTCGCGGGCGGAGTCGCGGCCGGCCACCGAGAGCCGATCGCGCCGCGACCGGAGCTGCTCGCGGAGATGCGCGACCCGCGACGGCTCGGCCCCGGGGGCGTTGGTCGTCAGGAAGGCGAACTTGGGGTCGCGGAGGGCCACTTCGAGGTTGTCGTACCCCCGGCAGATCCCCCGCTCCAGCGACACGGCGTCGACGTAATCGGTCTCGATCTTCTCGAGCAGCTCGTCGAACAGCTCGAACGCCCTCTCGCGGTCGAGCCGGAGCAGGACCTTCCGGAAGCTGGGATCTTGATAACGGCGGATCAGCTTCTGGTGCATCTCGCAGAGGCGGAGCCGGTGCTGGAACTCGGCCCGGCTCGGCCACTTCTTGGTGGCGTCGCGGTAGACCTGGATCGCGGAGGCCCATTGGTGCCGCCGCTCGAAGTCGAGGGCCCGGTCGAGGGAGGCCGTCGGGTCGCCCGGGATCGCCAAGAGCTGATCCTTGGCGAGGGGCGCGACCGATCCGGGGGCCGGGGCGGGAGGCTCGGCGCGGGCGAGGGTCGGGGCCCAGGGGACTCCGGCCAGGGTCAGGAGCAGACATCCCCTCAGATGGAGTCGGGCCTGGGGTCTCATCGCGGACGATCCTCCCAACCGGGGAGCATGCCGCGGGGGTCCGCCTCGGTGGTCGGCCCGGGCCCGGCGAGCGAGCATTTGGCCGCCCGATCGCCCGAAGATCCCGACCCGACCGCGACCCACCGCGCACCGTTCCCAAAAGTTGCAAATTCGTTGTGTTGCTCGATCCATTGAGAGTCCGGCGACGGCGGGACGACGAGCCCGGGGGAGCTTCGCCGGCCGCGATCGGCCCGTCAAGGGTTCGGCCTCCGGCCGGCCCTCTTCGCTCCAACTATAACACAGTCCGACAAGTCCCGAAGGACTTCCGACCGGCGACTTTGAAGCAAATTCCGGGGTTCGCAAGTCTTACAAGGGCCGCCCCCTCGCGCAACCCCTTGGAAGGGGCCCGGTCGGGTCGGCCGGGGGTCGGGATGGGGTCGGGCTTACAAACCGGGCGGCGGAGCTAGTTTTCCCTCAAGTTGCCCCCCTCGACGAGCCGGTAGGATCGCCCGGCGCGGAGGTCGCGGTGGACGTCCCGGGCCCCCGAGGGCCATTCCACGACCACCTCGTCGGCCCCCTTGGCCGCGCCGAGGCCGAAGGTCAGGGGGTGCTCGACGGACGACAGGTAGCCCTTGGCCGGGAACAACTGGCGGCGGGCGGTGGCCTTGCCCACTCGGACCGAGACCTTGGCCCCGATCCCGTCGCGGTTGGAGGCCGTGCCCTTGAGGTCGAGGCGGATCGACCGGTTCGGGCCGCCGTCGTTGCGGAACAGGTGGGCCGGGCCGCCGTTCTCGGTGAGGACGACGTCGAGGTCGCCGTCGCCGTCGATGTCGGCGTGGGTGCTCCCCCGGCCGACGATGGGGCGGGACAGGTCGGGGCCGACCTTGGACGGGTCGACCAGCAAGAACATCTCGCGGCCGGGGCGGCCCGAGTTCCAGAACAACTGGGCCGACTGGGCGTAGGTTTCCGACGCCTGGGTCTGGGCGATGTCGCTTTCGAGGTGGCCGTTGGCGGTGAGCAGGTCGAGGCGACCGTCGTTATCGTAGTCGAAGAAGAACAGGCCGAACTTGAGCGGCGGCTGGGTCGGCGCGCCCAGTCCGTAGATGTTGGCCAGGTCGGAGAACAGCAAGGTCTTCGGCCGGTCGGCCACGTACAGGGCGGTCATCTCGTTGGCGAAGTTGCCGATGGCCAGGCCGAGCGAGCCGTCGTTCTTGAAGTCGGCCCAGTCGATCCCCATCGCCGCCCGGGTGTTGCCGGCCTGGTCGAAGGCGATCCCGGTGGTCAGGCCGATCTCCTCGAACTTGCCGCCGCCGAGGTTGTGGAAGAAGAAGTTGACCACCGTGTCGTTGGCCACGGCGAGGTCCACCAACCCATCCCCGTCGACGTCGAACGGGGCGACGCCCAGCGACTTGGCCAGGGGGACCCGCTTGTCGGGCGAGCGGATCTGGATGCCGGCGGCCTCGCTGATGTCGGCGAACTTGCCGCCGTCGTTGCGGAGGAGCGTGCAATGCGACCCCTTGTACGAGGCCGGCATGTCGTACGCCCGCCCCTTGCCGGTCCCCTGGAGCTGGCTGGTGATCGCCCGGTCGGCCTCGGGGGACCAGGCGACGTAGCAGCAGACGAACAGGTCGAGGTCGCCGTCGTTCTCCAGGTCGAAGAACGCCGCGCTGGTGGACCAGCCGTCGCCGCCCCGGGCGTTGGCCTCGGCGGTCGCGTCGTCGAAGTGGCCGCGGCCGTCGTTCCGGAACAGGGTGTTGCCCCCCAGCGCGGTGACGTACAGGTCGGGGTCGCCGTCGTTGTCGTAATCCCCCACGGCCACGCCCATGCCGAAGGCCGTCTTGTCGAGCCGGGCCTCCTTGGTCACGTCCTGGAAGTGCCCCTTGCCGTCGTTCCGGTACAGGGAGTGGGTCGGGGGCGGGGTCGGGACCGGAGCGGGGGCGCCGTCGGGCCAGACCGTCGAGTTGACGAGGAACAGGTCGGCGTCGCCGTCGCCGTCGGAGTCGAGGAACGCCGCGCCCGAGCCCATCGTCTCGGGGAGGAGCTTTTCCCCCTTCGCGGCGTTGGTGTGGCGGAAGGTGATGCCGGCCTCGGTCGTGATCTCCACGAACTTGACGTCGGGCAGCTTCGAGCGGTCGAACGCCTTGGGAGCCCTCGGGGCCACCGCCTTGACGATCACCGCCGGGGGAGGGGCCGGGGTGCAACCGCCGAGGATGCCGCCCGCCACCAGGAGGCGAAGAAGGCGTGATCTGGCCCCCTTTCCCGGAGGGAGAGGGGGGGCGGACGGCGCGTCCGGGATCGGGTGGTTCATCGGGGGGTCTCCCGCGCGGCGACCGGGCCGGGCTTGGGGTCGAGGCCGGGGGCTCCCGGTCGGTGGAGGGGGTGGATCACGATCGACTGGGCGTTCTGGTCGGCCGCCGGGTTGTCGCGGCGGGCGATCCCGACGGCCCGCCCTTCGGCGGTCTCGTCGGGCTTGAACATCTGGTGGAGGGCCTTGTGGGTCGCGGCGAGGGCCAGCGCCTGGGCCCCTCGGGTCGCCGGGTCGGCCTCGGCGGCGTGGGCGGCGCCGAGGGCTTCGACGACCTCGTGGAGCGGGTTGAGCCGCGAGCCGAACTCGGCCCGGGGCCCGGCCAGGAACGCCGGGACCGCCCGCGCCAGCTTCCGGGCCGAGGCCGCCCGACCCTCGGGCGACCGCCTGGGGTCGGCCGCCTCGGAGCCGAGGCCGCGGATCGCCCCGGCGTCGGGGACGGCCCCCGGCTCGATCGCGGCGGGGTCGGCCTCGGCGAGGGCGGCGTAGGCGAGGCCGAGGCCGTGGTGCCCCTGGACGTTCTCGGTGTCGATGGCGACGGTCCGCCGGAACGTCGCGACCGTGGCCGCGAGGGCTTCGGCCCGCTCGGGGGAGTCGGCCGGCTCCTGGAGGGCCCGGGCGAACCGGACGGCCCCGAGGGCGTTGATGACCTCGTAATCCTGGCTGAAGTCGAACTTCCGGGCGGGGATCACCGTGGCCAGGACCCGTTCGTAGCTGGCGATGGCCTCGTCGAGGTAGCCGTTCCGCTCGTTGATCTGGCCGGCGAGCCAGTCGATGACCCAGGGGGCGGCGGGCTCGGGGTGGCGGGTGGCCTGTTCCAGGGCCCGGAGGGCGTCGGGAATCCGCCCCTCGCGCTGGTAGATCCGGGCGAGGTTGACGTACCCGTCGGCCTTGCCCAGCTCGGCGACCTTCCGGAAGACCGGCTCGGCCTGCTTCAGCTCGCCTTTCTGGCTCCCGAGGGCGCCGCCTTCGAGGAGCAGGCCGATCCCGTAGTCGTTCCAGCGTTGCCAGGTTTCGGCGATCGGCGACGGCGGGTTGTCCACCTTCGAGCCCCCCTCGACGGGCAAGCGGACCTCGTCGACGGCCATCACCGTGACGGGCAGCTCGGGCCCCTGGTCGGGACCGAAGATGTAATCGAGATATTTGCGGTCGAACTTCCGGTAATTGACCCGGGCTTCGAGCGTGACCGGCCCCTTGACGCCCTCGGGCAGTTCGAGCCCGAAATGGACCACCTGCCCGGCGCCCGGGGGGACCTGCTTGTTGTACAGGGGGACGAAGATGTCCTGCGGGTTCCGGCGGTCGACCCGCTTGCCGTCCCGGTCGAGCATGTACACGTTGATGAAGTGGCTATAGGGGTCGACCGTCCCGTCGGGGCCGATCCCGCCGGAGCGGCCGATGACGCGGTCGCCGACCCTGGCGATCAGCTCGACCCAGATTTCATTGGAATCGACCGTCCCCTGGCTGAACGGGTGGCCCAGGCCCAGGGTCCGGACGACGGCCTCGACCAGATAGGGCTTGCCGGGCCGGAGGGTGGGGACCTCGGGCCGGAGCGGGCCGAGCAACGCCCCGTCGATCCCGCCCCCTTCGCGGAGGGCGAACAGGTCGACGCGGACCTTCTTGTCCTGGAGATATCGGGCGTGGGCCTTGACGGCCTCCGCGTCGCCCCGGATCGCGGCCAGGCCGGTGTTGGCGGCGGGGAACAGGTGGTCGTGGACCTCGCGGCCGGGCTTGCCGTCGAAGTCCCGGGCCCCGAAGTCGTCCGAGGCGACGAAATTCATGTGGCACTCGACGCACTGGCCCTTGGCGACCGGCGGGTAATAGAAGCTCCGGGCCCCGTGGCCGGAGACGCCGGAGAGCAAGAAGGTGTCGTAGTGGTTCTGGCCTCTGAGGAAATCCTTGTAGTGGTTCAGGGCGTAGGGCAAGCCGACCTTGTGGCAGGTCGAGCAGAACTTCGAATCCTTGATGGCCGGCTTGAGGAACGTCCGCTTGTGCAGCTCGGGCTTGGCCTTGACCAGGGTCTCGTTGACCCATCGGAGCAGGGGATTCTCGCTGGCGGCGAACGGGTAATGCTGGGGCTCCTCGATCGTGTAATCGGCGTTGCCCCGGGTGCTGTTGACGTGGGTGATCGAGTGGCAGGCCGTGCAGGTGATCCCGGCCTGGCTCGTCGGGTTGTTCACGTCGTCATAGTTCGGGTCGTCGAACTCGCCCGAGAAGAACGGGACCGGGTCGTGGCACCCGGCGCACCAACGGGCGGCCCGGGTGTCGCCGTCGCGGGCCATCGCGACCTTCCGGGTTTCCCGGACGCTCGACAGGTACGCCTTGTTGTTGAACGAGCTGAAATGGTGCGACGAGTGCGACCAGCTCTTGTACGTATCCTGATGGCATCGGAGGCAATATTCGTCCATCATCAGGGTCTGGGCCGGGATGAAGTTGCCGGTGGCCGTGACCGCCTCCGACGGGAAGAAGTACCGGGACCCCTCGCGAGGCCCCTTGATCCCGAACCGGCGGGGCTCCTGCGAGTGGAGCAATCCCATCGCCACCACGCCCACCGCCACCGCCGCGCCGATCTTCCGGGCGTATCCCCAGCGAATCCGGGGGCCGGCCAGGCGATGCTTGATGTAAAGGCCGATCGCCAGGAGCGGGGCGGCGAGGTGCGACCAGTAGCCGACCGCGCGGACGTTCGGGTCGCGGACCTCCCAGATCCCGAACCCCCGGACCAGGACCAGGCCCGACCCGAGCACCACCAGCGAGCAAACCAGCAAGGCCAGGCCGTGGCGGACCGCCGCCTGGTTGGGCCGCTTCCACGAGGTGGCCAGGTGCGCGAAGCCGAACACCAGGACCGGGACGATGATGACGAAGCCGAGCAGCAGGTGCAGCCCGACCATGAGCATGTAGAAGAAAGTCTGCTGGGTCGCGCCGGTCGCCCAGGTCAGCGCCGTGACGCTCGACAGGTAGGCGCCGTTGGCCCCGAGCAGGGCGAACAGGCCGAGGACGGCCCAGAGGAGCGGCCGGAGCTTCCGGCCGACCGCCGGCGTGTAGACGCGCCCTCGACGGTCTTGACTGGTCCTGACGGGAGACGCCATCGCTTGCCTCGCCTGGGATCGCCCCCACGGCCGGCGCGCGGGCCGGGGCCCGGGGCCGGGGGGCCATCGAGTTTCGGTCGGTCGTCGACACGATCGCTTTTTTCGAGGGGGGCTTAGCCGCCGAGAATCCCCGAAAAGCGGGAATCCCGGGGCCGGGCCGAGGGCGGGCGATGGTCGACGGGGCGGGGCGGGCGGTCGAGGCGCGACGCGAGGGGGTCGGGGCGGGGCGGATCGGGCCGGTCCCCCGCCGAGGGGCCCGAGGCGGCGGGCGGGGGCAAAACTTCGGCGAGGCCCGGGACGAACTCCGAGGCCGCCACGGTCGACCGCGGGGTCGAGCCCGGCTGTTCGCCCGGGCAAGGCCGGGGGCGGAACTGGGGGATACCCGGCCCGGCGTCGGGCCGATCGCCGACCGGACTCGGGGCCGGCTCCCACCCCATCGACAGGCCGAGGGCGGGCCGATCGGGCGCGTGGCAGGCCGAAGCCGTGGCCGTCCCGCCGAGGGCGAGGACGCCCAGGGCGGCCAGCCAGGTCGGGACGAAGGCGCGGAGGATGGTCGGAAGCGAACGCGACAAGTCGGGCAATCTCCCCGGCCCTCGCTCGAAAGGGCCAGTCCGATTAGAAGGCCGGGGCGAGGGCCTGTCAAGCCTCCGCGCCGGGGCGGTCGACGAAGAACGGCGTCCCGGGGCGGTTCGGCCCCGGGACGCCGCGGATCGATCGGTGGCGGGCGATCGGGCGAGGGGCCCGGTCGCCCCGGCGATCAGGGGAAAAGGACGGGGACGTTGATGTTGTAGAACGTCGCTTCGAGGAGTTCGAGGAGCAGGGCGAAGTTCAAGATGGCGATGTCGTTGGCGGCCGACGGGGTGGTCCCGTAGCTGGCCGGGAACGCCCCATTATCGTTGAGGTTGACGATGAACGGGCTGGCGGCGGCCGCGACCTGCTGGACCGTGAAGGGCGTGGCGAAGGCGCCGGTCGGGACCAGGGGCTGGGCGCCCAGCGAGTTCAGGAAGCCCGAGTGGTAGGCCTCGACCAGGGCGATCGAGGTGGCCACGGCGGCGATCCCGGGGTTCGAGATGTACGGGGCGGCGCCGAGATAGGCGTGGACGCCCGTGTTCTCGAAGGCGATCGACTTGGCCAGGAAGTCGGCCGCGCTGGTGGCCTGGAGCCCCTGGAAGGTCGGGAACGGGCGGGGCCGGCCGCCGAGGGCCTGGATCGTCAGGGCGACCGTGTTGACGTGGGTGTTCTCGTCGGCCGCGATCTCGCGGAAGTTGTTGGAGATGACCGTCGTCGGGATCGGCAGGTACGGGGGCCTCCTGGTCCTGGTCGCGGCCTCGCCGACCGAGGACGCCGCCAAGAGCGTCGCCGGCACGGCCGCCGCCGCGAGGCTCTGGCCCAGGAACGACCGCCGCGAACGCTTGGCGAGCTGGTCCAGGATCTCCTGGGCCTGCTCCGGGGTGGACGGGATCGAGAGGCCCGAAAGGGCGTCGGAAGACGAATGACTCATGATGTGCCTCGAGGAGGAAAGGGTGAGTGAATCGAGCACTTAGCCGAGACATCCTAGATTACCCAGGAGACAGAATATACGCAAAGCGCGTAATTGCAAGAAAAATCCCAGGCCATATAAACGCTCGGCAGGAACCACGTTCACCCCAATACGCCGAGTTGTCAAGCAAATCAATAAATCCATGCATGCACGCAAGTTCGCATTGATTCCTCGGCCGAGCCGGACGCGACACCCTGGGTGAATGCGGCTTGACGGGCTACAATGGTCGTTATTGGCATCGTCGGGCCCCGCGAGCGACCTCGGCCCTGGGCGGCGGGGGGATGAACCTTCGGGGCCGCGGGATCGTATGGGGCATTCCAGGGGAGGGGCGAGGATTGGCCCCCGGCGGGCGTGGCGGCGACGCGACGCGCCGGGGTCCGAGGGTCGGCCCCGTTGTCGTCGGAGATTCGCCGTTGTTCGCCGGACCCATCATCGCTCGCGAAATCATGACGGCCCCCCGGCCGCTCCGGTTCTACGTGGCGCGGGCCTCGTATGTCGGGCTCTTGTTCATCCTGATGTGGACGGCCTGGCAATCGCTGGTCGGCCTGACCGACGTGTCGGAGGTCGGCATCATCGCCTATTTCGGGCACATGCTGTTCCGGCTGTTCGTCCTGTTCCAGCTCACGTTGATGCTGTTCTTCGCCCCGTTGTCGGCCGCCACGGCGGTGGCCCACGAGAAGGACCGGCGGACCTTCATCCTCTTGTTGATGACGGACCTCCGCGACGTCGAGATCATCCTGGGCAAGCTGGCGGCGAGCTTGCTCCAGATCCTGACCCTGCTGGCGACGGCGGCCCCCGTGTTCTTCCTCTGCCTGCTGTTGGGCGGCGTCTCGCCCGCCCAGATCCTCGACGTGATCGGGGTGACGGCCGCCGCCGGGCTGGCCGGCGGGGCGCTGGGGCTCCTGGTCGCGCTGGGGCGGGACCGGACGTTCCAGTCGCTGGCCCTGACCGTCCTGACGCTGGTCCTGCTGCTGGCGGGGATCGAGGTCGTCGGCCTCGCCTGGCCGGGCCTGACGATCCTGGGCGTCCCCTGGGCCGAGGCCCTGAATCCGTACCGGGCGGTCGCGACGGTGGTCGACCCGGCGCGGCTGGCGATCCCGGGTCGGCTCCGGTCGGGCGTGGTGTTCATGCTGGCCGCGTCGGGGTTCGCGACCGGGCTCCTGGCCCTGGGCACGGTGATGCTCCGGGTCTGGAACCCCGGCCGGAACGAGCCCCGCGAGCAGCGCGAGGGGGCCGCCGGCGAGGCCGAGGTCGCCGAAACCCTGGTCCAGGTCGAGGAGCCGACGCTGGTCGGGGCGACCGTGGGGGCCCCCGCCCGCCCGATCGCCGCGTTCGCCGGCGGCGGCGGCGGCGGCGTCGCGACCCTGGAGCCCGCCCGGTCGACGGCGGGCCCGCCCCCCGACCACGAGGCCGGCGCCACCACCGGCCTGCACGTCCCCCGGCGGGCCCACCGCCGGATCACCCGGGGGCCGGGGGCCTATCGACGCCCCTGGACCAACCCGATCCTCTGGCGAGAGCTGAAGACCCGGGCCTACGGGACCAAGCCCCTGGTCATCAAGGGGGCCTACGTGCTGGCCTTCGCCCTCGGCGTGGCCTATGTCCAGTCCGCCCCCGACGCCTCCTCGATGGCGAGCCGGCAATCCTGGACCTTGATCCTCCTGGGCATCTTGAGCCTGATCCTGATCAACGCCCAAGGCGTGACCGCCTTGACCAGCGAGCGCGATACCGGGGCCCTCGACCTCCTCCTGGTGACCGAGCTTTCCCCCAAGCAGTTCATCTACGGGAAGCTGTACGGGGTCCTGTACAACACCAAGGAGATGGTCGTCCTGCCGGTCCTTTTGGTCGCCTGGTACGCGGCCACGGGGGGGATGAGCGTCGAGAACGCGGCCTACGCGATCATCGACGGCCTGCTCCTGGCCCACTTCTCGGCGATGCTCGGCCTCCACGCGGCGATCACCTACACCAACAGCCGGACGGCGGTGGCCAACAGCCTGGGGACGATCTTCTTCCTGATGATCGGCATCGGCATCTGCGCCTGGCTGATCCTGCTGAGCGACCGCCAGTTCGCCCGCCAGCTCCTGAGCTTCATGATCTTCATCGGCGCCGGGAGCGTGGCCCTGTTCGCCTCGCTCGGGTCCAAGAACCCGTCGAGGGCCATCGCCCTGGTCGCCTTGCTGACGCCGTTCTGGTCGTTCTACTGCGTCATCAGCCTGCTCAACCGCGACATCCTCGCCGCGTTCCTGTTCAGCGTCGGGATCTACGGATTCGCCCTCCTCGCCATGCTCGTCCCCGCCGTGAGCGACTTCGACATCGCCCTGGGGCGGACCGGGGCAATCCAGGGATAGGGACCGTGTTCCTGGGAAACGGGGGCTCAGGGCTCCAGCCTGCCTGGGTTCCCGAGCGGCCATCAATCCTCCTCGTGGTAGCACCATCCGCGATCCAGCGAGATGTGCGAGACGTCCCCCCGGATCGGGCGAAAGCAACCAGATCGCCCATCCTGGCGTGGCCGGGTCCGGACGAATCCGCGCGGGCCGTTGGGGTCGGGGTCGATCATGAGGGCGATGTTCCCCGACGCGGGATCGACGCTCGCGGCGGCCACCCGGAAAGGCCCCACCGAGCGGGGATAGGTGACGGGCTTCCCGGCGGCGACCCGATCCGCCAACCGTTCCAGGGCCGGCCTCGCCGCCAGGAAGGCCAGGCGGAGCGGCCAGACGGTGGCGGCCGTCACGTAGGGCATGATCGATAGGAGGAACACCGAGCACCAGGCGAGCGCGGATCGTCGCCGGCTCACGCCTTCCGCTGCCCCCAGGATGGCCCAGGTGACCCCGAAGCCCGCGAGCGAGGGCCCGACGAGGACGAACCACGCGATCCCGAGGAGGAAGGGCATGTATTCCCCGGGGACGATGGTCAGGGCGATGTAGAGGACGTTGGCCACGAGCCCCGGGCCCCAGAAGCAGAAGCCCGCGATCCGCCGACGGCCCCGCCAGAAGAGCCACCGGGCGGCGAACAGGGCGAGGCATGGCACCCCCAGCGCGGCCACGACCACTCGCGAGGCCCCGGGGAGGGCCATCGCCAGCGCCGCGACGATGACCGCGATCATCAGGCCTCGGATCGTGAACCGGACGCGGAGATTCGACATCGGCGAAGCTTCCCAACGGCCCGAGGGTCGACGAGGTCTATCTCGCGGGCGAACTCGCGGCGGACCGGGTGGATTCGCGATCGACGCGGGCCGGCGGCGCGACTTCGAGGGTCGATCGTACCGGCGATCCTCCCTCCTCGCTCGACTCCGGGCCCATCAATTCGGCTGGCGCCTCGCCCCGGAAAAACGAAGCCAACGAGCCGCGCCCCCGCTCCTCCGCCGCCTCGGCGGACCCGGGGTCGGCGATGAGTTCCAGGTAGCCCGGCGCCCCGGGCAGGGCGTTGGCCTCGGCGATCTGGGCGACGGCCCGGAACAGGCCGCGCTCGGCGGCGGCCTCGTACTTCCGCGCGAGGATGGCGTCCTTGGAAGGGTCGAACAGGGCGCGGTCGGCGGCCCCGGCGCGGTCGAGGGCGAGGCTTTCGAGGTCGAGGTTCGCGCGGGCGGCGTGGAGGCCGGCGATCTCGGCGTCGACCGCTTCGAGGAGGCGGTCGCGGGCGAACTCGCGGCGGGCGGTGACGTCGGCGATCTCGGACCCTTCGCCGGGCTTGAGCATCGCGTTGTACGAATCCCAGAACGCCTCGCTCAGCGCGC
>JAABUQ010002191.1_pt1 | contig 39456 bp, 44 predicted proteins | sample 5560001 | NCBI WGS metagenome assembly JAABUQ01 (sample SAMN10711888, study PRJNA513371) | rock metagenome | isolation source: Antarctica rocks | place: Antarctica: Victoria Land, Finger Mt nord | collected 2015-12-18
CCGTCCGATGTGCCGCCGCCGAAGCGATAGACGTAGCGCGTATCGGGATGCGGTTCGATCGTCGCCATCATGGTCCCACCTGCCCTGCTGTTGCGGCCTTGTGCATTGCAGCATCGGCGCGGGAGCGACAAGCCCGCGTCCCGACCTGGGGCGCGGCGTGTGGCTCGGAATCGAACAATCGCGGCAGCGGGTCCGGTGCGCTTGTCGGGCAAGTCGATGCCGACGTGACGCACAAGTCGCGCCGGTTCGGACATTGCGTTGCTCTGTCGCGTAACTTTATGACAACGTCATCCCTCGATGCGGGAAAAGTCCGCGACCCGATGCACCGCCGCGCGCACCCGGTCGAGCAGGGCCAACCGAGCGATGCGCTTCGCCGGGTCGGGGTCGTTCACCGTCACGCCATCAAAGACTGCGTCGATCGGCGCGCGCAGGGTGGCAAGCGCGCGCATTGCTTCCTCGAAGTCCTCCGCCGCCACGGCGGATGCGGCGGCGGACTCGGCCAAGTCTAGGGCGTTGATGAGGACAGCTTCCGCCTTTTCGGGCGTGTAGGAAAGTTCTTTCTCGTCTCCCCTCCCTTTTAGGGAGGGGCCGGGGGTGGGTACCGAGCCGCCAGGCTCGGGTTCTGCAGTCGGCGTCGAACCCGCCGCTGGCGCGCCGGTACCCACCCCCGACCCCTCCCCAAAGGGGAGGGGAGAAGCGCTCCACCCCTCCTTCTTCAGGATGTTCGCCGCCCGCTTATACCCGGCGAGCAGGTTCACTCCGTCCTCCGTCCCCACGAACGCCTGCAACCCCCGCACCCGCGCGAGCAGGCGAACAAGATCGTCCTCGCCGCCAAGCGCGAAGACGGCGTCGATCAGGTCGTGACGGACGCCTGCTTCGCGTTGCTGGACCTTGAGGCGATCGATCACGAAACGTGGAAGCTCGTCCCAAACCGCGTTCGGGTCGCCGTTGAAGCTAAGTTCAACACCTCGCCATTGGCCGGCGTCCGTACCAGTAACGTCAAGCAGAGCCTCGGGTGCGGGATCGACAGTCGACCCACGCTCTGACGCTTGCTGCTCAAATCGGAGATCGGCGGCGTACCAGCCCAGGTTCTTCAGTGAAAACCGAAGCGAGTTCCGCAATGCTAGGGCCACCAAACCCAAACCGGCACGACGGAGTGCATAGGGGTCTTTAGAACCCGTGGGACGCTCGTCGATTGAGAAGAACTGCGCCAAGCTATCCAGCTTGTCCGCTAAGCTCACCGCCACCGTCACCGGCGCGGTGGGCACCTCGTCGCCCTGCCCCACGGGCTTGTAATGGTCGCGGATCGCGTCGGCAACCTGGGGGTCCTCGCCTTGCGCGCGGGCGTAATAGCCGCCCATCACGCCTTGCAGTTCGGGGAACTCGGCGACCATGCCGGTGACGAGGTCCGCCTTGCAGAGCCGCGCGGCGCGTTCGGCAAGGGAGGCGAGCTGCTCTTGATCCTCCCCGTTCACGGGGAGGGGAACCGTCGGCGAAGCCGATGGTGGAGGGGCGGCTGCCACACGCGCACCGCCCGGGGCAGCCGCCCCTCCACCAGCCTTCGGCTGGTCCCCCTCCCCGCGGTGCGGGGAGGATATGACGCCCTCCTCGACCAGCCAGCGGGCGAGCTTCGCGACCCGCTCCACCTTGTCCGCGACCGTGCCGAGCTTTTCGTGGAAGACGATGCGGTCGAGCTTCGCCGCCTGCGCCTCGAGCGGCACCTTCAGATCGGCCTCATAGAAGAACCGCGCATCGCTCAGCCGGGCGGCGAGGACCTTGCGGTTGCCCTCCACTATCGCCGCGCCGCCGTCGACCGCGGCGATGTTGGCGGTGCAGATGAAGGCGTCGGCCAGCGCGCCGTCGGCGTCGCGGCAAACGAAATACTTCTGGTTCACCCGCGCCGTCAGCTGGATCACCTCGGGCGGCACCGCCAGGAACGCCGGGTCGAAGCGGCCCAGCAGCGGTACCGGCCACTCGGTCAGCCCCGCATTCTCGATCACCAGCCCCTCGTCGGCAATCAGCTCCAGCCCGGCCTCCGCCGCCAATCGCGCCGCGCCGTCGCGGATCAGCGCCTCGCGCTCCGCCTGGTCGACGATGACGTGGCAGGCGCGCAGCTTCGCGACGTAATCGTGCGCGCCGCCGAGCGTGATCGGGCCGGGATGGTGGAAGCGGTGGCCGAGCGTCGTCGCCGACGAGACGATGCCCGCCACCTCGACCGGCACGATCTCCTCGCCGAACAGCGCGACGATGCCCTGCAATGGGCGCACCCAGCGCAGCGATTCGGTGCTGACCGACGCCGCGCCCCAGCGCATCGACTTGGGCCACGGGAACGCGCGGACGATCGCCGGGATCGCCGCCGCGAGGACGTCCACGGTCGGGCGACCGGGCTTGTTCACCACCGCGAACAACACGCCTTCGCGCTCGACCAACGAGTCGCGGGTCAGCCCGGTCTTGCGGAGGAACCCTTCCAGCGCCTGCGCGGGCGCAGACGCGCGCGGCCCCTTCACTTCGTCCGCCACCGCCGCCGTTTCGCCCGGCAGATCGCGCGCTATCAGCGCCAGGCGGCGCGGGGTGGAGTAGGTGGCGACCTCTCCTGCGCTCAGCCCCGCCTTGGCGAGTTCCGCCGTGAACAGCCGCGCGAGGTCCTCCCGCGCTCGGGCCTGCATCCGCGCGGGAATTTCCTCCGAGCGGAATTCGAGCAGGAAGTCGGTCACAGGCCCTCACCCTGGCGCTTCGCGCCTGTCCCTCTCCCCTGCAGGGAGAGGGAGAACGAACGCGTCCATCGCCCCTCTCCCTGCAGGGGAGAGGGACAGCGCGCGGCAGCGCGCAGGGTGAGGGCACTTGGCACCCTCACGACCACCCGTGCTTCTCCATCCACGCCGCGCACGCGCCCTTGGCCAGGTCGCGCACCCGACCGATATACGCCTGCCGTTCCGCCACCGAGATCACCCCGCGCGCTTGCAGCAGGTTGAACGTGTGGCTGGCGCGGATCGCCTGTTCGTAGGCCGGGATCGGCAGCGCGCGCGTCAGGCACAGCTCGCTCTCGGCGGTCGCCTTGCGGAACAGATCAAACAGCGCGTCGGTGTCCGCCACCTCGAAACTATACGCGCTCGCCTCGCGCTCGTTCTCCAGGAACACGTCGCCATACGTCATTTGTCTTGGCCCCACCCCCAACCCCTCCCCTGAAGGGGAGGGGCTTGGCGCATCGTTGAACGCGAGGTCGTACACGCTGTCCTTGTTTTGGATATACATGGCCAGCCGCTCCAGCCCATAGGTCAGCTCGCCCGCGACGGGCTTGCAGTCGAAGCCGCCCATTTGCTGAAAATAGGTGAACTGCGTCACCTCCATCCCGTCGCACCACACTTCCCAGCCTAGGCCCCAAGCTCCCAGCGTCGGCGATTCCCAGTCGTCCTCGACGAAGCGGATGTCGTGCAACGTCACGTCGACGCCGATCGTGGCGAGGCTGCCGAGGTAAAGCTCCTGGAGGTCGGGCGGGCTCGGCTTCAGGATCACCTGATATTGGTAATACGCCCCCAGTCGGTTGGGGTTCTCGCCATAACGGCCGTCGGTCGGCCGGCGGCAGGGCTGGACGAACGCGGCGTTCCACGGGTCCGGCCCCAGCGCGCGGAGCGTGGTCGCGGGGTGGAACGTACCCGCCCCCATCTCCATGTCGTATGGCTGCAGGATCACGCAGCCGCGCTCGCTCCAGTAATCGTGCAGGCGCAGGATCATACGTTGGAAGGAAAGCGGCGCGGCCATCGCGCGCGGCCTTGGCCCAGCCCCGCGCGCTAATCAACTGGCGCGCCGCCGCCGCCCTGCTAAGGACGGCACGCATTCCGTCGTGAAAGGGTCTCGTCTTGTCGCCGTTGCGTTCCGCGTTCACCGCGCTTGTCCTGCTCCTCGCCGCGCCCGCGTGTGCGCAAACCCCGCCGACGCAGGACGCCGATCCCGCTTTGTGGGTGGTCAAGGATCGCGACACGACGGTCTATCTGTTCGGCACCATCCACGTCCTCAAGCCCGGCCTGACCTGGTTCGACGAGGCGGTCCGCCAGGCGTTCGACCGCTCAAATCAGGTGGTGCTCGAACTGGTGCTGCCCGACCCCGCCAAGATGCAGAGCATCGTCGCCGCCGACGCTGCAATGCCGAACGGCCCGACGCTGACCGCGCGGCTGCCGCCCGCGCGCCGCAAGCAATATGCGGACGCGCTGACATCGCTAAGCCTGCCCGCGACCGCATTCGACCGGACGCAGCCCTGGTTCGCGGCGACCAACCTGTCGATCCTGCCGCTGGTCAAGCTCGGCTACGATCCCGCCAACGGCCCGGAATCGATCATCACCGCCGCTGCCAAGCAGGCGAACAAGCCGGTGATCGGGCTGGAGACCGCCGAACAGCAGCTCGGCTATTTCAGCGCGCTCAGCCCCAAGGCGCAGATCAGCTTCCTGACCGCGACGCTGGACGAGCTGCCCAAGGTGGCCACACAAATGGCGACGATGGTCGACGAATGGGCGCACGGCCAGCCGGACAAGCTCGCCGCCGAGCTCAACGAGAGCCTGAAGGACTCGCCGGAAGTGGCCAAGGTGCTGCTGGTCGACCGCAACAAGCGCTGGGCGGGCTGGATCGCCAACCGGCTGCGGACGCCGGGGACGGTATTTATCGCGGTCGGTGCCGGCCATCTGGCGGGGCCGGAGAGCGTGCAGCGCCAGCTTGCGCGACGCGGACTAAGGGCGGTGCGGGTGCGATACTAGGGTGTTTCCTCCCCTCTCACGGGGAGGATTTGCGTTTTCTCCTGCTCTCCCCTACCCGCGCCGGTGTCCGGCCGTGGTCATCCCTGGAGGCGTGCGCCGGACTAGTCCTTCAAGTTTCGGAGAATATCGATGAGCGAACAATTGACGCTCGTGGCCGAGACGCGTGACCGGGTCGGCAAGGGAGCCTCTCGTGCGCTGCGTCGGCAAGGCCGCGTTCCCGCCGTGATCTATGGCCAGAACCGGGAACCGATCTCGGTTCATCTGGAGGAAAAGGCGCTTAGCCGCGCGCTCGCGACCGGGCATTTCATGACCACGGTCGTGACGGTCGACGGCCAGCGCACGCTGCCCAAGGACGTGGCGTTCCATCCGGTCACCGAGCGACCGCTCCACGTCGACTTCCTGCGCATCGGCGAGCATTCGACCGTGACCGTGTCAGTGCCGGTGGTGTTCACGGATGTGGAGGATGCGCCGTTCACCGCGGCGGGCGGTGTGCTCAACGTCGTGCGCCACGAGATCGAGCTGGTGGTCGACGCCGCCGAGATCCCGGCGGAGATCACCGTATCGCTCGCCGGACGCGGCGTGGGTGAATCGATCCACATCTCGTCGGTGACGCTACCCGCGGGCGCGCATCCCGCGACCGAGGATCGCGACTTCACGATTGCGACGATCGCGACGCCGACGATCGCGACCGCGGCGGACGAAGCCGCCGACGCGGAAGCGACCGGAGTGGTCCCGGATGAGCCGGTTGACGGCGAGGCGGGCGAGGCCGGCGAAGGCCAGTCGGAGTAACGCGTCTTCCTCTTCCCTTTGGGGAGAGGGTTGGGGAGAGGGGGAGTAAGGATGCGGGCCGGTGTGCGCACCTCCCCTATCGCCGGCCCGCTCCCTGCGCCGCGGGGAGAGAGAGTAACGACATGCAGCTCTGGGTCGGTCTCGGCAATCCCGGCGCGCTGCATGCGATGCAGCGACATAATATCGGATTCATGGCGGTCGATGCGCTGGCCGAGGTCCACGATTTCGCGCCGCCCCGAAAGCAGTTCCGCGGCTGGACGCAAGAGGGCCGCGTCGGCGCGCAAAAGCTGATGTTGCTCAAGCCCGCGACGTATATGAACGAAAGCGGCCGCTCGGTCGCCGAAGCGTTGCGCTTCTACAAGCTCGAGCTGGACGCACTGACCGTGTTTCACGACGAGCTCGACATCGCGCCGTTCAGGGCCAAGGTTAAGGTCGGCGGCGGCGCGGCGGGGCATAACGGGCTGCGGTCGATCGACCAGCATCTCGGCCCCGAGTATCGCCGTGTCCGGCTCGGGATCGGGCATCCCGGGCACAAGGATCGCGTCAACGGTCATGTGCTCGGCAATTTCGACAAGGCGGAGATCGACCCGCTGTCCGACCTGCTCGGCGCGGTCGCGGCGGAGGCGGGGTGGCTCGCGAATGGCGACGACCCGCGGTTCATGAGCGAGGTCGCCCGACGGCTCGCGGACTGACGCTACGCCGCCTTCAGGATATGGTCACCCGCCAGCCCCAGTCGCCGCGACGCCTGCGCATAGGGCGCGGACGGCCAATGCGTCTGTTCCGCCGCCCGCGCCATCGCGCGCAGCAGCCATCGTTCGGGCGGGCTCGGCAGCCGCTCGCGCAGCAGGCCAAGCCGGTCGCGGAGATCGGGCGGGAGCAGCGCGACCGCCGCCGCCGCCATCGTGTTCTGGAGCGGGTTCAGCGGCAACGGCAGGATCGCGGCGGTGCGCAGGATCGACAGCAATTCCTGCAGGATCGGCGAGGACCCGAGCCGTGGCGTCATGCCGGCGAACAGCGCCGCCATCTCGGCCGCGTCGGCCGGTGCACCCACGACCCCGTACATCGCCGCACCCGGTGCTCCCTCGGCATAGTAGCGGTCCACCGCCGCCGGTGTTAGCGGACGCGCCCAGCGCCGGTACGCCTCGACAAAGGCCCACGAAGCCGTGGCTTGAACCCAGCGGAGCAGCTCTGGATCGCTGGCCGCGTAAGCCTCGCCCGCCGGGGTCACGCCCGTCACCCGCGCGTGCATCCGCGCCACGCGCGCGGCGAGCAGTTCGAATGAGGAGCGCGCACCGTACACCGTCACCATCGCCGCCTGCCCCGTCCGGCGCAGCCGCCGCGCGGGATCGCGCCGAAACGAGCTATGGTCCCAGACGCCATGCCGGACGCGCGGCTCGCCGAGCTCGAGCAACACCGCCGCGACCCCGCCGATGTACATCGTCACCGGATTGCGGAACACGCGCCATGACACAGAATCCGGGCCGACCAGCCCGGGTTCGTTTCGTGGCAGCGCGAAGTCGGTGCCGTGCTCGACCAGCGAGGCCGCCATCAGGCGATCGAGCAGACGAGGCGCGGATCGGATCATCGCGCCCCAACGCGCCCGGCGCGCGCGAAGGTCCGCTCTAGAAGCTGTAGGCGACCGTCATGCGCGCGACCGGATTTTCGTTGCTGCGACCCCCCTCGTTCAGCCGATTGGAGCGGGCCGGGCGAATGACGCTGTAATAATTGTTGTCGAGGTGTCCCATCACGATGCCCCCTTCGACACCCATCGTCAGGCCATGCTGGAGCTGCCGACTATAGCCCATCATCATCGCGGGGGTCAGGCGACGGCTGGAGCGGATGCCGCCACCGCGCGGCGCGTAGAGCAGCTGATCGTGGAACGGCGACGACAGGCGGCTCATCATCCGGCCGCCGCTCGAGAGGTGGAAGCCGTCGCTACCGAACGGGAAGTAATCGATCATCGAGCCGCCGAAACCCTTACGCAGGCGGCTCGCCTCGTTGTTGACGTCCACCGCGGGATCCGCGCTTTGCACCGATAGCAGACGCAATCGCAAGTCGGTGCCGACCGGGACGGCCGTCATCGACGTCATTGTCCAGGCCCGGTCTGCTGCGCTCGCCGACTGCACCATCAGGCTACTCGCCAATATTGCCGCCGTTGCGATTAATCCGCGCATCAAGAACCCCTGTCGCTCGTGCCAAAGCCGAACCTGCCGTTCATGGTTAGGACGCTGCCAAGGAATATGAACCGCACATTAATACGCGTGTTCTCGATGAACGGAAAGAAATTAGCGCCGAACCGAGAAACTTCGTCTGGTCAGGGCTAAATCAACCTAATCTCGATCGTCTCTGGCGCGGTGCGAGGCGACTGCTTAAGGCGCGCGCTTCCACTTACATCCAGGCGCATTTCATGGGGTTTCGCTGCGGCATCGTCGGTCTGCCCAACGTCGGCAAGTCCACGCTCTTCAATGCGCTGACCGAGACAGCGGCGGCGCAGGCGGCCAACTATCCCTTTTGCACGATCGAGCCGAACGTCGGCCAGGTCGCGGTGCCCGACGATCGGCTGCAAACGCTTGCCGCGATCGCCCGCTCGGCCAGGGTCATCGAAACGCAGCTCGCCTTTGTCGACATCGCCGGGCTGGTGCGTGGCGCGAGCAAGGGCGAGGGCCTCGGGAACCAGTTCCTCGGCAACATCCGCGAGGTCGACGCGGTGGTGCACGTGCTGCGCTGTTTCGAGGATGGCGACGTCACCCATGTCGAAGGCAAGGTCGACCCGATCGCGGACGCGGACACGGTCGACACCGAGTTGATGCTGTCCGACCTCGAGAGCCTCGAGAAGCGGGTGCCCAACCTCGTCAAGAAGGGGCAGCAGGGCGACAAGGAGGCGCGCGCCGCCGCCGCCGTGCTGGGGCAGGCGCTCGACCTGCTGCGCGAGGGCCAGCCGGCGCGGCTAACCCGGCCCAGGGACGACGAGGAGGCGCGGCTGTTCCACGCTGCGCAATTGCTGACCGCCAAGCCGGTGCTCTACGTCTGCAACGTCGACGAGCGCGACGCGGCGAACGGCAACGCGCACAGCGCGCGCGTGTTCGCGAAGGCGGCGGCGGAAGGCGCAGAGGCGGTGGTCGTGTCCGCCGCGATCGAGGCGGAGATCGCCACCATGCCGGCGGAGGACCGGGGCGAGTTCCTGGCCGAATTGGGGCTGACCGAGACCGGCCTCGCGCGCGTGATCCGGGCGGGTTATCGCCTGCTCCACCTGATCACGTTCTTCACCGTCGGGCCGAAGGAAGCGCGCGCATGGACCGTGGATCACGGGGCCAAGGCACCGCAGGCGGCGGGGGCGATCCACTCCGATTTCGAGCGCGGCTTCATTCGCGCGGAGACGATCGCCTATCCCGATTACGTCGCGCTCGGCGGCGAAGCGGGCGCGCGCGACGCGGGCAAGCTGCGCCAGGAGGGGAAGGAGTATCTGGTGCAGGATGGCGACGTGCTGCTGTTTCGGTTCAACGTATGAAGGTGCGGTCCAAAGGCGCGGCCCTTCGGTCCGTGCCGAGGCATCACTTCAATGCGCGCCGCAATAGCTCGGTCAACTCCTCCATCTTGGCGCGTTGAAGCTCGGGATCGCCGGAGGCAACCGCGTCCGCCACGCAGGCGTTCGCATGGCCGTCGAGGATGTCACGCTCGATTCGTGCAAGCGCGGCACGCGTCGCCTGGAGTTGCGTAAGAATGTCGACGCAGTAACGGCCGGTCTCGATCATAGCGGCGATGCCGCGCACTTGCCCCTCCACCCGACGCAATCGCGGAAGCTGGCTGGCGTGGCTAGGATGAGCGAGCGGAGACATCGGCATGTCAGACATCGTGCGCTTGTACCCCCCTGGGGTATCTTGACAAGGGCTTGCTGTTCCGGCGAGGACGCCTGATGCTTGATGTCCGACCTAAGCCCGCTTTCACGTTCACCTTTGCCATGACGCTGGCGCTGGGTTGCTCGGGAATAGCGATAGCGCAACAGCGTCCATCCACGCCAGGGATGAGCATGCCCGGAATGCCGGTCTCTCCGGTGCCAATAATTCCAGCGACGACACCACCCGAACCGGGCAGCGAGAACCGTGACGCAATGTCGGGCATGGCGATGACAGGCGGTGACCAGATGACGATGCCCGCCGCGTTCGGTCGCTATCCCATGACCCGCGAAGCGTCCGGGACCGCGTGGCAGCCGGACGCGAGCCCGATGCAGGGCGTGATGCGGATGCGCGGCGACTGGACGTTGATGGGCCAAGCGACGCTGAACGGTGTGTACGACGATCAGAGCGGCCCGCGCGGCGATGACCGGGTGTTCGTGTCGGGCATGGTCATGGGCATGGCGACGGGCAGGCTGTCGACGCGCGACACGGTGGCGTTCCGGGCGATGCTGTCGCCCGACCCGTTGATGGGCAAGCGCGGCTATCCCTTGCTGCTCGCGGCCGGCGAGACGGCGGACGGGCGCACGCCGCTGGTCGATCGCCAGCACCCGCACGATCTGTTCATGGAATTGTCCGCCTCCTATAGCCGCGGCATCGGCGAGGACGCGTCGGTGTTCATTTACGCCGGACTACCCGGCGAACCCGCGTTCGGGCCGGGTTCGTTCATGCACCGATTGTCGATCATGGACTCGCCGGAGGCTCCGATCACGCACCATTGGTTCGACTCCACGCACATCACCTTCGGCGTGCTGACGGCGGGCGTGACCAAGGGCGGCGTAAAAATCGAGGCGTCGCGGTTCAAGGGCCGCGAGCCCGACCAGCACCGCTACGATATCGAGACGCCCCGGCTCGATTCGACGGCCGTTCGGGCGAGCTGGAACCCGACCCGCACCCTGGCGCTACAAGCATCGTGGGCGCGGCTCAAATCGCCCGAACAGCTTACCCCCGCCGAGGATCAGGCGCGGTGGTCGGCGAGCGCGATCTACACGCGAGCGATCGGCGCGCGGGGGTATGTCGCCGCGACGGCAGCGTGGGGGCGCAAGACGGAGATCGAGGCGGACGGGCATCGCGGCCCCGCGCTCGATGCGTATTTGTTGGAGGCGACGGTGAAGCCGAATAATCGCTGGACCGTGTTCGCGCGCGCCGAGCGTATCGACACCGACGAGTTGCTGCCCGCGCCGGGGCAGGTCCACGGTCCTGAGTTCACAGTCGGCAAGGCATCGCTCGGCGCGATCCGCGACGTGCCGCTGACGCGCGACGTGAAGGTCGGCGTGGGCGCGCTGGTCGCGCGATCGTTGACCCCGCGCGGGCTCGACCCGGCCTATGGCGGCGACCGAACGAGCGGCATGGCGTTCGTGCGGGTGAAGATGGGCTAAGCTCAAAGGCGAAGGCCAAACCGCAGCCCTGCCCACGTCATCGCCAGGTAGAGCGCGATCGTGAGCAGGCACCCACCCGCGAGCGCTCCCCAAAAAGAGACGCCGCGGCTCAGCAGCGCCGGGATGAGGAGAAACATCGGCAACGATGGCAGCACGAACCAGAACGTCGCGCCCGCGTGCGCGGCCATGCGCGCCGGATCATGCGTGTCGCGCCACAGCCACATCATGCCCAGCACCGAGACGAGCGGCAAGGACGCCACCAGCGCGCCTACGCCGGGGCTGCGCTTCGCGATCTCCGAAACGGCTGCGATGATGATGCCGGACACCAGGGCCTTGATCGCGAGGTAGAGCATCGACCGATATTGCGTCGGCCGAGCCGAGGTCGCAAGAATAGATCGATAGGGAAGACGATGCTCCCGAACCCATCTGGCATCCGCGCGTTTCGACCATCGGGGCTGTTACCGATCCCAAGCGTCTTACAGCGGTGCGAGGAGGCAAGCGATGAAGCGATCGGTACCGCTGATAACGGCGTCGCTGCTGGCCGGGTGCGGCTTTCCGTACACGCCTCGCGCGCTGCCGTCGCTTTCGACCCGTGACCCGGCTTCGGCACCGCCCGCCGCCGCGTACACGCCGCCGCGCCAATCGCAGCTCGCCGGTCTTCCCGTCCACTCGATGATCATCTACGGTCAGCGCACGGCACCGCTTCGCGACGCCGGTGATCCGCCGGCCCGAAGCATTTTGCGGCGATGATCTACTTCGAGGATTTGGAGGTCGGCGCGACCGCGTCGTTCGGCGCTTACCACGTCACACGCGACGAGGTGATCGAGTTCGCCTCGCGCTATGATCCGCAACCGTTCCACCTGTCCGACGAGGCGGCTGCGGAGACGCAGTTCGGACGGCTGGCGGCGAGCAGTTGGCACACCGCCGCGATGACGATAGCGATGACGGTCGCGCACTGGGACGCGCACCCGCAGGCGGGGCTCGGCTCGCCCGGGCTCGACGAGTTGCGATGGGTCAAGCCGGTCTATCCCGGTGACACGCTTCGCTGCGAGACGGTGCTGCTGTCCAAGCGCGTGTCGGCGACGCGACTAGGGATAGGCATCACCAAATCGCGGACCACCGTGTTCAATCAGGATGGCGAGACAGTGATGACGTTCATCGCCAACGGCCTGATCCGTACGAGAACGGGCGCTCCCGACCCGGAGTAAGGCGGCGCGGATCAATGGCCGGGAAAGGATACCAGCGCCGACACCGCGATGCCGTCGCCGCGCAACGCCTCCGCGCCGCCCAGATCGGGCAGGTCGACGAGAAACAGGGCTTGGGTCACCTCCGCACCGGCCTTGCGCAACAGCCGCACCGCCGCGCGCGCGGTGCCGCCCGTCGCGATCAGGTCGTCGATCAGCAACACGCGCTGGCCGGGCACGCAGGCGTCGGCGTGCATCGCTATCCGGTCGGTGCCGTATTCGAGCGCGTAATCCTCCGCGACCGTCACGCCGGGCAGCTTGCCGTCCTTGCGGATCAGCAGCACGCCCGCGCGCAGCGGTATCGCGAGAGCGGCGGCGAACAGGAACCCGCGTGCTTCGATTCCAGCGATGAGGTCGACGGAACCAGCCGTTGCCGCGACCATGCGCTCGACCGCCCGCGCCAGGCCGGTGGGCGAGAGCAACAACGTGGTGATGTCGCGAAACTGGATGCCCGGCTTCGGAAAGTCAGGTACGGTCCGGATCAGCGCCTTGAGGTCGTCATTGTCGGCCATCGACGCTTCCCAAGCTCATTCAGCGACATCGGTACGAACGGCCCGCCCCATCTCGCTCAATGTTTGATGTCGCGCCACACGTTCTGATACGCGCCCCAGGCCAGGAAGCAGAAGATCGCGATAAATACCACCGCAGCGATCCCCGCAGCGTGCCGTGACTCGAGCTTAGGTTCCGCCGTCCAGGTCAGGAATGCGGAGACGTCCTTCGCCATCTGGTCGACGGTCGGCTTGGTGCCGTCCGCATATTGAACCTGCCCCGCCTGCTTGAGCGGGGGTGGCATGGCGATGTTGAGGTTGGCGAAATATTCGTTGTAGTACAGCCCCTTCGGCGTCTTAGCATCGGGGAACTTGTGGAGCAGCTCGGAAGGCTGCGGGACATAGCCGTGCCCGACGAGCGAGTAGATGTAATTCGCCCCGTCATGCCGCGCCTTGACCATGTCCGAAAGGTCTGGCGGCACCGCGTTGTTGTTGGCGGCGCGGGCGGCGATGTCGTTGGCGAACACCAGCGGGAAATGGTCCGACGGCAAGTTCTTGCGCGTCGCCATCTCGCCCGTTTCCGGGTTGGGGGCGGGCTGCTCGATTTGCCACTGGGTCGAAATCGCCTTTACCTCAGGCGCGGAATAGCCGAGATCGTTCAAGTCGCGGAACGAGACCAGCCGGATCGAGTGGCAGGCGGAGCAGACCTCCTTGTAGACTTGGAACCCGCGCTGCAGTTGGCGACGGTCGAATTTGCCGAACGCGCCGTTGGACGCCAGCACAGCATCGATCGGGTGGAGGTGGAATTCCTCCACCGCGGTCGGCTGAGGCGGGCTGGTGATCCGGTCGGACACGGTGCCGAACAGCGCCAGCGCCAGCACGAACACGAAGGCGGCCCCGATCAAGGCGGCGATTGCACGAACCATCTTCTATCTATTCCCTTGTCGGTCCGGGCCGACTCACGCGAGCGCGGTCTGCGCGGGGCTGGTGCCAGCATGCCGATCGAGCACCGCCTCGGTGATCGAATGCGGCAGCGGTCGCGGACGCTCCGACCGCGAGATCAGCGGCAGCACGATCAGGAAGTGCGCGAAATAATAGGCGGCGCTGATCTGCCCGAGCATGATGTACAGCGGCGAGGCCTCCGCACCGCCGACCCAGCCGAGCACCGCTACGTCCAGCACCAGGACGAAGAACGCGATCCGCGCCTTGGGCCGGAAATTGTTCGACCGCACCGGCGACGAATCGAGCCAGGGCAGGAAGAACAGCAGCAGGATCGAGCCGAACATCGCCAACACGCCCCACAGCTTCGCGGGGAGGATGAAGTCCGCGGTGAACGACCGCAGGATCGCGTAGAACGGCCAGAAATACCATTCGGGCACGATGTGCGCGGGCGTCGATAGCGGGTTGGCCGGAATGTAATTGTCCGGATGGCCGAGATAGTTCGGGAAAAAGAACAGCAACGTCGCGAACACCAGCAGGAACACGCCGAGCCCGACGCCATCCTTGGCGGTGTAATAAGGGTGGAACGGAACCGTGTCCTGTTCGCCCTTGACGTCGACGCCGGTCGGATTGTTCGAGCCGGGAATGTGCAGCGCCCAGATATGCAGCACGATCACCGCCGCCGTCACGAACGGCAACAGGTAGTGAAGCGAGAAGAAGCGATTGAGCGCCGCGTCGTCGGGCGCGTAGCCGCCGAGTAGCCAGACCCGCACCGACTCGCCCACCACCGGAATGGCGGAGAAGAAGCCGGTAATCACCTGTGCGCCCCAGAAGCTCATCTGCCCCCAGGGAAGCACATAGCCCATGAACGCGGTTGCCATCATCAGCAGGAAGATGACGACGCCGAGCAGCCACACCATCTCGCGCGGTGCCTTGTACGAACCATAATACAGCCCGCGGAAGATATGCGTATAAACGACGATGAAGAACATCGACGCGCCGTTGGCGTGCGCGTAGCGAAGGAACCAGCCGGCGTTGACGTCGCGCATGATGTGCTCGACCGAGTTGAACGCCACCGCGCCGTTGGCGGCGTAGTGCATCGCCAACACGATACCGGTGATGATCTGAATGCCCAACGCCGCGCCCGCGAGGACGCCGAAGTTCCAGAAATAGTTGAGGTTGCGCGGCACCGGATAGCCCGCGCCGATCGCGTTATACACCAGCCGGGGAACCGGAAGCTTTTCGTCCAGCCACCGCATCAGCGGCACCTTCGGCTCGTATTGCTTTGCCCAGGAGAAGCTCATGCTATTTTCCTCCGCCGATCAGCACGGTGGTCGGCGATGTGAAGCTATACTCGGGAACCATCAGGTTCTTTGGCGCGGGGCCCTTACGGATCCGCGCGGCGGTGTCGTATTGCGACCCGTGACACGGGCAGAAATAGCCTCCGAACTCGCCCTTGTTCTCGCCCTCGCCCGCGCCGAGCGGGATGCAGCCCAGATGAGTGCACACGCCCATCGTGATGATCCAGTTCTTGTGCCCCGCCTTGGTCCGCTTTTCCAGCGTCTCGGGATCGCGCAATTCGCTCAGCGGCACCGCGTCCGCCTTGGCGATCTCCGCCGGGGTCAGGTTGCGGACGAACAACGGCTGCTTGCGGAAGGTGGACTTGATCGCCTGTCCCGGCGCGATCTTCGACACATCGATCTCGGCGGTCGAATCGGCTAGCACGTCCGCCGACGGACTCATCTGGTTCACCAGCGGGAATACGACGGCCAGCGCCCCCACGCCGATAAAGGCCACGGCGGCGACGTTGAGGAAGTCGCGGCGGCGCGGGTCGTGGGTTTCCTCGAGGAACGGCTCGGGCGACTCGCCGGGCGGCACCAACTGATTAACCGTCGCCATCTACCGTTGACCTGTCCGCTTTTGCGGGGACGCCCGGCACCGGTCGGCCGACTGCACACACCCGCGATGAGATTGAGGTTCTCCTAGATTAGCAAGCCCACTTTTGCCAACAGCATTTTAGCCGGGCGTAACAGGCGTTAACGCGCTTCGGCATGCGACTTGCTCTCCACCAGCCCGATATCGCGGGCAATGTCGGTACGCTGCTCCGGCTGGGCGCGTGCCTCGGCATCGGCGTCGACCTGATCGAGCCGATGGGCTTCGCGTGGGGCGACCGCGCGCTCAAGCGGGCGGGAATGGATTATGTCGCGGCGGTGACCCGGCACGCCGACTGGACCGCGTTCGAGGCCCAGACGCGCGGACGCATCGTTCTGCTGACGACCCGCGCCGCCGTGCCGCTGCCCGAAGCGCGGTTCCATGCCGACGACGTCCTGCTGCTCGGGTCGGAAAGCGCGGGCGTTCCCGACGCGGTGCATGCGCGCGCGGACCTCGCCGTGCGTGTGCCGATGCGCGCGGGCATGCGCTCGCTCAACGTCGCGGTCGCGGGCGCGATGGTGCTGGCGGAAGCGTTACGGCAGACGGGCGGGTGGCCCGGCTGACGGTCGAACGGCGAATTTCGCTGTCCTACACTCCACCCGCCAGCGCATAGTCGATTGCGATGTCCAGGCTTGCTCCCACCCCTCGCTCGAACGACGTTGATTGCGCGTTCGGGCCTCAACTTCCTCAACTTCGTTGGATTCGGGCATGATGGATCCAGGGTTGCTCGACTCCGAACAAGCCGCCGCCCGCGCCTGGTTCGAAACACTGCGTGACCGGATTTGCGCCGCGTTCGAAGCGATCGAGCGCGAGGCGGGTTCGGACACCGCGTTCGACTACCTCGCATGGGACCGGGTCGATCCGTCGGGCGCGCCCGGCGGCGGCGGCGTGCGGGGCGTGATGACGGGCCGGGTGTTCGAGAAGGTGGGAGTCAACGTCTCCACCGTCGGCGGCACGTTCGAAGGCGAGTTCGCCAAGTCGATCCACGGCGCGGCGGAGCACCCCGGCTTTCTTGCCACCGGCATCAGCCTGGTCGCGCACATGGCCAACCCGCACGTCCCCGCCGTCCACATGAACATGCGGTTCCTCGCCACCACCAAACGCTGGTTCGGCGGCGGCGCGGACCTCAACCCGCCGTTGCCGCGCGAGGAGGATACAGCCGACTTTCATGCCACGTTCAAGGCCGCTTGCGACCGACATGACCCGGCTTATTACCCTCGCTTCAAACAATGGGCGGACGAGTATTTCTACATCCCCCACCGGCAGGTTCATCGCGGGGTCGGCGGCGTCTTCTACGATCATCTGGAGGGCGACTTCGCGAACGACTTCGCGTTCACGCAGGATGTCGGCCGGGCGTTCCTCGACATCTACCCCGCGATCGTGCGCAGGCGGATGCGCGAGCCGTTCGACGAGGCGGACATCGCCCGTCGCAACGCGTGGCGCGGGCGCTATGCCGAGTTCAATCTGGTGTACGACCGCGGCACCTTGTTCGGGCTCAAGACCGGCGGCAACATCGACGCGATCCTGATGAGCCTGCCGCCGGTCGCGACATGGGGCTGATTCCGGTTCCGCCGGATCAGGTCGCGACGATCGTCACAACGCTCGAAATGCGCGCGCGCCCGACGCCACGGCCGGTGCCGGACGGCCCGCTAACGCTGGTCGAGTGGCCCCGCCCCCGCCCCGACCGCTATCGCGCGCTGTTCCGGCGTGTCGGCGCGCCGTGGCTATGGTATTCGCGGCTGGCGATGGACGACGCGCGCCTGCTTGGGATCATTCACGATGCGGGCGTGTCGGTCTGGGACGTCGTCGATCGAGACGGCGAGGAGGTCGGAATGGTCGAACTCGACCACCGTCGCGCGGGCGAGTGCGAGCTGTCGTACTTCGCATTGGTGCCCGAGCTGACCGGTCGGGGCCACGGCCGCTGGTTGATGGCGCAGGCGCTCGCGCGCGCGTGGGCACCGAGGGTCGAGCGGGTGTGGGTGCATACCTGCACCCTCGATCATCCGTCCGCGCTCGGCTTCTACCGCGCGCAGGGATTCAGGCCGGTCACGCGGACGATCGAAACGTTCGCCGATCCCCGCGTGCTCGGGTTGCTGCCCGTCGGCGCGGCGCCTCACGTCCCGCTGCTGGCCAGGCCGCGATAGGCGGCAACCGCGATCAGCACGCCGGCGACCTGCGCGAGCGCCGACGCACCCGCCCCCGCCGCGTCGATCACCGCCAACGTGATCGGATTGGGCGCGTGCAGGCTCCGCAGCCAGAGGTCGATCTGCTCGAACGGAGCCGCCGCGAGCCGCACCGACAACGCGACCGCCGCCAGGCACGAAACGGCCACCGTATCGCCGCGGGTACGGCGTACGCTACGCGCGATCGCGCCGATCGCGCTCACCGGGGGTTCGCTCGCCAGCATCGGGCCGGTCAGCAGCGCCCGGCCGAACACAACCAGCCCGGGCAAGAGCAGGAACAGCCCCAACATGCCGGGCACCCCGACCAACACGCCCGCGAGCATCAATCGCGGCCATAGCCACCCCGCCCGGCGTAGCGCCGCACGCACGTCCGGGCCGACCGCGTATAGTGCGAACAGGCCCGCCAACCCGAATTGCAACATCGCGGCGGCGGCCAGATAAGCGAGGAGATGATCGCCGACGAACTGCGCCTGCGCCTGCATCGCGGCGGCGAAGCTGGCCTTCGCCGCGTCGGCCGACACCGGCACCGGTAACAGCAGCCTCATCGCATAATCGGGCAGGAACAGGAACGGCGCGCCGACGCGCACTAACAGATTCGCGTCACGTCGCCAAAGCGCCACGGCATCGGCCAGGACGCGCGAAATGCTGAGTGTCATGCGAAGGTCTCGGCCGCCTCCCGCCCCGTCAGGGTTCGGTACAGCTGAGCGGTGAAGGTCGCGGTGACAACACCGAACGCGGCGGAAGCCGCCGCCGTGAATAGCGTGCCCATGAATACCGCCGTTCCCCCGCCCCCGGTCCCGAGCAGGAGGCGGAAGAGCAATTTAATGACCAGCTGCGCTGCCCCCGCCACGACCGCGTACAGCACCGCTGCCAGCAGGAACACGCCGATGATCCGCCACGTCAGGCGGTGCGTCAATCGCCATGACCGAGCGAAGGTCCGCAGCCCCAGCCGCTCGTTGACCAACACCGGATTGAACACCGCAAGCCGGGCACTGACCCAGATCAAAATCGGGAGCACAATGACGGTCAGAAACAGGAACGCACCGACGATCGCGCCGGGAGAGGTGCCCGCGAGATCGACAGGCGTCACGCGATGGTTGAGCGCGCCGACATCAATCCCGCTGGCGCCGACCATGACCAACACCGGCATCAGGAGTGCGACCATCCCGAGCACGAACAGCAACGTCAGTCCGATCGCGGTCGGCAACCGTGCGGCACCGATCGATAATGCCCGGCGCAAGTCCGTCGACGGATCGCTCGCGGCCGCGACGACCGCCAGATTGCTCCAGATCGCCAGCAGGGCAACGGCGAGCGCGACTACCCCGACTGTGAAGTAATAGGCGACGGAGGTCACAGCGAAAGCCGCCGTGACCGCGGCTTGCGCCACTTGCGGAAGGAAGGACAAGAAGAACGCGACGGCCGCGAGCATCCGCGCGCGGCCGCGAAGCACGTCGGCCGCCCGGTCCCAGACATCGTTCATCCGCACCACCGTCGTTTCTCTCCACCCCCGCGCGGGCGGCGTACCCCTTGCGCCCCGTATCGGCAACGCCCACCCCTCGCGTTATGATCGACGGAGTGGAGTGGCGCGTCTCTGCAGGGCTGACGCCGTACAGGGATGCGCTGGCGGAGATGGAGGCGCGCGCGTCGGCGGTGGCGACGGGGAACGCGCGCGAACTGGTCTGGCTGCTCGAGCACCCGCCAGTGTACACCGCCGGGACCAGCGCGGATCCCGCCGAGCTGATCGACCCGCGCTTTCCCGTTGTCACGGCGGGGCGTGGCGGTCGCTATACCTATCATGGGCCGGGTCAGCGGGTCGGGTATCTGGTGCTCGACCTCAACAAGCGTGGACGTGACGTGCGGTGTTTCGTGCACGCCGTGGAAGACTGGATCATCGCCGCGCTCGCCGAGATCGGCGTGGCCGCGCATCGCGCGCCAGGGCGGGTCGGCATCTGGACGCACGACCTGGAGGGGCGAGAGGCGAAGATCGGCGCGATCGGCGTGCGGGTCCGACGCTGGATCACGCTGCACGGCTTCGCGGTGAACCTGTCGCCCGACCTGTCGCATTTCGGTGGGATCGTGCCCTGCGGCATCGCGGACCATCCCGTAACCAGCGCCACGGCATTGGGAACGCCGTCCTCGCTCGCAACCTTTGACGCCGCGCTGGCGTTATGTGCCCCGCAGTTTCTTGCAAATCTTTCTTGTCCCGCCACAAACGGGGCTTGAGGGAACCGTGTGCAGCGTTTAATGCCTACTGCGATTTGGGAGATAAGGGGCCCCTCGCCCAGCCAAATCCTTTTCAAGGGAGCTTCTTCTATGCGTGCTTTCATCTCCAAGACGGTTGCCGGTTCGCTGATCGCCGGCGCGGCGCTGATGGTTTCGGCCTGCGGTACCAAGACCGAGAACACCACTGTCGACAACACCGCGGTCACTGACATGAATGCGACCGAGGGCATGGACACGATGAACGACTCCATGACCAACGTCGACGGCGCGACCGGTAATGGCGCGATGATGTCGAACGACAGCATGATGTCGAACTCGGGTTCGGGCGCGATGTCGAACGGCTCGATGATGAGCAACACCACCGGCAACACGATGTAATCTCGCCCAGCCGGGTGTGAAAGTTTGATGGGGGCCGTCCGGGATGCCGGGCGGCCCCTTTCTCGTTGGTGGCTAACGCGACGTTCAGTTCTAGCCCCGTACCTTCGGTGCGACGGACGGGCCGTGGAACGTGGTAAATAAGGCTTGGGACCCGGAACGATTTGACCTAGAATCAGTGGCATGGTGCCCGGGAATTGGGGATGCGAGTAATGCGTGGAATCACGGTGGCCGTCCTCATGGCCGGTGTGGCGTTGGGGTCGGCGGCACCGGCCACCGCCCAATTTTATCTCAAGTCGCGCGATTACAGCGCGGCGGCGATTCAGGGCGACGAGCCCGGCATGGTCCAGCCGCTACCCGGGGCCACCGCGATCGAACGCCGGGCGGGTGTTGCCTGGTCGCTGCGTGCGGGACTCAACGTCGCGGCGCTGCAATGCGGGTTCCAGCCTACATTGCTGGCGGTAAACAGCTACAACGCGGTGCTCGCGGATCACAAGGCGGAACTAGCGGCGTCCTGGACCGTGCTGGGCAAGTATTTCACGCGGACGGCCGGGTCTAAGCTGGCCGGGACGAACGCGCTGGATCATTTCCAAACGCTGACCTATTCCAGCTTTTCGACGATCCAGGCGCAGCTGAATTTTTGCCAAACCGCCGCGGCGATCGGCCGCGACGCGGCGTTTACCCCGCGCGGGCAGTTCAGCGCGCTCGCCGAGCAGCGCCTGCGCGAGTTGCGCAACAGCCAGACGGCTTGGGGCGAGCAGAATTTTGCGCAATATCTCTACAACGATCGTACCCCGCTGCTCCGATTCGATGCCGAATGCTGGGACAAGAAAGCGGTATGGCGTGCGAAAAAGTGTGGCGCGCAGAACTGGCCACCTGCGGGTACCGGTTTTGCGGCGCTGACGCCGGCGGGGTCAACGCAGCCCCAATAGCTTGTGGGTCTGAAGCGACAGCCGCCAGCGCGGTCGCTCCATCACCAGCGCCATCGCCGCCTCGCGGTGCGCATCGGCGTGCGCATCATCGAGCGGCTGAACGAGGTGATGCTCGAAGTCCCACGTTTCGAGTTCGCGCGGGTCAAGACCGGCTTGCGGCCAGACCAGCTTCAGTTCGTCACCCCGGCGTTGCACGACGTGGCTACCCGCCTTGGGGCTGATGCATACCCAGTCGAGCCTGGCGTGCGCGGGCAGCGTGCCGTTGCTCTCGATGGCCACCCGAAACCCCGCCTGATGCAGGGCGTTGACCAGCCCGTCGTCGACTTGCAGCATCGGCTCGCCGCCGGTCAGGACCACGAAGCGATGTTCGCGTTCGTTGCCCCAATGTCGCTCGGCCGCCGCGACCAGCGTGGCCGCGTCCGCGAACTTGCCGCCGCCCTCGCCGTCGGTGCCGACGAAGTCGGTGTCGCAGAACCGGCATATCGCGGTCGCGCGACCCGCCTCGCGCCCCGACCACAAGTTACAGCCAGCGAACCGGACGAACACCGCTCGCGTGCCCGCGTTGACGCCCTCGCCCTGCAGCGTCAGGAACATGTCTTTCACCGCGTAGTTCATGACTCGGCGGCATAACCCGTCGGATCGGGAACGCCCGCCTCCGCAAAGCCCTTGCGACGGAGGCGGCACGAATCGCACAGGCCGCAATGCAGGCCGCCCGGTGCCGGGTCGTAGCACGACCAGCTCATCCCCGTGTCGAGGCCGAGCCGCACCGCCTCCTGAACGATGTCCGCCTTGGTCATGTGCTGAAGCGGCGCGTGGATGCGGAACGGCGCGCCTTCGACGCCCGCCTTGGTGGCAAGCTCCGCCAAGCCCTCGAATGCGCGGATGAACTCGGGGCGACAGTCGGGATAGCCTGAATAGTCGAGCGCGTTGACACCGATGAACAAGTCCCGCGCGCCTGCCGCCTCGGCCCAGCCCAGCGCCAAGCTGAGGAAGATCGTGTTACGCGCGGGCACATAGGTGACAGGGATGCCCTCTCCCACGCCGTCCTTGGGCACGGGCATGTCGCCGGTCAGCGCCGATCCGCCGAAGGCCGCCAGGTCGAGCGGCAGGACGACGTGACGCTCCGCCGCCAATGCGGAGGCGATCCGACGCGCGGCGGCGAGTTCGACGCGGTGTCGCTGGTTGTAATCGATCGATAGCGCCAACAGGCGGTGTCCGGCCTCGCGCGCGCGCGCGGCGACCACCATCGAATCGAGGCCGCCGGAGACGAGCACGACGGCAAACGCTGGGAATGTCATGCTGCGCGGCGGGCTAGACGCATCGCGCCCCGCTGACAACCGGTGCCGGCGATCGAAAAAAGACCGCCCCGAAGGGCGGCCGAGGTCGGCTCGTCAGAGCCCGCATGGGAGAAAGCGTGCCCCGGATGGAAGCACGTTGATGACACATGGCTGCGGATCCTGAACATCTCGCTAACATACCCGATCAAGCGACGAGATCGCCGACCGCGATCGGAAACGCGGTCGCGCAGAATTGGCAGTCGACGCGGATCAGGCCGTCGGCATCGGCCATCTCGCGCTGCTCTTCGGGCGGAAACTTGGCCAGCACGCTCCTGATATGCTCCGGCGTGCAGCGGCACCCCCGTGTCAGCGCCGTCGAGGCGAGCAGGCGCGCGTCCGCATGCTCGTGGAACAACCGCCACACCAGCGTCTCCAGCGGCAACGCGGCATCCGCCAGTTCTTCCATGCCCATCGTCTGCCCGAGCGCGGCGACCGCCTCCCACTCCGGGTGACCGAGCCGCGTGTGGAGCCGCTCGCGCCCATCCTCGCCCTCGGGCAGATGTTGAAGAAGCAAGCCGCCCGCGATCGTTCGCTCGTCAACCTTGCGTACGCCCACGCGAACCAGCGTCGGGATTTGCTCGGATTGAATGAAATAGCTCTGCGCCGCCTCGGCCAGCGTGTCGCCGTCGAGCGGTACGATCCCCTGGTATCGCTCACTGGTCGAGACCAGATCGAACGTGATGGCGAGATGGCCCGCGCCGAACAGTGCTGACAGCCTCGGTCGCTCGGGCAGCTCGGCAAGCCGCTCGGCATCGAAATCGATATAGCCGCGCACCGCGCCGCCGCGATAATCGCACACCAGCAACCGGATCAAGCCGCCTTGCGTCTGCGCCTGCAACGTCAGCTGTCCCGACGCATCCTTCAGCGTCGAGCCGATCAGCGCGGCGAGCGTCAACGCCTCCGCGAGCAGCGCCTCGACCGGCTCGGGATAGCCGTGCGCCGCCAGCACCGCATCGAGCGCGGGGCCGAGACGTACGATCCGCCCGCGCGCCGAGCGCGACGGAATCGCGAAGCCGAGCGCGCGGTCTAGATCAAGGAGCTGGGGGTCGTTCATTGCGCCGAGGTGGGGCGCGACCGCCGGACGGTCAACCGATCTGCCCGAAGCACCAACGCAGCACCGACTTTTGCGCGTGGAGCCGGTTCTCCGCCTCCGGCCAGATCAACGATTGCGGGCCGTCGATCACCGCCGCGGCCACTTCCTCGCCGCGATGCGCGGGCAGGCAGTGAAGGAAGGCGGCATCGGGCTTGGCCGCCGCCATCAGCTCGGGCGTGACCTGGTACGGCGCAAGCGCGGTCAGCTTGGTGTCCGCATGCGCCTGTCCCATCGAGATCCAGGTGTCCGTGACGACCACATCCGCGCCCTCCACCGCCTCGCGCGGGTCGACGACGATGCGCGCGCGACCGCCACCGCCGGTCGTGATCGCCTCATCGGGGTGGAACCCTTGCGGGCAAGCGGCGACGACGTCGAACCCCATCAGCCCCGCCGCCTCGACGATGGAGGCGAGCACGTTGTTGCCGTCGCCCAGCCACGCGACCTTGAGACCCGGCAGCGCCTTGCCGCTCTCGATCAACGTCAGCAGGTCGGCCATGACCTGACACGGGTGCGACCGGTCGGTCAGCCCGTTGATGACGGGCACGGTGGCATAGGCCGCCATCTCCTCCAGCTTGGCATGGTCGTCGGTGCGCAGCATGATCGCGTCGCAATAGCCCGACAGCACCCGCGCGGTGTCCGCCACCGTCTCGCCGCGCCCGAGCTGGCTGGTGCCGCCGTCGAGCACCAACGCCGAGCCGCCGAGCTGGCGCATCGCCATGCCGAAGCTGACGCGGGTGCGGGTTGACACCTGTTCGAACACCATCGCCAGCGTGCGCCCCGCCAGCGGCGCGTCGCCGTCCGCGCAGCCCTTGGGCCAGCCGCCCCGCGCCGCCTTGCGGTCGATCGCGTCGGCGATCATCGCCGCCACTCCGTCCGCGCCCGCGTCGGACAGTGAGAGAAAGTGGCGAGTCACGCTGCCGCCCCGGCCCACCGACGGGCCAGCAACCCGAATGCCGGATCGAAGTTGACCAACTTACCCATAATCAGCGCCATCTCGCGGACCATCGGCGCTCTCGACATACCATCACGACGGGATGAGAACGACGACACGCAGATCATCGCGCGACCATGACACCGGCTATCCAACATTGACAGCGGTTCCCGGCTCAGTCGTCGCTGGCCGGCACATAGACCCGCGCCGCCTCGCTCAGCTTCTCGACGAACTCGGTAACGTGCGCCTCCTCCAGCACCAGCGGCGGCAGCACGCGCATGACGTTCTCCCCCGCCGCGACCGTCAGCACCCGGTGCTCGTCGCGCAAGAAGCCGACGAACCGGCGGCTGTCGCTCTTCAACTTGACGCCGAGCATCAAGCCCTTGCCCCTGACATGGTCGAACAGACGATCGTGGTTCGGGATCATCTGTTCCAGGCTCGCGCGCAGACGCCCGCCCATCGCGGTGACGTGCTCGAGGAACCCCGGCTCGAGCAGCACGTCGAGCACCGCTTCCCCCGCCGCCATCGCCAGCGGATTGCCGCCATAGGTCGAGCCGTGCGTGCCGGCGACCATGCCCTTCGCGGCATGCTCGGTGGCGAGGCAGGCCCCGAGCGGGAAGCCGCCGCCGATCCCCTTGGCGATCGCCATTATGTCGGGCGTGATGTCGACCTGCTCGTGGTAGAACATCGTGCCGGTGCGGCCATACCCGCATTGCACCTCGTCGAGCACCAGCAACAGCCCGTGCTCGTCGCACGCCGCGCGCAGGCCGCGCAGGAAGACGTCGGTGCCGACCGACACGCCGCCCTCGCCCTGGATCGGCTCGACCAGGAACCCGGCGGTATGCTCGTCGACCAGCGCCAACGCCGCGTCGACGTCGTTGAACGGGGCATAGCGAAAGCCCGGCAGCAACGGCTCGAAGCCGTCGCGCATCTTGGGCTGGTTGGTGGCGGAGATGGTCCCCAACGTGCGGCCGTGGAATGCCTGGTTGAAGGTGATCAGCGTGTTGCGCTCGGGGTGGCCGTCCGCGAAGTGGAAGCGGCGCGCGGTCTTGATCGCGCACTCCACCGCCTCCGCGCCCGAATTGGTGAAGAACACGGTGTCGGCGAAGGTCGTGTCGACCAGCCGCTGCGCGAGATGCTCACCCTGCGGCGACCCGTACAGGTTCGAGACGTGCATCAATGTGGCGGCTTGGGTTGCGATCGCTTCGACCAGTTTGGGATGCCCGTGCCCGAGCGCGTTGACCGCGATGCCGCTAGCGAAGTCGAGGAACCGCCGCCCGTCCTCGCCGATGAGGTAGCACCCCTCTCCTCGCACCGGCCGCACCCCGCTCCGGGGGTAAACGGGCATGAGCGCGGGGGTGGACACGGGGGAGGCTCCTCAACGAGAAAGGGCGGCCCGCGATGGACCGCCCCAACGCCATATTAGCCTGCTGCTGTTGCTCGTCAACTCGCGGGCGAGCGCGCTGGCTCGGTTCGATCCGAGCAATCGTCGTGGTGCGATACCACCTGGCGCATCCTCAAGCATCGATCGCCTCATTCTCGATCCTTGCCGCATTTTCCTGAATGAACGCGAACCTGTGTGCCGGATTGTTGCCCATCAGCCGGTCCACGAGGTCCTTCACTCCCGCGCGCTCCTCATATTCCTGCGGCAGGGTTATGCGGATCATCGCGCGCTTGCCGGGGTCCATCGTCGTTTCGCGCAGCTGCATGGGGTTCATTTCGCCCAGCCCCTTGAAGCGCGACACCTCCACCTTCTTGCCCCGGAACGCGGTCCGCTCCAGTTCGGCGCGGTGGGCGTCGTCTCGCGCATAGAGCGACTTCGCGCCCACGGTCAGCCGATACAGTGGCGGCTGCGCGAGGTGGAGGTGGCCGCGGCGGACCAGCTCCGGCATCTCCTGGAAGAAGAACGTCATCAGCAACGTCGCGATATGCGCGCCGTCGACGTCCGCGTCGGTCATGATGACCACCCGTTCATAGCGGAGATTGTCGGGTAGGCAGTCCTTGCGCGTACCGCAGCCGAGCGCGAGGACCAGATCGGCAATCTCCTGGTTCGCCAATATCTTGGCCGATGTTGCTGATGCGACGTTGAGGATCTTGCCCCGGATCGGCAGGATCGCCTGCGTCTTGCGGTCGCGCGCCTGTTTCGCGGAGCCGCCCGCCGAGTCGCCTTCGACGATGAATAACTCGGTCCCGGCGGGATCGTTGGCGGAGCAATCGGTCAGCTTACCGGGCAACCGCAGCTTGCGCGCGCCAGTCGCGGTCTTGCGTTTGACCTCGCGCTCCGCCTTGCGGCGCAGGCGATCGTCCATCCGCTCGAGCACATAGCCGAGCAGCGCCTTGCCGCGATCGGTATTGTGGCCGAGCCAGTGGTCGAAATGGTCGCGCACCGCCTTTTCGACCAACGTCGCGGCTTCGGGGCTGGTCAGCCGGTCCTTGGTCTGGCTTTGAAATTGCGGGTCGCGGACGAAAACGGACAGCATCAGCTCGGCCCCGACCGCGACGTCGTCGGCGGTCATGTCGCGCGCGCGCTTGTTCCCGACCAGCTCGCCGAACGCGCGCAAGCCCCGGACCAACGCCTGACGCAGCCCCTGTTCGTGGGTGCCGCCGTCGGGGGTCGGGATGGTGTTGCAGTACCAGCTATAGCTGCCGTCGCTCCACAGCGGCCAGGCGACCGCCCATTCGACGCGGCCCTGCTCGTTCGGGAAGTCCTGTCGGCCGGCGAAGAAGTCGGCGGTGGCGCATTCGCGCTCGCCGATCTGCTCGCGCAAATGGTCGGCCAGCCCGCCCGGAAACTGAAACACCGCCTCCGCAGGCGTGTCATCGGCGATCAGCTCGGGCGCGCACCGCCACCTGATCTCGACGCCCGCGAACAGGTACGCCTTGGAACGCGCGAGCGTGTAAAGCCGCTTGGGCTTGAAATGCAGCTCGGGGCCGAAAATCTGCTCGTCGGGCGTGAAGCTGACGGCGGTGCCGCGCCGGTTAGGGGCCGCGCCCAGCTCCTCCAGCGGCCCCAGCACCTGCCCGCGCGAGAAGCGTTGGCGGTACAAGCGGCGATTGCGCGCGACCTCCACCACCGTGTCGGACGACAGCGCATTGACCACGCTGACCCCGACACCGTGCAGCCCGCCGCTGGTCGCATACGCCTTGCCGGAGAACTTGCCGCCGGAATGCAGCGTCGAAAGAATGACTTCCAGCGCGCTCTTGTCGGGAAACCTTGGGTGCGGGTCGACGGGGATGCCGCGACCGTTGTCGGTGATTGTCAGCCGGTCGCTCGACTCCAGCACCATCTCGATCCGGTTGGCGTGGCCCGCGACCGCTTCGTCCATCGCATTGTCGAGTACCTCGGCGGCGAGGTGGTGCAATGCGCGCTCGTCGGTGCCCCCGACATACATGCCGGGGCGACGGCGGACCGGCTCCAAGCCCTCCAGTACCTCGATCGAGGAAGCGTCATAGGCGGCGGATGCGGCGGCAGGAGAAGAAGCGAATAGGTCGTCGGACATAAGCGAACGTATGGAGTACGCGAACAAGGTCGGCAAGCAAGACACGCCTTATAGCGCGGCATCTTCGACGCAGCGGCGAGCGCCTTTTTCCTGAACGCTTATCATGGCAGTAAGACCGACGCGGCTGGCGTCCGAGGAGGCAAAACGTGACGGTATCGGCAAGCGCGGGACGACTTGGCCGCCTTTTGTTCCGGCCAGCGAAAAAGATAGGCAAGCTCACGTCGATATTGGACGTCGCCGCCCGATGCGACCAGTTAGAACGTAAAATCGACCGACTGGAATCCTTCAGTCATGGCGCGCGGGCAACGTATGTCGGCAACAATCGCGTGCTCGTCAAAGCCGTCGTCGCCGACTGCAACCTCGCTTATCTGGTCGAAGCGGACGACAAGCTTCTCAGTCCCTGGTTCATCATCACGGGCACATATGAAACCGAATTAACCGATTTCTTGGTTCGCGAAATACGTCAGGACAGCCATTGCATCGATGTGGGTGCCAATTTCGGTTACTTTGCTTGTCTCATGTCACGCTTCGCGCCCGCAGGCCGCGTGATCGCCATTGAGGCGGACCAGCACGTCTTTGCGTTGGTACGCGACAACATAGCAATCAACGGTTTCGAGAACAGGGCCAAGGCGATCCACGCCGCCGCCAGCGACTCGGACGATGAGGTCACTTTCCACCGCCGCAAGACTCGGTCGGGCAACACCAGCGTGATTCATCACGACCCGGCTTATATCGAGGCGATGGGTGAACTCGCGACCGAACGGTTCACCGTCCGCGGCATCTGTCTCGATGCGGTCGCGACCGACATGCAGGGGCGGGTCGACTTCATCAAAATCGATGTCGAGGGACTGGAGCCTTGTGTTCTTCGCGGAGCGCGACGGATGATCGCCGACAATCGATGGATCACGATCGTCATGGAATGGTCGCCGGGACAAATCCAGTCGGCCGGTTTCGACGTGGCGACATTCCTGAGCGAGATCGGGGAACTGGGCCTCAAGCCGTTCGACATAGTCCGTGACGCATTGGTGCCCCTTACCTCGGATGATCTGCTCAACATACCATATCGCGCGGGTATCGTGCTCAAGACGACGTCCCATAGTCGACCCGGAAAATAACGGCTTTTAACCGGCCTCAGCCTGACGATGTCACGTCACCTAGCCGGACTCGCGACGACCACCCTCCTCTTCCAGCAAGCAAGAAGGATCAGCGCGCTTTCGGTCCTCCGAACGGCAGCGGAGCCGCGCGTCGGTCGCGGCGGGGGAGCTGCGCCTGGTAAGCGTGCCCGCAATGCGCGACGCAATAGGGGAAACCCGGGTTCACTTTTTCGCCGCAAAAGTGGAAGTCGGGCTCGCCGGGATGACCGAGCGGCCATTTGCAGATTTTGTCGTTGAGATCGAGCAGCCCGGTCTTGTCCGCTATAGCGGGCGAGGGCTTGGCGGGGACGAGGCGGCGCGGCGGAGCGGGCGCGATCGGCGGCTGTTGCTCGCCGGGCGCCTGACGCAAGAAGCCGCCGGGGCCGACGGAGCGCATCACCGGCTCACGCGGGGTCATCGCCTGAGTCGTCACGGGCGCGGGTTCGTCCGTTCCCGCCTCGTCGTTCTCGACATGCGCCAGGACCTCGAGTTCCACCTCGGGCTCCGGTTCGACCTCTGGTTCGGGTTCGGCCATCACCGGTTCGGGCGCGGGTGGCGGCGGCGCGGGCTCATTGGGGCGGACCGGCGAGGGACGCGCCTGCAGCTCGAGGCGATGCGCCTTGCCGATCACCGCGTTGCGGCTGACCCCGCCGAGTTCCTCGGCGATCTGGCTGGCGGTCTGGCCCGCTTCCCACATTTTCTTGAGCGTCTCGATCCGCTCTTCGGTCCAGGTCATCATGTAGCTAGTCCCCGTATGCCGGGTTGCGGGCGGCGGCGGCGGCGGTTACGCGAACCGACCATGAGCAGCCAGCCCCCCTTCGGCGAAAATATCTCGGCGGTGAGGAACGCCCCGGGCGTACCGGTGATCCGGCAAGTGAACTGGGGCGGTCTCAAGACGCTGTATGTCAAGGAAGTGCGCCGCTTTTTCAAGGTGCAGTTGCAGACGGTCTGGGCACCCGCGATCACCACGCTTTTGTTCCTGGTCATCTTCACCGTCGCCACCGGCGGGCGGCAACCGGTGCGGGTCGGCGCGGACACGGTCCCGTTCGCGGACTTCATCGCTCCCGGGCTGATCGTGATGGGCATGCTGCAGAATGCGTTCGCCAATGCCAGCTTCTCGCTGCTGGTGGGCAAGATCCAGGGCACGATCGTCGATTACCTGATGCCGCCATTATCCAGCGCGGAACTGCTCGCGGCGATGGTCGGCGGCGCGGTGACGCGCGCGATGTGCGTCGGCGCGGCGGTGTGGGTGGCGATGGCGCTGTGGCCGGGCGTCCACGTCACGCCGGTACGGCCGCTCGCGATCCTGTGGTTCGGCGTGTTCGGGTCGGCGTTCCTGGGGCTGGTCGGCGTGCTGACGTCGATCTGGGCGGAAAAGTTCGATCATGCCGCCGCGGTGCAGAACTTCGCCATCGCGCCGCTGACGCTGCTGTCGGGCACCTTCTACTCGGTTACCCACCTCGCGCCCGCGTTCCGGGCGTTCAGCCATGTGAACCCGTTCTTCTACATCATCTCCGGGTTTCGGTTCGGCTTCCTTGGCGTCGCCGACTCGCCGGTGCTGATCGGTGGGGCGGTGGTGCTGGGGCTGGACATCGCGCTGGCGGCTTTGTGCTACACACTCTTGAATAGCGGGTGGAAGCTCAAGAATTGATCGCGCGCGCGGGCCTGCTGTCGTGCTGGTTGCTTCTGGCCGCTCCGGCAATGGCGCAAACGCCCGCTCCTGTGGTCGCGCAAACGCCAGCTCCTGTGGTGGCGCAAACGCTCGATGCGGCGTTGGCGGAGCGAGCGGACGAGCTTGTCGCGGTGTTGTCGGGTCATACCCCGACCGGATATTTCTCGGACAGCTTCGACCAGGCGGTGCTGCCAGCGCGGTTCGCGGCGGTGGTCGAGCAACTACGGTCCGCGCTCGGTCAGCCTCGACGCGTGGAGGCGGTCACGCCCGCCGGACCTCACGCCGCGCGGTTGACGGTCGACTACGAACGCGGGACGGCGGCGGTCGAATTGGTGATCGACCCGGCCACGCCGTACCGCGTTACCGGGCTGTTAGTCACGGGCACGACGCTGAACGACGACAGCTTCGCGCGGATCGAGGCAGACTTCCGCGCGCTCCCCGGCGCGAGCGGGTTTGGCGTGTATGAACTCGGACGAGGATCGCCGCGCGCGCTTGTCGAGTGGCGCGGCGATGCGCCCGCCCCGCTCGGCTCCGCGTTCAAACTGTGGCTACTGGCTGAAGCGTCGCGGCAGGTCGGCGCGGGGGTCCGGCACTGGCGCGACGTGGTGCCGCTCGGGGCGCCGTCGCTGCCGTCCGGCATCACGCAAAGCTGGCCGGCGGGCACGCCGATGACGCTGCAAAGCCTGGCCACGCTGACGATCTCGATCAGCGACAACACCGCCGCGGACACGCTGTTGCACGTCTTGGGCCGCGAGCGGGTGGAAGCGATCGTGCGCGCGACCGGCACCGCCGACCCGGGCCGGGACTTGCCTTTCCTGAGCACGCGCGAGGCATTCGCGATCAAGGCGACGCCCGTGCTGGCGAGCGCATGGGCGCGCGCAACGAACTCCGAGCAACGCCGCCGGTTGCTCGCCGACAATGGCGAGCGGCTCGCGCGCGTGCCGCTGTCGCCGGCGATGTTCGGCCCCGGCCCGCTGGCGAGCGAGACGGTGGAGTGGTTCGGCAGCCCCGTCGATATCGCGCGAGTGCTCGACTGGCTGCGCGTCCACGGCGACGCCACCGCGCGCGCTATTCTCGCGATCAACGCGGGGACGGATGCTGCGACCGCGGCGCGGTTCGGCTATGTCGGGTTCAAGGGCGGGTCGGAGCCGGGGGTGATCACGCTCAACTGGCTGGTGCGAACCAGCGACGGGCGCTGGTTCGCGGTGACGGGCAACTGGCATCGCGCCGACGCGGACACGCCGTTGCTCCCGTTCGCGACTTTGATGAACCGCGCGCTGGCGCTTACGGCTTCGGGCGGCGCACCCGCACGCTGATCGCGGCGAGCAGGTGCAGCAGCGCGGCCGCGGCGACGACCAGCGGTATCGCCTTTGGTAACGCCGGCCACCACAGGCGCGTTACTGCGAGGGCAACTGCGATCGTCGCGAACGCGAGACCCGCCACTCGCAACGGTCGCGCCACCCGCGTCGCCTCACGGCAATAGGTTGCGCGCGCGACGGGGTCGCTCCAGTCGACGCTCACGCGGTTAACGCCTCCACCAGTGCCTGCACCTTCTTCTGCCGCCATTGCGGGAGCGGCGCGACCAGCCAATAGCCCAGCCGGGACGGTCGCGGTGCGTCCAGCGCGACGACGCGCCCCGCCGCGAGGTCGCGCCGCGCGAGCAGCTCGGGCACGCTCGCGCGGCCCAGCCCCTCCGCCGCCGCGTCGATCGCCAACCCCGCGTCCGCGACCCGCACCGGCGCGCCGACCTCCTCGGGCGGGCAACCCGGCCAGGCGATCGCGGGCAGGTCGGCGGGCGCGCCCGGCGCGACCACCACGACCATGCCCTCCGATTCGAGCGCCTCGCCTTCCCCCTCGCCCGGCCCATCCGCCCAGCGGATCGCCAGGTCGAGATTGGCCTCGGTGAAATCCGGCTCGCCCTCGCTCGCCACCAGCGAAAAGCGCATGTCGGCGTCCGCGCGCGCGAGCCGGGCGAGATGCGGCATCAGCCATTTCTCCGTGACATCGCGCGGGGCGGCGATGGTCAGCGAATTGGACGATTGCCCCGCCTGCATCGCGCGCACCGCCTCCTCGAACTGCAGAAAGCCGTTGCGGAGCGGCGAGAGACTAGCCGCTCCTTCAAGGGTCAGCTCGAGTCCGCGCGTGGTGCGGCGGAACAGCACGACGCCGAGCGTGTCCTCCAGCGCGCGGATCTGTTGCCCGACGGCAGCGGGCGTTACCGCCAGCTCGTCGGCGGCGCGCGTGAAGGACAGGTGTCGCGCGGCGGCGTCGAGTACGCGCAGGCCGTTGAGGGGAAGGTGAGTGCGTTTCACCTCGTCAGGACGCCACCGCCGGTGCGGTCAGCGCGAACTTCGGGATCGCCACGTCGAAGTGCTCGCCATCCTGGCCCACCATGCGATAACTGCCCTGCATGTGCCCGGTCGGGGTCGCGAGCGGACAGCCGGAGACGTAATCGAAACTCTCGCCCGGCTCGATCAGCGGTTGTTCGCCGACGACGCCCTCGCCCTCCACCGAATGCCGCGCGCCGCGCCCGTCGGTGATTACCCAGTGCCGCGTCAGCAACTGCACCGCCTGCGCGCCCTCGTTCTCGATGCGGATGTGATAGGCCCAGAACCAGCGCCCGCGTTTGGGCTCCGATTGTTCGGGCAGATAGCTGACTGACACGCGCACGACCACGCCGCCGGTCTCCGCCGCGTGCGGGAACAACGCCTTCACAGCTCCACCGCGCTCAGCGCCCGGTCGAGGTCCGCGATCACGTCGACCGGGTCCTCCAGCCCTACGTTCAGCCGCAACATGCCCTCCGTCACCCCCATCTCCGCGCGCTTGTCGGCGCTGACGCTCGCATGCGTGGTCGAGGCGGGGTGCGTCATCAACGAGCGCGAGTCGCCGATGTTGTTCGAGATGTCGACCAGCGCCAGCGCGTTGAGCAGCGCATGCGCCTGCGCGCGCCCGTCTACCTCGAACGCGAAGATCGGCCCGCAGGCGTCCATCTGAGCCACCGCGAGATCGTGCTGCGGGTGGCTCGGCAGCCCGGGGTGCAACATCCGCGCGACGCGCGGCTCGAGAAAGCGACCAACCTCCACCGCGTTCGCCGACTGGCGGCGGATGCGCAGATCGAGGGTTTCCAGCCCCTTGAGTACCACCCACGCGTTGAACGGGCTCAGCGTCGGGCCGGTGTTGCGCGTGAACGGCAGCAGCGTTTCGGTGATGAACTCCTCAGTCCCACACACCGCGCCCGCCAGCACGCGCCCTTGCCCGTCCATCATCTTGGTCGCGCTATAGGCGGTGACGTCCGTGCCCCACTCCATCGGCCGCTGCAGCGCGGGCGTGGCAAAGGCGTTGTCGACCACGGTGGTAATGCCATGTGCTCGTGCGAGGTCGCACACCGCGCGCAGGTCGACGACGTCCATCGTCGGGTTGGCGGGTGTCTCGAAGAAGAAGACCTTGGTGTTGGGCCGGATCGCGTCGGCGAATTGCTGCGGGTCGCGCGCGTCGACGACCGTCGTCTGAATGCCGAAGCGCGGCAGCAGCATGTCGGTCAGCCACCGGCACGACCCGAACGCGGCGCGCCCGCCGACCATGTGGTCGCCCGCCGACAATTGACACAACAGCACCGCCGTCATCGCCGCCATGCCCGTGGCAGTCGCGCGGCATGCCTCCGCCCCCTCCAGCAGCGCAATGCGATGTTCCAGCATCTCCACCGTCGGGTTTTGCAACCGCGAGTATGTCATCCCGGCCTGCTCGCCCGCGAATCGTGCGGCGGCGTCCTCCGCGCAATCATAGGCATAGCCCGAGGTGAGGAAGATCGCCTCGGACGTCTCGCCATATTCCGACCGGGCGGTGCCGCCGCGAACCGCGCGGGTGGCGGGGCGCCAATGCTGGGTGATCGAGCGGTCCTGCCCGGTGGTGCGCTTCATGCCCGCGCTTTGCCCCCGTCCCGGCAAGCGATCAAGCCAAGCCCGCCTGACGGCTTGAACAGCGCGGCTTGTTGCGCGACCGGGTGCGGGTGTTGTTGCTCCGCCGTCCCGTCCCGCTCGCGCTTGCAATCGGCCTGTTCGCCGAGGCGCTGTTCCTGTTCCGGGTGCAGGTGCCGCACATGCTGGTGTTCGACGAGATCCACTACGTTCCGGCGGCGCGGATGCTGCTGACGCTGGCGGGGCCGCGCAACACCGAGCATCCGTTGTTGGGGAAGGAGCTGATCGCGCTCGGCATCCGGCTGTTCGGGGATAACAGCTTTGGCTGGCGGGTGATGTCGACGCTGGCGGCCAGCGCGGTCGTCACCGGCGTGTTCGCGATCGCTTGGCTGTTATGGGGCCGGCTGCGGACGGCGGCGCTGGCGGCGGCGGCGGTGCTGCTCAACTTCACCGTGTTCGTGCAGGCGCGGATCGCGATGCTCGACGGGTTCATGGCTGCGTTCGCGGTGGTGGGGGTCGCCGCTTTGCTTTGGTCGATGCGGGCCGAGAGCGCGGGCGCGGCCTGGCGGCGGTGGCTGGCGGGCGCGGCGTTGCTGGGCTTGGCGACCGCGTGCAAGTGGGTGGCGTTGCCCTATGTCGGGCTGGCGGGGGTGGCATTTCTGTGGGTGCGATGGCGAGACCCGCGCGGGCGGTGCCATTGGCCGGGGATGTCGACCATTCCCGCGCTGTTCTTGCTCGGCGCGGTTGCCGCGCTGGCCTATTTCGCCACGTTCGCGCCCGCGTTTTTCTATGCCGACCAGCCGTTGGCGCTGAGCACGTTGCTTCCGTTCCAGGCGGAGATGTTTCGCCAGCAGACGCAAGTACTTCCGCCCCATCCCTACCAATCTGCCTGGTGGTCATGGCCGCTGATGATCCGCCCCATTTGGTATCTGTACGAACGCGCGGACGGGGCGCAGCGCGGCATCCTGATGATCGGCAATCCGGCGATGCTGTGGAGCGGGCTGGTCGCGGTAGCTTTGTGCCTGTGGACGGGATGGCGCGAGCGCGACGCCAAGCTCACCGCCGTCGCACTGCTGTGGATCGCCAGCCTCGCGATTTGGGCGGTGATCCCCAAGTCGCTCGGCTTCTTCTACTATTACTACCTGTCCAGCATCCTGCTCGCCCTGCCGATCGCGGGGGCCTGGCAACGGTTCGGACGCGGACGGCTCAAGGGGTGGGACGAGGCGTATGTGATCGTTCTGGCCGGGGTGTTCGCCTGGTTCTTCCCCATCCTGGCCGCGCTGCCGCTGGGCGGCCCGCAATCGTTCCAGCGGTGGATGTGGTTCAGCAGCTGGCCCTAATAGCGCCCCCATACGAAGCGGGAGCTGAGCGCGTAGTTCCACACCGCGCCGACCGCGATCCCGGCCAGCGCGGGGACCGCGAAACCGCCCCGGGTGCTGTACAGGAACACCGCGACGCCGACATTGGCGACCGCTCCGACCGCGCAGACCAGGCAGAAGCTGAACCACCCGCCCAGCAGCGCGCGCGCGCCCTTCAGCCGCGCATCGCGATAGGTCAGCGCGTTGTTGAGGAAGAAGTTGAACGTGATCGCCGCCGCCGTCGCCAGGATCGTCGCGGCCCGGAACGCCTCGGTGGTGGCGAGGCGCAGCAGCGCGCCGAACGCGTGGAGCAGCGGCACCAGCACCAGAAAATGCACCCCCGCCCCCAGCGTGCCGATGCCGGCGAACATCGCGAAGCGGACGGGCACGACATTGCCGAACATCCGGTCATAGAGCGCGATCAGATACTCGATCGCGACGACATGATCGAGCTTGCTTTCCCCCTGCTGGCGGGTGCGGAACGTATAAGGCAGCTCGACGAAGCGTAGCGGGCGGGGGCTGCCCGTCATCAGGTCGAGCAGGATTTTGAACCCGATCGCGTTGAGGTGCGGGGCCAGATCGCGCGCGATCGCGGTGCGGATCGCGAAGAAGCCGCTCATCGGGTCGGTCACGTCCGCTTGCAGCACGCGGCGCGACAGCCGGGTGGCGAGCGCGGACTTGGCGACGCGGTCGCCGTCCCATTCGCCCGTGCCGCCGCCCGCGACGAAGCGCGAGCCGATCGCGACGTCGAGGCCCGCGTCCGCCTGCAGCGCACGAAGCATGGCGGGCAGGATGCGTTCATCATGCTGGAGGTCGCCGTCGATCACCGCCACCACCGGCGCGGCGGTGGCGAGCATGCCCTCGATACACGCGGACGACAGCCCGCGTCGGCCGATCCGCTGGAGCACGCGGACGCGGGCGTCGCGCGCGCCGATCGCGCGGGCGGCGTCGGCGGTGCCGTCGGGGCTGTCGTCGTCGACGAAGATCGCTTCCCACGCGACCCCCGCCAGCGCCGCGTCGAGCTTGGCGACGATCGGTGGCACATTGGCGACTTCGTTGAAGGTCGGGATGACGACTGCCAGTTCCAGGGGCGCAAGCTCCAGCGGTGACGTCATAGCGCCGCCAACACCGCGTCGGCCATCGCGCGGGTGGACAGCGCGCCGCCCAGGTCCGCCGTCCGTGCGCCCGTCGCGATCGCGCCCGCGACCGCCGCCTCCACACGCAGCGCGGCATCCTCCTCGCCCAGTGAATGGCGGAGCATCATCGCCGCCGATAGAATCGCCGCGCAGGGGTTGGCCTTGCCTTGTCCCGCGATGTCGGGGGCGGAGCCGTGGATCGGCTCGTATAAACCCGGCTCGCCGCTCCACGCGCGCAGCGAGGCGGAGGGCAGCATCCCGATCGACCCCGCGCACATGCTCGCCTGGTCGGACAGGATGTCGCCGAACAGATTGCCCGTGACCACCACGTCGAACTGCCCGGGGTTCCGCACCAGCTGCATCGCCGCGTTGTCGACGTACATGTGCGTGACCGCGACATCGGGGTAATCGCGCGCCACCTCCGTCACCACGTCGCGCCATAATTGCGAGGTCTCGAGCACGTTGGCCTTGTCGACCGAGTGGAGCGTGCGCTTGCGGCGGGTGGCCATGCCGAACGCGACATGGGCGATCCGCGCCACCTCCGCTTCGTCATAGGCCATCTCGTCGTACCCCTGACGCAGGCCGACGGCGGTGGTGCGGCGGCCCTTGGCACCGAAATACACGTCGCCGGTCAGCTCGCGGACGATCACCAGGTCGATTAGCCGCGCCACCTCGGGGCGGAGCGCGGACGCGTCCTCCAATCCCGGAAACAGCTTGGCGGGGCGCAGGTTGGCGAACAGCCCGAGTTCGCTCCTGAGGCCCAGGATCGCCTGCTCCGGCCGCAACGCCCGCGCGAGCGTGTCGAAGCGCGGATCGCCCACCGCCCCGAACAGGATCGCGTCCGCGCGGGCGGCGAGCGCCAGCGTCGCGGGCGGCAGCGGGTGGCCGCCGACCAGATACGCCGCGCCGCCGACCGGGGCCTCTTCGTAAGCGAGCGGGAGCGCCAGCGCATCGAGCACCCGCCGCGCCTCCGCCACCACCTCCGGCCCGATCCCGTCGCCGGAGAGGAGTGCGATCAGTCTGGAAGCCAAGGTCACGTCCTTTCGGGGTGGTGCGTAAGTGGCACGTCGCGCTTCGACAAGCACGCGGCGGCCGATGATCGTTCAATCCTCCCCCAGAGGGGGAGGTGGCGCGCCGAAGGCGTGACGGAGGGGGTCTCCCGTCGAGTAAAGACCCCCTCCACCATGCCTTCGGCACGGTCCCCCTCCCCCTGCGGGGGAGGATTTCCGCCCTACCCCGCCGCCCGCTTCAGCCGATCCAGCAGCCGCTCCCGCGCCGCCAGCGGCTCGGCGCGACGATCGGTGAGGATGTCGCGCGCGAGGAAATGGCCGGTGACGCGGAAGGCGGCGAGGATGTCGGGCCAGTCCGCCGCCCCACCCTCACGCAGAAACGGCGGCAGCGCGAACAGCCGCGCCTCGTGTCCCGCCGCCGCCGCGCGGCTCACCGCGCCGCCGCTCTTGGGGCTGACGAACGCGAGGTCCTCCGTCCCGCCGGTCACCACGCACCGCTCCAGATCGAGCCCGAAGCCGAGTTCGCCCAGCAGCAGCAGCTCATACCGGGCCAGCGCCGCCGCCCAGCCGCGCGCGCTCGGGGCCGCCTCGATCGCGTCGAGCACGCCGCCCAGCGCCGCGTGGAGCGCGGGATAGGGCTGCGCCTCGGGCAGCGCGGCGGCGGTCAGCGCGGTCGCCCATTCGAGCGCGGCGGCGGCGAGCGGTTCCGCCCACAGCCCCGCGCGGCTGGCCACCAGCTCCACCGTCAGCGCCGCGAGCTGCTCCGCCGTCCGCGCGCGCCAGTCGCCCAGCACTGTATTGCCCGGCTGCAGCACCGGCCGCAGCCGCCGCGACCGCCCGCCGCGCACATAGCCCGCCTGCACCCCGGCCGCTTGGGTCAGCGCGCGGACGATCAACCCATGCTCGCCATGCACGCGCGTCGACAGGATGATGGCGGGCGCGGCAAGGTGCATGGGGGTGATATGGGCGCGCGGCTATCCGCAACAAAGCGGGCGAGGAGCGGCCCGAAGTTGAGGAAGTTGCGGCTCGTGCGCGGAATCCGCCCCGCCCTTCGCAGGGGCGGAGGAAGGTAAGCGGGGTAAGCCATTGCAGTAACGTGCCTTTCTGTGGCTGAGCTAAGTTTGCTTGACGGAGCGTCGGTGAGGCGTTGCGGCGCGTGGTGGAAGCGCGGAGGTGCATCGCGGGGGCGGCGC
>JAABUQ010002192.1_pt1 | contig 39439 bp, 37 predicted proteins | sample 5560001 | NCBI WGS metagenome assembly JAABUQ01 (sample SAMN10711888, study PRJNA513371) | rock metagenome | isolation source: Antarctica rocks | place: Antarctica: Victoria Land, Finger Mt nord | collected 2015-12-18
GTTGTCGATGGCGTGCAGGACCACGTAGCGCGCTGCCGGCAACGGTCGGCAGTGGTCAAGGACGGCGCGCAGGGGCACGCCGGTCCACGCGGCGACGTATGACCAGCCCTGGATGCAGATGTGCTTGGTGATCTGCGTCGCGGGCTCCATGGCGAGCAGATCGGCGAGCGTCAATTGCAGCGGCTGCTCGACCAGTCCGCGCACCTCGAGCGCCCAGCTGGCAAAGTCCGCGCGGGCGAGCGACGCATACGTCTCGTCCTGTGGCGGGTAGCCATTGACACGTGGAGAGGTGGTCAGCAGCTGGGGCGCGTAGCGCTGGCGGGAGGCCAGGTGGTGGAGCAGCACGCGCTGGATCGGATCGAGCACACGCTGAAGCGCCTGCTGGACCGCGCGCGGCGAGCCACGCGCGGTGCGCGTCGCCCAGACGTTCACCACGGCCACCAGGACCAGCCAGGCTGCCATGATGCCGATCGCGAGCGCCTGCTCGCTCGGCGAGGCGCCCCGTTCTACGCCGAGGACCACCGCCGCCAATTCGTCTCCGAGCCCGTGGGCGACGACGAGGGTCACGTGGTGGACGATGAAGGAGACGAAGGCGACAAGACCCAGGAAGTGGAGGCTGCGCGCCACCTGGCGCCCGCCAAACAGCGACGGGAACCAGGGAAAGCGCGCAGCAACGGACGGCGCCATAGCGAGGCCCGTGACCATCTGGAGCGGGGACAGCAAGAAGATGACCGAGAAGTACGCCAGCTGCTGGGCGGCGTTGAAGGGGTTGCCGGCCGGTGGCAGCTCGAGCCGCAGGTACATCAGGACGCTCTGCCAGGCCTGCGGGAAGATGTCCCAGGAGGTGGGGACCAGCCGCCGCCACTCGGGCGTGACAAACAGCAGCACGACGTAGATCAGCCCGGTGAGGATCCAGCCCAGGACCCCGAGAAAGTGCCACTGGCGACCCAGGCCCAGGTGCTTGCCGCCGGGCAGCGACACCCACGACGAGTAGGCTTCCTGCTCGTCGTTGCCGGTCCAGAGCTGGTCCTCGAGCATCTCCCGGGGCGTGAACCGAATCCATTCGGTGCCCGGCGTGCAGTCGTCCTTCAGGTACAGCTTTGGGTGGGCGGCCAGGATCTCGATCCCGCTCCGGATCAGCAGCGTGATGAACAGGATGTTGAAGAGGTGGGTCAGCCGAACCCACGCCGGAAAGCCGAGACCCGTGCCTGCATCGATGCCCATACCTCCGAGCTGCCCCGCCTCCCTACCGCTTCCACGTCCCGACGACACCCGGCCGGGTGATCGCCACGTACGCGCCGAGCACCAGGCCGTAGAAGACGGCATAGGCGACGATGCCGTTCCAGATCTGATCGGCAAGCCCGAATTGGGGTGCCACGGCCGGCCGGACGAGCGGGAGGACGGTCAAGATGTTGAGCTCCCACAGGGCCAGGCCGAAGAGCACGCCGTACAGCAGCAGTAGCGGAGCACGCGCGCTGAGCTGATAGGCGAGGGCAGCCAGCCAGACGAAGATCAGTCCGAAGATGAGCGAGAGCCCGACGTGGACCGCCGCTCCGGTCAGCAAGACCAGCGCCAGCGGGAAGTCCGGTGCGAAGGCCGCTGGCCCGAGTGCCACGGAGGACACCCGGCGGAACGGATCGGCCAGCGTGCCGCCCAGCATCAGGGTAAAGGCGATCTCCGCTATGCCGAGAGTGACGGCGGCAGTGGCGCCGGCGAGGAGGCCAGCGCGGAGCAGCGCGCCCGGCTGCCGAACTTCCACCACCGTCGAGTTGGGGGCTCTCAGGGGTTCCGCGCTCTCCCTCGGCCGCACCGCTCGTTCTGGTCTGCCGAGCTCGCTGGCGGCGTGCTTATCCACCGAACGGGCTCCAGCCGCGCAAGTGTTGGACCGAGTTGCGGTACTCCCACTCGATGGCGTCTTTGAGCGCGTGCGCCAGCCGGCCACCGAACGGGCGGCCAGCCACCTCGGCCACGCCGCGCGTCGGCCCCACCGAGACAGCGGAGCCCTTGTGGCGAAACACAAACGGACGCAGGGGCTGGCCGAGCACCTCGGCCTCGAGATTGTCGGCGACCGTCTCCCCCTCGTCCAGGGCGATCTGCGCCAGGGGCGGCAGTACGCGGCCGGTGCTGGGGTCGACCACGGACGCTACGTCGCCAGCGGCATACAGCGCCGGGTGGTCGAGGACACGCAGGTACTGATCCACCTTCAGGCGTCCGTTGTAGCCCACCGGCAGGCCGGAGTCGGCGATGACCGCGGGCGCTTTGACCCCACCGGCCCACAGGAATAGCCCACCGCGGATGAGCGTACCGTTCGCGAGCGTGAAGCCGTCGGCCGTAGCCTCGGCAATGCGCGACTGGGTCAGCACCTGCACGCCGAGGTCGCCCAGAATGCGACCGGCGCGCTCGATGAGCCCCGGCGACGAGCCGGCGAGAATCGTCGGGCCGGCCTCGACCAGGATCACCCTGGGCAGGTCAGCTGCAAGTCCGTGGCGCCGCGCCAGCTCCGGCAGGACTTCGGCCAGTTCGCCGACCAGCTCGACGCCGGTTGCCCCGCCGCCGCCGACCACGGCCGTCACCAGGCAGCGCTGCCGTTCAGGCTCGCGCTCGCCCGCCGCTGCTGTCACCGCTGCCTGCACCGCCCGCCAGACATGCTCCGCGTCATCGACCGAATACAGCGGGATGGTGCGCTCAGCCAGGCCGGGGATGGCGAAATCGTTGGGCCGACTGCCCAGGGGAAGCACCAGGCGGGTGTACGGCAGCGCGCCGGCCGTGGTCAGCACACGACCGGCAGGCAGGTCGAAGCCACTGATCGTCGCCTGGACGAACGTCAGGTGCTGTTCGAGTAGTTGCTCGACCGGCAGGCGGACCGCGCTAGCGAGGCGCGTGCCGGCGGCGACCCGCGGCAGCTCGGTGATGACCTGATGGTAAGGGTGCTGGTCGACCAGGGTCGCCTGGACCATTCGGTGCCTATCCAGCCACGTGGACAGGCGCAGGGCGACGTGCAGTCCCGCGTACCCGGCACCGGCGATGACGATCTGATGGGGTGCTATGCCGCTGGTCATGGTCAAGCTCGCATGTTTGCAGGTGGCGCGGATCCGGTTCAAGGGTGGTTACATTTCTGACGTCGTAGAAAAGCCGCGGTACCAGCAGTCCTCGCCTGGCCCGATTTCGGCTACCGAACACTGGTGGAGGACACTCGTACCGAGACCAGATGCACCTCGGGAAGATGGCAAGCCTACATCATATGACGCTGCTGGCGAGGTCCCGTGGCCAGCCTACACGGTGCAGGTGGCCACGGCCGGCGCGACCAAGGGTGCCTGGCGTGTCTGCGCACGAGGGCTGCCGGCCAGCCAGGCCCTCGCCCGCACCACGTTCAGCGCCGTGGCCGTGATGACGTGCTGGAGCGGACCGGCGGCAACCGCTCGCACACCTTGGCCCGCCGCAAGGGGGCCGCCGTGACAAACAGCAGTGCCACGAACGAGCTGGCGGGACGCTGGCGCCAGGACGAATGCGCGTCCCGTCCCGGTTCCTCCAGGGGCGCCCGGCCGAGTTCAACGAGTGCAGGCACTTCGGACTCCAAGGCTCGTCCCGGCTGTTTCTGCTGGACGTCCGAACCGGCGGACTCGTACGCTGGTCGTCGTGCACGTCCCCTGGCCAAAGTGCGCCCCTGGACCGGCCGGCCGAAGGAGCGCTTCATGAGCAACGCATCTCTGGCCAGAAGCACGCCGATCACCGGCCTGGCCTCGCTCTGGCGGTCCACCAGCGGCAAGAAGTTCGTGATGGCCGTGACCGGCTTCGTCTGGTTCGGCTACTTGATTGCCCACCTCTGGGGCAACCTCAAGATCTACGCCGGGCCGAGCTATCTGAACGCATACGGTGGGTTCCTGCGCACTGTGGGTGAGCCGCTCTTCGGCCCTTCGCAGCTGCTGTGGGTGGCGCGGATCATCCTTATCCCTGCGTTCGCCATCCATATCGTCGCTGCTCTGCAGATCAAGCGGCGCGATCTCGCCGGTCGCCCGCACGCGTACGCCCAGCGCCGCAACCTGGAATCGACGATCGCCTCCCGGACCATGCTCTGGGGCGGCCTATTCATCCTGCTGTTCGTGATCTACCACGTGCTCGACTTCACTTTCGGGGCCGTCAACCCCAACTATGAAGAAGGCAACATCTACCACAACGTGGTTGCCAGCTTCCGCGTCCTGCCGGTGGCTATCTTCTATGTGCTGGCCATGCTGGCAGTCGGACTGCACCTGTTTCACGGCATCTGGAGCACGTTCCAGACGCTTGGGCTGAACACCGCGCGCTCGAACCGCCTCACCCGCAACCTGGCCACCATCTTTTCCCTGGCCCTAACCGTCGGGAACATCTCCATCCCTATCGCTGTGCTTTTGGGGGTGGTGAGGTAGCCCGGCCCTGTAGACGGAGGGCTCCTACCGTAGACGTGATCACCGTCACCGGACCCCGTACCAACCCCGCGCCGCAGCCGGTCACGGCACGCTCCTCCTCTCGGTACGAGACGTCGGACCGCCCCTGGACGGTCGCGTGCCGCCTGGGCCGATCGACCAAGATGGCGCTCTACCGACGACGGGCAGTCCCCGGTGCGGCGCACGGAGGCACTCACCCTCGAGAATGTGCACCTCGCGGTGCGGAGGTACGGGTAATGCATCTCACCTTGCGTGTCTGGCGCCAGAAGAACGCACAGGATCTTGGCCGCTTCATTGACTACGAGGCTCGCGACATCAACGAGCACATGTCTTTCCTCGAAATGCTCGACATCGTCAACGAGGACCTGATCGGGCGTGGCGAGGAGCCGATCGCCTTCGATAGCGACTGTCGCGAGGGCATCTGCGGCACCTGCGGGTTCATGATCGACGGCGTGGCCCAGGGGCCACTAGCTGCCACTGCCGTGTGCCAGCTCCACATGCGCTTCTTTAAGGATGGCCAAACCCTCATTCTCGAGCCGTGGCGCGCAGCCGCCTTCCCGATACTCAAAGACCTGGTCGTCGACCGTACTGCGTTCGACCGCATCATTCAGGCGGGCGGCTTCATCTCGGTCAATACTGGCAGCGCCGCGGATGCCAACAGCATCCCCGTACCCAAGGAGTACGCCGACCGTGCCATGGACGCTGCCGCCTGCATTGGCTGCGGGGCGTGTGTCGCGGCCTGTCCGAACGCCTCGGCGATGCTCTTCACGTCGGCCAAGGTGGCCCACCTCGGGTTGCTCCCGCAGGGCCAGCCGGAGCGCTGGCGACGCGTCCGTAACATGGCCGCTCGGCACGATGCCGAGGGCTTTGGCCACTGCAGCAACCACGGCGAGTGCGAGGCCGTGTGCCCTAAGTCGATCAGTATCGATTTCATCTCGTTCCGGAACAACGACCTGCGGACGTCGGTCTTCCGACGGTAGTCTCCGTCATGCCGCAGCACGAGCCACTAATCCTCACTGACCAGGGCGATGTCTCGGGCGACCGCCCGAACCGCCGCGGCGCGCCCGCGGAGGCGACATACTAACGCGGCGCTTGGTTGACGACGCGCACGATTCTCAGCACCCACTGGGCGGCGCACTTTGAGCAGTTGGCACGCGAGACCCGCCAAACCGGAGGCACAGAGTCTGGAGGCACATCTGCACGGAAGGACCCTTGGGTGGCACAGGCCGGGAGACGGCTCCCGCGGTGCTGGGCGAGACGGACCAGGCGGTCGGCGTCGAGCTCGGCCCGCGCGAGCTGACTGGGGTCGTAGCCGCTGTCCAGCGCGACCACCAGACGGCGTGCCGCGATTGGCTTGGGCGCGCGGGCTGAGCGGGGATCTGCCCGACGCCACGGCGGTAGGGGTTCCCGCGCTGGTAGCCCGCCGCAGTGTGGCTAATTGTAACGCCCACGGTTCTATGCTAGATATCCTCAACTTGATGATCGCGGACGGCAGCTCGGTCAGGATTCAAGACTAACCCACCGCGGTCCACGTGAAGGATCCATGGTTTGACGGGGTGGGCTCGGTGCCTGCAAGACTCACTGGACGCTAAGGAGAACGCGATGGCGACCAATCACACAGCCTCGCTGCTCAGCATTGGCGACGAGAAGCTCATGGTCAATGACCCCGCCGAAGACGTGCGGGGCCGCAAGGTGCTGGACAAGGCGGGCGAGGAGATTGGCGAGGTGGACGACCGTGAGCACAAGGTGCGCTTCCTACGCGTCGCCGCGGGCGGCTTCTTAGGTCTTGGCGAGACGAAGTTTCTCGTGCCAGTCGATGCCATCACGAGGGTCGAGGCGAAGGCGGTTCACGTGGACCAGACGCGTGACCACGTGGCCAGCGGTCCGCGTTACGACCCCAAGCTCGTGGACGAGCCCCATCTCGACAGCGTCTACGGCCACTACGGCTACTCGCCATACTGGGGAGCGGGATACATGTACCCGATGTTCCCCTATTATCCCTATTGACCCGCGCGGCAACCATGATGGCCCTGCGTCGCGACCTTCATGCGTGGCGGTTCTCGCATCCGGGACGCGGCGAGCACCTCTTGGCGCGCGCCATCCCCGCGCTGACCGAGCGACGAGTGCTCGGGGCTGCCTAGTCGCCGCTTGATAGCTCTCGTACTCGCTTGAGGGCGCGCGCTGTCAAGTGCCATCCATTCGATGACTTGCGCACGGTGCCTCCGTCCTCGAGAGCCTGCAGAGCCCTGCCGAGCTCACGATCCGTGAGATGGGGAGCCATGAAGAGCTGTAGCGCGGAGGCCGGCACCTCAGCTCCTCCATGCGCGGCTGCCACGGCCGCCAGGGTGGCAAGCAGCCTAAGATCCTCAGTCCAGCGTTCAGTGGGCTGTGGGTGGTGGTTGAGGACATACTCCCGAAGGACAACAGCCTCGTTCTGGTGTGTGTCGCGTGCACCGTAGACGAGGGTGAGAGTCGACCGGCGGGCCACGGACTCCAGCTCGGACAGAAGCAACTGACGTAGCGATGAGCGCAGCTCTGTCTGGTACCGCTCTCGGAAGTCATTCCATCGATCCGCCCGGTGGCCGAACCAGGTGCGGAGCTCGTCCGTGGGTCCCAGTTCCTTCATCCAGGCATCGAGATGGGCCGCATCTTTGGAAATGCCGCGCGGCCAGAGGCGATCGACGAGAACGCGTACGCCGTCGCTTTTGTCAGCCTCTTCGTACGCGCGCTTCAGTTGAATAGCCGAGGCATGTATCTGCATGCACATCCCTCTTACACCCGCGGGTGGTTCACTATGGTACCTCGATACGGTTCGTCACGAAGATGGCCTGCTCCTCTGGGCAGCGAGGCGGGGGCCCTGGAAGAAGCTTCTCTACTCGGTGCCATCTTCAACATGGCAGTGTTCCAACGGCCTATCACGACCTTCCGCCATGGTGATCCCGTTCATGACCTTGATGATGCGTAGCGGTCTGGAGTCTCGCACACCTCGTGGGCTGGGCCGGCTCGCCACTTGACCCTGGTATGCTCTGCTCACAGCTCGTACGGCAGGCACCTTCATGAACGTTCTCGTTTTCGCTGAACACCTAGTCAGGTGATGGACGAGGGTCGTTGGACACTCGAACTGCCGCCGCCGTACTCCCTAGCGTACACCGTCCAGCTGCTACGTCGCACCCCCAGCAACCTGGTAGATCGCTGGGAGGCCGGCCAATACATCCGCGGCATCAGAACGCGACAAGGGAACTGCCTGGTAACCGTTCGACAGTGCGGCTCTCTCGAAGCGAGCTGGGCGGAAGTCACCATCGCCGCGCCACACATCTCGGAGCCTCTCCACGAAGACGTCGTGGCGATCCTGCGTCGAGTGCTTGGCTTGGATGTCGAGGTCGCTGAGCTGAGCGCCAGATTCGACGTGGCGCCAAGACTTCGGTCCATCGCCCAACGCTTGCGTGGGATGCGACCCCCTCGCTTTCCAGACCTATTCGAGACCATTGCCAGCGTAGTGCCGTTCCAACAACTGAGCCTGGAGTCTGGAGTCGCGCTGTTGAACCGGCTGGTGCAAGCACTTGGCGAGCCAGTGGAGCATGATGCACTCCACGCTTGGGTGTTTCCGTCCGCCCTGGCCGTCGCCGCGGCCTCAGTGACCGATGTGCGCGGTTGTGGCTTCAGTACCGCCAAAGCCCAGACATTGACACGCCTGGCACAGCTGGTCGCTGGCGGCCCCCTCACAGAGAGCCATCTTGCCGTGCTCCCGACCGCGCAGCTCCTGACCGCGTTGGCGGACCTTCCCGGAATCGATCCCTGGACGGCCGCGGTGATCGCCCTGCGTGGTTTCGGGCGACTGGACGTATTTCCGCCAGGCGACGCGGGAATTCGCCGCTATCTGGCCCAGGTGTTTGGCCGAGCGAAGCCGTTGTCCCATGAAGAGGAACGCGGCCTGGTGGAGAGCCTTGGTCCGGCGCGCGGCCTGCTGTACTTCTACGTTCTGGGTTGGCGGTTGGACCAGCGCGGCCTGACCGGCGAAGTCATCCCGTGACTAACCTTGCGGGTGAAGCCGGGGCGGAACCTCTTGTCACTGGTGCACTGCGCGCCGCGCCGCGCGATGGGGCAGAAGTTATCATGGCCGCGGCCAGTTGCTCGGCGCGTCGAGCTGCACGCTGAAGCCCACGCCCAGGCTGATGAGGCTGAAGCCAGCGAGACCAGCGGCCAAGGCCTGAGAAGCGGCGAACATCCCTGCCACCAGTCCCGCCAGTGCTAGCAGGATGCCAGCGACACCGCCGGCCAGCAGACTGCCGCGCAGGACTGGCCCTGCCGCGGGCGGAGCGCTCCCGGGTCGACCTCGAACGGGGCGATTCATCCCTTCGTGTCTCCTGTTCCGAGTTGCACGCTCGCGCCCGAGGTGCCTGGCGCCTTAGCGATGCGACAAGGATAGCGCAGGGGCGCCGCCGGGCGGACAGGCACCGGAGCGCGCTCCACGCAGGCTCAAACCCTGCTGGGCCTTCTTCTCATCGTGGCCGCCGAACTGCTTTCGCATCGCGGACAGGAGCCGGTCGGCGTTGTCGGCGTCGCCTCGGGACTCGAAGCGCCCGAAGAGCGCCGCGCTGATCACTGGCGCCGGTACCCCCTGGCCGACCGCGGCCGGCGTCGTCCAGCGGCCTTCGCCGGAGTCGGACATACGTCCCGCGAACTCGCATAGCCAGAGTCGATCGATCCTGATGACTTTGGAAGGCTCGCGCGGTGCAGCCTATGGCAATTGTTCCCATGCGCTTGCGGTTACAGGGAGGGAGACGATGAAGCATGCGCCGCCGCTCGGGCGGTTCTCTGCCCAGATGCGGCCTCGGTGAGCCTGGATAATTCCGCGGCAGATCGCCAGGCCGAGTCCCGTTCCGGGGGCCGATGATCTTCGAACGAACTTCTCGAAGATGCGCTCCAGGTCGTCGGGCGGGATACCGGGTCCCGTATCCTCCGCGCGCAGCTCAACGGCCCCGTTCACTAACGCACCCGCTAGGCGGATCGGCGTCCCGGCCGGGGCATACTTGGCCGCGTTGTCGACGAGATTGGCGATCACTTGCTCGAGCCGGGAGGCATCCACGTCCACCAGGGGGAGATCCGCAGGCACGTCCACCTCCACCGGGTGCTTGCCGAGGAGACCGCGCATGCGATCCAGCCCGCCAGACACGAGGCTCAGCGGCGGGGTTGGCGCACGGTCGGCGCGCTCCAGCCCGCCACTCGCGATACGGGAGATATCCAGCAAGTTGCCGATCAGCCGGGCCAGGCGGTCGGCCTCGCGCTCGATCTCGCTCAGGAAGTCCTGACGCATGGCCTCGTCCCACTGCACGTCGGTCTGGCGCAAGGTGCTCACGAAGCCCTTGATGTGGGCCAGTGGCGTGCGCAGCTCGTGCGAGGTAGCGGCCAGGAACTCGTCGCGCACCCGGACCGCCTGCTGGGCCTGCGCATACAAACGGGCGTTGTCCACGGCCTGGCTCACCCGCCTGACCAACTCTTCGCCGAGCGCGAGATCTTCGGGCCCGTACCGACGACCCGACTCCGCCGTGGCCAGCAGGACGGCTCCCAGCGTCTGCCCACGGGCGGCCAGCGGGATGCTCATGTAGGAGCGCGCGACCAGCGCCGACAGATCGCCTGGAGCCCCGGCCACCAGCTCCGCCTCCTCCGTGTGCAGGATGCGGCTCGAACCGGCCTGCTGACCCAAGACGCGCCGCTGCAGCCGCCAGACGAGTGCCTCCTTACTCGGGTCCACGTGCGTGACCGCCACCCGACGGACGGCTCCATGCTCCTCGACCACGTCGACCGCGCACCAGTCAGCCAGGAACGGTACTGCCAGCCGTGGGATGCTGTGGAGCGTGTCCTCGGCGTCGAGAGAGGCGCTGAGTACAGCGCTCGCCTGCTCCAGAAACTGGATTCGTTGGCGTTCCGCCTCGGTCTCGATGTGCGCCCGCCGCTCCGACTCGTACAGCCGCGCGTTGTCAAGGGCCAGAGCCGCACGGCGAGCCAGCTCCTCAGCCAGCGCGAGGTCAGCGTCTCCGTATCGGCGGCCCGATTCCGCCGCTCCCGACAGCAGCACGAGCGTCCCGAACGTTCGCCCCCGCGCCAGGAGCGGCACCCCTATGACCGACTTCAGCCCCAGGCTTCGCAGCACCGCGAGGTGCTCAGGGTCACGGGCGAAGGCCACCAACCCGGTGTCCGGGATCTCTGGATAGAACAGCGGGCTGCCTGTCAGCATGACGCGCCGCGTGGCGGTCAGCGCGCTCGGCTGGGGCGTGGAGCGGCGGCGCAAGCCTCGGATTAAGGCCTCCTTGGCCGGGTCGACGTGCGCCAGCGCTGCCAGCTGAATGGCGTCGTCATCCTCGACGACATCGATCAGGCAGCAGTCGGCGAGCGCAGGCACCGCCAGGCGCAGGACAGCCTGCAGCGTAGTCTCGACGTTCAGCGAGTCGGCGAGCTGTCTGCTCACCTCGGCGAGAAAGCGCTGGCCCTCCGCCACCCGTTCGGCCTCTGCCTGGGCTGTCTCGGCCTCCGCCCGCCCAGCTTGTTCCTGGAGACGCGCCACGCGTTCGGCTTCCGCCCGCTGACGCTCGCCGATGCCGCGGAAGGTCAGCACCGCGCCCACCACTCGGCCGTCGTCAACGACGGGAGCGCTGGTGTACTCGACTGGGAAGCTCGTCCCGTCCGCGCGCCAGAACAGGTCTTCGGCGCCGTCCCGCGGAGACCTGTCCCGAAGGCTCGCGTACAGTGGGCAAGCGTCGGCCGCATGCGCGCTCGCCGAGGCGGGCCCGTGGTGCAGGAGTCCGCAGAGGCCCTGGCCCACGAGCTCTTCGCCAGGGTGGCCCGTGAGGCGGCCCGCGGCAGGGTTGGCGAACGTGATCGTGCCACTCGGATCGAAGCCGACAATGCCCTCTCTGGCCGTGCGCAAAATGGAGTCGTTCTGGCGGATCGCGCGCTCCAAGGTGTCGGCCATCCGGTCGAACGCCCCCGCGGCCTGGCCGATCTCGTCTCCCCGCCTGAAGTTGATGCGCCTCGACAGATCCCCGTCGGCGATGGCGCCCGCGGTCTGGGCCAGCAGAGCGATCGGACGCGTCAGGTGCCAGGTCAGCAACCACGCGAGCCCCAAGCCGGTCGCTATGGCGGTCAAGGCGCCTGCGATCAGCAGTCGCTGGAGTGCGGCGTTGGCATCGTCGGCCTCCTGCGACTGCTGGGCGAGCAGGCGTTGTCGAGCACTGACCGCGTCGGCAAAGGCGGCGTGCACGGCGGCGAACTGCTGCGAGGACAGGCCAGTGCTCTCGCGCGCCGCCACGTCGCCGAGCCTCGCCCGGCCGCTCGCCACATCCCGTCGGAGCTGGATGGTTGGCTCGATCGCCTGGCTCCGCCAGGAGGCGACCCGCTGATCGACCTCCTGCCACCGCACCACCTCTGTGGGGTCGTCGACGATCTCGGCCTGAAGCTCGCCGAACCGCGCCTGGTAGAGTGACCCGCCGGTCGCGTACGGCTGCAGCTGGTCCTCGGAGCCGGTCACCAGGAACGCCCGGTAAGCGCTGTCCATGCTGACGACGGCCATCTCGGCGTCGCCCGCTAGACTCATGACGTGCAGCGTACGCGCCACTTGGGCTGTGGTCTGGCGCGTTGCGATGCTCGTGCGATACGCGGCGATGGCCTGGGCCGTGCTGAAGACCAGCACCAGCCCAATGGCGCCGAGGAGCTTCCACCAGAGCCGCAGGTCGAGCAAACGCCTCACGCCGCGCCCCGAGCGGGTCGGTCGCACAGCAACGAACCTGCCCCTCGGCGGCTCATACGAGCCGGAGAGCCGAACGGATCGCGGGCGTTTTCGCAGCTGCTGCTGCGCTCCGCGCCTGCAACGAGCCACCCTGAGAGCTCAACCGCTGCTATGCCCTCGATCAAGCACTGGATGGCACGCTGCGGCGACACGTCCGGGTCCCCGGCCACGCCGCCGATTCTCTGCGACACCGACCGGAGGCGCGCTGCGCCTGCCCGCCATGGCGACGCCAGAGCAGTTTCGCTGCCAACCCGTGACAGCGTGTCTGTTGGTCCCCGTGAGGCGAGCAGCCGCCCCGAGCGTCGTGCATGCTCTGAACTCTACATGGCGCAACCACGCGCCAGTCAGATGCCTGCATGACCACGCTGGTGGCTCCGCTGTTGCTCAGCGCTGTGTGGCGTGCCTGACATACCATGGGCGGACACGGCCATGGGACTGCAGTCACCCTTTGCAGCAGCGTCCGGGCGCACACGGCGTTCAGCTGAGCCGCGGCACATTTCGGCTCAGGTGCAGGCGCCATGGTTCTCCTGCTGCCGACCACAGGTGCGGGGGCGCTGCGCACGGTGACACGGGACGCCATCCTGATCGTGGACGACGAGGCCCCGATGCGCAAGTACGTCTCGGCCAATCTCAGCGCGCGCGGGTACGCGGTGCTGACCGCCGCCGATGGCATGGAGGCGCTCAAGCTACTGGCCGAGCGTCCCTTCGCTCTGCTGATTCTGGACATCATGATGCCCGACCCGAATGGGCTGGCCGTGCTGGAGGCGGTGCGGCGCGAGTCAATTGTGCCGGTGCTGATGCTCTCGGCCCTCGGCCGCGAAGCGGATAAGGTTCAGGCGCTGGACCTGGGGGCCGACGACTATCTGACCAAGCCGTTCGGAGTCGAGGAGCTGCTGGCGCGCGTGCGAGCGGCGCTCCGGAGGGCTAACCTCCAGCGTGAGGACCGGCCATCTCCGTACCGACACGGAGACCTCGAAGTGGATTTCGGCGCCCGCCGCGTGTGCCTGGCCGGAGCCAACGTTCCCCTGACACCGAAGGAGTATGAGGTGCTGGCCTACCTGGCGTGCAACCCCGGCAGGGTGCTTACCCACCGCCAGATTCTCCAAACCATCTGGGGCCGGCAATACGGCGAGGAGGCAGAGTATGTCTGGACGTACGTCCGCCGGATCCGGCGCAAGGTCGAGCCTGATCCGCAGCATCCGCGCCACCTCCTGACCGAGCCAGCCGTGGGCTACCGCGTGCCAGCACCGGACTGACGAGCGCCCGCGGGCTGCTCTGCCGCCGCGTGGGATGCGTCCCGGTGCCAGCCAAGTCGGCGTGGCTGCGTGGCGCCATCGACCCTACGACCTCTGCTGGCCGCACGACACGTTTTGTCGGCCGCCATGTCGAAGCGGCTCCGGCATCACTGCCCGATTGAGCGGCCCTATGGCCCAGCACGGCGTCCACGGCGGCGCTCTCATTGGTCTGCTTGCCGGCGACTGGCCCAGCCCCCTGGACGTCGCCGAGGTGCGACATGCTCATTCGGCGCCGCGGCCGGGATGCATCGAGGCTTGGAGCACCCCTGCCGTCGACCGCATGACTTTCCTCTTGCTCGGCTCCTGTAGCCTGGTCGTGCGCTCGGGCAGCCGGCGTGCGGCTCAAAACTTTCGACGCAGACGGCCTGTCAGGAGCGGCCATGTCAGGGACGGCGCAGTGCGCCACGGGAAAGGCTAACCCTCCAGCCTGGTGGCGGCTATGATGGCAATGTCTACCATCGGGCAGACCGCCGTGCTGAACATCCGTGAGAGCTCGGGCATCTGGAAGGGCAGATGCGAGCATGCTGGTCGGGCCCGCACGTGAAGGGTTGCCGCCCACGGCAGGGCGCCCAGGTACTTCATGGTTCTCGGAGCGTGCCGATGCGGGCCTTTGCGACACGCCTCGTGTGCCGGCAGCCGCAGGCGTGAGACCAGAGGCGCAGTGACGCGGCAAGCCATCCTCGTGGTGGACGACGAGGCGCCGATGCGCAAGTATATTTCGGCCAACCTCGCAGCGCGCGGCTACGAGGTGCTCACCGCCGTCGACGGTACTGAGGCGCTCAAACTCATCGAGGAGCGCGCCTTCGCCCTGCTGATTCTGGATGTCACGATGCCCGGCCTGGACGGGCTGGCCGTGCTGGAGGCCGTGCGGCGCGAGTCAATTGTGCCGGTGCTGATGCTCTCGGCCCTCGGCCGCGAAGCGGATAAGGTTCAGGCGCTGGACCTGGGGGCCGACGACTATCTGACCAAGCCGTTCGGAGTCGAGGAGCTGCTGGCGCGGGTACGGGTGGTGCTCCGCCGGGTCGACGCCTCACTGATGGGTCCCATGACCGCCTGACGCGCTGGCGACCTCGAAGTGAACTTCAGTGCACGCCGAGCGTCCTGGCCGCGGCCGCAGACTCACACGGCGCCTCAGAGAGCAGCCAGTATTCGGCAGCGGCCCGCGCACGGCCAGCAGTTTACTGGTGAGCGGGCCCACCTGCGGGGGCGCATGCCCTCTGGCAGAGCTGGCGGGATGGCGCCTGTTCAGGCGATGTTCAGGCGATATGATCGCGCGTTCAGGGACGGTCCAGGACTCCGCCCCTAAGCTGGTGTCAGACATCTCGGCGAGGGCGGCCCCAGGACCATGCTGGTACTGCCCCAAGCGAGTGTGGAGGCTAACATGGCACATACCGCCGCGGATCTTCTCGTCGATGGACTGAGCGCCTGGGGCGTCGACACCGTCTTCGGCCTGCCCGGCGACGGCATCGACGGCATCATGGAGGCGCTCCGCAAGGCGCAGGACCGCATCCGCTTCATCCACGTCCGCCACGAGGAAGCGGCTGCGTTCATGGCCTGCGCCTACGCCAAGTACACCGGCCGCCTCGGCGTCTGCCTCGCCACGTCGGGACCCGGCGCCATCCACCTGCTCAACGGCCTGTACGACGCCAAGATGGATCAGGCCCCGGTTCTAGCCATCACCGGGATGACGTACCACGACCTCGTGGGCACCTACTACCAGCAGGACGTCAACACCGACTACCTGTTCCAGGACGTGGCGCGCTTCAACCAGCGGGTCATGGGTCCGGCTCACGTCGTCAATCTGACCGAGCTGGCGATCCGCACGGCGCTGACCAACCGCTGCGTGGCCCACATCACCTTCCCCACCGACCTCCAGAACGCTGACGCTGGCGACCAGCACCGGTCGGAGATGGACGTCAAGGGCCACACCGCCCCGTCCTACCAGCCGCCCGTCCGGGTGCCGCTGCGCTCCGAGCTAGAGCGGGCCGCGGCGCTGTTTCAGGGGAAGCGCAAGATTGTCATCCTGGCCGGGAGCGGGGCGCGGGGCGCGACCGACGAGCTGCTGCGGATCGCCGAGCAGCTGTCGGCCCCGATCGTGAAGCCCCTGCTCGGCAAGGACGTGGTGCCAGACGACAGTCCCTACACCACCGGTGGGGTGGGCTTGCTGGGCACCAAACCGTCCGAGGACGCCCTCGCCGGGTGTGACGCGCTCCTCATGGTGGGCACCTCGTTTCCCTACATGAGCTACCTGCCCAAGCCGGGCACCGCCGAGGCGGTCCAGGTCGACGTCGACCCGGCTCGTCTGGGCCTGCGCTACCCGGTGAAGGTTGGGTTGGCCGGGGATGCGCCAGCTACCCTGCGCGAGCTGCTCCCTCTGCTGCCCCGCAACGAAGACCGCGCCTTCCTCGAGCAGGCCCAGACGGGGATGCGCGACTGGCGGCAGCTGATGACCGAGCGCGCCACGCGGACCGATACCCCCATGAAGCCGCAGGTGGTCGCGGGGTATCTCGACCAGGTTCTTCGGGACGACGCCATCATCTCCTCCGACAGCGGCACCATCGCCACCTGGGTGGCGCGCCATGTCAACATCCGACACGGCCAGCGCTTCTCGCTCAGCGGCAACCTGGCCACGATGGCCAATGGCCTGCCGTACGCGATCGGCGCCCAGGTCGCCTACCCCGACCGGCAGTGCGTCGCCTTCGTCGGCGACGGCGGCTTCTCGATGCTAATGGCCGACTTCTCGACGGCCGTCAAGTACAAGCTGCCGATCAAGGTGGTAATCATCAAGAACAACATCCTCGGGATGATCCGCTGGGAGCAGATGGTGTTCCTCGGCAACCCGGAGTACGGCATCGCGCTGGAGCCGATAGACTTCGCCCGGTTCGCCGAGGTCTGTGGTGGCCGCGGGGTACGCATCGACGATCCAGCTCGATGCCGCCAGCAGCTGGCCGAGGCCCTCGCCATGGACGGGCCGGTGGTGATCGAGGCGGTCGTGGACCCGTTCGAGCCACCGATGCCGCCGGAGGTGTCGCCGAAGCAGGCCGGACACATGGCCGAGGCGCTGGTGCGCGGCGAGCCAAATCGCCAGCGGGTCGGCATCACGCTGTTTCGCGACGTGGTCCACGAGGCCGACTTCAGCGCCGCCCCGGCCGGGATCCTGGGCGAGGTCAAGGACAGGGTATCTGACCCGGCCGGGCTCATCGGCGAGGTTAAGGAGAAGGTGGCGGAGTTGGTCGGCCACGGGGATGACCACGACGGCGGCGCCTCCGACACGGGGACAACCACCTGAGTGCCAGCGACCAGTCCGCGCCCAGCCTGCCGCCCGCCTGGTGCTGGTGCCTAAAGAGCTCCGATGAAGATCGAGCGACTCGAAACGAGCGTCTACCGCATTCCGACGGACCGTCCGGAGGCGGATGGCACCATTGCCTGGGACGCCACGACGCTGGTGCTGGTGGAGGCCGTGGCGGAGTCGGGGCAGCGCGGCCTCGGCTTCAGCTACGCCTCCGCCTCCGCGGCGGCTCTGGTGCACGAGCTTCTGGCCCCGGTCGTGGTTGGCCGCGGCGTCCAGGACGTGCGCCAGGCCTGGGAAGCGATGATCGCCGCCGTCCGCAACGTGGGTCGTCCAGGCATCGCCGCGACCGCCATCTCGGCCGTCGACGTGGCGCTCTGGGACCTCACGGCGCGGGTGGCCGACCAGCCGCTGTTCCGGCTCCTTGGCCCGCGGCGCACCGAGGTGCCCATCTATGGCAGCGGCGGGTTCACGAGCTACCCCGACGACGTGCTGGCCGAGCAGCTCGGCGGCTGGGCCGCGCAGGGCATCCCCCGCGTCAAGATGAAGATCGGCACCGACTGGGGAACCAGGTCTGAGGTAGACGTGCACCGCGTCCGCGTGGCGCGCGATGCCATTGGCCCCCAGACGGAGCTATTCGTCGACGCCAACGGCGCCTATACGACGAAGCAATCCCTGAACCTGGCCCAACGCTTTGCCGAGCAGGGCGTCAGCTACTTCGAGGAGCCAGTCTCCTCCGACCAGCTCGACCAGCTTGCCTTCATCCGCCAGCGCATCCCCCAGGACGTGGCCGCTGGCGAGTACGGCTACGATCCATGGTACTTCCGGACCATGCTCCGGGCCGGCGCGGTGGACATCCTCCAGGCCGATGCGACCCGCTGTCTGGGGGTGACGGGCTGGCTGCAGGCGGCGGGCCTGGCCTACAGCTTCGCCATCCCGTTTTCCGCGCACTGCGGTCCGTCGATCCACGCGCAGGTGGGCTGCGCGGCGCCGCAGCTGTCGCACGTCGAGTACTTCCACGACCACGTGCGCATCGAGCGCCTGTTCTTCGAGGGCGTGCTGGACCCGGTCGCTGGCTGCCTGCGGCCCGACCCCGGCCGACCGGGCCTGGGCCTCGAGCTCAAGCGGCAGGATGCCGAGCCATTCCGCGTCGGATGACATACACGCGCGGACGAGCCCATGGCGATCCCGCGATCATGTGCGGCCGTGGATCAAGCAGTGCGGAAGGTGAGGTGGAGCGCTATGCATCTGGGAGAACTGGACAGGGAGAACGTGCTGGAAGTGGGGTTCGTAGCTCTGGCGGTGAGCTTCATCGCGGGGCTGAGTTTGCTCGTCTTTGGGCGTCTGGCGGGTGGGGGGCAGCGGGGTCAGCGCCACGCGGAAGAGGCGCCGTCACCCGGCAGCGTGCCGCGCGAGCGCCATCAACAGTACGCCTCGTCACCCCGCTGACGGGCCCGGCCGGATCGGCATGAGGGTACTCGCCCCCCGAGCACACCCCTGCCAGTTGCTGAGCAAGCGTCTGGCGACCGAGATCGCGCTGGCCCGCCGCGATGTCCGCAAGGGCCGCTTCGAGCGCAGCATGGCGCTGATCACCGCGTTCGCCGCCATTGTGAGCGGGTGGGAGGCGTACGCCCAGCACCTGCGCGGTGCGTTCTCGCACTCGCTGATGTGGACGCCGGTCGCACTGACGCCGCCGACCATCCTAGCCGCCCTTGGGGCTGTGTTCAGCAACCGCATCGCGCGGCGCGTCTTGCCCGCGCTGGCAGTGGCATCCCTCGCGGACGGGGTGATCGGGTTCGTCTTCCACCTGCGTGGCATCGGACGCATGCCCGGCGGCTGGAGGCTCGGTCAGTACAACGTGGTCATGGGGCCGCCCATCTTCGCGCCTCTGCTGACCTGCACCGTGGGGGTGGTGGGCCTACTGGCCGGCTTTCTCCGGCGTGAGCAGCTGCGCCCGCCGCGCTGGGACGAGGCACTCGCCACGACCCTCCTCCAGGCGCTGCCGCCCCTTGCGCGGCCGAAGAGTCCGGCCGGGACGTTCGTGGCCAACGTTGCCCACGGACGCTTCCAGCGGACGATGGCGCTGACGACCGCCGTCTTCGCCATCCTGGCCGGCGGCGAGGCGTACGCCGAGCACCTGCGCGGCAGCTTCAACCGGCGGCTGATGTGGACCCCTGTGTGGGCGACGCCGCCCATGGTCGCCGCGGCGGTCAGCGCTGCGCTGAGCGAGCAGGTGGCGCGCCAGGTACTGCCGATCGCCTCGGGGGTCACCTTCCTCGATGGCCTCCTCGGCTTCGCGCTGCACTTGCAAGGCATCCAGCGTATGCCGGGCGGCTTCCGCAATCTGCAGTTCAACTTCACCATGGGCCCGCCGCTGTTCGCGCCCTTGCTGTTCTCCTCGGTCGGCCTGCTCGGGTTCATCGCCGCGCTCGTACGGCGGAAGGAGGACAGGTAACGCATGCGGCTCCACGATCGCTATCCGGATGCGGACATCCTCGCCCAGCGGGGACATTGGGACGACGCGACGCGACGGGTCGTCCTGGATCGCGTCCACAACGTTCCGTCCTTCCAGCACTTCGACCTGCCCAAGCGTGCCACCCTTGTGGCGCTGTGCGCGTGCGTCGTGCCGCAGACGCACCGTCCCGCGGACCGGCGCATTCCCATCGCGCCGTGGATCGACGCGCACTGCGCCCAGGGTGACATGGACGGGTTCCGCTTCGACGACATGCCGCCGACGGAGGTTGCCTGGAGCTGGGGGCTCGACGGCCTGGACCAGACGGCACGGGAGCTGTTCGGCGCCCAGGCGCCGTTCAGCGATCTCGAGAGCGCTCGGCAGCATCAGGTGCTCCAGGCGGTGCGGGCTGGGGCCCCGCCCGGTGAGGTGTGGCGGTGGATGCCCGCCAAGCGCTGGTGGGTGTTCGTGGCGCTCCGCCAGATCACCGCGATCTACTACGCCCATCCGTACGCCTGGGACGAGATCGGCTTCGGCGGTCCAGCGTACCCACGCGGCTACTTCGCCTTGAACTTCGGCGCCCCTGAGCCGTGGGAGGCGCGCGAGGTGCCGCCGGAGTATCCAGGCCCATGACACACGCGGGAGCTTGCCAGTGGTGAAGCTGCACGTGCACCTGTCGTCGGACTGGATCCTCGACACGGACATGCGGGAGTACCGCCCGCGGGACGAGGTCGACTTCTGCATCATCGGGACCGGCGCCGGTGGCGGCGTCCTGGCCCAGCGCCTGGCCCGCTTCGGCTTCTCGGTGGTCGCGCTCGAGGCCGGCCCCTGGCACGACACCGAGTCCGACATGGTCTCCGACGAGGCCGGTTCCGGGCGCCTGTACTGGAACGACCTGCGCCTAACCGGCGGCACGGAGCCGCTGGAGTTTGGCGCCAACAACTCCGGCCGGGGCGTCGGGGGCAGCACGATCCACTACGCCGCGTTCGCCCCGCGGCTGCACCCGTCGGACTTCCGCGTCCGGTCGCGCGACGGCGTGGCCGTCGACTGGCCGCTCGCTTACGAGGACATCGAGCCGTACTACGCCGCGATGGAGCGCGAGTACCCAGTGTCTGGCCCCGCCCGCTACCCCTGGGGCAAACCTCATGGCTACCCCTATGCGCCACTGCAGGCCGGGACCGCCGGCCAGAAGCTGATCGAGGGCTGCGTCACGCTGGGTATCCCGGTCGTGGCCGGCGGACCCGTGGCGATCCCGGCCGGGCGGGTGGGGAAGCGGCCGCACTGCATCATGCGCGGCTTCTGCCTGCTCGGCTGCAAGGTGGGCGCCAAGAGCAGCACCCTGGTCAGCCACATCCCCGGCGCGGTCGACCGCGGCGCCGAGATCCGCACCGGCTGCATGGCGTACGACCTGCCCGTCGACGGCGCGGGCCAGGTCCGAGCCGTCCGCTACTTCCGGACGCTGCCCGACGGCCGTGTGGCCGAGGAGGAGCAGCGAGCCAAGGCGGTCATCGTCGCCGGCTACGCCATCGAGTCGCCGCGGTTGCTGCTGAACGCCACCTCCTCCGCCTTCCCGAACGGCCTGGCGAACTCGAGCGGGCTGGTCGGCAAGCACCTGATGGCGCAGGCCGGACCCGTGGTCTGGGGCCGTTTCCCCGAGCTTATCCGCCAGTACAAGGCGCCGCCGGCCTGCGGGCTCACCGAGGAGTTCTACGAGACCGACCCGCGCAACGACTTTGTCCGGGGCTACGCTTTGCAGACGGTTGCGCCGCTGCCGATCGCCATGTCGCACCTGCTCATCGAGGAGGGCGGCCTGTACGGGGAAGCGCTGCTGGCGCGCATGCAGGACTACAACCACTACGCCGCGATCGGTGTTCTGGGCGAGATCCTGCCCGACGAGCGGAACCACGTCTCCATCCACCCGACCGAGAAGGACCAGTTTGGCCTCCCCGTACCCTACGCCCACTTCAACCTGTTCGAGAACGACCGTCGCATGATGGACGCTGGGATCAGCCGCGCCAAGGCGGTCCTGGAAGCGGCGGGAGCCACCGAAAGCCACGCGGTCAACCGCTACGCGCACCTGGTGGGCACGTGTCGGATGGGGTTCACGCCCAGGGATTCGGTGGTGGACCAGTGGTGCCGAACCTGGGACGTGCCGAATCTGCTGGTCTGCGACGGCAGCGTGCTTCCCACACAGGGCTCGGCCAACCCGGCGCTGACGATTTCGGCGCTGGCCGCCCGCACGGCCGACTGGCTGCGCCGCGCCGCCCCGAACGGTGGCCTGCGCGCACGCGAGCGGCTAACGGCGGAGGTGCCTGGGTGACGGACCTGCGACCGGCCGACGCAGGAACGCACCCGCACCAGAAGAACGGTGGCTACGTCTCATCCCTGGCGCCCCGCCCGCACGCCCTCACACCGGCTGGTACCCCACCTTCCCGCTGGGCCGAGCTGGCGGCCGCTGTGGCCTGGATGGTGCGCTCCTGGCTGCGGCCCGGCGACGCCGACGCGCGCTGGGAGCAGCGCGCGGGACGCGAGCACCGGGAGCTGTGACGGTGATGGCCGAGCCCAACGTGCCGCCCGCCCGGGACGCCAACCCATCGAGCTGGGCGCACCGCCTGCCAGTCATCGTGCTGGCCCTGGTGGGCTGCGCCCTGGCCACCTACCTCACCCTGTATCAGTGGCATGTGACGGCGAGTGTCTGGGACCCTATCTTCGGGGCCGCGAGCAGCGAGGCAGTGCTCACCTCAGTCTTCTCCCGCTCCCTGCCAGTCCCGGACGCGACGCTCGGAGCGCTCGCGTACCTGGCCGAGGCGATCGTGGCGGCTCTGGGCGGCTCCGGCCGGTGGCGCACAACGCCGTGGCTGGTGGTCCTCTTCGGGCTGGTGCTCGCCGGGTTGGCGCTGACCAGCCTGGCCCTCGTGCTGACCCAGATCTTCCTGGTCCATACGCTGTGCACGCTGTGCCTGTGCTCGGCAGCGATCTCCTTCGTCAACGCCTGGCTTGGCCGGGACGAGGTGTTCAGCACCGTCCGCTCGCTCAGACAGGCAACTCGCCGCGGGGCACCCCTGGGCCGGGCGCTCCGGGGACCCGTCGAGCCCGCGGCCGCGAGCCGTCAGGGGCGGGCAGCATGACCGGGATGGAGTTGTGGTGGCTCGGGCAGTCCGGCTTCCGGCTGCGCGACCCCGCCGGTGGTCCCATCCTGTTTATCGACCCTTTCCTCAGCCCCCACCAGGGGCGGGCCTGGGAGGCGCCGCTCAGCCCTGAAGAGATGGGCCGCCAGGCGGACGTCATCCTGTGCACCCATCAGCACATTGACCACTTCGACCAGCCGTCCCTCCAGGCGGCGGCCGCCGTACCGGACGCGTCGTTCACGCTCGTCGTCCCGCGGCCCATTGTTGACATGGCGGTGGCTCTGGGCATCCCCCGCGAACGAGTCGTCGGGGCCCAGCCGAAGGAGCCGCTTCAGGCGGCCGGTGTTCCGATATACCCGGTCCCCGCTCGGCACGGGGTCGACGTCAGTGATGCGTACTCCTTCGGCGAGCAGCTCTCGCACGGCCTGGTGCGCTATCTCGGGTACGTGATCGAACTGGGCGGCGTCCGCGCGTACCATGCGGGCGACTGCGTCCCGTACCAGGGGCAGCAAGAGACCGTGGGTGCCCTGGCTCCTCATCTGGCGCTGCTCCCGATCAACGGGCGAGACTTCTACCGCGAGACCGAGCGGAACCTCGTGGGCAATCTGGACGTCCGCGAGGCGGCGCGCCTGGCGGCGGACCTTGGTGTCCAGGCGCTCATTCCTATGCACTGGGAGCTGTTCCCGCATAACCGCGGCTTTCCCGGCGACCTGGTCGCGTACGCCGCGCAGTTCGTGCCGCAGCTCACTGTTCTTACCTTCGGTCGTAGCGGCCGGTTCACCTATGTCGTGGACGGGGCGGAGCCTTAGTGGTGCGTCCCAGAAGTTTCGATACCTGTTGGCGCGTGATTGATTCACCGCTCGTCCTGAGCCTGTCGAAGGGCGAGAAGCGCTTCCCGCTCTGGTTCGACCAGCTCACCATGAGCGGGCGGATAGGACTCGGAACTTCCGGGACGCTGTACTTAGGGCCCCGGTGCCGTGTTGGCGCGGTGCCAAAAGAAGGGAGCTTTGCGATGCGCTTTCAGCAGTTCGGCGAGCGGTACATCGTCCGACTTCAGAGCGGGGAGCCGGTGATCGAGACGCTCACCGCTTTTCTGAAGGAGCAGGACATCGAATTTGCCACGCTCAGCGCAGCCGGCGCCGTGCAATGGGTGCGCCTGGGGTACTGGAACGCGGACACCCGCGCCTACGAGTACCGCGAGTGGGAGGAGCAGATGGAGGTCGTGAGCTTCGAGGGCAACAGCGCGCTGAAGGACGGCGACCCTTTCCTCCACCTCCACGGCGTGTTCGGGCGACGAGACTTCACGGTCATCGGCGGGCACATCAAGGAGGCTCACGTCCATCCGACGCTCGAAGTCTGGCTCCGCACCGAAAGGATCCCCGTTCGGCGCACGCCGGACGAGGCCAGCGGCCTGGACCTGCTCGATCTGCCCGATCAGGCCTGACTGCGCGCGGGCACAAACCTTGGCGAATGACGTCCCTCCGCAGCGGCGGAGGGCGGTGTGGGCGGCGGCGACGCGGACGTGGCGGAGGAGGGTCATGCACAACCAGGAGCAGTTCATCGAGACCGTCAACCTGTGGCAGCTCCACGAAGTACGCTGGCCCATCATGCGGCTGCTCAGTCCCCATTTCGTCGCCGAAGTGGAGCTTGGGCGGTACATGAAACGGCTCCTGGCGACCGGACGCTGGAGGGTCATCCGGGTTGTCCCCCATGAGGACGCTGGCCACCCATCCGACCACCAGTTCGACCTATACGGCCAGCCAGCGGCGTAGCGAACCGCGCCCGATTCGCCTTTCTCGCCCCGCGGCGGCCGGCGCTGGTTGTGATCACGCTGAAGCTGCCGACAGCCGCTCGCTCAGAGTCAGGGCAACGGGGCACGCCTCTGGAAGACCCACCTCCCCCGTCCAATGGTGCGGGCATGTTCAGGCAGCGTTCAGGCGCATCGCAGTCACGTCCAGCCGCCATTCAGGCGGCAGATCCTAGTCTGGTCCCACTGAGCGCTTTGACTGAACGGAGGAGACCCCTAGCATGAGAGCACACGCCAGACCCGAGGTGGTCGTCGTCACAGGAGCGGGGGCGGGGCTGGGGCGCGCCATCGTCCAATCCTTCGCCAGGCGCGGCGCGCATATTGGCCTCGTCTCGCGCGGGCGCGAGCGACTTGACGACGCCAAGCAGGAGGTGGAGTCTTTCGGCGGCAGGGCGATCGTCCTGCCGACCGACGTCGCCGACGCGGACGCCGTCGAGGCGGCCGCGACGAAGACCGAGGAGGCGTTCGGCCCCATCGACGTCTGGGTGAACGACGCCATGACGACCGTCTTCTCGCCAGTCAGGGACATGGCTGCCGATGACTACAAGCGGGTGACCGACGTCACCTACCTCGGCTTCGTGTACGGCACGCTGGCCGCCCTGAAGCGCATGCAGCCCCGCGACCGGGGCATGATCGTCCAGGTCGGCTCGGCGCTGGCGTACCGCAGCATCCCGCTGCAGTCGGCCTACTGCGCCGCCAAGCACGCCATGGTGGGCTTCACCGACTCGCTCCGCAGCGAGCTGATCCACGACGGCAGCCGTGTCCGCGTGACCGTCGTCCACATGCCGGCGCTGAACACGCCGCAGTTCAGCTGGTGCAAGAGCACGATGCCACGCAAGGCGCAGCCAGTGCCGCCGATCTTCCAGCCGGAGGTGGGCGCCGAGGCGGTCTACTGGGCAGCCCATCAGCAACACCGCGAGGTGTTCGTGGGCTGGCCAACCGTCCAGGCGATCTGGGGGCAGCGCCTGGTGCCCGGCTTCCTGGACCACTACCTGGCGCGCATGGCCTGGGACGGGCAGATGGTCGATGCGCCGCGCGATCCAGGCGCAGCGATCGACCTGTACGAGCCCGTGCCCGGCCACCAGGGAGCGCACGGTAGCTTCGACAGCCGGGCGCGCAGCCGTAGCTGGGAGGTGCAGCTGACCACGCGCGCCAGTTGGGTGGCCACGGCCGGGTCTGCATTGGCCGGGCTAGCGCTGAGGGTCTTGAATGGGCGACAAGCGCCCCAGTCAGCGAACGGGCGCAGCTCACGAGGAGGCGAACGTGGCCAGCCACCGAGAGTCGCAGCCAGGCAGCTCCTATCCCCCGATCGCTGATTACGCGCTCGTCGGCGACTGCCACACGGCGGCGCTGATCGCGCGAGACGGCTCGGTGGACTGGTTCTGCCCCGGGCGCTTCGACGGGCCGGCGGTCTTCTGCCGCCTGCTCGACGCTGACAGAGGCGGCTACCTGCAGCTCGCGCCAGCTGGCGAGTTTTCGGCGCAACGTCGCTACCGCGGGCGGACGAACGTGCTCGAGACCACCTTCTCGTCCGGTGGCGGCCAGATCCGCATGACCGATCTCATGCCGGTCCACCGGCGGACGTCCCAGCGGCGGGGTTACGACGTCGGAACGTCCCAGCGGTTGCTCCGCCTGGTGGAAGGCCTGAGCGGCGAGGTGGAGTTGAACCTGCGGTTCAAGCCGACGTTCGACTACGCCCGCCGCGCCGCCGATCTCTCGCCCTCCGCTAACGAGGGCGCGGTAGCGCAGGCCGGCACGCACTACCTGACGCTCGCCTGCCCGGGCGTCACGCTCGAGGCGGACGGCACCGGGGCTCTGCAAGGTCGCCTGCGGCTGCGCGCGGGCGAGCGCCGGTGGATCGCCCTGACGTACGCCGAGGACCCGGACCGAGCCCGCGAGGCGCTCGCGCCAGTGGACTGCGACGAGCACCTCGCCCGCACCATCGAATACTGGGAACAGTGGGCCGCCGGGTGCACCTACCAGGGCCCGTACCGGGCAGAAGTGCTGCGCAGCGCGCTTGTCCTGAAGCTGCTCACGTACGAGCCAACCGGTGCGGTCGTCGCTGCCCCCACCACCTCACTGCCGGAGGCCATCGGTGGCGAGCGCAACTGGGACTACCGCTACACCTGGCTGCGCGATGCCTCGCTGATCCTGTACGGCCTCATGAGCATCGGCTTCGAAGACGAGGCGGCCGACTTCCTCCACTGGCTGGAGCACACCACCGGATCGGACCCGACGCAGGCACCCCAGATCATGTACGGGATCGACGGGCGGCGGAAGCTGCCGGAGGAGGAGCTGGGGCATCTGGCAGGCTACCGCGGCTCGCGGCCGGTGCGGCTCGGCAACGCCGCGGCGACACAGCGGCAGCTGGACATCTACGGTGAGGTGCTGCGCGCCGCATCACTGCACTACCGTCGCGCTGGCGATGCGCGGGGCGAGGGTCAGAGCACCGAGGCCAAGGGACACCAACGGCCATCGTCGGAGGCATGGGCGCTGCTGCGAGGCATGGTGGAACGGGCCGGCGAGCACTGGCAGGAGCCGGGCAGCGGGATCTGGGAGGTGCGTGGTGGTCCCCAGGACTTCCTGTACGGCAAGCTGATGTGCTGGGCGGCGCTGGACTGCGGCATCCGGCTAACCGAGGAGCACCAGCTCGATGCGCCGCTGGACCACTGGCGGCAGACACGCCAGGCGATACGGCGGGCCATCCTGGAGCGGGGCTACGACGCCAAGCAGGGGGCGTTCACCCAGGCCTTCGGCAGCCCGGCCCTGGATGCCAGCGCCCTGGCGATCCCCCGTATCGGCTTTCTCCCGCCGACCGACGCCCGTGTCCGCTCGACGGTCGAGCGGATCCGCGCCGACCTGACGCAGGATGGCCTGGTCTACCGCTATCGCACGCACGACGGGCTGGCAGGGGGCGAGGGCACGTTTGCGCTGTGCACCTTCTGGCTGGTGGACGCCCTGGCGCTGGGTGGTCGACTGGACCAGGCACGTGAGCTGTTCGAGGGAGTCCTCCGGTACGCCAACGACGTCGGGCTGCTCTCGGAGGAGATCAACCCCGGCTCGGGTGAGCTGCTGGGCAACTTTCCCCAGGGGTTCAGCCACCTGGCGCTGATCGGCTCGGCCGTCAACATGGCCAAGGCCGCCAAGCACGGCGCTGAGGAGCAGTCGGAGACCGAGGCCGAGCGCACCGGGCGAGCCAGCCAGGCCGCGGCCGAGGACCACTCGGCGCGTCCGCGCGCGGGGAGGTCGTAGATGCGGACGCTGGGCAGGTCTCGGTGGCGAGCCGTCGGTAGCGGTCTGGTCGGTGGGGCTCTGGTCCTCGGGGTATCCGGGTGTGGGCAGATCGGCAGTTTCGACCCGGTCACGTCCCAGGGGCTGGCCGTTTCGGACTTGTTCAACCTCGAGCTCGTCCTGTCGCTTCTGCTGTTACTGCTGGTGGGCGGCATTCTGGCCGCGGTGCTGGTCCGTTTCCGTTGGCGCGCCGGCGAGGCGGAGCCGCCCCAGGTCGCTGGCAACCGGAAGCTTGAAGTCGCCTGGACCATCCTGCCCGCGCTCCTGTTGGCCGCCATGTTCGTCCTCGCTGTGCGGACCATGAATACTGTCAACGCCGCGTCCCCGTCGGAGCTCCGCGTGGTGGTCATCGGCCACCAGTGGTGGTGGGAGTTCCAGTATCCGGACCTGGGCGTGGTCACCGCTAATGAGCTTCACGTACCGGCGGGCGCGCCCCTGCAGCTCGAGCTGCAGAGCGCCGACGTGATCCACAGCTTCTGGCTGCCGCGGTTCGGCTGGATGAAGGACGCTATCCCGGGCAGGACCAACCAGATGTTCGTGCGCGTGGACCAGGCTGGCGATTACCTCGGCGCCTGCACGCAGTACTGCGGGACCGAGCACGCCTGGATGCGGATCCACGTGGTCGCCCAACCGCGTGACCAGTTCGATGTGTGGGCCCAGCAGCAGCGGCAGCCGGCTACGGCGGCCGGAAGTGCCGCGGCGATGCATGGCCAGCAGGTGTTCCAACAGAACACCTGCACCAACTGCCACACCATCCAGGGCACGCCTGCGGGCGGCCGGGTTGGCCCGGATCTGACCCACCTGAGCAGCCGCGCGACCATCGGCGCTGGCGTCCTGGCCAACACCCGCGACGACCTGCGGCGGTGGGTCCACGACGTGCAGGACGTCAAGCCCGGCGTCTTGATGCCGAACTTCCGCGACTTCTCCGATACCGACCTGAATGACCTGACCGAATACCTGGCAGGACTCACGTAGCCATGGCCACGCTGGTGCACCCGTACCCGTACCCCCGCGTCACGGCCGAGCGCACCGAGCGGCTCCTGGACTGGGTCACGACCACCGACCACAAGCGCATCGGCATCCTGTACCTGCTGACGACCGCCGTCTTCTTCGTGCTGGGTGGGATCGAGGCGCTGCTGATCCGGATCCAGCTCGCCGTGCCGCGGAACACGTTCCTGGAGCCCGGCGCCTACAACGCCGTCTTCACCATGCACGGCACCACCATGATCTTCCTGGTGGTGATGCCGCTCCTGCTGGGGTTTGCCAACTACATCGTCCCACTGCAGATTGGTGCGCACGACATGGCGTTCCCCAGGCTGAACGCCATGAGCTATTGGCTCCTGCTGTTCGGTGGGTTGCTGCTGTACTTCGGCTTTCTGGTCGGCACCCCGCCGGACACGGGCTGGTTTAGCTATGCTCCGCTCACCGAGAAGCCGTACACGCTGCGGCCGAGCACCGACTACTGGGCGCTCGGCCTGCTGGCCACGAGCGTCGGCACCATCGCCACCGGTATTAACCTGCTGGTGACCGTCGTCAAGCTGCGGGCACCGGGCATGACGGCGAGCCGTATCCCCGTCTTCACCTGGATGGCGGCCGTGACGGCGTTCCTGATCCTCGCGGCGATCCCCGCGCTCACCGCCGCGCAGGCCATGCTGCTGCTGGACCGCTACCTGGGCACCCACTTCTTCGACGTGCGCGCTGGTGGCGACCCCCTCCTGTGGCAGAACCTCTTCTGGTACTTCGGCCACCCCGAGGTGTACATCATGGTGCTGCCGGCCTTCGGGATCATGTCCGAGGTCGTCCCCGTATTCTCCCGTAAGCCGATTTTCGGCTACCCCGTTATTGTCGGCTCGGGGGTCGCCATCGCATTCCTCTCGGCCATGGTCTGGGCCCACCACATGTTCACCGTCGGTCTGGGGGAGGTGGCGGACGCGGCCTTCGGCTTCTCGAGCATGACGATTGCCGTGCCCACCGGGATCAAGATATTCAGCTGGCTGGCGACCATGTGGGGCGGCCGCGTCCGTCTGACCACAGCGATGCTGTGCGCGATAGCGTTCATCGCCGAGTTCACCATCGGTGGCGTGACCGGGGTCCATTTCGCGACCGTCCCGCTCGACTGGCACACGCACGATACCTACTACGTCGTCGCCCACTTCCACTACGTGCTGTTCGGGGGCACTTTCTTCGGCATCCTGGCGGGCACGTACTACTGGTTCCCGAAGATCACGGGGCGACTGCTGGACGAGAAACTGGGTAAGTGGAACTTCTGGCTGACGGTCGTCGGCTTCAACGTAACGTTCTTCCCGATGCACGTCCTGGGACTGATGGGGCAGCCCCGGCGGACCTTCACCTATCCCGACCTGCCGGGCTGGGGTGCGATCAATCTCCTCGAGACCATCGGCGCGTTCGTCCTGGCGGGGGCGATGCTCGTGCTCTTCTGGAACATCTACGTCAGCCTGCGACACGGGTCGGTCGCGGGCGCCAACCCCTGGGACGCGTGGACGCTGGAGTGGGCCACGGCCTCGCCGCCGCCGGTCTACAACTTTGCGCCAGGCGCCATCCCGCCGGTGCGGAGCGCCCGCCCACTGTGGGACCTCACACACCCGCCCGAGCCGCCGACGCGCCATCGTGAAGGTAGCTCTCCGCGCCCACACCGCGGACCCGGTGGCTTCTTCGAGCGCCTGCACCCGCCCACTCTGGGGATCCTGGTCTTTATCTTCTCGGAGGCCACGTTCTTCGGCGCGCTGATCGTGACCTTCATCGAGTACCGGACGCGGAGCGCCAGCGGGCCAACCCCCAGCGTCCTCGACGTCCCTCGCACGGCCCTGTTCAGCGTCGCCCTGTTCGCCAGCAGCGCCACGGTGTGGATGGCCGACCGCCGCCTGGGGCGCGGCGACTACCGCGGCTTCCTGGCCTGGCTCGCCGGCACGATTGCGCTGGGCATCATCTTCCTGTACGGCCAGGCCACCGATTACCAGCAGATGGTCGCAACGGGTACCGTCCCCAGCGTCAACCTGTTCACGTCGGCATTCTTCACGCTCACCGGCTTCCACGGACTGCACGTCGCCATCGGTGTGATCGCCCTGGCGGTGGTCGCGGGATTAGCGCTCGGGGGGGTATTCCGCGAGGGTCGGCACCGCGTGGGAGTGGAGGTTGTGTCCATTTACTGGCACTTCGTCGACGCGGTCTGGGTCGTGATCTTCTCGCTCGTCTACCTCTGGAGCGTGGCGCCATGAGCCAATCCCGCCGATCCTCCTGGTCCGATGTGCTCGTCGCGGGCCTGCTCGCTGTCTTGACCGGCCAGGCGATCCTGGATGCTCGACGAGGTGCAAGAGCGCGGGCGCCCGCCCCGGTTGGCGACGAGGTTGGAGCTGCTCCACAGGTCGCGAGCGAGGTCGGTCGGCGGGTAGCGCCGGTGCCAGCGGGTGCGCACGTACCAGACAAGACGGTGTGGCCATTCGTCCTGTCGGGCGGCATCGCGCTCCTGTTGTTCGGTGTCGTCACCAGCCTGAGCTTTAGCGTCGTGGGCGTTGCACTGATGGTAGGCGCGCTCGGAGGTTGGATCGGAGACCTGCTGCGTGCCCAACACGAATGACATCGTCCTCGGTCGACGGCGCTTCTTGAACCTGATGAGCCTCGGCCTGGCTGGGGTCGCCGGGGCAGTCCTCAGTGTGCCCGTCCTGGCCTATCTGCTGAGCCCCCTGCTCACCCCCAATCGGAATGTCTGGCGCGACCTCGGGCCCGCCGACCAGTTCAAAGTGGGCGACACGGTCAAGGTCAACTTCGAGGAGCCATCCCCCCTGCCGTGGGCCGGGCAGACCGCCCAGGCCGCGTTGTGGCTGCGCCGCGAGGATCAGACAAGCTTCACCGCCTTTGCCGTCAACTGCGCCCACCTGGGCTGCCCGGTGAGCTGGGAGGCGCAAGCAAAGCTGTTCCTCTGTCCGTGCCACGGCGGCATCTACTACGCCGACGGCTCGGTTGCCGGCGGGCCACCGCCGCACGCGCTGTTCCGCTACGACTCGCGGGTACAGAACGGCCACATCGAGATCCTCACCCGCCCACTCCCGGTGGGGTAAGCGCATGAGCGTCAGGTCCGCCGCCCACTGGTTCGACCGCCGACTCGGGTTCTCGAAGGCGATCTTGCCGATCATCCAACACCCGGTTCCCAGGACGGTGAACTGGTGGTACGTGTTCGGCAGCGCCACGCTGGTCGCCTTCACGGTGCAGGTCATTACTGGTGTGGCCCTGGCATTCAGCTACGTGCCAGCGCCGAACAGCGCCTACGAAAGCCTGCAGTTCATCACCGACCAGGCGCTGCTGGGAAAGGTCGTGCGCGGCATCCACTACTGGGGCGCCTCGGCCATGGTGGTGCTCATCTTCGTCCATCTGTGCCGCACGTTCCTGATGGGAAGCTACAAGTTTCCCCGCGAGGTGAACTGGCTCAGCGGTGTGCTGCTCTTCGGCGTGACGATGGGCATGGCCTTCACCGGCCAGCTGCTGCGGTGGGATCAGGACGCCTACTGGGCGGTAGCGGTCGGTGCCAACATGGCCGGGCGAGCTCCGTTCGTCGGTGACCTCCTTGCCCAAATCCTCACCGCTGGCCAGACCGTCGGCGGCGCGACGCTGACGCGCTTCTACGCGACGCACGTCTTTCTGTTCCCGGCCATGATGTTCGGGCTGCTCGGGATTCACCTGTACCTGGTGATCCACCACGGCATCTCCGAGCCTCCCGGCAAGAGCGACGTGGTGGACCCGGCGACCTACCAGCAGGATTACGAGGATCTCATTCGGAAAGAAGGCATCCCGTTCTGGCCGGACGCCGCCTGGAAGGACGTGATCTTCGCCCTGGGTATCGGCGTGGTCGTGTTGGCGCTGGCGATCGCCGTGGGACCGGCAGCGCTCGCGGCCAAGGCGGACCCGACCAACATCAATGCTGACCCCCGTCCGGACTGGTACTTCCTGTGGTACTTCGCGCTCCTGGCGCTGATGCCGCCGTCCATCGAGAACATCTTCATCATCGGCTTCCCGTTGTTGGTCGTCGTTGTCTTGCTGGGGCTGCCCTTCTGGGCGTCGGCGGGTGAGCGCAGCCCGCTGCGCCGGCCGTGGGCGGTCGGGGTCGTCGGGTTCTCGGCGCTGTCGATTGGCACGCTCGTCTGGTATGGATCGCTCTCCCCCTGGTCGCCCAACTTCCATCCCGCGCCGTTGCCTGCTCGGGTGACTCAGGGACTCACTGGCCCGGCCGCGCGTGGGGCGCAGCTGTTCGAGGACAAGAGCTGCAGCAAGTGCCACATGATCGCCGGCACAGGTGGCCAGCGCGGACCGGACCTCACCACGATCGGGACCCGGCTCTCCGCCGACGAGCTCACCTGGCGCATCGCCAATGGCGGCAACAACATGCCGGCCTACGGCGCCACGCTGCAGCCAGACGAGATGACCGCGCTCGTTGCGTTCCTGTCGCAGCTCAAGGCGCAGCCATGAGCCTGTGCGCCGCCAGACCGCGCGGTGGACCGGTCCGAGGGGGGATAGCTCTTCACGATCCCCCACCACGAGAGGAGAACTCGATGCCAACGGACACTATGGCGCTGCCGTCCACGCGTTTGCGGGCGCTGTCACTCGCCTTGCTTATTCCACTGGCGGTGGCGTGCCAGTCGTCGAACAGCACGCAACCGGCTACCACGCAGCCGGCCACCGGAGTGGCGGCGACCGCGGTCCCAGCTGCGACGGCCACGACCGGAGCCACCGTCGCCGCGCCGGCGACAGCCACGGTCGGGGTGGCCGCGGCGACGCCGACGGCGCAGACACCCGTGCCCTTGTCGACTTCCCCGGCCGCGGTGGCCGTCGTGGCGGCATCGCCAGCGTCGGCGCCGGCCGCCGTCTCGTCCCCATCCCCCGCGCCAGTGTCCGCGGGGGCAGCCGCGACCGGCGAGCTGAGCACTGCTGTCCGTCAAGTGAACCAGAAGGTCAGGCCAGCCGTCGTGCAGGTTACCAACGAGCAGACGCAGGTCGACCAGTTCAATGAGCCCTTTACGGTGCCCGCCGGCGTCGGCTCCGGCGCCATCTACGATGCCCAGGGGCACGTCCTGACCAACAACCACGTGGTGGAAGGCGCCCAGCGGCTCCTGGTGTCGCTGCCGGACGGGCGGTCGTTCCCTGGCAAGCTCGTGGGGCGGGACCCTCAGACCGACCTGGCGGTGCTCCAGATCAGCGGGGACAACCTGCCCGTGGCCGAGCTTGGTGACTCCCGCCAGCTGCAGGTAGGCGATTGGGTAGTGGCCATTGGCAATGCCCTGGCTCTTCCGGGCGGCCCAACGGTAACCGAGGGCGTCGTGAGCGCCCTGGGGCGCACGGTGCAGGAGCCGGGCTCCCCGCCCCCGGGTGGCCAGAGCCCTGGCGGACCGGCCGCCCAGGCACCGGGCCCGCTGCTGTTCGACGTGATCGAGACCAGCGCGCCGATCAATCCCGGCAACTCCGGCGGCCCGCTGCTGAACCTGCAAGGCCAGGTCGTCGGCATCAACACGCTGGTCGCTGGTCAGGCCGAGCCCGGCGTGCAGGCTCAGGGTATCGGCTTCGCCATCGCCATGGCCACCGCCAAGCCCATCGCCGACGAGCTCGTGGCCTCCGGCCGCGTGGTGCACCCGTTCCTCGGCATCCGCTACGGCAGCGTCAATCCCGCGATCGCCCAGCAGCTGGGGGTCCAGGCCACGGAGGGGGTAGTCGTCGGGCAGATCCAGCCGGGGTCGCCCGCGGCGACCGCCGGCCTGCAGCCCCGCGATGTGATCACTGAGGTCGACGGCCAGACCTTGAAAGGTGACTCGGCACTGGCTGAGGTCATCACTGCCCACAAGCCGGGCGACAATGTCACCCTCACCGTGCTGCGTGGCAGCCAGCAGATGAGTGTCAAGGTCACGCTCGGCGAGCTGCCGGCGCCAACAGCATAGAGGAGACACCCAACCACCATGGCTGATACGGAGACCCCCAAGCCCGCCGGCTCCGCGCGGGTCATGCACCGCGGACGCTCGTCGGTGCGTGCTCGTTTCATCCAGCCGGTCGTCACCAAGCTGGGCAGCATCTTCTTGCTCGGGACCGCGGACGGCGACATACAGGCCAACTCCGACCAGGGGCTGTACTTCCACGACATGCGCTATCTCAGTGCCGAGACACTGCGCGTGAGCAGCGCACCCGCGGTCTCGCTCCTGGCTGACGCGAGCGAGGGGCACCGAGCGCTGTTCGAGCTGACCAACCCCGATCTCGAGGACGAGGCCGGACAGCTCCGGGTGCACAAAGAGGCGCTGGGCATCCGGCGGGAGAAGTGCCTGGGCGACGACTACACGGAGACTATCACCATCCAGAACTACACTGCGGAAGCCGCCGAGCTCACGGTGCGCCTCAGCTACGAGGCGGACTTCGCCGACATGTTCGTCGTCCGCGGCATGCATCCCGGCAAGAGGGGCAGGCTGCACGAGCCGAGCTGGCATGGCCCGACACTGACCTTCCGCTACGACGGGGCCGACGGCCACGAGCGCACCAGCACCCTGCACTTCAGCCACGCGCCAGACGACCACCACGGGGGTGAGCTCACGTACCGCCTATCCCTCAAGGCGCAGCAGCGGTGGGAGCTACAGGTGACGTGTGCCCTCCGCGACGACAAGGGCGGCCAGCTCGAGTCCGCCCCGAACGCTTCCGGGGGTGCGCGCGCCGCGGACCGGAAGCGAGCTCAGGCGGGCGCCCTTGGGGCCGGTGCACAGGTGGAGACGAGCAACCCGCTCTTCAACGAAATTCTCACGCGCTCCTTCATGGATCTGCACATGCTCTCGATGCGCCAGAACGACCAGGTGTTCTTCGCCGCTGGCGTCCCCTGGTACGTCGCGCTGTTCGGCCGCGACAGTCTAGTGACCTCGATCCAAATGGCCGCGTTCGAGCCAGAGGTCGGCGCCAACACCCTGCGCGTGCTCGCCAGACACCAGGGGACTAAGGTGAACGACTGGCGCGACGAGCAGCCCGGCAAGATCCTGCACGAGCTGCGCGTCGACGAAATGGCCCACCTGGACGAGATCCCCCAGACACCCTATTACGGCAGCGTTGACTCCACCCCCAAGTTCCTCATCCTGCTGGGTATCTACAGTGCCTGGACCGGTAGCCTCGACCTGTTCCACGAGCTGCGCGACAACGCCCGCTTCGCACTCGCGTGGATAGACCAGTTCGGCGACTCCAACGGAGACGGGTTCGTCGACTATCAGACCCACTCTAAGAGCGGCGGCCGGAACCAGGGCTGGAAGGACTCGGGCAACGGCATCGTCATGGAAAACGGGCGGCTGGCCGAGCCACCGATCGCGCTGCCGGAGGTCCAGGGCGACGTCTACCTGGCATGGTGCTCGATGGCCGACCTGTTTGAGCGAGACGGCGACCCGGCCACCGCCCAGAGCCTGCGCCACAAGGCGGAGCGGCTCTACACGGCGTTCAACCACGCGTTCTGGCTGCCGGACGAGCGCTACTACGCGTTCTGTCGCCAGGCCGACGGGCGTTTCTCCAGGAGCATCGCGTCCAACGCCGCCCACGCCCTCTGGACCGGCATCGTCAACCCACGGCACGCGCACGCGGTGGTCGAGCGTGTGCTCCAGCCAGACATGTTCTCCGGCTGGGGCGTGCGCACCCTCTCGGCCAAGGACACCTCGTACAACCCGGTCGACTACCAGGTGGGCAGTGTCTGGCCGCACGACAACGCCATCATCGTGGCCGGGATGCAGCGCTACGGCTTCGTCAAGCAGGCGGACCAGGTCTTCACGGCCCTCATGCAGGCAGCCACGAACTTTGAACACTTCCGGCTGCCAGAAGTGTTCGCCGGCTATGACAGGAGCTTCGCGAGTAAGCCGGTGAAGTATCCAGTGGCGTGCAACCCGCAAGCGTGGGCCGCTGGCTCCATCCCATACATGCTGGCGGCTGCGCTGGGGCTACATCCGGACGCCTTCAACCAGCGGCTCGCCATACGACATCCTCACTTGCCCGACTGGCTGCAGCGTGTCACCGTGCGCCACCTGCGCGTCGGCGACGCCGAGGTCGACCTCCGCTACGAGCGGGCGGACCAGCAGACGCTCGTGGCGGTGGAGCGCAAGCACGGTTACCTCGCCGTGCGAGTCGAATACTGACCGGCAGCATGCACGGGAGGAACGTGGTGTACCTGCACAGCTTGGAAGAAGGAGGCAAGCGAACCGGTCATTCGGAAGCTGTGCGGTTCGCCGGCGTGGTCGTAGTCGCCGCTGCCCTGCTGGTGCTTGGTCTCGGCGAGCCCGGTTCCCCAGCCCGGAGAGAACATTGAGGCCGTCTCCGTGCAAATTGTCGACGGGCACTTCGACAGCGACATCTACACGCAGCTGCCGGGCGCGACACGAATGATCGTGAAGACGCAAGGCGGCCCGTACCTATTCAGTATCGACGACCTTGTGGATCGGCGTGAAGTTCCCGCCAACGGGGAGGACGTCGTCCTCTACAGCGTCTCGGCACCTGGCCGCCACACGATGCGCGCTGACATCAGCACGACAACCAGCGCCACGGCTGCCCAAGCGACGGCGATATTAGATGTTCGGCCAGTTGGCAGTAGATAACTCCCCGTGTTTTGAGTTTCCGCCAGCGAACGGCGATTGGCGGTGTTCAGGAGACGTTGAGGCCGGAATGGCAGCGTTTCAGTCAGCCTTCAGTTGGCGACCCGTAGGCTGGTCGCATAATACCGACACTCACTTGTCGGCACGGGAGTACGGCATGAGCGATACGGACACGCAGCTTCGCAAGGATCTCCCGTGGGAGCATGGGCAGCTGCACCACGGATCTGACCTGGACCTCAGCCACAACGTACCTTTCACCGGTCGCGCTGCCGAGGAGACCGGCAAGCAGATTGTCGCCACCCGGTGACCCCGGCCGCTGGTGTAGAGCAGATTGCCCGCGTCTCCAAGCACGGGCAGCCACTCTGGCGCCTTGCGCTCATGGTGGTCGCGTTTTTTCTCCTTGTGGGAGTTTCCGTCCAGATCCTTGCACCTCTGGGTGCGATGGTCGGGATTGTTCAGTGGCGCTGGCTTGTCCTGGACTGCGCGGTGGCAGTTGCTGCCACAGCTGAGGGGCTGCTCATCAGCGGAGAGCTGCGGCGAGTCATCCGCGGAAGACGTCGGGGGGTCTCCGTGAACGCGCGCGGAATCGATGGGACGGCATGTGCTGAGCTCGGGTGGACGGCTGTACCCCCAATCGTTCTGGGGACGCTATTGGTATTCTCGCTCAGCACGAAACTCACGTAGCGAGCGGAGTAGCCTTCCATGCGCGCGGTCCGAGTGCCGCTGGCGTCGCTGTCCGCGTCCGCGCTCGCGCTCGCGCTCCCGGCGACTGGGTCTGTCGCTCTGGCTCATACGGGCAATCCACCGACGCCGGACACCCTGTGGACTTCTTGGAGCTGGGAGCCGACCGTGCTCCTGGGTCTGGGCGTGGCTGCCTGGGCCTATGCCCGTGGGGTGCGCGCCCTCTGGCGGCGGGCCGGTCGCGGGCGAGGCGTCCACACCTGGCAGGTGATGGCGTTCAGCGGCGGGCTCGTCTCCCTCTTTGTCGCGCTGGTCTCGCCACTGGACGCGCTCAGCTCCGCGCTTTTCTCGGCCCACATGGTGCAGCACCTGCTCCTGGTCGTCGTCGCGGCGCCGCTGCTGGCGCTCGGCGCCCCGCTCTCGCCATTTCTCTGGGCGCTACCGGGACCGTCCCGGCGCACGATCGGCGCCTGGTGGCGCCACGCGCGCGCCGGCAGGGCAGTCTGGCGCGGACTCAGTCAACCGCTCGTGGTCTGGACGGTGCACGCCGTCACCCTGTGGGTGTGGCATCTGCCGCAGCTGTTCGAGTTGACCCTACGGTCCGAGCCGGTCCACGTGCTGGAGCACGCCAGCTTTCTGGCCACTGCGCTCCTGTTCTGGTGGACGCTGACCCCGGTGGGCAGCCACGGGCGACTCGGTTATGGATTCGGCGTCCTGTACAGCACGGCCATGGGTGTCCAGGGCAGTGTGTTGGGGGCGCTCATCACTTTCGCCGGCCGCCCCTGGTACCCGAGCTACGTGCCGACGGCAGCTGGCTGGGGCCTGAGCCCGCTGAGCGATCAGCAGCTAGCCGGTCTCATCATGTGGATACCGGCCGGCCTAATCTACCTGGGTGCCGGTGCGGCTCTCTTTCTGGCCTGGCTGCGCGCTGAGGAGCACGTGCTACAGCCACAGTTGTGAAAGCCCAGGGCGGTTTCGGAAACTTCTCCCCCTTCGGCCTGCGCCCGGTCAAGCACGGGCCGAACCAACAGGGCACGTTCAGGTCCGGGGGGAGATGAGCGAGCCTACCGCCTGCATGAAATTGTCAATGGCGAACGGCTTCTGGAGGTACCGGCACGGGGAGCAGCCCTGGAGAAACGGCGCCGTCGGTCGGTCATACGCGAGCACGAGGAGGGGGTGCGACGGAAAGAGGGCACGCAACCGGCTGAGGCCGTTCCAGCACGCTGGCGGCGGGCAGTCGAGGTCGGCAACGACGAGGTCCGCTTCCTCAGAGGTGGCCGCGCCGGCTCCGCAGCAGGCGGCCCAGGTCTGCTGCCGCACTCCGAAGCGGCGCCGCTCCAGATTCAGTTTCACCAGGTCCGCAAGCGTCGCGTCGATGCTCAGCACGAGCACGCGCGCAGTGTCCGGCACGCAGACTGTCCTCCGGACTCAAGCGGCTCCTGGTATCGCCAGTCTGGGCCGTCAGCCGCCCCTTGGCCACCATTGCCTACCATGTGACACAGGCTACTGTTAGTCGTCTATACGGTGCCTGAACGCCGCGGAGTATGGCCTGAACGCTGCCTGAACGAGCGCTAAGGAGCCGCGCACGAATAAGCCTGCCAGAGGCAGGCATGGCAGCATGGTGGAATGGACGGCGAAAGGGCCCTGGCAGAGAAGCTCGCAGCGATCCTGCCGTGGCTGAATGAGAAGCAGCGGC
>JAABUQ010002193.1_pt1 | contig 39426 bp, 40 predicted proteins | sample 5560001 | NCBI WGS metagenome assembly JAABUQ01 (sample SAMN10711888, study PRJNA513371) | rock metagenome | isolation source: Antarctica rocks | place: Antarctica: Victoria Land, Finger Mt nord | collected 2015-12-18
GCACCCCGGGCTATCCGGAAGGAGACGGTCGCACAGCCGACCCTCTTCGCATTTGAGGTGGGATGGCGCGACGTTTGACAACCCTCACTGACAGTATGCGTGCAACATCATGTGGCCTAGTCCAGTATATCGCCCGTGAATTTCCATTTGGCAGCGAGCGCATCAAGCAGTGGTTGCCGGTTCATTGCGACCGTCCCTGTGACTGGCTGTGCTTCATACCTGAGTATCGAGCAGGCCGCGTTCCGCCCCTGCAAGCAGCCCGCGCAGCCGAGCGATGCGGAGATGGTAGTACAGCCGGTGTTCGGCACGGATGATGTCTACCAGTTCCAGTTTTTTCAGGCCATTCAGGTGGTGCGAAACGGTTGCAATGCTGAGTTCGAGCCGCTCCGCCAACTCCTGCCCATACCGGGGGGCCGCGACGAGCAGCCGCACGATCTCCCAGCGCACGGGGTCCGCGAGCAGGCGGTACACGTCCTGGTACGTGGTGTCCTCGGCGGTAATAGGCGTGAGCGAAGCGGGTTCTGATGTCCCCAATATCTCCGCCATCTCTGCTGCCCCAATCGCAACGAGCGTATCACCGCTTGCCGGCGCGGGAAAAATGGCGCTTCCCGCCGCGAGAAAGGCGGAGGGCCAGCAAACGACGTGCGTTTCCGCATCCGGGGTGAGCGCGAGCGGGACATAGCGCGCGACGAACCGTGCGGGGTTGGCGACGAACGCCGCATCCAGCCGCGCCGCTGCATCCTCGCTTTCACCGGCGAGATCGGGGAGCAGCGGTGCGAGATACGTGGCGACGAGCGGCGCAAGTGCGTCCGCGAGCCGACTGCGCGCGTCGGCAGGGGCCGCGATGGCGGCAAGGAGCGGTGCGGGGTTCGTGGGCGCGGGCACGAGATACCGGCGCACGTACTCGCGTGCCCAGTCCGCATCGAGCATTAGCGAATGATACATGCCGGGAGAGCGGGGGGCGTCCGCCGCAATGGTGCCCGCGAGGGCGAGCACGAAGGCAATGGTGTCCGTGTCAGATGCGTCTCGCAGGGCGGCGCGTAGACCGGCCCAATCATCCGCCGTTGCCGCGAGGCCGAGTGCGAGCAGGCCGAGCGGCAATGGCGGCCCGAACCATGCCGTGATCACCCGCGCCTCCTGCACCGTGAGGCGATCCCGCAGGGCGTTGAGGCGCGGTGTGCCCGAAACATCGTTGGCAATCCGCCAGAGAGCGCAGAGTGCATCCGCCAGCGGTAACGACGCAACCGAGACCCATTCCCGCGCCACCGTATCGGTGAGCGGGGTGACAACGCGGATCACGCGCTCGCTGCCGGAAGCGCAACAGGCAACACGCTACTCGCGTCCCCATCCGTGTCCTCAACGCGCGAGGCATTGTCATGGCCGCAACGCGGCTTCCGGTTCTCGGCCCGTATCACTTGCATCACGCCGGGATAGCCTCGGCCACGTTGGCGATCACGTCACCAATGATGTCGTCCGAAGTGATGCGCTCCGCTTCACCCTCAAAGTTGAGGATGATGCGGTGCCGCATCGAGGGGTACGCCACGGCGCGCAGGTCTTCGTGCGACACATTCAGCCGTGATGCCAGCAGGGCGCGGATTTTCGCCGCGAGGATCATCGCCTGCGCGCCACGCGGGCTGCTGCCGTAGCGCACGAAGCGGCGCACGCTGTCCGGCGCGTGAGGCTGGTCGGGATGCGTGGCGAGCAGCAGTTGCACCGCGTAGTCGTTCACATGGCTGGCAACGGGGATTTCCCGCGCCAGGTCGCCCATGCGCACGATGTCGTAGCCGGTCGCGGTGGTATTGACATCGGGGACATGTCCGGCGGTCGTGCGCCGGAGGATTTCGCTCAGTTCGTCCGCGCGGGGGAAGTTCACGATCAGCTTGAACATGAAGCGGTCGAGTTGCGCTTCCGGCAGGGGGTACGTGCCTTCCATCTCCAGCGGGTTTTGCGTCGCCAGCACAAAGAAGGGGCGATTGATCGGGTAGATCGTGTTCGCCACCGTCACGGTGCGCTCCTGCATCGCTTCGAGCAGGGCGGACTGCGTTTTCGGCGTGGCGCGGTTAATTTCGTCCGCGAGGATGAGGTTGGCGAAGATCGGGCCGGGCTGGAACTGAAAGCTGCGCCGCCCGTCGCCCTGGTCCGCGAGGATGTTCGTGCCGGTGATGTCGGCGGGCATCAGGTCGGGCGTGAACTGGATGCGGCTGAATTGAAGATCGAGCGCTTCCGCGAAGGTGCGCACGAGCATCGTTTTGCCGAGGCCGGGCACGCCTTCCAGCAGGGCGTGGCTGCCCGCGATCATGCAGGTGAGCACGGCGCGGACGATCTCCTCCTGCCCGACCATCAGGTTCGCCACTTCGGCTTCGATGCGCGTCGCGGTCTCGCGGAACTGTTCGGGGGTCATCGGGGGCGTTTCGTTCCAGTAGGACACGGTGTACCTCAATATCATGTGTCCCGCGCAGGCACGCGGGGGTGCGGACGGCTGTGTGCGCAGTATACCAGCGCCACAGGCCCGCACGGTATCGCGCGCCCCTGAACATTTGCTGAAGACAAACTCCGTAAACGGGTGTTACGGGCGTGACGGCATTGCTTTCGCCATCAATAACGAGGTGCGGTGTTCGTAATGGTCGTCCAGCATGCAGAGGATGTGCCAGCCGTGGCGTTCGTAGAAGCGCGCGGCGGGACCGTCGCGGTCAGTATGGAGGGTGCATTTGTGCGCGCCTTGCGCCTGTGCCCATGCTTCAAACGCGGCGAGCAGTTGCGCCCCAACGCCGCCATTGCGTTCGCCTTCCGCAACGATCAATTCGCCGAGGTACGCCACGCCCGCGCTACAGTTGCCGATAGCCGCGCCAATCAGCACGCCGTCTCGTCTGGCGGTGAGGGCCACTTTTGCGGTGTACCACGGCTGCGACACCAGCTTGTCGAACTCCCCATCCGCCCAACGCTGCGCCGCCGCTACATCGGTCGCATCGGTTGCTTCCCCAATCGTGACCGCCATCGCTTCCCCTTCCTGAGCCACGAAAAAGCGCAATGAACCCGGCGAAGCATACCATTCCGGTTGCTGCGTGTCGTTGAACGTTTTTGTCACTTCTCGCTGCGGGTATACTGCACGGCATGGAGGGATTGCCAAGCGTTTCCGTCATCATTCCGGCGTACAACGAGGCGCGCGATCTGCCGCGTTGCCTCGCCACGCTTCTCGATCAGACGCACCGCGCGACGGAGATCATTGTGGTAGACGACGGCAGCACGGACGGCACCGGCGACTGCGCGCGGGGCTTCGGGGGCGTGACGGTGATCGCGGGCACGCACGCGGGCAGCGGCGCGGCACGCAACAGCGGCGCGGCGGTGGCAACCGGCGATGTACTCGTGTTCGTGGATGCAGACATGCACTTCGCGCGGGACTTTCTCGCCCGGCTTGTCGCGCCGGTTGCCGTCGGGGCGGTAGGCAGCTTTCACGAAACGGAGTACGTGGCGAACATCGGTGTGCGGTGGGCGCGGCTGTGGAACCTCAACCAGCGCCTGCCGGTCACGCGCAAGCACCCACCGGACTACCCGCGCGCGCAGGCCGTGTTTCGCGCCGTGCGGCGTGACGCCTTTCTCGCCGTGGGCGGCTTCCTGCCGGGGGGCTACGACGACGATCTCTCGCTTGCCACTCGGCTCAAAGCCCTCGCGGTTGTCGCGCCGGGGGCCGTTTGCTGGCACACGAACCCCGCGAGACCCGATGAGGTGTACCGGCAGGCGCGCTGGATCGGCGCGAGCGCGACCGTGCCGCATACGCCCCGCCAGTTCTGGCGCTACTGCCCCCTGAACCCGCGCGGCAAAGGCTGGCGCGCCCTCGCCCGCCCCGGCGAGCGCGCCCTGCCCCTCTTTCGCCTCGTCTATGGTGCGGGCATCTGCGCCGGTATCCTCCGCGCCGTTCGTCGCGGTCGTCAGGCGAAGTAGGCATGCACGCTCGTTTTTAGAACGGAGGTTGCATATCCTGCTCAGATCCCAGTTCTCGTACCGAACTCTGCATCTAGTCGCTCCGCGAGTTCGTGAACTACAGTTTCTGCTTGTAGTCCCTGTAGGAGATTCCAAGTCACTAGGAGATTCTGCATCACCTTGGGACTGTCGATATCGATCCCGCTAAAAACATTCGCTGCCATAACCGTAGTATATAACGGATGCATTTGGCTTTCCACGACTCTTAATTGCATACGCAGATTGGTTCGTTCCTCGGACGATTGCTCGTTCCCCTCCCATTCCAGCAATTGTGATTCGCGTGATATTGATCGCCATTTCTCTTGCACCGGCGACAAGCCGTGAACTAGCTCTTGCCATGCTTTGCGCATTGCACGAATAGCCGCGTCCAGTTCTTGTTGGGATGCTGTACCACTGAGCCACGCCCGGCGTACCTCGATGAATTGCCAGAAGCGAATATCCGGTTCCCGCCCGGCTGTCCGCTCTGCCAGCAGAGTCCGCTCGGCGATCAGCACGGCAAAGTTGTTTAGGGAGTGCGTCACGTCCGCCACCCATAGCACTGACGCATCGGTCGCACCAATTCGATTACCCTTGTCAGTGCGACATTCGCCGCTGAGACAAAGCCGCGCTGCAATTAATCCGCGACCATGCCGAAGCGCGGGAACGATAAATCGCCACCCGTGTAGTCCGTAGAGCGTGGACTCATTCCAGCTACGCGCGTGCAGGGCGTCGCCGGGGATTGCGGGATGAGAATTCGCAGGGAGTTGCTCGTTCGGTCGCCGTCCAAGATAGCGATCTTCGTGCAGGAACCGCCAAACTAGAACCTCTTCCGCGTCCATTTGCCCTCCGTGTGCTGCGATATTCAAGTGAGCGAGCAGGACACGCGATTCTACCCGAGTGATTCTACATAGCTCTCGCATCATGGACGTACTATGATACAACCGCTTCCAAGCACCGCTCACGCAATTTGCTACTATCACCTTTCGCATGTACGATAGCGCCAGCGAAAGGATGCACCCGTGCTGCCGACGACGTATCTCCACTGGCATGTATCGAGGACCACGCAATCAGGCTTCCCCGCCGCGTAACCCGCCTTTGTGCGATTCGGGTACGCGGCAGGAACCCCGCACGCGCCGCCACCGCCCCGCGCGGTGCCGTTTCGCGTGCCGCTCCTGCCCTCATTACAGGAGTGAAATCTCATGCTCATTGCGCAACTGGACACGGTCGGTCTCACCTATGGCACGCGGCGCATCTTCGATGGCCTCTCCCTGATCCTCAACGATGGCGACAAGCTCGCCCTGATCGGCCCGAACGGCGCGGGCAAGTCTTCGCTGTTGCGCATTCTCGCGGGCCTTGAATCGCCCACGAGCGGTGCACGCACGCTGCGGCGCGGGGCGCGTGTCGCCTACCTGCCGCAAGAGTACGGCGATAGTCTGACTACGACGCCGGTCGCGGAAGTGCTCGCGGGGCGGGACGACCTCGCGCGTCTCGCGGCGGAGCTTGCGGCGGTGGAGGCGCAACTGGCGGACCCCGTGTGCTACGGTGACGAGCGCGCCCTCGCCCGCGCGCTGGAACGGCAGGCGACATTGCTGCGCGCCTGGGACGAAGTGGGCGGCGACCGCGTACAAACAGACGCCGTGCGCACGCTCGAACGGCTCGGCCTGCCTCCCGCGCTACATGACACGCCGCTCACGGCCCTCAGTGGCGGGCAGCGCAAGCTCGTCGGCCTCGCACGTTGCCTCGTCGCCCGCCCCGACCTCCTGCTGCTCGATGAGCCGGACAACCACCTCGACATGGCGGGCAAGGAACGGCTCACGGAGATCATTAACGGCTTCGCGGGCACACTCGTGCTGATCTCGCACGACCGTTACCTGCTCGATGACACGGTGCGGGAGATCATCGAACTGGACGCGGGCCGCCTCACGCGCTACGAGGGCAATTACTCCGAGTACGCAGCAAACCGCGAGCTTACCCTGCTGCGGCAGAAGCAGGATTTCGTCACGCAGCAAAAGGAGATCAAGCGGCTCGAAGAAACGATTGCCCGCTACCGCCTCTGGGCGAAAATGGTGCTCAGTGAAGCGCACCGGCGGCAGGCGGACAACAAGCAGCGGATGCTCGACCGCATGGACAAGGTGGAGCGGCCCGTGCTCGAACGGCGCAAGATGGGGCTGGCGCTCGCCTCCGGCGCGCGCGGTGGGCAGAAAGTGATTGAGGCGCGTCATCTTGCAAAGCTTTACGACGCGCATGTTGTGCTGCTAGGTGTGGACTTCACGGTGATGCGGGGTGAGCGCATCGGTGTCGTCGGGGCGAACGGCGCGGGCAAGAGCGTGCTTTTCCGCCTCCTGCTGGGGCAGGAAACGCCGACGGAGGGCGATGTCTGGGTCGGGCCGTCCATCCATCTCGGTCACTACGCGCAGCAGCACGACACGCTCGATGCCGCGATCACGCCCCTGCACTTCATCCGCACCCTGCGCCCGATGCGCGAGCAGGAAGCCGTCGGCTTTCTCGGCAAGTTCCTGTTCACCTACATACAGGTGCAGGCACCGATCGGCGCACTGAGTGGGGGCGAAAAGAGCCGCTTGCAACTCGCACGCCTGATGCTCGGCGGCGAGAATTGCCTGTTGCTCGATGAGCCGACGAACCATCTCGACATCGCCAGCACGGAAGTCCTCGAAGACGCGCTGAGCCGCTACGATGGCACGGTGATCGCCATTTCGCACGACCGCTACTTTCTCGACCGCATCTGCACGCAAATTTACGAACTGGCGGACGGCGAACTGACGGTGTACGCGGGGGGCTACAGCGAGTACGTGGTGGAGAAGGCCCGCCGCGCCGCGCCGCCGCCCCCGCCCCCGCCGCCCGCGACGGGAAGCGCGAAGGCGCGAAGAAAGCGAAGTGAATAGGACGCATTCCCTTTGTGCCTTCGCGCTTTCGCGGTGCGATCAATAGCGCACGAGGATGCGGTCGAGCGGCTTTTTCTCAAGGGCGTGCGCGGGCACGGTCGCGTCTTCTGCCGGGTAGCCGACGGGGATGACGACAAAGGCGCGCTCGTTGCGCGGGCGACCGAGGACTTCCGCGAGAAACGCCATCGGGCTGGGGGTGTGCGTGAGCGCGACCAGTCCCGCGTGCGTGATGCTGGCAAGAAACAGCCCGACCGCAATGCCGATGGATTCGGGGGCGTAGTAATGCTTCCATTGCCGCTCGGCGCCGTCCGGCAACGATTCCAGCCCGTACGCCTGCATAAAGGCGATCACGAGGTACGGCGCGTCCGTGAGGTGCGACTTGTGAAAGTCCGTACCGAGCGGAGCGAGGGCGGCCCGCCACTCTGGCGAGATGATGCGCGCGTAGAAATCGCGCTCCTCCGCTTCCGCCGCCTCCCGGATGCGTGCCTTGATCGCGGGATCGGCGACCACCGCGAACGTCCAGGGTTGCTGATTTGCTCCCGACGGTGCGGTGCCCGCCGCAGCGACGGCGTTTTCAATCAGTTCGTACGGTACCGGCTCCGGCGAAAAGGCGCGCACGCTCCGCCGTTCCCGCATCGTCTCTAAAAACGCCCGCGAACGCGCGCGGCTCTCCGCCTCCGTCAGGCGGTGATGACGCAGTGGCATCGGGGTATACGCCATTTCCGGTAGCGCATCAGGGGGCGTGGGTTCAGGTAACGCGGACATGACGGTACACTCCTTCACCGGTTCATCATAAAGGTCGCGCCGCGCTCGAAGTACTCGCGCATTACGCCGCGCGCCGGTTCGGCGATGCCGACTTCGTCCACGGCGGCGAGCATGTGGCGCACCCACGCATCGCGTTCCCCCTGCCCGATGGCAAAGGGGACGTGCCGCATCCGCAAACGCGGGTGCCCGCGCTGTTCGAGGTAGTGATGCGGGCCGCCGAAGTATTGCATGAGAAACAGCAACTGCGCTTCCTTGCCCGGCTCGCGGTCGGGGGGGAAGAGCGCGTCGAGCAGCGGGTCCTCCGCCACGCGGCGGTAAAAGGCGTCCACGAGGCGGCGAAAGGTCGCCTCGCCGCCGATCATTTCGTACACAGTCTGCCCGGTCTTCGTCATTGGTTCCATCCGTTATGCCGCAGGTAAAGAGACGGTCGCAAGCAGAATCGCTTCGCCGTGCGGTACGCGTTGCCCGTTCGCGCGCAATGCCTCGATATGTGATGCGATTGCCGCACGCGCTTCCGCAAGCAGGTCTTCCACCGTCTCTCCCTGCGCGAAGCAGCCATCGAGGACGGGAACTTTTGCCCAATATCCCCCCTCTTCGGCGGGATGAATGACAACGAGATACTCCATTACGCATTTCCCTTCAATAAGCGGGATCGAAACGCGATGCTTCAGCTCCCATTGTAGCGGTAGCCGTACTCACGGGCGATGTACCCGCCAATCGCCCCCGTACCAAAGACCGCGACTTTCATCGTGCATCCTCCCCTACGCAACGTCCACCGGCGTATTGTAGAGGAAACGCAAAGGAAATCAGGAAAAGGTTCATGTGCCCTGTCAACCCTTTGTATTCTCCGCGTCCTTTGCGTCCTTTGCGTTTCCCTCCCCTCGCATGGCACGCTCGTACGTATCAAGGTCGGGGTACATGACCAGGTGGCCGTCGTGTAGCGCCCAGAGCGACCGGGCGAAGCGGGCGATGAAGTAGCGGTCGTGTGCGACGGCGAGTACGGTGCCCGCGAACTGGTCGAGGGCGGACTCGAACTGCTGCCGCGCGGGGATATCGAGGTGGTTAAGCGGTTCATCGAGCAAGAGGGCATTGCACCCGCTCACGACGAGCCGCGCGAGCACGAGCCGTGCCCGCTCACCGTAACTCAGGGCGTGCACGGGGGCGAACACGGCGTCTCCCGCGAACAGAAACAGGTGCAGAAAGGTGCGCGCATCCGTCTCGCTGATCGCCGTAGCGGCGCGAATGAGGCCGAAGGGCGTCGCGTCGAGCGGTAGCCTCTCCTGTTCCTGCGCGAAGTAGCCGACGCGCACCCCCGCACCGAGCCGGACACTGCCCGCGTCCGGCGCGAGGGCGCCACCGATTACACGCAGCAACGTGGTTTTGCCCGCGCCATTTGGCCCCACGAGCGCGATCCGCTCCCCCGCACGTACCTCCGCCGATACGTCCGCGAAAAGCGTGCGTGCGCCGAACGCTTTCGTCACGCGGTCGAGGGCGAGCACGCGCGTGCCGGTCGGTAGGGCGGGGCCGAAGTCCAGTTTCATGTGCCACGTTTGCGTCGGCTTCTCGATGTGGTCTTCGCTTTCGAGGAGCTTTTCCAGCTTGCGCTCACGCACCTTCGCGGTCTTCGCCACCTTTTTCGAGCGGCCTCGCAGGTAGTCGTTCTGCGTGCCACGCTCCGTGCTCGTCGCATGGCCGGCGACGGCGCGAATATCCGCGCGAATGTCGGTGATGCGCTCCTGCTGGCGGCGGTAATCGTCCCGCAGTTTTTGCCGCTGCCGCTCGATCTCCGCTATGTAGTCAGTATACGTACCGGGGTAGGCCATCATGGTATGCGTTTCGGGGTCGAGGGCGAGGATGCCTGTCACTAGGGCATCGAGAAAGGCGCGGTCGTGCGAGACGATCAGGGCCGCGCCGGGGTAGCCGCGCACGAACGTCGCAAGCCAGGTGAGGGCGTCGAGATCGAGATGGTTGGTCGGTTCATCGAGCAGCAGCACGTCCGGGTGCGCGAGCAGCAACCGCGCGAGGCCGAGGCGCGTTTTCTGCCCGCCACTGAGCAGGCGCACGGGCGTCGTGTCATCCACGGTATCGAGCGCGAGGCCCGCGCGCACGGAGGCGAGGCGCGCGGGTGCGGTGTAGGCGTCAAGCCGGTCAGCAGTGTCAAGTGCGTCCGCGTAACGCGCCATCGTGGCGTCGTATGCTTCACCGTGCGCGGTCACGGTCGTGATCGCAGCGCTCAATCGTTCGATTTCCGTCACGGCATGGGCGGCGGGGCCGAGTGCGTCCGCAAACGTCTCCCCCACCGTAGGGTCGTGCGGCAGATCGAGCGCCTGCGGCAGATAACCGAGGCGGTCGGTGGGAGCGAGGCGGACGGCACCGCCATCGGGCCGCTCGATGCCCGCGATGATCTTGAGCAGGGTAGACTTCCCCGCGCCGTTTGGGCCAATGAGGCCGAACCGCTGACCGGGATTGAGCACGAACGAAACGTTGTGAAGGATCATCTCGCCGCCATAGGATTTGGCGATAGCGGTAACTTGTAGCATGGATCACGCTCCGCGCTGTACAAAGGGCATTGCACGCATATGCCTGCGTAGCCCACCGGCCCCACACCATCGGCGGGGCACCGTGTGTTGCGTTTAGCGTGTTCCAGCCATCAGTACCACCCTACGAGGCAAATAGCGGAGTGCGGCAGGGCGCACGCGGAACGTACGTCGCCGTCTCACGGAAAGTATATCAGGTTCAGTGCCGGGTGTGCCGGGCCGGGCCATATTACGACCCGTCACCCGTTACTTAGCCCTTATTGCTCATAGCTGGCAAGCACGGCGTCCCACGCGATCTCGCTCGCGAGTACGCCGAGGGCGAGGGGCGAGAGTGCGGGGTTCTCTACTTCGTCGGTGGTGACGGCCCAGAGCACGTCGCCATCGTTGAGGGTATGAAAGGGCTGAATGGCGCGGGCGAGACTCGCGTGGACCTGCCGCCCGATCTGGCGCAGGGGGTAGCCATCGAGCTTCTGGTTCGTGACGACCACCGTGAGTGTGGTGTTTCCATATGTCGGGGCGGTTGGCAGACCGGCGGCAAGGCGACGTTCGAGATCGTCCGGCAGGGTGAAGTGCGCACCCGTGGTAGCGTCCCGTTGCCCCCGGACGACGCGCCCACCACGGTCGGTGATCGCGCCGATGGCATTCACCACGGTGAAGACGGCGATTTTCGTCTCGCCAACCTGCCGGAACGCGCCTCCCTGCCCTCCCGGCTCGCCACTAGCGAAGTCAAAGCCAGAACCGACCCGTGCCGAGCAGCCGACCCCGCGCTGCCCCAGGGGAAACCGCCCCGGCACGGCCCACCGGAGCGCGGCGCGGCCAAGTTCCTTGTCCGGGTAGATGCGGTTGTCGCGTGGCCCGTAATCGTAGATGATTGCCCCGGAAACAAGCGGGAGCTTGCCCCACTGCGGGTCATATCCGGCCTGGGCAAACAGTTCGGCGGTCACGCCCGTCACGGCTTCCAACCCAATCAGCGAGCCGCCAGCGAGGCAGATCGCGTCTAGCGCATGGTATTCACCGAGAAAGCCGGGGGAGCCGCCGCGCACGTCAACCATCGCGGATACGCTGCGGGGAAAGTGAAACACGGTGCAACCGGTCGGCCCCTCCGCGTACTCCGCGACGCCGATGTGGAGTGCGGGGAAGTCGAAGGTGAGGGCGGGGCCATCCGCCGGGGGGGGCTGAGGCGTCAGGTCAAGGTGGTCGTTCGTTTGTGGTGTCAGCAACGTCGCTGCTCCTCTCAGTCGGTGTGGAACGGATGGTGCGAGGCTCGCATGTTGCTGACCAGGGGCAAAGCGCGTGCGGTGTCTGCGCTACCAGCCCAAGGTGCCGGGGTCGCCCTTGAACGGCCCCACGATGTCCGCCGTGATCCAGCCGCCGTAAAAATCGCCCGGTTGCGCCGTCACGCGCTCGCCATCCACGCGGCAGGCGTCCATCCGGCTCGGATAGAACGCGACGTATCCGGTGATCGGGGCAAAAGCGGGCGAGGGGTTCGGGTAGTACCAAGCGGCGCTTTCGGCGGTGCGGTCGCCCACGGTGAGCGTGTAGTAGCGCGCCTGCCCCTTCCATTCGCACAGGCTCCGCCCCGGCGCGAGCGTAAGGTACTGCATCTGAATGTCTTCCGGTGGGATGTAGTACACGGGTGGGTGGCTTGTTTCGAGCACGCGCCATGCCCGCCGCGTGTCCGCGATTGTGACACCGTTAAACACGATCTCGATATGCCGGGACGACGGCTCCAGACGTGGCGGGCGGGGGTAATCCCATACCGATTCCTGCCCCGGCCCCGGTTCAACGCGCTTTGCGGAATGACCGAACACGTATGCTATTCTCCCTCTATGAACGCGCTACATTGCGCCTACTGGGATGCGCCCGTATGCCGCTATTGAATTTAGTTATCTTATCCCAGTCTATTTCCCCTCTATCCGTGCAAAAGTGTTCTGCAAATTCGCTGGTAAAGCGCGCGACTGCGTTGTCGAATGCCAAACGATAGCGAGCACGCTGCATCACTGGTGCGTTTCCTAATGCATCCGTCAACTTGAGATAAAAGTCAGAATCACCGGTGATATATTCCCAAAAAGCTTGACCAGAGAGTGTGAGGTACGGCTTTGCCGGTGTTGGCTCTGAAACCTCTCGACCATAACATTGACCAAGTAAAGCCACGAATCTTTTGCTGCTGCGTCTTGTACCAAACCGGTGTCTTGCTCCATTGATGTTGTCTTTGAGTCTCGCCCTTGATTGCGCATTACCCCACTTGGCACCGGATTTTACCGCAACCACGATGAATTCCTCCGCAGTCTCGATATCTATGTCAAGCCCATCTCCGCTCGAAGGCTGTCCTCCTGATACGCCGAGCGCTACCGCTTCAAAAAACGCGTCGCCAAATATTGTTTCATCTGATGAGGACATATACGCTTGGAGAAGCGAAGCAACCATCTCAGTCGGCGTTTCAATGCCAATTGAGCGAAACAGGTACGGATTTTTGTTTCAAGCACGTTCGTAAGCTGTAAACCATTCAACTTCTCTATACGGCGCTCATAGAACGTATTAAGAGCCTGCTGCACTAATTCCGTCAGTTGCCACTCGGTAATCGTTGTCTTCAACATGCTCTGCCCTCGTTTGAATGAATTCAAAGGGTAATATTGGCTGGGTTAATTCTCCCAGCCTTTTCTGTGCTTCCTCAATATACGAGGAAAGCAACTCTATACCAACATAGTGGCGTTGCAATTGCCTTGCGGCAACGGCTGTTGTACCTGATCCCATGAAAGGATCGAGGACAACATCACCGGGCTTTGTAAATAGACTGATAAACCACGATGGCAGTGCCACAGGAAAGGCCGCACTGTGGTTCTTATTGCCACATTCTGTCGCCATATGGAGTACATTGGAAGGGTATGCCATATCTCGACCTACCCAGTTCGCGATCTTTTTCCCGAACCCACTATCCACCTTTGAATTATCACGCCGCTTGTCTGTCTCGCTGAGATTTTTCAAGCGTGAATGCCGCCAATCTCCCATCGGCACCATTACCGCTTCCTGATACATCGCAAAATGTTTGTCGAGTGTGAAGTGTAAGCATCGCTCCCATGAGTCACGGAAGCGATTGGGCCATTTGCCCGGATGGCTGTTCTTTTTATGCCACATGTACTCTTCTGTCCATCGCCACCCTTGCTTCCGCAGAGCGATGATGAGTTCGAGGACATACGTGTGACGTTCGCCGTTGACAACGCGCTCTTTGATATTGAGGACAAAGGAACCTGCTAGCTTCAATACTCGCTTCAATTCGTGGGATATTGGGAGAAACCAATCAACGTACTCATCTGCATGAATGCCACCGTAGGTATTTCGTCGCTGATCGGCGTATGGTGGCGACGTGACGATCAGATCAACAGACGCAGCAGGCAGTAGCGAGAGTACGCGGTGGCAATCACCTTCAAAAATGCGATCAAGATAGTAGGTGCTATTTGACTGCATTCGTGCCTCGTTTTCTTATCCGCCGCATTGACTCTCGCGTAGTTGCTTTTCATTCTACTACCGGAAGCCGTAAAATGACCAGGTTCTTTGCGGTTGTGTCGCGTACGTACTACACCTGCCAAGTGTTCGTCAGGAAAGAAGTGACATGAACGCGGAAACCGTGACCCGCGCAATTCAGTTGATCCTTGCCCCTGTTGGGATGGTAACGACGTGCGCGATCTCGCTTGGCGGGTTGCTCACGCGGTTCGGCACGATCAATGATCGCCTGCGGTTGCTCAACCGCGAACGCCTCGATCTGCTGCACGCATTGCGCGATGAGCCGGATGCCTACACACACGAACGGTTGACGGAGATAGACGCCCAGGTGCCGGGGCTGTTGCGCCGCCTCAATTTCGCCCAGCGCGCGGTCTTCGCGGCCTATGGCGCGATCCTGATCTTCGTGCTCGATATGTTCGCCATCGCGGCGCTCGCGGCAACGGGCCAGACCTGGATCGCCACGCTGGCGCTGGCCGTCTTTCTCGGTGGCACGGCAATGCTGTTCGCGGGGGTGCTCGCCATTCTGCTGGAAGTGCGGTCGTCCGAAGCTGCGATTGAGTACGAGGTGACACGGGTGCGAGCGATCGGGCGTTTTCCGGCGCGGACAACGGGGGAGAGGCGCAATGATTCTTGAAGCGGCAATGTTGCAGGTGCGCTCCGGTATGGAAGCGGCGTTCGAGGCGGCGTTTGGCGACGCCTCACCGATCATCGCCAGTATGGGCGGCTACCACGGTCATGAGCTACAGCGTTGCCTTGAAGCGCCGGGGAAGTACCTGTTGCTTGTGCGCTGGGAGCGGCTCGAAGACCACACGGTTGGCTTCCGCCAGTCGCCACAGTACGCGGAGTGGCGACGGTTGCTGCACCATTTCTACGACCCCTTTCCCACCGTGGAGCATTTCGTGACGGTCATCAGTTGAGCCGTGCCCTGACCTACCGATCACCAACTACCGCACACCGCCCAGGTGCTACAATGCGGGCACAGTGAGCGCGGTGTCCATCGGTGTACGCCGCGCGGAGCCACAAGGGAGGGCGAGTGCATGGGCGCGCAAGCAACGATTCACCTGTACATCGGCACGGCATTGCTGCTCTTTTACCTTGCCACCACGGTCGTCTACGCAATTGGCATCGGGGGCACGGTGATCCCGTGGGGGAAGTACGTCTCGTACCTCGCGTCGCTGCTGCTCCTGTTGCAGTATCTCCTGGGAATCGGGCTACTTGCGTCGGGGGCGCGGAACCAGGCGATCCATTACGCGCTAGCAATCCTTGTGCTGGTGCCGATTGGCCTCGAACATGGCCTGATCCGCCGACGCTTTCAGGGGCGGCAGCTTGCCGTGAATCTCACGGTTGTTGCCGCCGTCACCACGCTCGTGATCTTTATCACCTACCTGATCGGGAAAAGTGGCGCGACGTGACGCTTGTTTCGCTCTGTGCATCCGTGTATCCTGATGATATGAATAACTGCCCGTGAGATTACTCACAGGCAGTTGTTTGCGCGGTATTTGCCTTGCGCGGCAGGAATGGTCAGGCGCGGGTGCGGTCAATGTGGGTGGAGAGCAGGTATTCCTGTGCGTTGAATGGTTCTTCGCCTTCGGCGGGTGGCACGCGATGCCAGGTGCCGTCAGCGTGTAGTTCGCGCGCTTTCGCGGTATCGCGCAGGTAGACATCGAGGATGTCCTGCTCGATATAGGAGCGCAGCGAGGCGTCCTCGATGGGAAACAGCACCTCTACGCGGCGGTCAAGATTGCGGGTCATCAGGTCCGCACTCCCCGCGTAGATTTCCGTGTCGCCACCGTTGCCAAAGAGGTAGATGCGGCTGTGTTCGAGAAACCGCCCCACGATGCTGATGACGCGGATATTCTCGGAGACGCCGGGAAGGCCGGGGCGCAGGCAGCAGGTCTGGCGGCAGATGAGGTCAATTTTCACGCCCGCCTGCGCGGCGCGGTAGAGTTCTTCGATCATTTCCTCGTCCACGAGGTGGTTGGTCTTGAACAGGAGCCGTCCCTGCTCCCCGAAGGTGCGCTCACGCTCGATCATCTCGAAGACCCGTTGCCGGAGCGACACGGGCGCGACGAGGAGCTTGCGGTACTGCTGCTGGTTTGAATAGCCGGTCAGGAAGTTGAAGAGGTCCGATACGTCCGCGCCGATTTCCTCATTCGCGGTGAACAGGCCGAGGTCGGTGTACCCGCGCGCCGTGCCCGCGTTGTAGTTGCCCGTACCCAGGTGAACGTATCGCCGCACGCTGTCCGCTTCCCGGCGCACCACCAGCGCGGCCTTGCAATGTACCTTTAATCCCGGCATCCCGTACGCGACATGGATGCCGCGCCCTTCCAGTGCGCGCGCCCAGACGATATTGTTTTCCTCGTCAAAGCGCGCCTTCAGTTCCACGAGCACGGCGACCTGCGTGTCCTCATCGCGCGCTTTGGCAAGCCCTTCCACAATGGGGCTATCGGAGCCGACGCGGTAGAGGGTCTGTTTGATCGCGCGCACATTCGAGTCCGCGCTGCCCTCCTGGATGAAGTCCACCACGGGGCCAAAGGAATCGTAGGGGTGATGCACAAGGATATCGCCCCCGGCGATAGCGCTGTAGATATTCGCACCATCACGCAGCGCGGTGGGGACGCCCGGTACAAAAGGAAGGTATTTCAGGTCCGGGCGGTCTACGCGCGTGAGTTGGTTCACATCACCGAGACCGAGCGGGCCATGCATCGTGTACACATCCCCCGGCACCAGTTCCAGCTTTTCCATCAGCCACTGTGCGAGGGCTTCCGGCATCGTTCCGTCCACCATCAGGCGCACGGCAGAGCCGAACTGCCGTTGCTCCAGCCCCTGCTCAATCGTCAGCAGCAGGTCTTCCGCTTCCAGTTCCTGAATCTCGATGTCCGCGTTGCGCGTGACATGGAAGGGATAGGCGGCAACGATCTCCGTGCCGACAAAGAGCGTGCCCAAGTTCGCCATGATAACCTGTTCCAGCCAGACGGAGGCACGCGCCCGGTGAATGCCTGCCCGCTCGTGCATCGTGTCGGTCGGTGGCACGAGCACGAAGCGTGGCAGCGACTGCGGAATCTTGATGCGCGCGATGTGTTCCCCGTTCGCGTCCCGCACCACGACCAGCAGGTTGAGGCTGCGGTTCGAGATGTGGGGAAACGGGTGACCGGAGTCTACCGCGAGCGGCGTCAGCACGGGAAAGATTTCGTGCATGAAGTATTCGTCCGCTGCCGCCTGCTGTGTGGGGTTTAAATCCTTGTAGTCAAAGACGTAGACGTCTTTCGCCGCCAGCGCGGGTAGCAGTGTTTCCTTCAGATATTCACATTGGGCAGTACACAGAGCATCCGCGTTGCGGTGAATCGCGTTGAGCGTTTCGCGCGGCGTCATCCCGTCGCGCCCGACGACTGCCGTGGTGCGCGTGACGACCTGCTGCCGGATGCCGGCGGCGCGAACCATGAAAAATTCATCCACGTTGATGCTGACGTAGGCAATGGAGCGGATGCGTTCGAGCAGGGGAATCGTCTTTTCCCGCGCTTCCTCGAACACACGCCACTGGAAATCGAGTACTGAAAGCTCGCGGTTGATGTACAGCTCCGGCGCGGACAGCGCCGGGTTGGGCGGGAGCGTGGGATGTTCGGGCACGAGCGGCGTTCGCCGTACGAAGCGCCCCGAATTATCGCGTAACCGGTCTGCAATTTCCGCCATATTCCCCCACTCCCCTGTCGTTTCCAATTGTGGTATCCAATGTCCTCACACGCTACCGTGCTACCCTGCTCTGTGTCAACAATAACGGATGCGACAATTCCGTACATCATCGCACCATAAACCGCATCACGAACCGCGCGCCAATCGTGAGGCTGCGTGCCCTCTGGACGCGAACGCGCCATGCGGCGATACTCGCGGTGATGTTACGCCGCAGATACGCAAGGGAGTATGGGATGCAGCAGCCACCACCGGGCCAGATGCCACCGCAGCAGCAGATGCCGCAGATTGACCCACGCTTGACTTCCACGACGTTCGAGATTCCCGGTTTCCGTATCCGGTACAACATGGGCATGGTGCGTGGCGTGACGGTGCGCTCGCGCTCCATTGCGGGGCAGTTCGGGGCGGCGTTTCAGACGCTGAAGGGCGGCAACATCACGCTGCTCACCGAGCTTGCCGAGCAGGCCCGCGCGGAAGCATTCGCCATCATGGTCGCGCACGCCCTGCAAATGGGTGGCAACGCCATTGTCGGTATCCGCTATGATTCCTCTGAGGTGATGGAGAACGCTACCGAAGTGATCGCCTATGGCACGGCAGTGTACGGGGAATGGCAGCAGGGGTAACGCCTGACGTTTCGAGGCTTGCGCATCCTGCGACACGTTGCGGGTCTGTGCGTGTTTGTATAGGAGGAGTGACTGATGGCGCGAATTCGTCTGGGAATCGTGGGCTGTGGCGAGGTCGTGCAGATCATTCACCTGCCCACGCTGGCGCTCCTGCCCGATCAATTCACGGTCACTGCTCTGTGCGATGTCAGCGCCACCGTGCTCGGTGGCGTGGGCGACCAATGGGGCGTGGCGCGGCGCGACACCGATTACCGCAATCTCCTGCGCTCTCCCGACGTAGATGCTGTACTGGTCACGAACCCCCATGCTTATCATATGGAGGTGGTGCAGGCGGCGTGTGCGGCGGGCAAGCATGTGTTCGTGGAGAAGCCCATGTGCCTCACGCTTGCCGAGGCGGACGCGATCATCGCGGCGCAAGCGCGGGCGGGCGTCACGGTACAGGTGGGGTATATGCGGCGGTACGCGCCCGCGTTTGTGGAAGCGTGCCGCCTCGTGCGGGAGATGGACACGATCCAGCTTGCCCATGTGCATGACGTGATTGGGCGCAATGCCCTGATTATCGGTCAGGTGGCGCGGGTGATCCGCGCAACCGATGTGCCCAACGATCTGGTTGCGGCGGGACAGGCGTTGCAGGCGGAGCGCGTGCGTGAGGCAATCGGCGACGCGCCGCCGGATGTGTGGAGCGCGTACATGCTGTTGCTCGGCCTCAGTTCGCACGACATCTCCGCCATGCGTGAACTGCTCGGCGTCCCGGAGCGCGTACTCTACGCCGCGCAACGTCAAGGGGGACGCTACCTCACTGCCGCTTTTGATTACGGCACGTACGTCTGCCACTTCGAGACCGGCGTAGACACGCTCCCGCGCAGCGATACGTACATGGCGGTCTACGGCCCTGCGCGCACGGTACACTTGCGGTACGGCACGCCCTACGTACGTAACCTCCCCATCCGGTTAACGATAACGGAGCCAGACGGCGCGGGCGGCGTGAGCGAGCGCACAGTACAGCCAAGCTGGGAGGACGCCTTTCACGTCGAGTGGCGTGCCTTCCACCACAACGTCACGACGGGCACGGCCCCGAAGACCACACCCACCGATGCTCGTCAGGATTTGGCGCTGTTCGGGGAGATGGCCCGCCTCATGATGGGCGGGTGACCGTTGCGTTTTTACCGAAAATACCATCCACGGGAACACGCCAGTTGGGTAGCGCGGGTTCCGCGTCCGCGATCTCACCCGCATGAAACACTTTTGGAGTGTCCATCGTGTCAGGGGTGTACTGCGTGATCGTGCGCGCTCGCGGGTTGACATCCCATACCGCAAGGGTACCCGCCGCGAAGTAATCGTCGCGCTTTGCCATGGCCGCCGCGTCGCCTGCCGGACCATGATCGTTTTTCGAGCGGATTTCCGCCGCGAAGATCGGCGCTCCGTCGATAAAGTTCTCGTCGTCATCCGGCTCGGTGGCGGAAAGGGACGCATCGGGGCTAAACGATTGACGGTGCGGGAGCTTGACGAGAAACCCGATGCCATCCGCCAGGGCATACCCCGCGTGTGTTTCCTCTTCGTACCGCAGCAGGGCATCACGAATCCGGGCAGACGTGCGCGTGTGGCCATAGCCGGTGGGCGCCATGTACATCAGCTTTCCATCTATAAGCTCGTACGTGCCCTCGTCACTCATTACACGATACAAGTCTTCAATAGTGGCTGGTTTCGTCTGCGTTTCCACACTCATAATGCGTCTCTCCTTCTCGCGTTTGACCGTATCGTATCACACCCATCCACTTGACGGGGCTGCTATGATGAGAAGTCCGATGACCGCGCGAAGCGCGGTCGTCCGCGTGCCCATACGCGCCGTTCGGAACGGAAAGGGGGGCTTTTTTGCGTCCTGTAACGAGTGCCACCTGCGTGATGTGCGTGAGAGGGGGAGCGGGATGCGGTTGTACGTCGAAGTGGCGCGGCGTGCCTTTCAGCAACAACTGGCGTACCGGGCGGCGGCAATCGCGGGGGTCATCACCAATGCGGGGTTTGGCTGCTTCAAGGCGCTGATCTTTATCGCCCTGTATCGCTCACAAAACGGGCAATCGGTCGGGGGATACGATCTCCGCGACGCCCTCACCTTTGTCTGGTTCACGCAGGGGATGATCACCGTGATCGCCATCTGGGGCTGGTACGACATTGCCCAGACGATCACCACGGGCGCGGTAGCGACCGATCTCTCGCGCCCATACGATTACTTCACGTTCTGGTACGCGCGCGATCTCGGCCGGGCGGCGTGTCTGATGCTCGTGCGTTGGGTGCCGTCGTTCCTCATTGGCGTCGTGCTTTTCCAGGTGTGGTTCCCGACGAACCCCGCGCAACTCGCGCTATTTACCGTCAGCCTCGTGCTCGCCGTAACCGTCTCGTTCGCGTTGCGTTTTCTCGTGAACCTCGGCGCGTTCTGGTGGCTCGACTTCCGGGGTATCGCCGGGCTGTGGAACCTGCTCGTGACGCTGTTGTCCGGCTTCGAGTTGCCACTCGTCTACTTCCCCAACGGGTTGCGTGCCGTGTGCGATGTGTTGCCGTTTCGGGGCATGATCCAGACCCCGGCGGACATCTTTCTCGGCAAGGCAACGGGCGGCGATGCCCTCGCGCTCATCGCCCGACAGGCGATGTGGGCAGTCGTGCTTGTGGTTGGCGCGCAACTGATGATGCACGTTGCAACGCGAAAGGTGGTGGTGCAAGGTGGCTGAAGTAGCGGACATTCCCCCTTCCATCACCGTGCGAGACGGCGCAAATGATGCGAACGGCGGCGATATCCGACACGAGTTTGACCTGTACCTTCGCCTCGTGGGTGCGCTCGTGCGCGGGCAGATGCAGTACCGTGCCTCGTTCGCCATGCAGATGTTCGGCAGCTTCGCCGGGAACGCGCTGGAATTGGTCGTGCTTCCCTTCACCTTCGCGCGCTTTCAGAACCTCGCGGGGTGGTCGCTGGGTGAAGTGCTGTTCCTGTTTGCCCTTGCCTCGATCTCCTTTGGTCTGCATGAGATCGTCACGGCAGGGTTCGAGAACATCTCTGAATTAATCAGGCAGGGCACCTTTGACCGCGTGCTCCTGCGGCCCGTGACGCCGTTCACGCAAATGCTCGCGGCAGACTTCTCGACGCGTCGTTTCGGACGGGCGCTCACGGGTGTGGTCGCGCTTGGCATTGCCCTTACGCAAACTCACGTTGTCTGGACGTGGGGCAAGTTCCTGTTCTTTCCGATCACCATCGCGAGTAGTGTGCTGCTGTTTGCCGGGATCACGGTACTCGGTGCGACGCTGTGCTTCTGGACCATTGAGCGCACCGAGGTAATCAACATCTTCACCTATGGCGGCACGTACATGGCGAGCTACCCGATCTCGATCCTGCAAAACTGGCTGCGGCAGATCGTCACCTTCGTGATCCCGCTCGCCTTTGTCGCCTACTACCCCGGCCTGTACTTCCTCGACCGCACGGACCCCTTCGGGGTGCCGCCGCAGGTGTCGTTTCTCGCGCCGGTCGTGTCGGTCGTCTTTTTTGCCTTTGCGTGGCGCGTCTGGGAGTGGGGCGTGCGGCACTACCAAAGTACGGGGAATTAGCCGGAAGGGGAACCACGGAATGCAAATGCCGATCATCGTGGCGGACGCACTGGAAAAGACGTTTCGCGTGCCGGTGCGTAAGGGCAACATGCTGCATACCCTCGTGTCGCGCGAGACGCGGGAAGTGCGCGCGGTGGATGGCATCTCCTTCGCCATCGCGCCGGGGGAGATGGTGGGCTACGTCGGGCCGAACGGCGCGGGCAAAAGCACCACGATCAAGATGCTCACAGGCATCCTCGTTTCCACCGGGGGCACGGTGCGCGTCGCGGGGTTAGACCCGACGCGGCAACGCAAGCGGCTCGCCACGCGCATCGGCGTGGTGTTCGGGCAACGCACGCAACTGTGGTGGGACTTGCCACTCTCGGACTCGCTCGAACTGCTGCAACACGTCTACCGCGTGCCCCCGGCGCGGTACGCGGAAAACATCGCGGTCTTCCGCGACATCCTCGATCTCGGCGCGTTCTGGGACACGCCCGTACGCCAACTCAGCCTGGGGCAGCGGATGCGGGGCGACCTCGCCGCCGCCCTGCTCCACGACCCGGACATCCTCTACCTCGACGAACCAACCATCGGGCTGGACGTGGTGGCGAAGGGGCGCATCCGCGAGTTCCTGCTGCGCATCAACCGCGACCGGGGCGTCACCGTGCTACTCACGACGCACGATATGGCGGACATCGCGCACCTGTGCTCGCGCATGATGATTATTGACCACGGCAAGCTGCTGTACGATGGAAGCGTGGAGGCGATCCGCGACCGCTTCGGCACCGAGCGCACGCTGGTCGTGGACCTCGAAACGGACGAGGAAGGGCCGATCAGGGGCGTACCTGCCGTGGAGGTCGGGGCGGACGGCCTGCGCCGCCGGTTGCGGTTCCGCCGCAGCGAGGTCTCGGCGGCGGAACTGATCGCCGCCGTTTCCGCACGCTACCGTATCCGCGACCTCACAATTGAGGAACCGGAAATCGAGGACATCGTGCGCCGCATCTACGAAGGCGGGCTGGATGCTGAGAGAGCGAGCGTACTGGTATCATCTGCCGCAGAGATAATCCCTAATTGGGAGCGGTAGCGAATGCCTCTGCCCTCGCAACACGTCGCCATGACCTTGCCGCTGCTCGCTGTCGTGCCGCCGCGATGGCGCGTGCCGCTTTTCGCGGGCGCGGTGCTGATTGACGCCGATCACCTGGTAGACGTGGCGTGGGTGCGGGCGGGGGGCGATGAACGCCGCGTGTTCGTGCCTCTGCATGGGCTAGATGTGATCGCGGCGGTCGCAGCCCTCGCGTGGTGGCGTAAGGATGAACGGATCGCGGCCTTCGCGCTCGGCATGGCTTTGCATCATGCAATGGACTACGCCGCCGAACGCGACTGGGTCAAGGTCGCCCTGCTCTGGCGTGTCGCCCGCCGCTTCCTCGCCCCTCGTGCCCGCCGTGCATGGATGCATCGCTCGCCCGTGACGTGGTTTTGAATCCTTTTGGTAAGAAGTCCATCGAAGGCATTTCAGACGACAACCATACACATTCGTCGTGGTCGAGGGCTGGCAGGTACGTATCGGTTATCGATGCATCTCCCCAGACGACCCCGCGAGCGCGTCGAGCGTCGCCAGCACTTGAGTCGCGCGCCCTTCGATGAGATTGCGTGCCAGCAGGCCACCCGTCGTATGCACGGCGTGTACGAGTGTATCAATCTGCCGCATGTTCTCTGCGTACCCCCGCGTCTCGCCGAACCGCGCGACAAATGCCTCCACAGCCGGTCGTGCATTGCACCGAAGATCACGCCCTTGAATCGCCGCGTGATACTCACCCGCCGTGATTCGCCAACCACACTTCGGACAGAGTGAGACCGTATCACCTGCGATACCGATCCAGGGCACGGCGAAAACGGTATCGCACACGGGGCACGCGAGTTGTGAGTCCGTCACCAGGAGTACGTCACCGCAGCGTTCGTAGAGTCGCCAGCGCACCTTTTCGAGCAGTTCGTCGTCTACGCGCCGTGCCGCATCGTTCTCGTAGAGGCGAACAATCCACGCGAGCGGTACCTTTGGAGCAAAGGTCAGGCGGCGAATAGATGCTGATGGGTGCATTGCCGTCTCCTATGTTACGTGTGCGAACCACATTCGCATATAGCTTATCGCCGCGTGTCGCTTCCTCGCCCCGTGCGTGTCGCGCATGGATGTATTGCTCGCCCATAACGTGGTTTTGAAACCCTCGTTTATGAGATGGTTCCGTCCGGTCTCAAAACTCGCTCACGTCCGAGCCAACCACTGATTCAGAAATTTACGCCTGCGCCTCGCGCTCACGGCGAAGGTTCGCGCGCTCGTCCTCAACCAACGGACGTAGTTGCTCATCCGCTTCCACCGCATACGCGACGCCCTGCATGGGGATTAGAAAGTCATCGGCATTGATGTGCTCAAGCACGCGATCTGACACGATTCGCGCATCATTAGGCGTCTCTTCCCTCAGGGCAAGCCGATACGCCCGATCCCAGACCCTTTGCCAACTTACTGACCGACTGTGCCATATGAGGTCTTGCACCGGCTCGGCGATTGTGGTGTCGTCGAATCCGTCGTCGCGCCGACGATAGGGTTGCCATGCCAGTGCCGACGTCTCAATGAGGTAACTGCGCCGATACGGCGGCACATCTTGCTCTCCCGGCGGCATCATTGCCAGATGGTCGGCGTCGAGGCGCACGAAGGTGTAGCGGAAGATCGGGCCTGGAATGAGCAGCGGCACGAACCGCTGGGCATGGAGATCAACGAGAGCATACTTCTCGATGGATTCTCGGATATTTGCCACATAGATCAGTACCAGCGACGGCTCACCCGCGCTCCGGATGTACAATGGAGCGGCGACGGTCAGCCAAAAACGCGGCGCAAATAATCGTTGTGGATGCTCGCGGTCACGAAAGATGGCGAAGTTGCCCGCGTAGGTGCTGACGCCAATCTCGTAGTGGTTGTAGACGGCAAAGGCAAGCGGGGTTTCGGGAATCTCAAAGAGTTCCATGTCGGAACCATGCCACCATCCGGGTGGTGCGTATCCGGGCAAATCACTTGTCTGAATATTCCATCCACCTGGCATCGGCTCTAGCTCCCACATTGCGAATGTATCGTATTTATACGTAATAGGTTGCGCTGTGGACGCAGGGTGCGCGTCAGTTTTGCAATCTGACGCGCATCCTCGTACTCTCGAATTGTCGCGTTACGCGCCGAAGGGCTTGACCTTTGGTGGTTGGAGGTAGCCCGTGCGGCCCGTGTCGCGCACGCGGTAGAGGTGGCCGTTGATCGTGGTGATGTAGAGGTCGTGCAACGCCGCGCCGCCAAAGGTGCAGTTCGTCGGGCGGCTGCCACTGGGAATCGCATGTTCTTCCAGGACCTCGCCGTTCGGCGTGAACACGGCGACGCGCGGCCCCGGCCCGCTCAACTCCCAGCCGCAGGTGGCGATGATGTTGCCCTCGGTGTCCCAGCACATACCGTCTATGCCGCGCGCTTCGCCAAAGTCATGCACCACGCGGTACTGTCCCACGCTGCCATCGTCGTTGAGCAGGTAGGCGCGCAGTTGCCGCACGGAAGTGGGCGTGTAGTCGCTTTGCGCGATGTAGAGCGTGCGCTCGTCGAACGACAGCAGGATGCCGTTCGGGCGCGTCGTGTCGTGCGTGACACGGCGGATATTCCACGGGCCGTCGCCGGACGCGGGCGCGGTAATGTAGTACACGGAATCATGCTCAAGTTCGCGCCCAGTCTGCTCGCCGTAACGCGGGTCGGTGAAGTAGATGCCGCCTTTGGAGTCGAGCGCGAGATCGTTCGGGTTGTTGTGGCGCTTGCCCTCGAAGTTTTCGACCAGCATCGTTTTCTTGCCCTGCGTGTCGTACCGCGCGATGCCGTACCCGTCCTGTTCGCAGGCATACAGCATCCCGTCCGGCCCGAACAGCAGGCCGTTCGTGCGCCGCGTGCCGGTGTACACCGTCTTGATCGCGTTCGTCGCCGGGTCATAGCGGCGAATCTCGCTATGCTCAATCGCCGTGTAAAACAGCCCGGCGCCGTCCCATGCCGGCCCCTCGGTGATCGTGTCCGGCCCCGCAAGTAGTTCAAACTCCCATGCCATCGCGCACTCCTCCTGACGTATGTTTCGGCACTGACCGCGAGTATGTGGAGCGAGATGTGGCGTCAGCATACCAGAATGCGGGCGCGGCAGAGCGGAAATTGGACGGCGTAGGAAGGGGGATGTGAACCGCGAAGGCGCGAAGGCGCAAAGAAACGCAAAGAAATAAAGATGAAATTTTGCCTGTCTTCGCGTCTTCGCGTTTCAATCGTCTTCGCACTCATTGAGGGGTATTGGGGGTGAGGTGGTTGCGAAAACGCATACGCCCTATTGTTGTTGCATGGTGCCACACTTGACGTAAGAGCGTGTACACTACCACTGAATGATAGCCGACGTGCGGCTCACCGTGTAAGGAGCGACACTGAATGACGATGCTCTCGACCCCTCTAGACACCGATAACGTGGAAGCCCTCCGCGATCACCCCGACGTGCAACCCCTGATCGCGGGCTGGTACGCGGGCACCGTGGGACGACGCGAATTCCTGACGCGCGCCACGGTTGCCCTCGGCTCCCTTGCTGCCGCGACCACGCTGCTCTCCGCCTGTGGCGGCGATGTCCAGACCGTGACGCCCGCGCCTCCCACCGCGACCACGAACGGCGCGGCTGCACTGTCGCGTGCCGCATCCGGCTCGGCGGTCGCGCCCGCCGCCTCCGGTTCCGCCGTCGCACCGGCTGGCTCCGGCTCCGCCGTTGCCGCCACTCGCGCGCCTTCCGCAGTGACGAGCGGCTCTGCCGCCCCCATGACGACCGGTTCCGCCGCCGCGCCGACCGCGACGCGCGTGCCTGCCAGCCCCGCAACCACCGGCTCCGCCGCTGCGGGCACGACGACCGGTTCCCTTCCCGCAGGGCAACCCGCTCCCATCGTCGCGACGGGCGTGGCGGCGGCGGACGTGAACGCGAAAATGGTGCAGTTCAAGAACGGCACGGTGGACATCCTCGCGTACGAGGCGCGGCCCAAGAACATGACCGGCCCGCTCCCGGCAGTGATCGTGATCCATGAGAACCAGGGGCTGACCGACCACATCAAGGACGTGACCCGCCGCCTCGCCAAAGAAGGCTTTATCGGCCTCGGCGTGGACTACCTTTCCCATGACGGTGGCACGATGGCGTTCAACACACTCCAGGATGCGACGACCGCCATCAACAAGCTCACGGACGACCAGATCATCGGGGACTCGAACGCGGCGATCCGGTATCTCACTGCGAATGGCGGCACGAAGGTCGGCGTTGTCGGTTTCTGTTGGGGTGGACGCCGCAGCCTGCTGACGGCGGAAAACAACCCGGTCAGCGCCGCCGTCGTTTTTTACGGCCCGATTGCGCCGCCCGACGCAGTGCAAACGAAAGACACCCTGGTAGACGCCCCCAAAGACATGTGCCCCGTGCTTGGCAACTTCGGCGGCCTCGACCCGATCATCCCTGCCGCGAAGATTCAACAGTTGCAGCAGGCGCTACAAGCGGCGGGGAAAACGGTGGACTTCAAGATTTACCCGGAGGCGGGCCACGCCTTCAACAACGACACCCGCCCCTTTAACAACAACGTCGGCTACGTCGCCAGCGCCGCTCAGGATGCCTGGGGACGCACGCTGGCCTGGTTCCGCAAGTACCTCGTGTAGCCCGTTTGCGTAGCCGAAGCGTCCGCGCCCACCCTACGGGCGCGGCACCGCCTGGTCCTTGCTCCCGACAACCGTTTCCTTGCTGCCGACCCCTTCGGCGGCAAGGGCTGCCCCGACGATCCCGGCGATGTTGAGCATCTGCGCGGGCACCATCGGTGCGCGGTTCTTCAGGTATGGGTGCAGGTCGTCCCATTCTTTGCTGCCGCCACCACCGATGATGAGCAGATCGGGCCAGAAAAGCCGCTCCAGTTCTTCGAGGAACTCCGTGAGATGCTCGCCCCACTTCTCATACGACCACTTATGCTGGTCGCGCGCGGCGACCGAGGCGCGCTTTTCCGCGTCCTTGTCGCGGATCGTGAGGTGGCCGAGTTCCGCGTTCGGCACGAGCCGCCCGCCTGTGAAGATCGCCGAGCCGATTCCCGTGCCGAGCGTGACCATGATGACTTCGCCGAGGTTGCCTTTGCCCGCGCCAAACTTCATTTCAGCCAGTCCCGCCGCGTCGGCGTCGTTGATGACGGTGGTAGCGCACCCCGTCTGTTTTTCGACCAGTTGCTGTGCGTCCGCGCCGATCCATGAGGCGTCAATGTTCGCGGCGGTCTGCGCGACCCCATGCTTGATGACGGCGGGAAAGCCCATGCCGATCTGGCCTTTCCACTTGAAGTTCGCTGCCACTTCGGCGACGCCTGCGGTGACCGCCTCGGCGGTCGCCGGATGTGGCGTGGGGATGCGGAAACGCTCGCCCGTCAACTCGCCCGTTTCGATGTTCACCGGGGCGCCCTTGATGCCCGTACCACCAACGTCAATGCCGAGAATGATGTTTGCCATATACCCTCCTGATCTGCTCCCTGGGGCCATCGCTGTCACAACAGCGGTTTGTCCAACCGCGCACCGTCTCTGATCGTTGTCACATCACCATTGCACAGTGCATGAAGCGTTCCGCGCCGATGCAGCGGATGATGCGCGTCTGTTTACAGTCCCGATTGCCACCGCTATCGTATCATCTGTACTTTCAAAAGCGCATAGTTTCGGCGAATACCATGACTACTGCGATCCGGGGTTTTCGGCAAATGGGGGCAACGATGCAACGAGAGGAACATGTGCCGCTGACGATTGCCGCAGCACAGGCGGCGGTGGACGCATGGATTCGCGCGCATGGTGGGTATTGGGAACCGCTCGCGTCGCTGGCGCGGTTAACGGAAGAAGTCGGTGAGGTTGCCCGTGAACTGAACCACGTCTACGGACCGAAGCGCAAAAAGCCCACGGAAGCGGAACGCGCCCTCATGGACGAGATGGGCGACCTGCTCTACATCGTGATTGCGGTCGCAAACACCGTGGGGGTAGACCTCGATACCGCCCTTCGGGCAACGCTTGCGAAAATCACCGCGCGGGACGCGGAGCGGTTTACAACAGGGACAGGCAGCGAGTGACGAGTGAAAAGCGGCGGCTTCCCGACGTACCGCCTCTCCGCGCGTTACCTGCCGCGATCAAATTGTGGTGGATGTGTTCCCGACGGGAAGCGTGGCGCGGATCATCGCGATTATGTGCTCCGGGTCACGCACCGCAAGTACGAGGCGCGAGAAGCGGTCGTCATGCAGGGTAATCGTCACGGCGCGGACGCGGCCGATGCCTGTGACATTCCAGAAAGCGGTGCGGCCATTCTCCCGAAATGTGCCGTTGCGGAACGAGCCGGGGAAGTAGCCACCCATGAGCTTCCAGCCTTCGTGCGACTGCCGCCGCACGTCCGCCGTCTCTTCCACACTCATGATATGTGACAGCGGCACGGTGACTTTGCGCCGTACCGCGAGCAACGCATCAATGCCGATCATGCGCGCTACGAGCGTGCCGTTTTCAATCGTGATCTCCGTCATCGTTTTCAACCCCCCTCGCATCGCTTCGGCGGAAGAATGCATCGCCTCTCGAACCTGATTGTACGATGCCTTCCAAGCGGGAACCATACGCATCTTTGACGCACACTTTCACCAATGCACGAGCAGGGCGGGCGTGAAATCGCGCAGGGAAGGCAGCACGAGGTCTGCCGCCGAGAGGTCTTGCACGCACTCCGCCTCCGGGTTTGGTACGGCAATGCAGCGCATCTCCGCGCCCTTTGCCGCCGCGACGCCGATTGCCGCATCCTCGAACACTACGCACGCAGCGGGCGGAATGCCGAGCCGGTCTGCCGTGACTCGGTATGGTTCCGGGTCCGGCTTACCGTGCGTCACGTCCGCTCCCGTGATGATCACCGTAAAGCGGCCCGCGATGCCGAGGCGGGCGAGCACGAGGTCTATGTACTCCCGAATACCGGACGTCGTGATGGCGAGCGGATAGCCCGCCGCGTGCAGCATTTCCACCGCCTCCACTGCTCCGGGCATCGCGGGGAGTGCGGGCGCGTCACGCAGCGCGGCGAGGAAGTGCCGTTGCCGCGCCGCGAGGAGGGCATCTACTGATTGCGGCAGGCCAAAGTGTACGCCGATCTCCGCCCAGATGTCGCTGATGCGCCGCCCGGACTGGCTACGCAGAAACGCGGGCGGCAAACCGTCGTACTCGTAACCGAGTGCGGCGAGCGTCGCCCGCTCCGCCGCGTGATGGTGCGTTTGCAGGTTGATGAGCAGTTCGTCGAAATCAAAGATCGCCGCCCGGATCGTCACCGTGTCTCCCTCGATATACATTTATTTGGCGAAACGTCAGTCTTGCTCACCTAATGACCATGAACGTCGAATCGCTAATCTGCATGATCAGCCGTTTGTCATCTCTCTTCTGTGCCTGCTCGTATTCAAACTCGATGGATTCGATCAAATCTTCGATGCGTTGCCGCGCCCGTGGTTCTGGACAGCCCAATGAGATCCGACCCAACGAGCGAAAACGCTGACGGCTTCCTTGCGGTGCGCGCTGTACGAGGTTCTTGAAATCTTTGTCGCCAGTGATAATGACCGCTTTATCTTCGTTGCCAAAAGCGGCAATGACTTCGTCCTTCGTCATTGCCGCGAAAACCCTGTTCACAAAGAGTACGCGATGCCCGCGCGTTTCAAGGTATTGACCGACTGCGTTGTCCACGTTTTCATCGAGGATGAAGGGAATGGGGCGGGACAACATGCCGCGTTAACCCGCACGACGGTCGCGCAATGACTGTTCGTATTGGATAGCTACCTCAACATCCTGTGGCGTCAGTCGAGGGTATGCACGAAGGATTGCCACCGTATCGTAACCGTCCTCGTGGAAGTTCCAGATTGCGGCAGTCGGCACCCGTGTTCCCGCAAGCACGGAGGCATTGTGCAGCACATGGCGATCATGAGTGATCCGTCCAATCTGATCTTCCGTGCGTTCTTTGAGCCGTTCCGCAGACTCAGACATTTCTCGCTCAACCTGCTGCATCTCAAAGGGAAAGGCAATCTGCCCCGGCAGGTGCCCCGCGATGCGGTCTCCGGTTGGGGGATCATCAAAGTATACCTTGCCGCCCCCCACGTAAAATCGCAGGCTCGACCACGGTGTTTCATAGTGCGCTTGGAGCCATGCGCCCACTTTGCGGAGTTGCTGGAGCGGCACGTTATACCGGTAACGAAGGAGCACAATCGTCCGTAGCCCGACCACGTCTCGAAAGTCGTAGACGCGGCTGTATGCGGATCGCCGGTTTTCGTCTGCGTAGTGCGGCGAAAAAAAATCGGTGCGATCCCAGTACTGAAGCTGCCGGGATGTTAATCCGGTGAGGCGACAGACATCTTCTGCAGAGAAAGCGACGATCGTCGTCATCCGCGCTTGCACTCCTTCGTATCCTCGAATCCTGCGTATGATCGGAAAAGATCATACGTTCGCATGTTGCAATTATATCATGCGCTAGAAGCGCGGGTTCATCGGAAGCCAGAAGGGGTCGCGCTTGCGCATCTCGGAGACATCGTCGCGGGCAAGCACACTCTGGCTGCGGAACTTCTCATGCAGCGTCATCAGCCTGTCTTCGTCAATCTCCACGCCCAGGCCGGGACCACTCGGCACCTCCTGGCAACCGTCTTTGAACGTCATCATCTCGCCTTTGATGATGTCCTCCGTGTTCCAGGGGTAGTGGGTATCGGAGGCATAGAGCAGGTTCGGGATCGTCGCGCCGACTGCCGTCATTGCTGCCATCGAGATGCACAGGTGGTTGTTCGAGTGCTGCGAGAGGCCGAGCGCAAAGGTGTGGCAGAAGCGTCCGAGGTCTACAAAGGCCCGCACACCGCCCCAGCCGTGATGATCGCCCAGAATGACCTGCACGGCGTCGGCGCGCACGGCGTCGGGGATGTGCGAGAAGCGCGTGACGCACATGTTCGTGCTGAGGGGAATGTGGGTGCGCTTCGCCACGGCAGCCATGCCGGTGATCCCGTCGGTTGGGTCTTCGAGGTATTCGAGGTCAATATCGCGTAGCTTGTACGCCACGCGCACGCTCGTTTCCACCGACCAGACCGCGTTCGGGTCAATCCGCAGTTGGTGCGTCGGGAAACGCTCGCGCAGCAGCAGCATCGTGCGCACCTCGTCGTCGGGCGAGAGCACGCCGCCCTTGACCTTGTGCGTCGTGAAGCCCCACCGCTCGTGGAAATACGCCGCTTCCTCGACCATCGCTTCGGGCGTCAGCACCTCCTGCGGGAAGATGCCGTCCGTGTGTTCCGTGTCGGCGTACTTGTAGAAAAGATACGAAGCATACGGCACCGTTGCGCGCACCTGCCCACCGAGCAGGTCCACCATCCGTTGCCCCGTCGCCTTGCCAATGATGTCGAGGCACGCGACTTCCACGGCGGAAAACACCGGGTTGTTGCCGCGAAGCGCGAGGCGGATCGGCTCGAAACTGTACGGGCTTTGCCCGACAACGTGCTTTGCCGCCGCCTCGAATTGCCGCACCATCGCCGCGCCGCCGCTCACCTCGCCCCAGCCAATCAGGCCATCGTCCGTGGTCAGTTTCAGCACGACACGCGTGAAGTATGGCTCATGCACGCCCCACGAATTGCGTAGCGGCGCGTCGGGAGCCAGTACAGGAATCGCCTGCATCTGCGAGATTTTCATCGTTGCCTCCTTGTGACCGTTATTCCCCGACAGCAATTTCGACCGGCAATGCCAGATGGGTGCGATGGGACGCATTCAGGATTTCCAGACCGACCACATTGCCGTCCCGGTCGTAGTCGAAGATCATTCCCGGCTTTTCCTCGTCACTCTCCTCAATTGGCGCGTCGCTGAGGATGATGCGGAGCACATCCACCTCCGGGTCATACGTTACCTGCATGTGCTCCTCCGATCCGTCTCAGGGCTTACCGACCGATCATCACTTCGCGGCCCGTTTCGCTGGACTTTTCCGCAGCAAGGAGCACGTCCATTATGTGGCGGGCATATTCCGGGCCGATGGGGGACGGTGTACCACCGAGGATGCTGGCGGCGAACTGGTTGATCTCACCCGTGAAGCCGGAACCGCCTGGCACCTCATCAAGCGGCACGGGCGCGTAATCGTGCTCGGTCGCGACCCAGACGCCGGCGTTCATGCGCGAGTTGACCTTCAGGCCCCCACCCGTGCAGAGGTACTCGCCCTCGCTGCGCTCGCCCTCGCGGTCCTGGGCGTAACCGGTGTGCGTGAACACGGCATGGGTGCCGCTGGCAAAGTCGAGCATCACGGCGCAGGAATCGTCCGCCCGCTGCTTGACCATCGGGTTGCCGATCCACGCTTTGACTGTGACCACCTTTGAATCCATCAGCCAGACGATGCGGTCCAGCATGTGCGCGCCGTTCATCTGCCACATGCCGCCGCCCTGCGCGCGGTCGAGAAACCACGGTGGACGCATCGCGACGCTAAAGGGCTTGTACCAGATGTCGTTAGCGAACACGATGTCGCCGATCTGCCCGCTGTGCAGGATGCGACGGGCTGTGATATTCGGCGCCTGAAAATGCTCCGAATGGCCGACCATGATCGTGACGCCGTTTGCCTCGGCGGCCTCGGTCATGCGGTCGCACTCGTCTAGCGTCATCGCCATCGGCTTTTCGATGAAAATGTGCTTTTTCGCCGCCGCCGCCGCTACTGTCGCGCCGTAGTGCAGCCAGTGCGGCAGGGCGATAATGACGAAATCCACGTCGTCGCGCGTGAGCAGTTCGGTGTAGTCCGTGTAGGGGGCACAGTTATGCTCCCGCGCGAACTGTTCCACCCGGCCTTGATCTACATCTGCCGCAGCGACGAGGCGCGTGGTCGGCGTCTGCTCGACTGCCTTTGCGTGCCCCCCGGAGACGCGCCCCGTGCCGATGATGCCTACTCCCAATGTTGCCGTTGTAGTTGCCATGCCGCTGCCCTCCATCGCGGGAACGCCGTTGCCCCCGTCTTTGCGTATCGCGGGCATCCGTCGCCCGCAGTCCCGATGAGAGAAGCCACTATCGCGCAGCGGGGGAGAATCCGCAACTCCGGGAGACGCACAAAAAACTCCTCTCCGGCAGAGGCCGGAGAGGAGTGGCGAAGCGAAAAGGCCTATCCGCCTAGCCCTTGACGCTTCCTGCCGTGAGGCCTTCCACGAGAAAGCGCTGTGCGTAGCTGTAGATCACCGCGACGGGCACCGCCAGCAGGATCGAGGCAGCCATCAGTTGCCCGTAGGGGTAGACATCGCCGACGATCATGGACTGCAACCCGACGGGAAGCGTCTTCAGGCCTTCCTTCGAGATGAACACGAAGGCAAACAGGAACTCGTTCCACGCATTCGTGAAGGTGAAGAGCGCGACCGCGAGCAGTGCCGGCTTCGCCAGCGGCAGCGTGATGCGCGTGAAAGCCTGCCAGCGGTTCGCGCCGTCAATCATTGCCGCGTGCTCCAGTTCTTCCGGGATATTGCGGAAGTAGCCCATCAGGAGCCACGAGGCATAGGGCAGGCCGAAGGTCGGGTACGTGACCATCAGCGACCCCAGGGTGTTGATGAGGTGCAACTGGTTGAGGATCTGGTAGAGCGGGATGAACAGGAGCGCGGTCGGTAGCAGGTAGGTGAGCAGGATGATGTTCGTGAGCGCGGTGGCGCCACGGAAGCGCAACCGTGCCAGCGCATACCCGGCCATCGCCGCGAAGGTAACGGAGAGTACCGTGGTGACGAAGGCAACTTCGATGGTGTTGCGGTACCACGTCCCGAAGGGGCGCGTCGTGAGGAGTAGCCGGAATTGCTCACCGGTGAACGGCGTCGGCCAGCCGATATTCGTTGCCGTGGTGATCTGCAACTCGGACTTGAATGCGGTGATGAGAATCCAGTAGAACGGCGCAAGCACGAAAAGCACGAGCAGCGTCATCGCGATCCAGTTGGGCAGTCGCCCCAAGATGTTTGGGCGCGCGTTGGTCGAGCGTGCTTTGCCGGAGAGGCGGCGCTGGGCCTCACCACGCTCCGCAAGCGCCGCCGCGAAGCGCCCGAAGCCCAATGCGATGCCCAGCAGGATCGCGAGAATCACGGCGGAGTGGATAAAGATGCTCGAGTCCAGCGCGAAGAGCGCCGCAGCGCCAAGCACAAGGCCCGCGATGAGCAGTGTCTTCCCGTAGGATGCGAAGAAACGGTCCAGACCCGTTTCTTCCACTTGCTGGCCCGACCGGCGCATGTACCGCGCGATAAAGAAGATCAGCACTACGAACATCGGCACCATGAGCAGCGCGACCGCCGCACCCGGTCCGAACTGCAACCCCTGAATTGCCTTCTCATAGGCGAAGATGATGAAGGTGCGTGTCGAGCCACCCGGCCCTCCACCCGTGAGCAGGTAGATCACGTCAAAGGAGTTGAATGTCCAGATCGTGCTGAGCAGGATCGTGACGATCATTACGTAGCGCAACCCCGGCAGCGTAACATTGATGAACTTCTCCCAGACCGTCGCGCCGTCTACCGATGCCGCCTCATAGAGGGAAGCATCAATCGCTTTCAGGCCGGCGAGGAAGTTCAGCGTGAAGAATGGGATGCCCTTCCAGACATTGACGAGAATGATCGAGGGCATCGCCAGGTTCTGGTCGCCGAGCCACGACGCATTGATCGTGTCGGTGATGTGCAGGGCGATGAAAACGGGCCAGAGGTGCAGGGTGCTGATCAGCGCATTGACGCCGCCCTTGAGTGGATCCAGCATCGAGCGCCAGGTGAGCGCCGTAACCACTGTGGGCACGATCCACGGCAGGAGCACGAGGCCCGTGAGAAAGGTGCGCCCCCGCTTCAGATTGTGCAGCAGCAATGCCGCGATCAACCCGGCTGTCACCTTGAAAACTTCCGAGTAGACCGTAAAGGTAAAGGTGTTCTTCACCGCGTCTTTAAAGAACCGATCCTGAAAGAGATCGGAGTAGTTCTTAAAGCCGACGAAGTTTTCCGGCTTCGTGAGCGTGCGCGTGGTGAAGCTCAGGCGGAGCGCATCCAGAAACGGGTACGCGATGAGCACGAGCATGAGGATAACCATTGGGGCAACGAAAACAAGCGCGACTTGCCAATCCTGACCAAGAAGCCGCCGCAATCCCCCGGACCGGTCGCGCGTACCGGGGAGTGGCGCGGCTACTACCGTGCGCTGACGAGCTGTCTGTGCCATCTTCTCACCTGCTTTGGCGATGTGGGCAGGAGCCGTATTGCGGCGTTCCGTCCCTGTTGTGTTGTATCCAATTCACGCGCATTGTAACACGTCTGTGACCACAAAGAAGGCCATTCCCGCACGACTGTTTTCAGGCACAACATCTGTGAGAGCGAAGCCTCACGGCGTCGGGTGCGAAACGGGACAAGCCGAAGCCTGCCCCACGATTGGTGCCGTCGCCGCACTTACTGCTTGATGCCAAGCTGGTTAAAGGCATCCACGATGCGCGCTTGTGCCTCTTTCACCGCATCCGCAGGCTTCACACCCTTCAGAATGATCTGGCCCATCATGTCCGTCAGCACGTAGCCGTTGTATGCCTGCTGCCACGCCGGGCTGGGTGCCTGCGGGAAGTGCAGGTTCGTTTTAGTCACGATCGGCAGGGGTTGCTCCACCACCGCCCGTGCGGTCTGGAAGACCTGGTCTCCCGTGAGATAGTATGGATCAGAGTCCCAGACCTTTTTGTACGCGGGCAGAATGAGGCCGTTCGCCGGCTTAACCATGTTCAGGAAGGGCGTGCCTGCGACGAGATACTTGATGAGCGCCTTTGCCGCGTCCACGTTCTTCGATCCCTTGAAGATCACGAAGTAGCCGTAGTTGCCGAACGAAAGCGGACGATCCACACCGGGGCCGATGGGGCCGGGAAAGGTAACAGTCTGCTCGTAGACCGGGTTCTTCTGTGCCTTAGACTGCGCGTACAGAGTGAACTGGTTTGTGGTGAAGCCAATCGTGCCCGCGAGCCACGCCTCGTTATTGCCTGTGTCTGTCCATGCCTGCACACCGGGTGGAATCATAGGCTTGTACTTCGGGTTCGTGTAGAGATCCGCGAGAAAGGTCACGCCCGCGACCGTTTCGGGCGTGTTAAAGACCGCCTTCATGCCATCGTCGCTCGCGCCCGCGCCGCCATAGGCGTTGATGACGCCGTTGATGAGACCGTTTCCATCGCCGGACTGATTCGTCGTCATGCCCCAGCCGTAGCGGTTTTTCGACGGATCGGAAATTGCCAGGGCGGCATCACGGAGGTTCTCAAACGTTTTCACATCTTCGATCTTGATGCCCTTTTCCGCCAGCCAGTCCTTGCGTGCGAACCAGCCGGAACCGCTGGTAAAGTACGGCACTGCGTACGCCTTGCCGCCAAAGGTGGTATTGATGCGTACATTGTCTTCCGCATTACCGTACGCAGCCTGGATATCACTCACGACATCGGATACGTCAATCGTGTCCTGAAGCTGGTAGAACTCCGGGGCAAAGCGGTCGAAGTAGCCGATGTCTGGTGGAGCGCCTGCCTTGACTGCCGAGTCATCTTTCTGCACGACCTGGCCTGTGTCGAGATTGATGCGGTTGTTCTCGATCTTCATATTCGTCATCGTGGCGAACTTCTGCAACTCGGCATCAAAGGCGGTCTCGACCTCTTTGAAGTACTCCTGCCGCGATTGGATCTGAAGTGTCACACCCTTGAACTTGTTGGCGTCCGGTGGGGGAATGAGCACAAAGGGACCGGATGAGGCGGCGGTCGTACCTGCCGTCGTTCCCGCTGCCGTCGCTTGTGCGGGCGCGGTGGCCGCAGTGGTGCCGGTAGTTGCCGGGGCGGTCGTGCTTGAAGTAACTGCGGCGCTTGCGGCAGGCGTCGCAGCCATCGCACTCGTTGCCGCCGTTGTCGGCACGCCCGCTGCCGTGGTCGCAGCAGTGGTCGCGCCTGTGGTCGCCGCACCTGCCGCCTTTGTCGCGGTCGCGGCCTGCGTGGCAGCAACCGTTGCGCCGGTTGCCGGGGCAGTGGTTGCGGTCTCACCACCGCAGGCCGCGAGGATCGCCGCCCCCGCGCTTGCCGCGATGCCGCCGACAAACCCCCGCCGGGTCAGCCGCTTTGCCCATGTCTCGCTGTTCATCGTTCAGACTCCTCTAGGTCCCTGATACACCGATACGTCCTCTCAGAGCCGCGTTTCCCGTACATTCCCGGTTGCTCCGGCGCGGGCGAATTTCCACGCGCACGATGCCCCACGCTTCCGAACAACGCTTCCGCACGGGTACGCGAAAAACGTATTGCTACAATGCCGGACTTCGGGAGAGATGGTACCTTCCCCAATGTGGTGGTGTCAAGGAAAAATAACATTCGTACGCGTTCAGCGTCGAGGGGAAACGAGTAGGGCGCGAGTAGTCGGGCGTTACTTGCGGCTCCACGATAAAACGGCCCCCGGTTGTGTGCATAGTGCCGACAGACACGTATGTACACGACCGGGGGCGGAGACATCAGACGATGCGAGCGTTACGCGGCGGGGCGCATCACCTGCATATTTGCCTGCCCGATGGCGGCATCGAGTTGCGGGTCACGTCCGTTGATGAGGTCGCTGCTTGTCACATTCGGGACCATGATATCCGGGGCGATACCGATCCCGTTGAGTTGCGCCCCCTTCGCGCTCGTGTACGCGCTGATCGTGATGCTCAGAGCGCTTCCGTCACGCAAGGGAAAACTGCGCGCGGTGCCGAGACCGCCGGCGGTTGTCAGACCCACAATGGGTGCGCCGCGCAACTCGTGCATCGCCAGCGTGTAGTACTCGGCAGCGGAGGCGCTGTTGCTGTTTGCGAGCACGACGAGGGGCAGATCATCGGGCGCGTGCCCTTCGCTGCGCGCGATGTTGTCCGTGGTCGCATCTCGCCCGACTCGCTGCCCCAGCACCGTGCCATCGGGGACGAAGCGGCCAATAAAGCGCGACTCGGCGGTCGCAAGGCCACCCGGATCGTCACGCACGTCCACGATCAGGGCATCCACGCCCTGCTGATGTAGATTGGCGAGTGCGTCATCGAGCTTACCAGGTGTTTCCGCGAGGAATTGCGAAACCTGAATGTAGCCGATGTGCCCGTCAATGACGCGGTACGTGAGGGAAGACACATTGTACCGTTCGAGCGTCACCGTGAGCGTGAGCGGCATTGCCTCTCCCATCCGCTGCACGGTGAAAACGTGCGTGTCTCCCTCTTTGGGCATCGCCAGCAGACCGGTCGCATTGACGGGCGTGATCGGTTGCCCGTCAAAGGTCAGCAATTGGTCGCCCGGATGCGCACCGGCGCGGTCCATGTTGCTTCCCGGTACCACGGAGCGCAAATATACATTATCTCCGACATTCACGCGGCTGAAGCCGTAGTTCACGATGCTCGTGTCACCGCGGACAAGCAGGGCGCGTTCCCGGTCGTACTCATCCTTGGTCAGGTAATAGGTGTGCCCGTCCCCCACACTCATCGTGATTGCATTGAGCATTCGCTGACGCAACATGCCGGACGGTACATTTGCCGTGCTCTGGCTTGCAAGGGCGCGGACAGCGTCGGCAAAGGTGCGCCATTGCGCGTTCGCATCACCAGAGAGGTCGAGGGGGGGGCCAACGCTGGCGAGGGTCTTCTGTGCCGCCGTGTAGCCCGCATTCAGGATGTCGGCGCTGTCCGGTTTCTTGAACAGATATTCCTGAATATTGTCGTAGCCCTGTTTCGTGATTGCTAACTCATCGTCAATATTCATTGGTGCGGCGGTAACGGTGGTATTCAGGGCCGGAGTGCCCAGGAGCAGCGCGACAACCACGAGCGGAAGAAGGAACTGTGGGAAATGGAAGCGCGTACGCATT
>JAABUQ010002194.1_pt1 | contig 39425 bp, 53 predicted proteins | sample 5560001 | NCBI WGS metagenome assembly JAABUQ01 (sample SAMN10711888, study PRJNA513371) | rock metagenome | isolation source: Antarctica rocks | place: Antarctica: Victoria Land, Finger Mt nord | collected 2015-12-18
AAGGTCCCGAAAAAAGTGGGTGGCCGCTTGAGCTGACTGACCGAGGCGTCCCAATCCGACTGGAAGCGCGCCATGGCAGCGGTGTCACTGCCGTTGGGGTTGCCGACGTAGAGCCCGTAGGGGATGCCCGGTGCCGCCTTGGCGCTGCTGAAGAGAGCGGAAGCCGTCAAGCCAAGACAGCACAGCGTGCGCGAGAAACGCGTGGACATGATGCACCTTTCCGCGTCGCCAGCGCCGGCCTTTTGGCCGACCGCGACGCGCAAGCGTTTACGGCACAAGCGTTTGGTGGTTCAGCGGTCCGGCGATCTTCGGCCCGGTCCGGCAAGCGGGGAGCGGATCGATCGCGGTTCAGGACGGCTCGCGGCGCGGTGAAAGGATGGTCTAGCGTCCCAGCGTGCCCGGCGTACGCCGATCCCAATCGATCGGTCCGTTGACCCGCCACAGCTCGCGCCCGCGCGCGTCGTAGAGGATGCTGACGGGTAGGCCCGCCGCGCGGTAAGCGAGCGGCAGCGCGTTGTCGCGGTCCAAATAGGGCGTGACCGCCTTGAACCTGCTGGCCACGAAGAAGCGGTCCACTGCGCGCCAGCCGCCCAGGTCCTGGCTGACCGCGATCACGCGCGGCGCGCCCGCCTTGACCGCGAGCCGATCGAGCGCGGGCATCTCGGCGATGCACGGCGCGCACCACGTCGCCCACAGGTTCACCAATACCGGGCGGCCCGCATAATCCGCAATCCGGTGCGCCGCGCCCGCATAATCGACGAACGTGGCAGCGGGCGGTGCCTCGCCCGCGTGCGCGCGGTCGATCCGGGACACCGACGCTTGCGCGGGCGCGGTCGGCTGCCTATCCCCCGCGTGGGCGAGCGCCGCGCCGCCGAGGGATGCCAGAGCGAAGATGACGAGCGACAGGCGCATGGGCGTGGATCCGATGTGGGGCGGGCGCTTTAGCGAAGGCCCGTCCGACCTGATGCGCGCGATCAATCGATCGATCAACATCGACCGGCGAATGTGGCGCGAAGATCTGCGCGGCTCCGTGGCGCACGCGACGATGCTGCGCGACTGCGGGATCGTGGGCGCGGAGGACGCGGCAGCGATCCTGTCTGGTCTGGCCGCGATCGGGGCCGAATGGGCCGAGACGGACGGACCTCCGAGTGACTGCGAGGCCGAAGACATCCATATGGCGGTCGAGGCGCGTCTGGCGGAGCTGATCGGCCCGGCGGCGGGGCGGCTTCACACGGCAAGGTCGCGCAACGATCAGGTCGCGACGGATTTCAAATTGTGGGTGCGCGAGGCGTGCGAACGCGCGCATGATGAGGTTGTCGCGTATCGCCACGTATTGATGGACGTCGCGCAAGCCCACGCCGAAACCGCCACGCCGGGCTTCACGCATTTGCAAGTGGGTCAGCCCGTCACGCTTGGTCACCATCTGATGGCGTATCACTCGATGGCGTCGCGCGACCGGGGACGTTTCGCAATGATCGGCGCGCTCTCGACCGAATGCCCGTTAGGCAGCGCTGCGCTCGGTGGAACAGGTTTCCCGATCAATCGGGAGGCCACCGCCGACGCGCTCGGCTTCGGCAAGCCTTCGATCAACTCGCTCGACGCCGTCTCCGACCGCGATTTCGCGCTTGACTATCTCTCCGCCGCCGCCGTCTGCGGCCTCCACCTCTCGCGCCTAGCCGAGGAGATCGTGCTGTGGGCAAGCCAGCCGTTCGGCTTCGTCACGCTCCCCGATGCCTGGTCCACCGGCTCGTCGATCATGCCGCAGAAGCGCAACCCGGATGCGGCCGAACTGGTGCGCGCCAAGTCGGCGCAGCTGCTCGCGGCGTTCCAGAACCTGGGCGTGGCGATAAAGGGCCTGCCGCTCGCCTATTCCAAGGACCTCCAAGAGGATAAGCGCATCGTGTTCGAGGCGGCGGACACACTCGAACTTTGCCTCGCGGTCATGACCGGCATAATCCGCGACATTCAGTTCAACCCTGCCCGGATGCGCGAGGTTGCCGCGATGGGCCACTCGACCGCGACCGACCTCGCCGACGCGCTCGTCCGCTTGGCCGACGTGCCGTTCCGCGAGGCGCATCACATCACCGGCCGCGTGGTAACCGCCGCCGAGGCGGAGGGCGTGACGCTCGACGGCCTCTCCGACATCGCGCTTGCCGCGATCGATCCGCGCATTACACGCGCGATGCTGATGACCGTCGAACAGTCCGTCGCCAGCCGCACCAGCTTCGGCGGCACCGCACCCATCCGCGTGCGCGAGGCGATCGCCGCCGCGCGGGGCATGCAATGAGGCGCGCGCTCCTCATCACCGCAGCCCTGCTCATGGCTGCCGCGTGCGGTCGCAAGGGGACACTCCGGCCCGTTCCCGGCGAAGCGACCGCCCCCGCCACCTACGGCGCGAGCGCACCCGCGACGACCGAGCGTGCGCTGACACCCCCGCCCGAGACCGTTCCCGAACGCGTCGACGATGTGATCCGACGACCCGAGCTGGAGCGCAGGGACGATCCGTTCAACCTGCCTCCGCCGTCGGGCGCGGCTCGCTAGCCCGGCTCCGGCCCTTCCAAGGACATGATGTGAGCGACAACACGCCCGTGCAGGGTTTCGCGACGATGGATGGCGCGCTCCACGCCGAGGCGGTGCCGCTGGAGACGATCGCGGCGGCGGTCGGCACGCCCGTCTATGTCTACGCGCGCAGTCTGATCGAATATCAATATGATCACCTCGCCCGCACGTTGCCGGACGGCGCGCTGATCGCCTTCGCGGTCAAGGCCAACCCCAATTTGGGCGTGATCGCCGCGCTCGCCAGGAAAGGCGCGGGCGCGGATGTCGTCTCGGGCGGCGAGATGCTGCGCGCGCTCAAGGCCGGGGTGCCACCCGGGTGCATCGTGTATTCGGGTGTGGGCAAGACGGCAACCGAACTCGAATTGGCCCTGCGGCACGGCATCGCGCAGATCAACGTCGAGTCCGAGCCCGAACTGCACATGCTGAGCGCGGTGGCGACGCGGATGGGCGTCGCCGCGCCGGTTGCGCTCCGCGTCAATCCCGACGTGGTCGCGGGCACGCACACCAAGATTTCCACTGGCCGCAAGGAGGACAAGTTTGGTATCCCCTCCGCACGCGCGCTGGCGGCGGCCGAACTCGCGCGCGCGCTGCCGGGCCTGCGCGTGCGCGGGCTGGCGGTGCATATCGGCAGCCAATTAACCTCGCTCGAGCCGTTCGAGCAAAGCTTCGCGGCGCTGGGAGAGCTTATGCGCGAAATGCGCGGCGCGGGCCACGTGATCGAGACGATGGATCTGGGTGGCGGACTAGGCGTGCTTTACGAACCCGGCCAGGCCGCGCCGCCGATGGTGGAGGCGTATGGCGCGATGGTCGAGCGCGTCACCCAAGGCTGGAACGCGCGGCTGATCTTCGAGCCCGGCCGCTATCTGGTCGCCGAGGCGGGGGTGCTGCTGACGACGGTGATCCTGGTCAAGAAAGGCGTCGACCGGCGTTTCGTTGTCGTCGACGCGGCGATGAACGACCTGCTGCGGCCCAGTATGTACGGCGCGTTCCACGATATCCGGGCCGTTTGCCCCACGGGCGAGACGTTCATCGCCGATGTCGTCGGCCCGGCCTGCGAGAGCGGCGACACGTTCGCGCGCGAGCGAAGGATGGATGCCGTGCGCGCGGGCGACCGTGTGGCGATCATGACGGCGGGGGCCTACGGCGCGAGCTTCGCCTCGACCTACAATTCGCGGCCGCTTGTGCCCGAGGCGATGGCGAGCGGCGATCGCTGGCAGGTGGTGGCCCGACGCGTGCCCGTGGCGGACATGATCGCGCTCGAGAGCGTTCCGGACTGGTCTTGAGCCCCGGGTTGAAATGCATGCGCCTGTCGTTCGTTACTCTGCTTACCATCGTCTGTTCGTTGGCACAGGCACACGCCTCCCCCGTCGAGCAAGACGCGCCGAACCGTCCCGACCAAAAACCGGCCTTTGTGGGCCAGACGCGGATCGACGCGGTGCGATCGGGCGTGGCATTTAAGGTTACGCCGGTCGCGCATGGGCTGGAGTACCCGTGGGCGCTCGCCTTCCTGCCCGATGGCCGCGCGCTGGTGACCGAGAAGCCCGGCCGCCTGCGCATCATCGGTGCAGGCGGACGGCTGCTGCCGCCGATCGAGGGGACGCCGGCGGTCGTCTACGATGGCCAGGGCGGGTTGCTCGACGTGATCGTCGCGCGCGCCAGCCCGCTGCGGCTATGCCTAACCTACTCCGCCGTGCGCGGGCCGAAGGGCCTCACGGGCACCACCGCGCGCTGTTCGGACGCGGTGCGCGCTGGCGAGAACCTCAAGCTCGTCAATCACCAGATCATCTGGGAGCAGACCCCGGCGTGGGCAGGCAACCATAATCACTTCGGCGGCCGCATGGTCCTCGCGCCCGATGGAACGCTCTTCATCACCAATGGCGAGCGGTACAATACGCCGATCCGCGAGCGCGCGCAGGACCTGAAGGCGGGGTTGGGCAAGGTGGTGCGCGTCGATCTCGACGGGAGCATTCCAGCGGACAACCCGTTCGCGCATAGCCCCGATCCAATGACGCGGCATATCTGGTCTTATGGTCACCGCAATCCGCAAGGCGCGGCACTCAATCCCGTAACAGGCCAGTTGTGGACGGTGGAGCATGGCCCCAAGGGTGGCGACGAACTCAATGCTCCCAAGCCCGGCCGCAACTATGGTTGGCCGGTAATCACCTACGGCGAGGACTATAACGGCAAGCCGATTGACGGCAACATCACGCGGCACGCCGGCATGGAGCAGCCGATCTACTATTGGGACCCGGTGATCGCTCCATCGAGCCTGATGTGGTACACGGGTGCACTATTCCCGCGCTGGCGCGGCGACGCCTTCATCGGCGGTCTCGCGAGCGAATCGATCACGCGGATCGCAGTCAAGGGCGAGCGGGTGACGGGCGAGGAGAAGTTCGCGATGGGTCACCGCATCCGTGACGTCGCGCAGGCACCCGATGGATCGATCTGGGCGATCACGGACGAGGACGACGCGCAGGTGCTGCGGATTTCGCCGAAGTAGCCGCCGCGATCAGCGCGCTGACGGGCAAACGCACGAGGTCTCCACGCCGTAGATCGGTCAGCCACACCGAGCCTGAATCGACGCCCAACGAGTCCCCGCCCGGCCCGGTCCACCGCGCGAGCACCTGGCCGCGCGCGGGATCGATCATGGTCAAAGGCTTGCCCAGTACCGTGGTCCACACCCGCCCCTCGCCGAACGCGATATCTCCTCCCCGTCCCGCCGAACGCGCGGCTATGGCCGACCCGCGCCGCCGCGTCGCGATATCGATCCGCTCGACCGAGCCGTCCTTCCGATCCAACACCCACACCGCCCCGCCGCCCGCCGCGAGCATGCCCGGTCCGCCGCCCACGCGCACGCTCGCCAGCACGCGCCCGCTCGCCTCGTCGAGCACCGTCACGCGCCCGCGCGCGGCGCTACTCGTCCACACCATGCCGTTCGCCACGATGAGGTTCAGCGTCCCCGGCGGCACCGCGACCCGTTGCTTGATGCGGCCCGTCTCGGGATCGAGGCGACCGAGCGCGCCCGTGCCAGCCAGCGGTGCCCAGAGATCGGCGACACCGACCGCGATCCCCGCGTCGGCAACCACCGCGTCGACCGCGAATACCGCCTGGATACGCGCCCGCGCAAGATCGATCCGCACGATCGCAGGGCGCGGCCCGCACATCGGCACCCACAAACTGCCAAGCCCGCTCGCCAAGCCCGCACAGGGTATACCCGGCAGCGGGATTCGCGCATCGATCCGATTGGTCACGGGGTCGATCCGGCTGACCATGTTGGGCCGCTTGCTCGCCGCCCATACCGCACCCGGCGTGATCGCGATGCCGTCCGCCTCCGGCCCGAGATGGATGCGGACCTGCGGACGCACCACGTCTAGCGTGAGCGGCGCAGCGACCGCGGGCACCGCCCCCAGGACCAACGATGTGAACAGCGCGAGACGTAACACGGTGCCTGCCCTACAGCGCCGCCGTTGCGAAGGTATCGCACGCGGCCGGATCGCCGCTGTCATAGCCCACCTTGAACCAGTGACTGCGCTGCGCCGAGGTGCCGTGCGTGAAGCTGTCGGGTGCGACGCGACCGGTCGCCTCGCGCTGGAGCGTATCGTCGCCGATCGCGGTCGCGGCGCGCAGCGCGGACTCGACATCGCCCGGATCGAGGATGCGCTTGTTGGCGTTACCCCACACGCCCGCATAGCAATCCGCCTGAAGCTCAATGCGCACCTGCGATCCGTTCGCGCCCTCCTGGAGGAGGCCGCTCCGCTGCGCGCGGTCCATCTGGCCGGTCAGCTGCTGCACATGATGGCCGACCTCATGCGCGATCACATAAGCCTTGGCGAAGTCACCCGTCACGCCGAAGCGACTGCTAAGCTCGTTGAAAAAGCTTTCGTCCAGATAGACCTTCTGGTCGCCCGGGCAGTAGAACGGCCCCATTGCGGATTGCGCCGCGCCGCAGCCGGACGTGCGCCCCTGGCCCGAGTAGAAGACCAGCTTGGGCGGCACGTAGGTCTGGCCGCTCGACTTGAATATTTGGGTCCACGTGTCTTCGGTGGTAGCCAGAACCTTGCGCACGAACATGTCGGTCTGCGTTTCGGCGGTGCCCGTGCCCGTGCCCGTGCCCGTGCCTGCGGCCGAAGTCGACGCGCCGGGCTGGAAGCCCACGCTCTGATCGGGCGCGGGCGCGACCGCGCGGTGGCCGCCGCTACCGAAGAAGAAAAAGTACGCGACCGCGATCAGAACGATCCCGGGCAGGCCGATGCCCAAGCTCCGCGCGGCGAATATCAGGCCGAGGATGCCCAATCCACCGCCGCCGCCGCCGCCGCCGAAGCCAAGACCGCCCCCCTGACCGCGCTGGTCCTCGATGTTGGAGCTTTCGCGTTCATCGTCGAGGCGCATCGCGGGTCCTTGAAATCTGAGGCTTTGCGGCTAGACGCGCCAGCACGTCCGGGAGTCCGTCCGCCAAGCGCCTAGCATCAATGCGCGGCGGCGTCAGCCTTCGCGTGCGCGATCACCGCCTCGATCTCGGCGGCGACCCGATCCATGTCCGCCATGCCGTCTACATGAACGACCACGCCGCGCGCGTCATAATACGGCAGGATCGGAGCTGTCTTGGCGTGATATTCCGCCAACCGGGTCCGAACCGTCTCGGCGCGATCGTCGAGACGACGGCGGAAGTCGTCGTGGCCGCACACATCGCAGCGACCGGGCACGCGCGGCGGCTTGAAGCTGTCGTGATAGCCCTCGCCGCAATAGCCGCACGAGAAACGACCCGCGATCCGCTCGACCAGCGCGTCCTCCTCCACATCCAGCACGATGACCGCGTGAAGCTTGAGGCCCTTATCGTCCAGCATCGCGTCGAGCGCGTGCGCTTGGCGCGTGGTGCGCGGGAACCCGTCGAGGATGAAGCCCTGCCGCGCGTCGGGCTGATCGAGCCGCTCGGACAAGACCCCCTCGACCAGTGCATCGGGGACGAGCTGCCCCGCCTCCATCACCGCCTTCGCTTGCAGACCCACCGGAGTCGCCGCCGCCACTGCCGCACGCAGCATGCTGCCCGTGGAGAGCTGTACCATGCCGTGCTGACGTTCGAGCCGAGTCGCCTGCGTGCCCTTGCCCGCGCCGGGTGGGCCCAGCAATATCAGATTCAACGACGAGCCCCCCGCAGCTTCGACCGCTTGATCAGACCTTCATATTGATGCGCGAGCAAGTGGCTTTGGATTTGGCTGACCGTATCCATAGTCACATTGACCACGATGAGCAGACTCGTCCCACCGAAGTAGAAATTGACCGCGCCCTGCCCCTGAAGGAACTCGGGCAGCAGGCAGACGAAGGTAAGATACGCCGCACCGACCACGGTCAGCCGCGTCAGCACGAAATCGAGGTAGGCGGCGGTCTGCTGGCCGGGGCGACGACCGGGGATGAAACCACCGTATTTTTTCAGGTTATCCGCGGTTTCTTCGGGATTGAACACCACGGCGGTGTAGAAAAAGCTGAAGAAGATGATCCCAGCCGCGTAAAGCGCCATGTACAGCGGCGCACCGCGTTGCAGCGCGGTCGAGATCGTGATCACCCAGTCGGGCCCGCCCCCCTTGCCCAGGAACTGTACCACCGTAAGCGGCATCAACAGCAACGACGACGCGAAGATGGGCGGGATCACGCCTGCGGTGTTGATCTTCAGCGGCAAATGCGAACTGTCCCCCTGGAACATCCGATTGCCGACCTGACGCTTGGGATACTGGATGAGGATGCGTCTCTGCGCGCGCTCCATGAAGCAGATGAACGCGATCACCGCGACCGCGCCCACCATCAGCAGCACGACATAACCGCCACCGACCGCGCCCGTGCGCATCTGCTCGAACAGACCGCCAAGCGAGGTGGGCAGGTGGGCGACGATACCCGCCATGATGATCAGACTAATGCCGTTGCCGATCCCGCGACTGGTAATCTGCTCGCCCAGCCACATCAGGAACAGCGTGCCGCCGATCAGCGTGATGACCGTGGTCAGCTGGAAGACGATCCCCGGATGGATGACCGCGCTGCCGCTCCCCCAGCCCTCCAGCCCGCGCGCGATGCCGTAACCTTGGATCGCGGTCAGGAATACGGTGCCGAAACGCGTGTACTGATTGAGTTTCTTGCGCCCGCTCTCGCCCTCTTTCTTGAGGCTCTCGAAGCTTGGCACAAGGCTGGTCATCAGCTGCACGATGATCGAAGCGGTGATGTAAGGCATAATATTGAGCGCGATGATGCTCATCCGCTGCAGCGCGCCGCCCGAGAAGGTGTTGACGTAATCGAGAACACCGCCATGCGTGCGGCTGAAAAGCGCCTCGAGTGCCTGCGGATCGATGCCCGGCAGCGGCACGAAGCTGAGCAGGCGGAACACGACCAACGCGCCCATCGTAAAGAGCAGGCGCTTCTTCAGCTCGGTCGCCTTGCCGAACATGCTGAAGTCGAGCGCCGGGGCTGATCGGTTGGCGACGGTCGCCATGGGTTGTGTGTTCCTGCCTTAAGTGTGTGCTGCGCAAGATGGGGATGCGACAGGTGGGTTGCGATGTCCAGCTATGGCCAAGCGACGAGGACCCCTCCGCCCTACGGGCACCTCCGCTAACGGGTAGGAGCAATTCTCCCCCTGCTGGGAAATTCTCCCCCTGCTGGGAGAGGTGGCGGCGAAGCCGACGCAGGGGGTGGCTCGCGCGAACTCCCTGCGTCGCGATCAGTCCGGGCGAACTTACGCCTTCACGCGCGCCGCCGCGCGATCGGCCTTCATCTCTTCGGACGTGCGCTTGATCACCGGCTCGGGCAGCGTGACCGTTCCGCCCGCCGCCTCGACCATCGCCTTTGCCGACGCGCTCGCGCCCGCCGCATGCAGATGGACCGCCGTCGTCAGCGTGCCCTTGCCGAGCAGCCGCAACCCGTCGCGCGGATGGCCCACCAGACCCGCCGACATCAGCACCGCCACGTCCATCGGCTGCGCCGCGTCGAGCGTGCCCGCATCGATCGCCTTCTGGATCGCGCCGGTGTTCACTTCGGACCATTCGGCACGATTGGGCTGATTGAAGCCACGTTTGGGCAGGCGCATGTGGAGCGGCATCTGCCCGCCCTCGAAGCCCTTGATCGCGACGCCCGAGCGGCTCTTCTGCCCCTTCTGGCCGCGCCCGCAGGTCTTGCCCTTGCCCGAGCCGATGCCGCGCCCGACGCGCATCCGCCGCTTGCGTGCGCCTTCATTGTCGGTAATTTCGTTCAGGTTCATGATGTGCACTTGCTTTCGCTATGTTCGCGCTGGGAGAAGGTTAAGTCGTGGCCTGCCACGCCGAAAATTGCTTTGTAAGAACCGGTGATATCCTGTCATAGCTGTCCCATGTTTCGGGCACAGCATAAATCTCTTTCACCTCCGCAAAGGCGAAAGCGTAGTCCTTAAAGTACGATTGATAATAGGAACCCGCGAAGTCATTTCCGATATCGCTCAAGTCCTCATCGGTGAACTTGCCATCGCACGCACTCAGAAACCATAACCCAGGGGTCACTTTGCGGCCAATAAGAAGTTCTAAATCTTCGGGAAAATCATCTCGATGGATGTCACCCGCTAAACCCTTAGTCATTGCCCAAGCGACAAACATTCCGATATGCGTAGCCCCCGTACTCTGCGGTAAATCCTTGGGAAAAATTCCACCCGAATGCCACAAGGCGTCATCATACTTCAAAGTCTAGGCTTCTTCCACCCTCACCATATGCGCCACCTTGGCGATCATGCCCCGAACCGAGGGCGTGTCCTCCAGCTCGCGCGAACGGTGCATCTTTCCTAGGCCCAGGCCGACCAGCGTCGCGCGCTGCGCCTCGCTGCGGCGGATAGGCGAACCCGTCTGAGTAATTTTCACGGTCGCCATGATCTACTCCACCACCGCTTCGGCTTCGGCCTCGACCGCCGCCGCGCTCCGATGCCCGGCCGCGCGGCCCAGCAGATCGGCGATCTTCTTCCCGCGCCGCTGCGCGACCGCCTTGGGCGAGGTCTGCTCGCCCAGCGCCTCGAACGTGGCGCGGATCATGTTGTAGGGATTGGACGTGCCCGTCGACTTGGTGACCACGTCGGCGACGCCCAGCGATTCGAACACCGCGCGCATCGGACCGCCCGCGATGATGCCCGTGCCGCTCGGAGCCGAGCGCACATAGACCTGACCCGCGCCGAAATGGCCTGCGCCGTCGTGGTGCAGCGTGCGGCCATCGCGCAGGGGGACGCGGATCATCGTTTTCTTCGCGGCCGCGGTCGCCTTGGAGATCGCCTCGGGCACCTCCTTGGCCTTGCCGTGGCCGAAGCCGACACGACCCTTGCCGTCGCCAACCACCACCAGCGCCGCGAAGCCGAAGCGCTTGCCGCCCTTCACCGTCTTGGAGACGCGGTTGATGTGGACCAGCTTCTCGACGAGATCGCTGCCCTCCTCCGCGCGGTTATTGCCGCGCCCGCCGTCGCGCCGCTGACCGCCGGGGCCACCGCGCCCGCCGCCGGGACCGCTGCGATTGCCGCCCGGACCGCCGCGATTGCCGCCGGGGCCGCCGCCGCCCGGACCGCCACGCCCGCGCCCGCCACCCGGACCGCCGCCGCCTGGGCCGCCGCCGGGACCACGCCCGCCGCCGCCGCCTGGACCACCGCCGCCGCCGTAAGCGCCATCGGTGCGCGGAACCGCGCCGCCGCCCGCTTCGGCCGCTACGGGACCGTCCGCGCTCTGAATGTCATCCGCCATTTAAAACTCCAGCCCGCCTTCGCGCGCGGCCTCGGCCAGCGCGCGAACGCGTCCATGATACAGGAAACCGCCGCGATCGTAGACCACCTTGGAGACGCCCGCCGCCTTGGCGCGCTCGGCGATGCGCTTGCCGACATCGCCCGCCGCCGCCTTGGTCGCGCCCGTCGCGTCGCGCACATCCTTCTCGAGCGTGGACGCGGCAACGAGCGTCTGGCCCGTGCTGTCGTCAATCACCTGCGCGTAGATGTGCTGCGAACTGCGATGGATACTCAGACGCGGGCGACCATAGGCCTTGGCGCGAAGCTGCGTGCGGACGCGCCGCCGCCGTTTGTCGAAAAGACTGATCGCCATTACTTCTTCTTACCCTCCTTACGGAAGATGAACTCGCCCTTGTACTTGATGCCCTTGCCTTTGTACGGCTCGGGCTTGCGCCAACGACGGATCTCGGCGGCGACCTGGCCCACCTTCTGCTTGTCTGCGCCGCTAATCTCGACCGTGGTCACATCGGGCGTCTTGATCGTGATCCCATCCGGAATATCGTACATTACGTCGTGACTATAGCCGAGCTGCAACTTGAGCTGCTTACCCGCCAGCGCCGCACGGTAGCCGACGCCGGTGATCAGCAGCGTCTTGGTGAACCCCTCGGTCACGCCGACCACCAGGTTCGACGCCATTGTCCGGCTCATCCCCCAGAACGCGCGCGCCTGGCGGCTATCGTCCTTGGGCTTGACCGCGATCTGGTCGCCGTCGATCGCATAATCGATCGAATCGAACATCGGCATGGTAAGCGTGCCCTTGGGGCCTTTGACCTGCAACTGGCCGTCCGCCATCGTCGCGGTCACGCCCGCAGGCACCGCGACGGGCTTTTTCCCGATCCTGCTCATTAAAACACCTGTGCGACGAGTTCGCCGCCGACATTGGCCTCGCGCGCTTCCGCGTCGCTCAGCACGCCGCGCGGCGTCGAGACGATGACGATGCCGAGCCCGTTTCGGATGCGCGGGATTTCGGTCGCGCCCGAATACACCCGGCGACCCGGCTTCGATACGCGCGCAACATGCTGAATCGCGGGCTTGCCCTCGAAGTACTTCAGCTCGATACGCAACGCCTTGGTCGCAACCTCGACGCCCTCTTCATGATAACCGCGAATATAGCCTTCGCGCTGCAACACATCGAGCACGCGCGCGCGCAGTTTGGAAGCGGGTGTCAGCACGCTGTCCTTCTTCGCGCGTTGGCCGTTGCGGATGCGGGTGAGCAAATCACCAATGGGATCGGTAATCATGGGCTACCAGCTCGATTTCGTGAGGCCGGGGATCATCCCCATATTGCCAAGTTCGCGGATCATGATGCGCGCCAGCTTGAACTTGCGGTACACAGCGCGCGGCCGCCCGGTGACCATGCAGCGATTGCGCACGCGCGTGGGGTTCGAGTTACGCGGAAGCTCGGCCATCTTCAGTCGCGCGATCAGCCGCTCGGTTTCATCGAGCGAGTGATCCTCGGCCTTGGTCTTGAGCGCGGCGAACTTGCCGGCGTATTGCTTGACGAGCAGCTTGCGCCGCTCGTTCTTGTTGATCGAACTCAGTTTCGCCATGGACTTAAGCTCTCTCTATCTTAGGCTGCTGCGGCGACTTTGGCAGCGGCAACCCGCGCCTCGGCTTCGCCAGTGAAGGGCATTCCAAACGCGCGTAACAACGCGCGCGCCTCATCGTCGCTACGTGCAGTCGTCGCGATGATGACATCCATGCCCCGAATTTTGTCGATCCTGTCGTAGTTGATCTCGGGGAAAACGATCTGTTCCTTGAGGCCCATTGCGTAATTGCCGCGCCCGTCGAAACTCTTCGGGTTGACACCGCGAAAATCGCGAATACGCGGCATGGCGATCGTGATCAGACGATCGAGAAACTCGTACATCCGCTCGCGGCGCAAGGTAACCTTACAACCGATCGGCATACCCTCACGAAGCTTGAAGGTGGCGATCGACTTCTTGGCCTTAGTCACCACGGGCTTTTGTCCCGCGATCGCCATCATCTCGGCCGCCGCCTGTTCGACTTTCTTCTTGTCCTGCGTCCCTTCGCCGACACCCATGTTGATCACAATCTTGACCAGCTTGGGAACCGCGAATGGATTCGTATAGCCGAACTCCTCGATCATCGAGGGCCGGATGCGCTCCGCGTAGAGCGTCTGCATCCGCGTCTTGTTGTTGGTATCAGCCACGGATCACCTCGCCACTGCGCTTGGCGACGCGCACCTTGGTGCCGTCCGCCTCGATCCTGAACCCGACGCGCGTCGGCTTGCCCGTCCTCGGGTCCTCGAGCGCGACCTTGCACACATGCATCGGCGCCTCGATACGCTTCAGCCCGCCATTGGGGTCCGCCTGCGAAGGCTTTACGTGGCGCGTCGCGATGTTGAGCCCGCGGACGAGGACCATGCCGTCCTTGGGCATGTTCTCGATGACTTCGCCGTGCTTGCCCTTGTCCTTGCCCGCGATCGCAACGACGCGGTCACCCTTCTTGATCTTGAGCGCCATGACTACAGCACCTCGGGCGCGAGACTGATGATCTTCATATGCCCGCTCGCGCGCAGCTCGCGCACCACCGGACCGAAGATGCGCGTGCCGATCGGCTCCTCGTTCTTGTTGATCAGCACGGCGGCGTTGCTGTCGAAACGGATCGATTGCCCGTCGGGACGGTGAATGTCCTTGGCAGTGCGAACGACGACCGCGCGGTGCACGTCGCCCTTCTTTACCTTGCCCTTGGGCGTCGCCTCTTTGATCGAAACGACGATCACGTCGCCCACACCTGCGACGCGACGCTTCGAGCCACCGAGCACCTTGATGCACATCACGCGCTTGGCACCGCTATTGTCGGCGACATCGAGATTGGTCTGCATTTGAATCATGGTCTATCGCCCTTACTGGCCGGCGGCTTCGAGCACCGAGCCCGAAGTCACCTTGTCGAGCACGCGCCACGTCTTCAGCTTACTGATCGGCGCGCACTCCTCGATGCGAATCACGTCGCCCAGATGCATCGCATTCTGGTCGTCATGCGCATGATACTTCTTCGTGCGGCGAATGATCTTGCCGTACATCGGGTGCTTCACCTGACGCTCGACCAGAACCACCACCGTCTTCTCGCCCTTGTCCGAGACTACCCGGCCCTGGAGCACCCGCTTAGGCATGTTTACTCTCCGTCCGCTGCGCCTGCAGCGTCAAAATCCGTGCGATATCGCGCCGCACCACGCGCACACGCGCGGGCTTCTCGAGCTGGTTGGTCGCTTTCTGGAAGCGCAGATTGAACTGCTCGCGCTTCAGCTCCTGCAACCGGCCCGACAACTGATCGTCGGTCGAGACCTTCAGGTCCGCGATCTTCATGCCGCCTCTCCACTGCCTTCGCCCAACCGTACGACCATCTTGGTCGCGATCGGCAGCTTGGCGGCCGCGCGCTCGAATGCTCCGGCGGCGACCTCGCGTGACACGCCGTCGATCTCGAACATGATACGGCCCGGCTTGACGCGCGCCACCCAGAACTCCGGGTTGCCCTTGCCCGAGCCCATGCGAACTTCGGCGGGCTTGGTCGAAACCGGCACGTCGGGGAAAATCCGGATCCATAACCGCCCGGCACGTTTCATGTGGCGCGAGATCGCGCGCCGCGCCGCCTCGATCTGGCGCGCGGTGATCCGGTCGGGCGCAAGCGCCTTCAACCCGAACGCACCGAAGTTGAGCGCGGAACCGCCCTTGGCGTCGCCATGAATACGGCCCTTATGGGCCTTGCGGAACTTGGTCCGTTTAGGCTGTAACATCACTCACCTTCAGTCACTGCGCATCGCGCGGCCGATAAGGCGGGAAAAGGATCGCTCCCTTTACCGCGCCGGCCGCACTCCGCTCGTCTGCGCTTCCATCATCAGCTTGTCCTGCGCCATGGGATCATGACCCAGGATTTCGCCCTTGAAAATCCACACTTTCACGCCGCACACCCCGTAAGCGGTGTGCGCCTGCGCTTCGGCGTAATCGACGTTCGCGCGCAGCGTGTGCAGCGGCACCCGTCCCTCGCGATACCACTCGGTCCGCGCGATCTCCGCGCCACCGAGCCGCCCCGCACACGTGATGCGAATACCCTCGGCTCCGAGCCGCAGCGCACTCTGCACCGCACGCTTCATCGCACGCCGGAACGCGATGCGCCGCTCGAGCTGATCCGCGACACCTTGCGCCACCAGCTTGCTGTCAACCTCGGGTTTGCGGATTTCGACAATATTGAGCGACACATCGGACGAGGTCATCGTCCCGATATGCTTGCGCAACTTCTCGATATCCGCGCCCTTCTTGCCGATCAGCACCCCCGGCCGCGCCGCATAGACGCTGATCCGCGCCAGCTTCGCGGGCCGCTCGATCACCACTTTCGAGATCGCAGCCCCAGGCGCGCTCTTCATGATGAACTTGCGGATTTTCAGATCCTCGAGCAGCAGTCGCCCATAGTCTTCGCCCCGCGCGAACCAGCGCGAGTCCCAGGTGCGGTTGATCTGCAACCGCATGCCGATCGGATTGGACTTCTGACCCATAATTACTCCGCAGCCTCCGCCGCTTGCCCACGCTCGCGCACGACGACGCGGATGCGGCTGAAAGGCTTGATAATCCTAGAACCACGACCGCGCGCCCGCGCCACGAAACGCTTCATCACCAGCGCCTTGCCGACCGACGCTTCCTTAACCCAAAGCGCGTCCACGTCCAAATTGTGGTTATTCTCCGCGTTGGCGATCGCCGAAGCGAGCACCTTTGCGACATCGACCGACATCGCCTTGTTCGAGAACTTCAGTATGTTGAGCGCCTCGCCCGCCGGACGGCCCCGGATCAGGCCAGCCACCAGGTTGAGCTTGTACGGCGATCCGCGCACCGACGTATTCACCGCCAGCGCTTCCTTGTCGTCGACGCGACGAGGGTTCACAGACTTGCCCATCAGCGCTTCGCCTTCTTATCGGAAGAATGCCCCGTGAACGTCCGCGTCGGCGCGAACTCACCGAGCTTCATGCCCACCATGTCCTCGTTCACCGGCACGGGGATGAACTTCTTGCCGTTGTAGACCGTGAATGTCAGCCCGACGAACTGCGGCAAGATCGTCGAACGCCGCGACCAGGTCTTGATCGGCGCGCGCGTTCCCGCGCTCGTCGCCGCTTCGGCCTTCTTGATCAGATAAAGGTCGACAAACGGACCCTTCCACGTGCTGCGCGCCATGACTTACTTCTTCCGCTGATGACGCGAACGGATAATCATCTTATCCGTCGACTTGTTGCTGCGCGTCTTCGCGCCCTTGGTCGGCTTGCCCCACGGCGTCACCGGATGACGACCACCGCTCGTCCGACCTTCACCGCCACCATGCGGGTGATCGACCGGGTTCTTGGCTACACCGCGCGACAATGGCCGCTTGCCCATCCACCGCGCGCGTCCCGCCTTGGCGAAATACTGGTTCGAGTTGTCCGGGTTCGACACCGCGCCGACCGACGCCATGCACGTCGAGGGCACATAGCGCTGCTCGCCCGAGTTCAGTCGAATGATCACCATACCGCGATCACGCCCGACGACCTGGATGAACGTCCCCGCCGATCGCGCCAACTGTCCGCCTTTGCCGGGCTTCAGCTCGACATTATGGACGATAGTACCAACGGGCATCTGCCCGATCTCCATCGCGTTGCCCGGCTTGACGTCGACCTTCTTGCCCGCCACCACCTGATCGCCGGGCGCTAACCGCTGTGGCGCGAGGATATAGGCGACGCTCTCGTCGGGATACTTGACCAGCGCAAGAAACGCGGTCCGGTTCGGATCATATTCGAGCCGCTCGATCGTCCCAGCCACATCCCACAGCCGCCGCTTGAAATCAACAATACGGTAACGCTGCTTGTGCCCGCCGCCGATCCCGCGCGCAGTCGCGTGACCCATGTTGTTGCGCCCGCCGGACTTCTTCAGCCCCTCGGTCAGATGCTTGACCGGACCGCCCTTGTGCAAGGACGACCGATCAATCAACACCAGCCCACGGCGCGCGGGCGAGGTTGGGTTATATTGCTTCAACGCCATGGCTTAGATCCCCGTCGTCACGTCGATGCTGTCGCCAGCCGCCAGACGCACGATCGCCTTCTTCTCGTCCGAGCGGAAATATTTGGCACCCTTGAAGCGCTTGGTCTTGCCCTTCTGGATCAGCGTGTTCACAGTCTCCACGCGCACGCGAAATAGTGCTTCGACCGCCGCTTTGATCTGCGGCTTGGTCGCGGTTAGCGCCACCTTGAAGGCGACCTGGTTGTGCTCGCTCATCAGCGTCGTCTTCTCGGTGATCAGCGGGCTACGCACCACGTCGTAATGCTTCAGCTCGATCGTCTCGGGGGCCTTAGCCATTGGACGGCTCCTCACCTATCACCGCATCGTACGCAGGCGCAGCTTCGATAATCGGCTCGCGCATAGGTTGAACCGGCATCTGCGTCTCGAGTACGACTTCAATGACCGGCTCGATCGCGAGCGCGCCTTGTGAAGTGCCGCCCAGCCGCGCCTCGAGCGCTTCGATCGCGCCGCGCGTCAACACCAGCGTGTCGTGGTTCAAAATATCGTACACATTCGCGCCGCCCGCCGGCAGCACGTCGACCTTGTGCAGGTTCGCGCAAGCCAACTTGAAGTTGCCATCGACCATCAACCCGTCGATGAACAGACCCGAGGCGATCCCCAACCCCGCCAGCCGCTCGACGAGCGACTTGGTCTTCGCGGCATCCATCGCCAAGTTCTCGACCACCATCAACTTGCCCTCGGCCGCCTTCACCGAAAGCGCCGTCCGGAGCCCCAGCGCGCGCACCTTCTTGTTTAGCGACTGATCGAACGAACGCGCGCGCGGCCCATGCGCCTTGCCACCGCCGACGAACTGCGGCGCGGCGCGGTTGCCGTGACGCGCGGTGCCGCCGCCCTTCTGCTTGCCGAACTTCTTGCCCGTGCGTGCCACGTCGCTCCGCTCGCGAGCCGCACGCGCGTACATGCGCCGATTGGCGAGCTGCCACGTGATCACCCGGTGCAGGATGTCGGTGCGCGTCTCGCAGCCGAACACGGTATCGTTCAGCTCGATCGCCCCGGCGTCGCCGCCGTCCAATGTCTTAACCGCGATCTGCATCGCGCGTCCCTTCTTTGTTCGCCGCCGTCTCGTCCGACACGGCCGCATCCGTCGTCACCGCGACCTCAATCGCGCTGATCGCACCACCCGAAACATCCGCCGAAGCCTGCTCGGCCGCGACTTCACTTGCCAAGCCTGGCGCAATCGAGTCGCCCGCCGCAGCCGCATCGAGCGAACCGCCCGACTGCATACCCGCCTCGGACGCGACCTCGACATCAGCCGACCCGTCCGCCAGCATCGGCGTGGCCTCGGTCACTCCGTCGCTCGTCGCGGCACCATGCTCGGTCGTGCCGCCCTGGCCGACCCCCGTGCCCTCGACCACTTCGGCGTAGACCACCGGGCCCGCATCGCCGGAGAACCCGCCCGAAACCACCGTCTCGACCTCGACCGCCGCACCCGGACCCGCGTCCATCGCGGGCACTGGAGCCACATTCGCTCGCGTCTCGGCGACCGGCGTCGAAGCGAGCCGCTGCTCGTCCTCGCTCGGCACACGTACTGCCGCCGGATATGGCGCGCCTTCGGGCCGCGCCGACTTGACCGCATCGCGCACCAGCAACCAGCCGCCCTTCGCGCCCGGAACCGAGCCGCGTAGGAAGATCAGCCCGCGCGCCGCATCGGTGCCGACCACCGTCAGATTCTGCTGCGTGCGTTGACGGTCGCCCATGTGGCCCGCCATCTTTTTGTTCTTAAAAACCTTACCTGGATCCTGCCGCTGTCCCGTCGATCCATGCGAGCGGTGCGACACCGACACACCGTGGGTGGCGCGCAACCCACCAAAGCCCCAACGCTTCATCGCGCCCTGAAAGCCCTTGCCCTGCGTCTGGCCAGTTACATCGACCTCCTGGCCCGCCACATAATGCTCGGCCGAAAGCCACGCGCCTACGTCTACCAGCGCATCCTCGGCCACACGAAACTCAGCCAACGTTGCTTTTGGCTCCACATGCGCTAAGCCATAATGGCCGCGCATGGGCTTGGTGACATTCTTCGCCTTCGCCTGGCCTGCACCTAGCTGCACCGCGACATAGCCGTCGGTGTCCATCGTGCGCTGCGACACCACCTGGCAACCCTCGAGCGCCAGCACGGTCACGGGCACGTGTCGCCCGTCTTCGGCAAACAGCCGGGTCATGCCCATCTTCTTCACGATCACGCCAGTGCGCATGATCCAATTCCTTCCATCAGAGGCCCGCGAACACGGGCATGACCAAAAACAACAAGGCCCCCGCCGAAACGGGGGCCTTCACGAAAGTCTGTAACACGACCGACACACGGGCGCAACCGCCCGCATAAAGGTCCGGCCCAATCAGGCCAGCTTGATTTCCACGTCGACACCCGCCGCAAGATCCAGCTTCATCAGCGCGTCCACCGTCTGCGGCGTCGGATCGACGATGTCGAGCAGCCGCTTGTAGGTCCGCACCTCGAACTGCTCGCGCGACTTCTTGTCGACATGCGGACTGCGGTTGACCGTGAACTTCTCGATCCGCGTCGGCAGTGGGATCGGACCACGAATCGCCGCCCCCGTCCGCTTAGCGGTGTCGGCGATCTCCCCCGTCGCCACGTCGAGTACGCGATGATCGAAGGCCTTTAGCCGAATCCGGATGTTGGACGCGTCCATTACTTCAGAATTTCCGCGACCACGCCCGCGCCCACGGTGCGCCCACCCTCGCGGATGGCGAAACGCAGGCCCTGATCCATGGCAATCGGCGCGATCAGTTTGACCGTCAATGTGATGTTGTCGCCCGGCATCACCATCTCGGTACCCTCGGGCAACTCGACCGTGCCGGTCACGTCGGTCGTGCGGAAGTAGAACTGCGGCCGGTAGTTAGCGAAGAACGGCGTGTGACGACCGCCCTCGTCCTTGCTCAAAACATACACTTCGGACTTGAAGTCGGTGTGCGGCTTGATCGTGCCCGGCTTGCACAACACCTGCCCGCGCTCGACCTCTTCGCGACCGACGCCGCGGATCAGCGCGCCGATATTGTCGCCCGCCTGGCCCTGATCGAGCAGCTTGCGGAACATCTCGACGCCCGTCACCACCGTCTTGCGTGTATCGTTGATGCCGACGATCTCGACTTCCTCGCCCACCTTGACGATGCCCGTCTCCACCCGGCCCGTGACCACGGTACCGCGGCCCGAGATCGAGAACACGTCCTCGATCGGCATCAGGAACGGACGGTCGAGCGGACGCTCGGGCTGCGGAATATAATCGTCCACCGCCTTCATCAATTCGTTGATTTTCTCGCGCCCGAACCCATCGCTCTTGCCCTCAAGTGCGCTCAACGCCGACCCGATGATGATCGGAATATCGTCGCCTGGGAAATCATACTTGCTCAGCAATTCGCGCACCTCAAGCTCGACCAACTCGAGGATTTCCGCATCGTCGACCAGATCGGCCTTGTTCATGAACACGACCATCGCGGGCACGCCGACCTGCTTGGCGAGCAGGATGTGCTCGCGCGTCTGCGGCATCGGACCATCGGTCGCCGCGACCACCAGGATTGCGCCGTCCATCTGCGCCGCACCCGTGATCATGTTCTTCACATAATCGGCGTGGCCCGGGCAATCGACGTGCGCATAGTGGCGCGCCTTGGTCTCGTACTCGACGTGCGCGGTCGAGATCGTGATGCCCCGCTCGCGCTCTTCGGGGGCCTTATCGATCTGATCGTAGGCGGTGAACACCGCGCCACCGGTTTCGGCCAGGATTTTGGTGATCGCCGCGGTCAGGCTGGTCTTGCCATGATCGACGTGACCGATCGTGCCGATATTGCAGTGCGGCTTGTTGCGCTCGAACTTCGCCTTGGCCATTGCGTCCTCTTGTGTTTGTCCACACCGCCCGCGAGCGGCCACCTGTCACGAATTTTGCTTGGAGCAGCCCCGCCTCGGACCCGGGGGGTTCTAGGCCACTGCAAACCACCCGCCCAGACGACCGGGCAGGCAGCGAAGCGGCGGCATAGCTGATGCGGGGAGGCGATGCTAGGGGGAAAATTCTTCCGTAGCTCCAGGCGCCTGCTGGGCCTTACGATTGTCCGAAGCTACAACCGCTAGATGCGCCTCGCTATCGTCCCTGTTCTGCTTTTGACGGTTGCGGCTTCGGCAACCCGAGCATCTACTCCCGAAAAAGCCGGATGGATCGCCGATTTCGAGGCTGCGAAGGCGGCGATTACCCGCACGTCGCCAAATCTGGAATGACAAGCCGCCCGGGGCTTCGACCTTGCCGCCGTCGAGGCGCGCGCTCGCGCCCGGCTTTCAGCGGCAGCGTCCCCCGAAGCCGCACGGGATGCCGTGCGCCGTTTCCTGCTGCCCTTTGCAGACGGCCACATGGAACTCATGCCGGTTGCGATATCAGAAACACGGCAAGCCTTACCGCCCGCGCCGACGCCTACGGCGCTCGACTGCGCCGCCCTTGGGATCGAAGATCGGCCCGACGACGGCGCAATCGCCCCCCATCTACCTGGTTACCGCTCGCTCGCTCCCGCCGATGCCGCTGTTCGGGCCGGCCTTGTAACCGTCGGCCAGCGTCGCGTCGCCGTCCTGCGGATCGCGCTCTTTGCTCCCTCCATCGCACACTGCCGCGCCGTCCTCGCCGCCTCACCACCGCCGGCATCCTGCAACGAGAATTGCCGAGATGTTCTCTCCGCGCGCATCGACGATCGCTTCCTCGCTGAAATCGGCGAGCGCCTGCGCGCGCTCGCCGCCACAAGCCAGACGCGCTGCTGGTCGATCTCGCCGACAATGGCGGCGGCAACGATACCGCCATCGCCATCGCGCGTATGCTGGCCGGCGGGGACGTCCCGTCTCCCAGGCTCGCGCTCGCGCGCACCCCCGCCGCCGCACACGGCCTTGCAGACGATCTCGCCGATCTCGATGGCAATCTCGTCACCCCTGTAGATCGTACCATAGCCGCGAGCTACCGCGCTCGCCTCGCCGCCGCCCTCGTCCAGACGCGCCAACCTTGCGATCTCGCACCCTTATGGCAGGGCCGCACCGTCGCTTGCTCAAATCTCGCGGACCGCGGCTACGCGGGTGGCCTGACCGCGCTCGAACTTCCATCTGTCGACCTGGCTCGCCCTTGGGCACCTCTCGTCTCCGCCACCGCTCGCTATCACGTCTCCGCTGCCCGCTGGCGCGGCCCACTGCTGATTTTGCTCGACGGTAATAGCGCCTCGTCGACCGAACTCCTTGCAGCCATGTTGCAAGACGCACACCGAGCCACGATCGCTGGCGCACCCAGCTTCGGCGCGGGCTGTGGCCACACCCGCCCGCCCGAACCCGTGCTGCTGCCCCACCTCGGTCTCGCGCTCAGTATCCCCGATTGCGCGCGCTTTCGTGCCAACGGCACTAACGAGCTCGACGGCATCGCGCCCGACATCGCCATCCCGTTCCGCGAGTTTGACACGGCAAAGCAGCGCGCACGGCGCTTACTGCGTGCGCTGCCCGAACTGCTCGCCAAAACGACCCCGAGCCGCCCCCGCTAAGCCATCTTCAGCTTAATCTCCTCCGCCACATTGCTCGGCACTTCCTCATAATGGCTGAATTGCATCGTATACTGCGCGCGCCCCTGCGTCATCGAGCGCAGCTGGTTCACATAGCCGAACATATTCGCCAGCGGCACGATCGCCTCGATCACCTGCGCGTTGCCGCGGCTGTCGGTGCCCTGGATTTGCCCGCGCCTGGAGTTGATGTCGCCGATGCAGTCGCCGAGGAAATTCTCGGGCGTCACCACCTCGACCTTCATTACCGGCTCGAGCAGCTTGATCCCCGATTTGGTCGCCGCCTCACGCATCGCGCCGCGCCCGGTGATCTCGAACGCCAACGCGCTCGAATCGACGTCATGATACGCGCCGTCGTACAGCGTCACCGAGAAATCTATGATCGGGAAGCCGATCAGCGATCCCGAGGCCGCGACCTCGCGGATGCCCTTCTCGACCGAGGGGATGAATTCGCGCGGGATATTGCCGCCCTTCACCTCGTCGATGAACAGCACGCCCGTCCCGCGCTCGCCCGGCTGCACCGTCATCTTGACGCGCCCGAACTGGCCCGTGCCGCCCGACTGCTTCTTGTGCGTGTAATCGACGTCGACCTTGCGCGCCAAAGACTCGCGGTACGCCACCTGCGGCGCGCCGACATTGGCTTCCACCTTGAACTCGCGCTTCATCCGGTCGACGAGGATTTCGAGGTGCAACTCGCCCATCCCCTTGATGATCGTCTGACCCGATTCGATATCCGACGACACCCGGAACGAGGGGTCCTCCTGCGCCAGCCGGTTCAAAGCCAAGCCCATCTTTTCCTGATCCGCCTTGGTCTTGGGCTCGACCGCGACCTCGATCACCGGCTCGGGGAAAATCATCCGCTCCAGCACGATCGGCTTTGATGGAATGCACAGCGTATCGCCCGTCGTCGTGTCCTTCAGCCCCACCAACGCGACGATATCGCCCGCGTAAGCTTCCTTGATGTCCTCGCGGTTGTTCGCGTGCATCAGCAACATGCGCCCGATCTTCTCGCGCTTGTCCTTGGTCGAGTTCATCACCGTCGACGCGCCTTCGAGCTTGCCCGAATAAATGCGCGCGAAGGTGAGCGCGCCGACGAACGGATCGCTCATGATCTTGAACGCCAGCGCCGCGAACGGCGCGTCATCATCCGCGCCGCGCGTGTCGGGCGTGCCGTCCATCAATTCGCCAACCATCGGCGGTATGTCGAGCGGCGAAGGAAGATAATCGACCACCGCGTCCAGCAGGGGCTGCACGCCCTTGTTCTTGAACGCCGATCCGCACAGCACGGGGACGAACGCAAAGGCCAACGTACCCTTGCGGATCAGGCGCTTGAGCGTCGCCACGTCGGGAGCCTCGCCCGTTTCCAGATAGGCGGTCATGACGTCGTCGTCCTGCTCGACCGCCATCTCGATCAGCTCGGACCGCGCCACTTCGACCGCGTCCTTCATGTTCGCTGGAATGTCCTCGTAAACGAACTTCGCACCCAGGCTCTCTTCCAACCATATGATCGAGCGGTTCTGAACAAGATCGACCAAGCCCTTGAAGTCCCCCTCAAGACCGATCGGCAGATACAGCACCGCCGCGCGCGCGCCCAGGCGATCCTTGATCATCTGCACGCACATGTTGAAGTTCGCGCCCGTCCGGTCCAACTTATTGACAAAGCACATGCGCGGAACTTTGTACTTGTCCGCTTGCCGCCAGACCGTCTCGCTCTGCGGCTCCACCCCTGCGACGCCGTCGAAGCAGGCAATCGCGCCGTCGAGCACGCGCAGCGATCGCTCGACCTCGATCGTAAAGTCGACGTGGCCCGGCGTGTCGATGATGTTGATCCGATGCTCCAGACCCGCGCCGTCCTCGGGCTTCCAGAAGCACGTCGTTGCCGCCGACGTGATCGTGATCCCGCGCTCCTGCTCCTGCTCCATCCAATCCATCGTCGCGGTGCCCTCATGCACCTCGCCGATCTTGTACGACTTGCCCGTGTAATACAGGATGCGCTCGGTCGTCGTCGTTTTGCCGGCGTCGATATGCGCCATGATGCCGATGTTGCGGTAGCGTTCGAGCGGGGTGGTGCGAGCCATTGCGGAAGAGTCCTGAAACTTGGGTTGTGCCTTAGGCGGCCGAACAGCCGCTTAAGGGAAAAAGAACTTGGCGATTGCAGCTCCTGCGCCGAGCAACGCGGCCGTAGTGATCATGGCCTGAAAGATGGTCGATCGCGGCAACAAAGCGGTTTCCACCTCGATCTTACGGGTTTCCGCGTAGGCCTTGAGCGTGTCGGCTTGCGTTTTGACCATCTCGTCGACATTTTTGGAGGTACGAGCCATCTGCTCAACCCGGTCCATCTCGTCCCGATCGTAGATTGTCGCCACTACACTGTCTCCCGATTTTGGCCCTACCAGCGATAGTGCGAGAACGCGCGGTTCGCTTCGGCCATGCGGTGCGAATCCTCACGCTTCTTGACCGCGTTACCCCGGTTGTTCGCCGCATCCATCAACTCGCCGCTCAGTCGCGCCGCCATCGTCTTTTCCGACCGCGCGCGCGCCGCGCCGATCACCCAGCGGATCGCCAGCGCCTGCGAGCGCTCGGGACGGACCTCGACCGGAACCTGATAGGTCGCGCCACCCACGCGCCGCGACCGCACCTCGATCCCCGGACGCACATTGGTCAGCGCATCATGGAACATGCCGATCGGATCGCGCTTGGTCCGCGCCTCGATCGCGTCCATCGCCCCATAGACGATCGACTCGGCAACCGACTTCTTGCCTTCGTACATGACCGAATTCATGAACTTGGTCAGTGTGACGTCCCCGAACCGGGGATCGGGCAACACAACACGCTTTTCGGGACGACGACGACGAGCCATTCAAACCAACCTTTTACTTGGGGCGCTTGGCACCATACTTGGAACGCGATTGCTTGCGGTTCTTCACACCCTGGGTGTCGAGCACGCCGCGCAGAATATGGTAGCGTACACCTGGCAGATCACGCACGCGCCCGCCGCGGATCAGCACCACGCTGTGCTCCTGCAGATTATGTCCCTCGCCCGGTATATAGCCGATCATCTCGTTGCCGTTGGTCAGACGAACCTTGGCCACCTTGCGCAGTGCCGAGTTCGGCTTCTTCGGCGTTGTCGTATACACACGCGTGCACACGCCGCGCTTCTGAGGGTTCGCCTCCATCGCCGGGGTCTTGGACCGCTCTTTGACGGGGTCGCGCCCCTTGCGGATCAGCTGGTTGATCGTCGGCATACCTGCCAGTTCACCTTCATACAGACATCATGATCGCACGGCCCTGATCGTAAAACGCCAAAGAGGCCCCGGTGGCTATAGCCCCCTGGCCTCGATCGCGCCAGCCATGCACGCGCCCTGCATCGCCCCGACCGTAAAGGCCCGGCGCGACGCACTTGCTTCATAACCAAGTGGCCGGGCGCGGTCAACGGTTGCGTGCCTCACCGCCAGCGCATACGGGCTTTGCGGGGTGGAAGAGGTAGCATCGAGAAGCCGCGTCGTCGCGAACGAGGTTGCGAACGAGCGCGCGAGCGCATCCGCGTCCGCGCCCGAACTCGCGGTCATCGTCCCCACCCTGAACGAGGCGGACAACATCGATGTCCTCGTCGCCGCGCTGACCCGTGCGCTCAAGGACCACGCCTACGAAATCGTCTTTGTCGACGATTGGTCCACCGACGGCACACCCGATGCGATCGCCTCCCTCGCCGCCGCCCGCCCCGACATCCGCCTGATCCGGCGCTACGGCAGGCGCGGCCTCTCGTCCGCCGTGATCGAGGGCGCGCTCGCCACCATCGCCCCCGTCATCGCGGTGATCGACGCGGACATGCAGCACGACGAACGCCTGCTCCCCGCCCTCCTCGCACGCGTCCAGACGGGCGAGGCCGATATCGCCATCGGCTCGCGCTATGTCGACGGCGGCTCGTTTGGCGCGTGGGACGCGTCGCGCGTCCGCTCCAGCCAGATCGCCACCCGCCTCGCCCGCCGCCTCCTTCGCTCCCCCGTCGCCGATCCGATGAGCGGCTTCTTCGTCGTTCGCCGTAGCGCGCTCCTCGCCGCGCTACCGCACCTGTCGAACATGGGCTTCAAAATCCTGCTCGATCTGCTCGCATCCTCGCCCACCCCCTTGCGCGCGATCGAACTTCCCTTCGAGTTCCGCACGCGCCACGCGGGCCAAAGCAAGCTCGACAGCGGCGTCGCGATCGAGTTCCTGCTGATGCTGCTCGACAAATCGGTCGGCCGCTGGTTGCCCCCGCGCCTCGTCCTCTTCGGCGCGGTCGGCGTGCTCGGCCTCGCGGTCCACCTCGCCATCCTGCGCACAGCCATGCTGCTCGGCGCGCGCTTCACCGTCGCGCAGACGATCGCCGTGCTGACCGCCATCGCGTTCAACTTCACGCTCAACAACGCGCTCACCTACCGCGATCGTCGCTTGCGCGGCCGCGCCTTCCTGCCCGGCCTGCTCTCCTTCTACGCGGTCTGCGGCTTGGGCGCGCTCGCCAACATCGGCGCGGGCCAATTCGTCTTCGCGCGGGAGCATCGCTGGTGGCTCGCGGGCATCGCAGGCGCGGCGGTGGGTTCGCTATGGAACTTCGCCGCCTCGTCGGTCACAACATGGCGCAAACGCTGACGGGTCTGGCGCGCCGTCCGATCGGTGTCGCGCTCGGCCTCCTCCTCCTCGCGCTCGCGTTGCGCGCGGGCACGCTCGGCAACCCGCTCGATGGCTTCGACGAGCAGTTCTACCTCCTCGTCGGCGATCGGATGGTCCACGCCCACGCGCTCCCCTATGTCGACATCTTCGATCGCAAGCCGCTCGGCCTGTTCTTGATCGCGGCGGCCGCGTGCCTCACGCCCGGCGATCCGCTGATCCCCTTCCAGCTTCTCGCACTCCTGTCCGCCACGGGAACCGCCTGGATCATCCACGCCCTGGTCCGCCGCAGCGCGGGCGAGCGCGCGGCATGGGGCGGCGCTGCGATCTATCTCGCCTGGCTCGCCTTCCTGGAAAACGGCGGCGCGCAGGCGCAGGTGTTCCTGAACCTGTTCATGGCCGCCGCCGCGCTCCTCACCGCGCGCGCACTCGCCGAACCCAGGGCGCTCGTCCGCCACGGCACGCTCGCGATGCTCGCGGCGGGCGTCGCGCTCCAGATCAAACCCACCTGCGTGGTGGAGGCCGCCGCGTTCGGCTTGGCGCTCCTCTGGTCCGCGCACCCCGCGGGCGCGCGCCCGGCCCGTGTCGCGGGGCTTGCGCTCCTCTGGATCGCGGTCGGGCTCGCGCCCACGCTGCTCGCTCTCCTCACCTACATCGCGCTCGGCCATGCGGACGCGTTCGTCTTCGCGCTCTTCGTCTCGCCGCTGCACAAGCTGGCCGACGCCGCCCAGGTCGCCCGCACCGGCGCGCTCCAGATCGCCGCCATCCTCGCCTTACCCGCGGTCCTCGCTGGCCTCGCGCCCCGCGCGGCCACGACCGGGCAGCGGACCAACCGTCGTTTCGTCTATCTCTGGCTCGCCGCCGCGCTCGCGGGGCTGGTGGCATGGGGCGTCTTCACGTCGCCCCAATATGCGATGGGCGTCCTCCTCCCCCTGTCCATCGCGGCGGGCTACGGGTTCGAGGCACGCCGCGCGCGCGGGTTCGGCCCGGCGCTGGCGCTGATCGGCGTCATCGCCAGCGAGATCCTCGTTTTCAACCTGCGCCAGATGCGCGGCGGACCCATCCAGGCCACCGCCCTCGCCCGCGCCGCGCAGCCCACAACCGGCTGCCTGTTCGTCTACGATGGCCCCCCGGCTCTCTACCGCCTCACACGTTCCTGCCTGCTCTCGCCTTACGTCTTCCCCGGCCACCTCGACATGGCGAACGAGGCGAGCCCGAAATCGCTCGGCGTCGATCCCGTAGCGGAAATCGAGCGCATCATGCGCCTGCGCCCCGAAACCGTGGTCGATACCCATCCCAGCTATGCACTCGGCAACCGCGCCACCCACGCCATCCTCGCCCGCTATCTCGCGCGCGATTACCGCCTTGTCCTCGCGCTCGAACTGCGGCCGGGCAGCACCAAGCTCGTCTATCGCCTAGCCGCCCCGTTGCCACCTCCCGTCCCTCGCGCAATGATGCGGCCCTGATCTCCAGGGAGCCCTCCTTGCCCAAAGCCGCCCTTCTCGCCGCCGCCCTCCTCCTCGCCACCCCCGCGTTCGCCCAGCGTCCCGGCACCACCACCACAACCAAGGACAGCACGGACCCTAAGATAAAGCACGCCGACGCCATGGTGCAGGACGCCGAATCCGCCTGGGTCCGCCCGCCCGTGGACGAACACACCGCCGCCAGCCACGGCACGATCGCCACCGCCCACGCGGGCGTCATCGGCTACACCGCCACGGCGGGCACGCTCACCATCCGCGACGATAAAGGCCAGCCTACCGCATCCGTCTTCTACACCGCCTACACCGCCGATGGCGCGCCGCGCCGCACCCGCCCGGTCACATTCTTCTACAATGGCGGTCCGGGTTCCTCGACCATCTGGCTCAGGATGGGCAGCTTCGCCCCCGTGCGCGTGCAAACCGATTCGCCCGAATATGTCCGCCCCGCTCCCTATAGCTTCGGCCCCAACCCGCAGACCCTGCTTGACAAGACCGATCTCGTCTTCATCGACATGGTCGGCACCGGCTGGTCGCGACCCCTGGGCGACAAGACCGGCAAGGATTTCTGGGGCGTGGACCGGGACGCGGACGCCTTCGCGCGCGCGATTCAACGTTACCTCACCAAAACCGGCCGCTGGACCTCGCCGAAGTTTCTCTTCGGGGAAAGTTACGGCACGCTGCGCTCGGGCGTGATCGCCGCCATGCTCGAACAGCGCGGCACCAGCCTGAACGGCGTCGTACTCCTCTCCACCATCCTCAATTACGGTATCGAGCAGTCGGGCTACGACCAGAATGCGATTACCTACCTGCCGAGCTACGCCGCGACCGCGTGGTACCATAACCGCGTGTCGAACCGCCCCGCCGACGTCAACGCCTTCGTCGCGAGCGCGCGCGCCTTCGCCACCGGCCCCTACGCCGCCGCCCTCGCCAAGGGCACCGCGATCGATCCGACCGAAACCGACACCATCGCGCGCCAGATGGCGGGCTTCACCGGCCTCGGCGTCGATTACCTCAAGCGCGCCGACCTGCGCGTCGATCTCAGCCACTTCATGGCCGAACTGCTGCGCGATCGACGCGTCTCGGTTGGTCGCCTCGATTCGCGTTATACTTTGAGCGTCACGGACGCGAACAACTCCGGTCCGGACGATGATCCCGCCGGCACCGCCGTCGCGGGCGCGTATGTCGCCTCGTTCCAGGACTATGTCGCCAACACGCTCGGCTATCACACCGATATGCCCTACCGCGTGTCGGCCTACGCGCTCCCCGGCTTCGATTGGGACTGGAAGCACCGCACGCCCGGCCGTGACGGCGAACGCCAGCTCGCCCCCAACACCGGCGTCGATCTCGCCTTCGTCATGCGTACCAACCCGTTCCTCAAAGTCATTGCGCTAAACGGCTATTACGATATGGCCACCCCCTTCTTCGGCACCGAGTACGACGTCGCCCACCTCGGCCTCGCGCCCGAGCTTCGGCGCAACATCAGCTTCAAATACTACCAGTCGGGCCACATGATCTACCTGAACCCGGTCGAACTCGCACACCTGCACGAGGACCTGGCCGCCTGGTACGACGCGACGGTGGAGGGGGCGCGACTGCCGCCCCCAACACGATCGGGTCGCCGCGCCGCGCGTTGAGAGTACAAGGCCGGAACAACGTGTTTGGACACGTGGATCTTAAATAGGCGGGTCCACGTCCTAGATCGCCCCCACACCCGCGTCCGGCGGGCGATTCTCGGAGACACCCCATGCAAGCCCACGGCTACGCCGCCCAAGCGGCCGACCAACCCCTCGCGCCCTTCGCCTTCGAGCGCCGCGAGCCTGGCCTGAACGATGTCCAGATCGATATTTTGTTCTGCGGCGTGTGCCACTCCGATCTGCACACCGTGCGCGGCGAATGGCAGGGCGTCCGCTTCCCGAGCGTACCGGGCCACGAGATTGTCGGCCGCGTCACTGCCGTTGGACACGACGTTACGCGTTTTGCGCCGGGCGACCTGGTGGGGGTCGGCTGCATGGTCGACAGTTGCCAGACGTGCAGCGCCTGCCACGAGGGTCTCGAGCAATATTGCGAACCCGGCTTCACCGGCACTTATAACGGCCCCACGCAGGACCGCCAAGAAAACACCTTCGGCGGCTACTCGGACATGATCGTCGTGCGCCAGGAGTTCGTGTTGCGGATGCCCGAAGGCCTCGATCCCGCCGCCGCCGCACCATTGCTGTGCGCGGGGATCACCACCTTCTCGCCGCTCCACCACTGGAAGGTCGGCCCGGGCAGCGTCGTGGGCGTCGTCGGCCTTGGCGGCCTTGGCCACATGGGCCTCAAGCTCGCGCACGCGATGGGTGCCGAGGTGACGCTGTTCACCACCTCGCCGGGCAAGGAGGCGGACGCGCGCCGCCTCGGCGCTCACAATGTCGTCATCTCCAAGGACGCGGACGCGATGGCGGCGGTCGCGGGCCGGTTCGATTTCATCCTGAACACGGTCGCAGCCCCGCTCGATCTCGATCCATACCTGTCGGCGCTCAAGCGCGACGGCACGCTCGTACTTCTCGGCGCGCCCGCCGAACCGCACAAGAGCCCCAACGTGTTCAACTTCCTGATGCGCCGCCGCAGCCTCGCGGGCTCGCTCATCGGCGGCATCGCCGAGACGCAGGAGATGCTCGATTTCTGCGGGCGGCACGGCCTCACGAGCGACATCGAGATGATCCGCATCCAGGACATCGACCACGCCTACGACCGGATGCTTAAAGGCGACGTGAAGTATCGCTTCGTCATCGACATGAAAACGCTGAACGCGGCTTGAGGCCGTGCGGGAGAGGTGCCGCGCGCCTCTCCCGCTAGGATTGCAATGTAGGATCAAGCACGCGAGACTTCGAACGCACCGCTTAATTGATGACTTCGCGCAAGCAGAAGGCCGGTCCGAAAACGCATTTAGAGTGACTTTCGTGACCTTCGTGGACTTGGCTCACCGCACATCCTTCTCCACCACGCCGCCCTTCATCACAAAGCCCACGCTCTCCAGCACCCGCACATCCGCCAGCGGGTCGCCCTTCACCGCGATCAGGTCGCCGTACCGCCCCACCACCACCGCCCCCACATCGGCCTCGCGCCCCAAGGCCCGCCCCGCGTTTACCGTTGCCGCCCGGATCGCCTGCATCGGCGTCATCCCCCACGTCACCATCGTCGAAAACTGCTTCGCATTGTCCCCGTGCGGATAAACGCCCGCATCGGTCCCGAAGATCATCGGCACGCCCGCGCGAACCGCCGCCCGGAAGGTCTCGCGTTGCCTGCGACCGATCTCGCGCTCCTTGGCGATGCTGTCCGGCAAGGTCCCGTTCGCGGTCCCGGTCGCCAGGATATAGTCGTCATTGTAAATATCCATGTCGAACCAGGTGCCGCGCGCCTTTGCGTCCGCGATCGTCGCCGCGCTCGCCAGGCTGACGTGCTCGATCGTGTCCACGCCATTGTCGATCGCCGCGCGGATGCCCGCGTCGCCATGCGCGTGCGCGGCCACGCGCATCCCCATCATATGCGCCTCGTCCGTGATCGCGCGCATCTCGTCCGCGGTTAGCTGTTGCGCCCCCACGGTCGCGTCCGCATGGCTGAACACGCCGCCCGTCGCGCAGATCTTGATCAGCTGTGCGCCATATTTATGCACCCACCGCACCCGCTCGCGCGCCTCCTGCGGGCCGTTGAACACGCTCGGCTCGCGGTGGTCATAGCTGGGCGGCATCCCCGTCTCGTCGCAGTGCCCGCCCGTCGATCCCAACGCGTATGTTGCGGTGACCACGCGCGGACCAGGCACATAGCCCTCGTCAATCGCCTGCCTGAGCCCGACGTCGTCGAAATTGGCCGAGCCCACGTTGCGCACCGTCGTGAACCCCGCCCGCAACGTCTTGAGCGCGTTGCCCACCCCCGCCGCCGTCCAGAAGCTGCCCGTATAGTCCAACCTTCGATACCCGCCGATCGCCGCCACGCTGGTCAGGTGGACATGCATATCGATCAGCCCGGGCAGCAACGTCATGCCCGGCAGCGCCACCATGCGCGCGCCGGCCGGCACCGCGTCCCCCTGCCGCCCCACCGCCGCGATCCGCCCGTCGGTCACCACGATCTGCGGCCGATCGACCATTCGCCCGGCAATCACGTCCACCATCCGGTCCGCGATCACCACAACCGTGTCGGCGCGTGCCTGCCCCGCCAGCAACAGCGCCGCCAGCCCAACCCAATATTTCATCGCATTCTCCAAAGCACAACCCGCCTACTCCGCCGCCACCGCAAACGTCCCTGCTAGCCCCTCCAACCCCCCCCGCAGCTGGACCGCGAAGCGGGTCAACCGCGCCGCCAGCAGCGTGGCACCGGGCAGTAGCGTCAGCCGATCGCTGTCCAGATACAAGGCCCGGTCGATCTCGATCTGCAGCGCGTGGATACCCTGCAACGGTCGCCCATGCCGTTCGAGCGTATAGGCGCCTGCATAGGGCACATTGCGCGCTACGCTCAGCCCCACGTCCACAAGCGCCGCCGCTGCCGCGTCGGCCACCCGCGCCCCAGCAGAGCGCCCATGCAGGTCGCCTAGGATCACGCGCGGCGCGCCGGCCAAGCTTGGCGTCGAATGACAGTCGATCAGGACGGCATAGCCATGGATCGCCCGCGCCCGCTCCAGCAACCGCGCGATGGCGTCATGATACGGCACGTGCACCGCCGCGATCCGCGTCTCCGCCTCCGCCAGGGGCAATCGCGCCGCATAGATCGCCTGCCCCGGCGCGAACGCGCGCGGGATCACGCCCAGCCCCGCGCTGACCCGTTCGCTTGCCCGCGCGAGCGGAACGGGTGCATCGAACAGCACGGGATCAAGTTCGCGCGGATCGCGGTTGAGATCGACATAGGCGCGCGCAAACATCGCCAGCACGCGCGGAACATGGACCGCATCCACCCCCTCGATCAACCGATCGACATGGCGATCCTCCCCCTGGCGCAACGCCCGCACGGGCAAACGGACCTGGCGCAGGAGCGTCCCCGGGTAATGCCGACCGCTGTGCGGTGAGGAAAAGACCAACGGCCCAGGACGCGCGGTGTCGACCAATCGCATAGGCGACATAGCTGCGGTTAAGGGTATAGTTGCCAAAGCGTTACTCCTCTACCGAATAGGCTAAACCTCATCCTCCTCCTGTGCGTCAACGCAGAGAACAGCACCTTGCATGGCGAGCCGAATGACCCGCATCTTACTGACCGAGGATGACGCCTCTTTACGGCTCTTTCTCTCGCGCGCGCTCACGCAGGCGGGACACGCGGTCACGCAGGCGGAGGACGGCTATGTCGCGCTCGCGGCGCTCGAGCGAGACCGTTTTGATCTTCTGTTGACGGACATCGTGATGCCAGGTCTCGACGGCATCGAGCTTGCCCAGCGTGCCCGCGCGATCGCGCCCGACTTGCGGGTGATGTTCATCACGGGCTTCGCAGCGGTCGCGATCGCGCGCGCCGACGCCCCGATCGACGCGCGCATCAAATCCAAGCCGTTCCACCTGCGCGATCTGGTGAGCGAAATTGCCGAGATGTTTCCGCCGGACACCCAGGCATAACCCGCTTGCGCGAGCACGCGCGCGTCGCTAGTCCGATCGTACGTGGGCGCGTAGCTCAGTGGTAGAGCACTGTGTTGACATCGCAGGGGTCGCAGGTTCGAACCCTGCCGCGCCCACCAAAGCTTTTACAAGTGCAAGACCACCCGTTTACTTTGCAGTACGTTGTGGGCGCAGTTGTTGGATTTCAGGTATGAGGGGCAATTCGGCACCTCACGTTCGGCGGTAAAGCTTGGCGAATGCGCTTCAGCCGATCGATCCGCCATGAAATAGCTCAGCCCAGAGTGTACCCGTCAGAACCGCGACCGCGTAGGGGATCGGCTCGCGCGCGCGTAGAAGACGTCGGCAGTGCGCGCCGGGCGCATCCGCGACGTTGACGCGGCGCGCGGCGAAAAACGCGAGCGTCGAGACGCCGCCCGTGAGCGCGAGGAATAGTAGCGGCAGTTCGGGGAAGCCCGTCCAGAGCGCGAGCGCTCCTCCCGGGTTCCGGCACATCTCTCACCGCCTCAGGACGATGGCATTGCTCCGGCGGCAGCCCGGAAGCGGGCGAGAGCGGCCTGAAGCCGGTCGCGCACATCGTGGATTGACGCAGGGGTCGTAACCGCCCCCTGCCCTCCCCCAAACTCCCCCGCCACGGCCGCCACCCCCCGCTCGGCGATCAGGCGCTCGATCCCGCTCAGCGTCAGTCCCCGATCACGCGATAGCCTCGCGATCGCGCGGAGCAGGGCCACGTCGACCTCGCGGTAGTAGCGCCGCCCGCCCGCGCGTTTGAGCGGCACGATCGCGGGAAAGCGCGTCTCCCAGAAGCGCAGAACATGCGCCGCGATGCCAAGTTGCCCGGCCACCGCCCCGATCGGTTGCAGCGCTGGGCGCGAGACTGAACCCGTCACGCCACCGCGACTGCCGCGCGCAGCGATTGGCTCGCGCGAAAGTTCATCACGCGGCGCGGCGCGATCGCCACCACGCCGCCGCTCTTGGGATTACGCCCGGCGCGCTCGGCCTTGTCGCGCAGCAGGAAGGTGCCGAACCCCGATAGCTTGACGTCCTCGCCCGTCGAGAGCGCGTGGCACATCTCGCCCAGGACGCTGTCCACCAGCCGCGCGCATTCGGACTTGGACAGCCCGATCGCGCGGTGCACCGCCTCGCACAACTCCGCCCTGGTCACCGCGCCCGTGTTCGACATCCTATCCGTCCCTTGCCCATGCGAGCCTTGGTTAACATAGGCGATTTTGGCTTACCAGCGGAGCGCCGCCGCGCCCCAGGTGAAGCCGCCGCCCATCGCCTCCAGCAAGAGTAAGTCCCCGCCACGCACCCGGCCATCGCGCACCGCAACGTCGAGCGCGAGCGGGACGGACGCCGCCGACGTATTCGCGTGCCAGTCCACCGTCACCACCACGCGCGCGATCGGCAGACCAAGCTTGCGCGCGGTCGCCTCAAGGATACGTAGATTGGCCTGGTGCGGGATCAGCCAAGACACGTCGGCGGCGGTCAGCCCCGCTTCGGCTAGCACCTCGCCCATCACCTCGGCGAGGTTGACGACCGCATGGCGAAATACCTCACGTCCCCGCATCCGGAGCTTGCCGACGGTGCCGGTCGTGGAAGGTCCACCATCGACATAGAGCAGATCCGAATGGCGACCATCCGAGTGCAGCCGGCACGCGAGGATACCCGGATCCGCTGGCGTGCCCGAACATTCCTCCGCGCGCAGCACGACCGCACCCGCGCCGTCGCCGAATAGCACGGCGGTGCCGCGATCCTCCCAGTCGAGGATGCGGCTGAATGTTTCCGCGCCGATCACCAGCGCGGTGCGGGACTGGCCAGCGCGCAGCATCGCGTCCGCAACCGAAAGCGCGTAAAGGAAGCCCGAGCACACGGCGGCGACATCGAAGGCGACGCCCTTTGTCATGCCCAGCTTCGCCTGCACGGCTGTCGCAGTCGCAGGAAAGGTTTGGTCGGGGGTCGCGGTGGCGAGCACGATCAGGTCGATATCGTCGGGTTGGAGCCCCGCCATTTCGAGTGCGAGCTTCGCGGCGGCGACGGCGAGATCGGACGTAAATTCGCCCTCAGCCACGATCCGACGTTCGCGGATGCCAGTGCGTTCGACAATCCATTCGTCGCTCGTCGCAAGCCGTTCGGCAAGATCAGCGTTGGTGAGCACGCGCGCAGGTAGATAGCTGCCAGTGCCGATCACCCGTGCGCGCAGCATCAGGCTGCGTGCGTGGCGGGAGCGGGCGCGGCGGCGAGTTGCGCGGCGCGGCGGGCGCGGACCGACTCGAGATCGCGCGCGATCCGGCCGCCGATGCCGTCAACCGCAAGATCGTGCGCGACACCGATCGCGTTCGCCACCCCTTTCGCATTGGCACCGCCGTGGCTTTTGACGACGAGTCCGTTCAAGCCGAGGAAAACTGCACCATTGTGGTTGTTTGCGTCCACATGGCTCTTGAGACTGCGGAAGGCATTCGCTGAAAGAAGATAGCCAAGCTGGCTCATCCACGAGCTGCGGAACGCCCGGCCAACGAGTTGTGTTACAAGGCGCGCAGTACCCTCGGCGGTCTTGAGCGCGATGTTGCCCGTGAAACCATCGGTGACGATGACGTCGACATCGCCACGCACCAGCTTGTCGCCCTCGATGAAACCGTCGAAGCGCATCGGCAGGTCTGCGGCCCGGAGCACGGTGGCCGCCTCGCGCAATTCCTCGGTACCCTTCAGCTCTTCCTCGCCGATGTTGAGAAGCGCCACACGCGGCAGCTTGAGCCCAAGCGCGATGCGCGCGAACGCGGCGCCCATGACCGCGAACTCGACCAGGTTTTCCGCCGTGCAATCGACGTTGGCACCCAGATCGAGCATCACCGACTCGCTACGCGCATTAGGGATCAACGCTGCGAGCGCGGGACGATCAATGCCGGCCTGCGTGCGAAGCATCACCTTAGACATCGCCATCAGCGCGCCCGTGTTGCCGCCCGAGACTGCGACACTAGCCTGGCCCTCTTTAACAGCGGCGATCGCGAGGCCCATGGAGGAGGCGCGACCATGGCGCACAGCGTGGCTCGGTTTATCGGTACCGAGAACCGCTTGGGCGGTGTGAATGATCTCGGCGACGCGCTCGAGCGCGGGGGATCGGACGAGTTCGGTGGCGATCTGGGCCTGATCGCCGAACAAGCGAAAGCGCGCGGCCGGATACCGTTCGCGCGCGATCGCGGCACCCGCGATCATCGTGCGCGCGCCCTCGTCGCCGCCCATCACATCGAGGGCGATAACAGGGAAATGGGATGGACTGGCCAACGGAGGCGGCCGGAGTGCTAGGACGCGACCTCGATCACTTCGCGGTCGTTATAGTGTCCGCAAGCGTTGCAGAGATGATGCGGGCGCTTGAGTTCGCCGCAATTCGGGCATTCCTGCGTCTGCACGGGCACCAGAGCATGGTGACTGCGGCGCATGTTGCGGCGAGACGGCGAGGTTTTGCGCTTCGGGACAGCCATGGGGATCTCGTCTAATATGGGCGGGGCGCACGCGCGCCTTGCGGCAAAGGCCCTGCCTGCAAGCGGCGTCTTATGCACGTAAACGCAGGCGGTTTCAAGGCTTGTTGGAACGTAAAATCCATGAAGTCCATAACGTCCAAACCATAAAAAACCACGGCTTGCGGGAATCCTACGGTGGATGGAGTGTAGCGAGTGCGACGGTCACGAAACGCACACGCTCGTCCACGAGCGCGCCCTGTACGTCAACGCGCACGCGTTCCGGTTGACTTTCGCGAACGTGACGACTATCGCGATCAGCTTACTTAGCATCCGTCCGCGCGAGCATTTCCATGAAGATCGTCAATTCCCTTAAGAGCCTCAAAGGCCGTGACCGCGACAATCGCGTGATCCGCCGCCGTGGCCGGACTTATGTGATCAACAAGGTCAAGAAGCGTTTCAAGGCGCGCCAGGGTTAAACCTCGCGGGGCGGAGATGGTGGCGTTGATCGGTCGCCTGGGGGCGGTCATGTTCGATATCGGCAATGTCCTGTATTCTTGGGATATTCGCGCGCTCTACGCCAAGCTGATCCCCGATCAGGCGCGGCTGGACTGGTTCTTGGCGAACGTCATCACGCCCGAGTGGCACTTTCAGCACGACGGCGGGCGCGACGCGGCGGACACCACCGCCGAGCTGATCGCGCAATATCCGGACGAGCGCGACCTTATCGAGGCTTATGTGCCGCGCTGGTTGGAGACGATCCCGGGGCCGGTGCCGGGAATGATCGCGCTGGTGGACGAACTGGCGGCGGCGGGGATGCCGCTCTATGCGATCACCAATTTCAGCCACGAGTTTTGGCCGCGCTTCCGCGCGACCGCGCCGGTGTTCGGGCATTTCCAGGGTGTCCTCGTCTCGGGCGAGGAGCGGCTGGTGAAGCCTGATCCAGCGATCTACGCGCTGGCGATCGAGCGATTTGGGGTGGAGCCCGAGACGACGCTGTTCGTGGATGACCGCGAGGACAATGTCGAGGCGGCGCGCGCGGCGGGGTTGATGGGGCATCGGTTTGTGGACGAGCCGACGCTGCGGGAAGCGTTGGCGGGGTGAGCTGGGGTTAGGTTGCGGGTTGGGAAGGGATGACTGCTTTGAAGTCATTCCATTCGTATGTTTGTCTTTTGACAAATGTATACTTGACTTAGCAGTTGGGCAGGTGCACATCGATCCTGTATAAAGGGGACGGGCCGTGGCTCTTTTACAAAAACGGCGGAGGGCCACGTCACCCCGACGATGATCGGCGTCAGCTTGTATAGATGCCGAAATTCCGCTCGATCAGACGCACTTCACCCATGATCCCGCCGCCGTTTTGCCAGATCGCGGCT
>JAABUQ010002195.1_pt1 | contig 39423 bp, 31 predicted proteins | sample 5560001 | NCBI WGS metagenome assembly JAABUQ01 (sample SAMN10711888, study PRJNA513371) | rock metagenome | isolation source: Antarctica rocks | place: Antarctica: Victoria Land, Finger Mt nord | collected 2015-12-18
GGCGATCATGGACTACCTGGCCGCTCATAACGAGAACCCCAAGCCGTTCGTCTGGACCGCCAACGCGGATCTGATCCTGGAACGAGTCAAGAAGGTTTGCGAGCGAACTTCTAACTCAGGACACTAGCAATTGCGACTCCGCGTCAGGATAAGCAAGGACGTCGACTCGATGCAATGGATTACGGACACGACCAACTTTTGGGCATCCCCCTCAAAACATCGTAGCCTAGGACTCTACCGATACCGTCGGCTAGCGCGTTATCTCGCTTGATCCCGGCGAGGAGAGCTGATCATGACCACGTCTCGGCCTAAGCCGGCTGGTTTCACGCTGATCGAACTGATCACCGTTATTTTTATCGTATGCACTTTAGTGGCGTTGATTATCCCCGCCGAGCAATATGCAAGGGAAGCTTCTCGCCGGTCATCTTGCCTGGCGAATCTCCACGACATCGGACTTGCCATCCAGAATCACGCATCGGTCAAACAAGCCTATTTCGATGGATTTGAACGACCCGACGTCGCCAACGGGAGAACGTGACATGCGCAAGGGAAACCCGCGAAGTGCCGCGTCGATCGCCCACCTCCGGAACTTCCGCCTCGAGCACCTCGAGCGTCGCAACGCCGTCTCGACCGTCTCGGTCGCGGCCGCGATGATACCGGCTGGCTCCGGACCCGCCCCTGGTAGCATGATACTGGCTCCCATCGATCCCCCGGCAAGGGCCGCCAAGCCGTCGACCACCGTCGCGATGGACGCTCCCCCCACGTCGCTCGGAGTCGCGAGGGTGCTGGTGGTCGCATCCCAACGGCTCGAGAGCGGTCGGCCGCTCAGCCCGCCGAGCGTCGCGTCCCCGGCAAGCCCATCATCGGGGACTTCGAATATTGCATTGATCGCGCCGCGGAACAACGTGATCACCATCACGCAGCCGGGCGAAACCCGGCATGGTCAGCCCTCCGTCGGCGGGCCCATCAGTCCGACCTCGGCTGGTCGTGCCGCGTCGCCGCAAGCCCGCCCTATTCCCGCGGCCCAAGCCCAAGGTCCGAACATCGGATCGCAATCGCAGATCCCCGCGCAGCCGGCAATGGCCATTCCCGCCGGCTTGAGCGTCGCCGCGACGAGCCCGATTCCATCGACGTCTGGGTTCAGGGAGGTCGCGGGCGGCGGGTTGATCAGGCCCATGAGGCTCTCGCCATCGGACGTGCCGCGGGCAAATCGCCAATCGTCCGTTCAATTCATGCCCAGCTCCTCGTCGAGTGGGTCGGGCGAGCGGATTCCGGGGATCAGTTTCTTTACCTTGGCCGGTAAGGGCTCGACCGACAACACGGATCCGAACATCCCCAATACTCTCCTCAAGAACAAGAACGTCGACGCGGTGATCGGCGGCTCCGCCAGCGTGACGACCACGGAATATGATCTCGCAACCTGTACCATCACGGTCTCCGGCAATGCTTACCAGTCTCCTCAAAACATCGGTCAGCGATCGGGCTTCCAGAATCTGAATTACACAGGTGCTTCTGGCACGCCCACGTCCGGCTTCTTCGGCGTCAGCTTCTTTTGGGACGAGAACCCCGGGACCAGGATCATCACGGTCACTTCCACTTACACCACCGGACAGATCGGAACGGCCACGTTCACGGTCAATGTCGCGGACGCCTCCGGCAATCTGGCGGCCAACGTCCTGGGCCAGCCGGAGCTTTTTACTCTCCCGAACGGTGAGGTCAACTGCATCGCAGGGATCTCGTTGGGCGGTCAGGTGAGCGCGCCCTACGTTTCAGGGGGAGGGCGCATCGGGATCATTCAGACCATTACTGCTTCCACGTTTATCACCAAGTGGCACACGGGTTCGATCTATTATACAAGAATCGACCTCGCCAACCTGGATACCGGCTCCGTGACCTACCCCGCGCCCATCATCGACGACGAGGGCGGAACTTTTTACGCCAGCCAAACTGGCAACTCGCCCAACGCCATCGGTACGGTCGGCGCATCGGGCGCCACGACGACCGACGCCCAGGCTAAGGATTACCCCGGGATCAAAGGAATCAGTAACGCCGCCGACAGCTACAATTACGCCACGACGTTCAAAGATACTTTGATGTACAGCTCGAATGGGGGACTCTGGGTCCCCCTCGGGTCCCTCACCTGGGCCGTCTCGTTCGAGCTCAACAAGAATGCGTCCGGCACCATTGCCCTTGGCACTTGGACGCCCACGCGACCCAGCGGATTCACTCCTTCGAAGGCCTACCCCGACTGGATTGAGTCGGTTGCCTACTTGAAATCCACCCCCTACGGTGGTGTCTACCAGTACCAGACGGGACCTTAGAGCGGTTCCCGCTTGGATGTAGAGGAAACCAGATGTCAGCAGGGGCGGGCTCGTGGTGGCGAGTCAACCGGCCTCTACACTCGTGTGGGAACCGCTCTAGTGAGCCCGACGTCTTGATCTCCTTCGGGCGATCTCCTCGCCTGGGAAATGGCCGTCTCAATCAGGCCGCGCGGTCGCGCTGACCTTGTTAGCGCGGCCGACGTAACAGGGCGTGAAGAATAAAAAAGGGCTTCACGACTTGTCCGGCTCCGGTTTTCGGCCTAGTCAGAATCGGCTAGTTCAGTTAGAGTCACCCTTCGATCGGTCGGTCTTGGGCCCACTCTGCGGACGACTTGCCGAGTGTCCTACTCACGGAGTTCAGCGATGAAGGCAAAGGAATGGATTATATTCATTTATGTAGGCGCAATTGTCGTCATCGTGCTCGTGACCAACGCGGCCATGCAAAAGAGAGAAGAGATTTTCATAATGAGGGCTATGACATACAGCGCTTTATTTTCTAGTGAGAGCAGATGGCATCCGGAGTGTGACTACGGCAACGAGCCGGCTCCAAAAAGATTGGCTTATTTTAGATTTATGAAGAATAAGTATTTTACCGCTGCAAAGCATCCTTGGCTACCCGTGCCCGCCGACCCCCCGGAACCGAGGTGATCGGCTTTGGCCTGGCCAGGGTCGGCCCGGTCGATTATAGTCGGCGGTCGCTCGGTCGGTCCCGGAGGCGGCCCCAGGTCCGCGCGGCGGACATTTTCCCGAGCGTCCCTCCTCGGCGCGGCGGCGCGTCGGAACCCGGCCCGAGACCGTCGCGGATCGCCCATGAGCATTGGCCCTTTGCCCGTCGAAGCGCGGACCCGGACGCTGACCGGCGTCCAGATCCTGGGGACCGGTCGCTATCTCCCCGACAACGTCGTGACCAACCACGACCTCCTCGCCTCGCACGGGTTCGACCCCGAGTGGATCGTCAACCGGACGGGCATCCACGAGCGCCGGTTCGCCCTGCCCCACCAGGCGACGAGCGACCTGTCCGTGCACGCCGCCAACCGCTGCCTGAAGGCGGCGGGGTGCGACCCGTCCGAGGTCGACCTCCTGGTCGTCGGCACGTTCACGCCCGACATGTGCTTCCCCTCGACCGCCTGCCTGGTCCAGGACCGGATGAAGCTGAACTGCCCGGCCTTCGACCTCCAGGCCGCCTGCGCCGGGTTCGTGTACGCGCTGGCCACCGCCGCGCAGTTCGTCGCGGCCGGGACGAGCCAACGGGCCCTGGTGATCGGGGCCGACTGCAACAGCCGGGTCATCAACCCCAACGACCAGAAGAGTTTCCCCCTGTTCGGCGACGGCGCCGGGGCCGTCCTCCTGGGCCCGGGCTCGGCCGAGCAGGGGATGCTCGCCTATCAGCTCGGCTCGGACGGGTCGGGGGGCGACCTCCTCAATCGACCGGCCTGCGGGAGCCGGATGCCGCCGTCGGCCGAGGCCCTCGACCAGGGGCTGCACTACCTGACGATGGACGGCCGGGCCGTCTTCAAGTGGGCCGTCCGGATCGTGGCCGACTCCTGCCAGGCCGTCCTGACCCGGGCCGGCCGCAAGGTCGACGACGTCCGCTGGTTCATCCCCCACCAGGCCAACGTCCGGATCATCCACGCCGCCAGCGACGTCCTCGGGTTCCACCGCGACGTGGTCTACAAGAACCTCGAACGCTACGGGAACACCTCCGGCGGCTCGATCCCCATCGCCCTCGACGAACTCGTCGAAGAGAAGCAGGTCCGTCCCGGGGACCTGATCCTCACCTCCGGCTTCGGCGCCGGCCTCAACTGGGGGACCGCCCTCTGGCGGTGGTAGCCCGAGGGGCGTGCGAGCGGTCGGCTAATTCCTGATTGGCAACTCCACCATCCCCCATCGAGTGAAGTAAGAGGCTATCCGGGATGCAACTATTGCCTTGTAACGAGTTACGTTTTATTCGCTATCGCTTATGCGATCAGATTCCCCTTGTTTTTCCGGGGATGGCCGCTCGGATCGGCGATCACCAATATGGCGTAAATTGAAGCCAGTCAACAGATATATTTCCGGATAGCCTCTAAGGTCGTCATGACTGTCGCCGCTCTATACGACATCCACGGCAATTTGCCGGCCCTCGAAGCCGTACTCGAGGACGTCCGTCGAGCGGGGGCGGATCAAATTGTCGTCGGTGGAGATGTGCTCCCGGGCCCGATGCCTCGCGAGACGATCAGATTCCTGTCGGGCCTCGATATGCCCGTGCAATTTCTCCGAGGGAACGGCGAACGTGAGGTGCTCGCGCAAAGATCGGGCATCGAGACGGATGCCATCCCGGCCCAGTTCCGAGAGGTCATGCGTTGGGTGGCACGGGAGCTTCTCCCCGAGGAGGAGCGGTGGTTGGCGACTTGGCCCCAAACCCTCCGGATCGAGGTCGGCGGGCTGGGCGAGGTATTGTTCTGCCACGCGACGCCGGAGAACGACACGGAGATTTTCACCCGGCTTACGCCTGAAGACCTACTCATGCCCATCTTCGGGGGACACGGCGTATCCCTGGTGGTATGCGGGCACACCCACATGCAATTCGATCGGATGGTTGGACGCACCCGAGTTGTGAACGCTGGGAGCGTGGGCATGCCGTTCGGAGAGCCGGGTGCCTATTGGCTCTTGCTTGGGCCGGACATCCAACTCCGCCATACTCCCTACGACCTCGCGGGGGCGGCATCTCGCATCCGGGCGACGGATTATCCACAGGCTCGGGATTTCGCGGAACGTAACCTCCTGCATCCCCCCTCGGAATCGGAGATGCTCGAAAGATTCACGCGAGTCGAACTGAAGCAGTGAGAAGACGTCAGGAGTGGCCGGCCGAGTGGCCGAAGTCACGCCGTCATCAGGGCCGAGGTCGATCGGCGTGGCCTTCGACGAGCCTCCAGGCATCATTGATAACCCACCCGGCGGCCGGGCCAGCAATACTTGGCAGGCGGGGATTGAGCCCGCTCGCCGTTTTCCTGGGATAACCTCTGCCTGATCGCCGGAAGTAATCTGTCCGAACGACTCACGGGCAAATCGGCCCCGCGTCCCGGGCGGGTGCCGGGACGCGGGGCCGATCGAGGGGAGCGAGTGCTCACCTCCTCCGGATCGGGGGCACGGTGACGACCGGCCTCGTGGGCGTGACGGGGGTGACGGGGATCGTGCCGGTCAGGTTGGGGGCCCTGGGCGTGACGAGGCGGGGCCGCGGGCGGGCGTTGGTGAACCGGGCATAGAACCCAGACCCCTTGTTGCCCAGCGCGGTGGTTCCGGTGGTGGTCTGGAAGACCTGGCCGCCGAACTTGCCGGTAATGGTGCCGTCGCCGGCGACCCCGCCGTTGTAGTTGCCGTTCCTGGGCCGGTACGAGGCCGCGACGACCGAGTCGATCATGCTGCCCCGGATCTTGACCGGGCCGATCTTGCTCGGGCCGGTGACGCCCTCGACGCCGCCGACTCCCGAGTAATAATTGTAGCCCGACTTGATCTCGGAGCCGACCTGGTCGCCGACGATCTGGACGCCGCCGATCGAGTTGCTGGCGGTGATGACGGCGTTGGTCAGGGCCGAGCCCGGGACGGGCGCGAACCGGGCGTACTGGTTGAGGCCCGCCTTGATCTGGGTCGGGTCCTGCGGGTAGACCTTGAAGGTGTTGGCCGGACCAACCACGACGTGGCCGATCTTCCCCTCGGAGACGACCTGGCCGCCGACGAGCCCGGACGCCGCGTAGCCGTTCTGCGAGGCGGGCGTCCCGTAGTAGATCGGGTTGGTGCTGAGGCCCGTCGGGTTGCCGATCCCCTTGGCGTACTTGAGCGCCTTGATGTTGCCCCGCGAGTCGATGGCGACCGCGTCGGTCGGGCCGCCGAACTGCGCGGTGCCGACGTGGCCGAGCCCCGTCAGGCTGTTCTGGAACGGCTGGGCCGACCGCGAGAACGTCGTGTTGGTCACGCCGCCGCTGGCGCGGATGTGGTCGATCGACTTGGCCTGGACCGCCGTCCGTCCCGTCGTCCCGACGATCGGGAACTGATAATCCAGCGCCGCCGTGTTGCTCGGGATGAGCTGGGTCGGGGTGCTGAAGAAGCCCGAGTTGATCTCGGGGACGAGCGTCGACAGGTCGGGCGCCCGGGTGATCGACACGACGTTGAAGGCGGCGACCTGGCCGTTGACGAACAGCGTGACGGAGGGCGTCGTCAGCGGCCCGGTCGGGACCACCCCCGAGCCGCCGACGCCGAACACCGTCTCGTTGAACGACGTGTTGTAGATGTGGTCGATCCGGATCGTGGGATGGACCGTCAGCGGGGTCGTCGGGTTGCCGATGGCCACGGCGATCGGGACCGGGTTGAGCGTCGCCGGGAACCGCGCGTCGATCCCCCCGAATTCGAGGAGCCCGACCCCGCCGTGGAGCTGGACGCCGGTGGTCGCGTTGTAGTTGGTCTCGGCCGGGCTCAGGCCGTTGACGCTGGTCTGCGTGATCGTGTCGGTCAGGATGAACCCGTTGAGGATGACCGACTTGACGCCGTTGAGCGACTCCAGCCGGTTGAACCGGACGGTGCCCTGGGTCGGCAACAGGCTGGTGGCGGTCGGCGTGTTGGCCGACTGCTCGACCCGGCCGACCACCGTCGTCAGCTTCGGGTCGGCGCCGACGATCGTGATCGTGTTGATGTCGTCGTCGAGGACGCCGTCGGTCGGCGTGGTGTCGGTGACGACGACGTAGCCGGGGCCGGTCACGTCGATCTGGTAGCGGTTCCCCTGCCGGTCCTGGCCGCTGACGTGCTTGCCCGAGTTGGTGTACGGGTAATGGTTCACCGTGTCCAGGCTGACGCCGATCGGGTGATCGATGATCGCCGGCGGGACCGGCCCGGGGTTGATGGCGGCCGGGAACTCGGCGACCGAATAGCCGGAGGCGGGCAAATACGGGGTCTGGGCGAGCAGTTGCCGACCCTCCAGGACCTCCAGCGACGACCCCAGCCGGCGCCGGGCCGGATCGGGTCGCGCGGATCGCCGACGCTTGAAACTCATGGGAGACTCCCTTCGCCGACGACCCGGCCGGGCCCCCGGCCGCCGATGAGCGGACCGGGCGCGCACCGACTCCGGGTCGCCGTCCGTGACTCGGATGGGCCGACCGGGGAACGACTCGCGCCGCCGCGCTTCCCGTGGACCGGGGGCGGTCGTCGGCATCGACGCCGTCGCCGCTCGCCGGACCCTCGGCGCGCCGACTTGAGGTAACGCCTTAGTCTTCGTCCCCCCTCGCCCCCGGACTCCATGACCCTTGGAGGTTTGGGCGAAACAGGTTAACGAGGAAAGCGGGCGAGTCGGTTACTCGGCCGGGATCGATCGGAGCAGATCGAGCGCCTCGGCCTCACCATCGGCAAGGGTGAACAGGTCGACCAGTCGCATGACCTTGAACAGGTCGAGGACGTGGGTATGGAGCCGGAACAGGACGAGGTGGCCTTCGGCGAGGTCGACCCGCCGCTTCAGGCCGATCAGGAGGGCGACGCCCGAGCTGGACAGGAAGTCGATGCCGCCGAGGTCGACGGCCACCCGGGAGCCGGGGTGGGCCTGGACGGCCTGGTAGAGCGGCTGGCGGACGCCGACGGCCTGGCCATCATTCAAGGCGTTGGCGTCGTCCAGCGTGATGATCAGGACGCCGGCCTCTTCGCGAATCCGGGGCGGGCGCATCGGCGGACTCCTCCATCCGGGCGGGTCCGAAAGGGGACTCGCCCTCGGGCGAGATCGGACCCAAGTCGGACCGGCCGCGGGCCGATCCTCGTATCCAAAGATTAATCGCACGCGGCCGCGCGGTCGACCCGTCCGCCCCCAGTCTACTCGAAGGAGCCGGTCCCCATGAAGTCCAGCCACCGCCTGGCTTTCCTCGGGCTGCCCCTGCTGGCCTCGATCTTCCAGGGTTGCGGCTGCGCCCACCATCGCCAGATCGTCTACCCGGGCCGGCGCAAGGCCCCCGTCCAGGTCAACCCGCGCGACGGAGTCCGCGTCAAGGCCCCGTTCGTCGATGTGGACGTCCCGCCCAGCAAGGTCGATGCTTACCCCTATCGCATCGACGTCCCGATGATCGAGCCCAATTGATAACCCTTACCGAGGTGGCCGTTGAATCTTCGCCTCGCGCGATTAGCCACCTCGTCGTTTTTGGATATTAAGGGACGAGTCGCCCGCTCCCTCGTTGCCAAAGGTCCCGCGTCGCGCCATGAGCTTCGATCCGGCGGACTTCGCCCCATGCTTGGCTTCGTTCTTCCCCGGGCTGATCGCGAGATTCGCCGGAAATCGCGTTGGCTTCGTTCTCCCCCGAGCCATCAAAGCCAGGGGCGAGGTACCCAGACCCAAGCCAATCGCCGCGCGCAAGTCTTCCTCCCTTATCCCTTTGGGAGAGGGGCCGGGGGTGAGGGGCGCGGCACGACCTTCGACATTCAACCAAGTCTTCGACGACTATCACTCGACCGGCGACGCCCCTCACCCCAACCCTCTCCCGGAGAACGAGGGGGCCGGAACGCACCCCTCCTTGCGGCCGCGTTGGCTTCGTTCTTCCTCGGCGCCCACCTCCCGCCTACCTTCAAACGGCCGCCTCGCGCCAGTCCCGGACCTTGCGGGCGAACTCGGCCTTGGCTTCGTTCGTGGCGAACGCCCGATCGGGGATCAGGAGGACGCAGCCGGCGGGTCGGAGGCGGACGACGCCGAGCCCTCGACTCGCGACCACGGCGAGCACGTCCGACCAGGGGAACGTCCGCGACGGGTCGGCCGGGTCGGGACCGGGCTCGGGCACGATCCCGGCCCCCGAGAGGGTGACTCGGAGGTCGCAGGGGAGGCCCAGGTCGCGGGCCAGCCGGCAGGCCCATCGGCAAGCCTCGACGTGGCGGCGCCAGGCGAACCCGGCCAGGACCGCCACCGTCGTCCCCACCGCCGTCAGCCCCGCCCTCATCCCGTGCGATTGGAAACAGAAGCCGACCAGGAACAGGCCGAGCCCGCCCAGGACCCCCAGCGCCAGGAGCCGGCCCCGGATCATCCGCGAGCAGGCGGCCGGCCCTCGCGACGCCACGTAGCGGCGGACGTCGGCCTCGGTCAAGCGGTAGGCCAGGACCAGCGGGGCTTCCGAGGTGACCGCGGTTTCGATGCCGGTCATGGCTTCGTTCTTCCCCGATCGACGGATACGGCGACCCCGCCGGTCATCGTCGCGTCGCTCACGGCCGGGCCCCCGGTTGGGTTCGTTCCGCGCCGGCGTCCCCCTCCGGCCGGGCCTCGACGGCCACCTCCGCCGCGGCCATCGACGGGCGGCCGGCGACCTCGGACAGCCCCCGGAGCCGGACGTACCGCGCGGCCCGGCCCGGGAGGGCGACGTACCGGGTCGCCGGGTCGTCCGGCCACGTCCCCCTCGCGACCGGGCTCGACCAGGATTCGCCGTCGTCGGACAGGTGGATTTCATATTCCTTGACCCGTCCGACGGAGGAATCCTGCCGGGGGACGTAGAGCAGGCCGTCGACCCGGCTCGATCGGCCGAGGTCGAGCGTCAGGTCGTGGGGATATCCCGGGTTGGAGCCGATGAATTCGGTCCGCCAGGCGGTGGCGGGGTCGCCATCGGTGGCCCGGCCCGGGTCGAAGCCCGGGGCGTGGCTGTCGGCCGAGGCGCGAGGCTCCGGCCCCGGGGGACGATCGGCCGCCGCCTCGCGGAGCCATCCCAGGATCGCCCGATAGGCTGGGTCGTCGCCCCCTTCCCAGCGAGGCCCGCCGACGTGGGTCAACCCGGTCGGGCTCGAAGGCTCGGGCCCCCCCTGCCCCAGCGGGCTCCGGGGCTTCCGGAGCAGCAGGCTCGCCTCGGGGTCGCCTAGGTTCACCACCTTGAGGACGGAGTTGTAATTGATCATCAACGGTTCGCCATCCCGATCCCCCGACCCGTCCCCCTCGCCGATCCGCAAGACGTTGTGGGTGGCGTGGCACTTGGCGCAGGAGACGCCGTCCTCGCCCCTCCGGTAGAACCAGGGATTGACCTCGGCCCGGAACCGGGCGAGGCCGAGGAGCCGGGGGCGACCCGGGGAAACGTCGGCCCGGATGGCGGCGGGGTCGTGCCCTTGGGCCCGGAGCGCGGCCTCGGCCCGGTCTTTCCAGGCGGGATCGGCCGCGACCCCCTTGAGCCGCCGGGCGAAGCTCGGCGAGCCCTCGGCGAGGCGGTGCCGCTCGACGCAGGCCAGGGCGTCGCCCCGGACCCGGGCATCGGGGTCGACCAGGAGGGCGAGCAGCCGCTCGCGGGCGTCGGGCCGGGCCCAGAAATCGGCCCGGTCGGCGGCCAGGCCCAGCCCGAGGCGGCGGAGCCCCGGCGCGTCGTCGGCGAGGCTCGTCAGGAGCAGCGCGGCCGACGCCCGGCCCGATCGGAACCGGGTCATCCCGCCGATCGCCCCCAGGGTCCGCTCCCGGACGGCCGCCGACGGGTCGCTCATGGCCAGGCGGAGGACCTCGACGGCCTCGCCCGCCGGGTCGTCGCGGTCGACCAGACCTGGCCGGCCGATCAGGGCATCGAGCAGGGCGAGCCGGGACGAGGGGTCGGCCGCTTTCGGCCACCCCCGGCGGACCGCGGCCAGGACCTCGGCGTCGGCGAAGGCCGGGTGCCCGAGCACCGGCACGAGCGACCCGGCCTCGTCGCGCCCGAGCCGGACCCGGACCCCGGCCAGGACTTCGGGCCGGGCCAGGAGGGCCGGGTTCCTCGACAAGGCCCCGGCGATGGCCCGGCGGTCGGCGTCGGACCCGTCGAGGATCGAGCGGACCAGCGCCACCCGCGCCGGGTCGTCTTCGGCCCCGATCAGGGCCAGGTCGGCGGCCACGACCGAGCGGGCGGCGTCGCGGACCCCCGGGTCGGGGTCGGCCAGGCCCCGGAGCAGGCTCGCCTGGATCGACGGGTCGGCCGACCGGCCCGGGACCTGGAAGAAGCCGGCCAGCCGGATCGTCCCCCGGCGGACCTCGGGCGTCGCCGGGCTCGCCAGGAGCGCGGCGAAGGTCCGGTCGAGGACGTCGGCGGGCGGCTCGTGGAGGAAGCCGAACTCGCGGTCGTTGCCGACGTCGATCATCCCGGTCGGCCGCCGGGCATAGGTCCGGCCCCCGAGGAACGAGCCGTCGAACGACCGGACCAGGGCCTCGCGCTGGAGGGCGCTGCCCGACCCCATCGCCGCCAGGATCGGCCCGAGCAACACGTCCCGCTCGACGGCCTCGCGGCCGGCCAGGGCGTTCCGGCGGTACTTCTCGGGCAGGGCCGCCAGGTTCTTCTGGAGGCTGACCCCGCCGCCGAGGTTCTCGTCGAGGAGGATGTACATCCCCTCGCTCAACGCCTTGCGGACCACGGGGACGTCGGGCTCGGCCATCCGGGCGAGGTAGGCCAGCACGATCCGGCGGCGGAGGCCGTCGTCGTTCGTCCGGTAGAACCACTGGCGGAGCGACCGGAGGGCTTGCAGCCGGGTCCAGAGGTCGGGATCACCCGTCCGGGCGATCAGGCGATCGGCCAGGTCGACCCGGCCGTCCATCCCCGGGAAGTGGTAGGCGAAGACCCGGACGGCCCCGCGCCGGGTCGCCGGGTCGGGGGCATCCAGGGCGGCCCGGACCGCCTCGACCCCGACGCCCCGATTGCCCAGGCGGCGGAGGGCCCAGGCGGCGGCCCGCCAGACGGATTTGCTCGGGTCGTCCAGGCGGGCGACGAGCGGCCCCACGGCCGACGGGTCGCCGAGCCGGCCCAGCGCGGCCGAGGCCCGGGCCCGGAGGAGGGGGTCGGGGTCGTCCAAAATTGGGAGGATCGCCCGGGCGAAGGCCGGGCGGTCGGCCCTGGGGACGTCCCAAAGGTTCTCGAGGTCGTCGAGCGTCGCGACCAGCGGGCCGGGCCGGGGCATCCGGGCGGGCTGGCCGTCGCGGTTGCCCCACGACCGGAGCGGGCCGCCGGGGCGCGGGAAGGCTTCGGCCAGGGCCTCGACGGCGTACCGGGTTTCCCGCATCGGGGTCCGGAAATTCTCGTGCGTGTCGGCCTGGAACCAGCCGCCGAACGGCTGTTGCCGGGCCATGAGGAAGGCCAGGGCCCGGGCGATCGGCGGGTCGTCCCGCTTCCGGCCGACCTTCAGCAAGGTCCAGGTCAACTGGCCCGTGGTGTAGACGGCGCTCGGGGCCGGGTGCCGGCCCAATTCGTGCCAGCCGCCGTCGGGATTCTGGAGGGCGAGCAGGGCGTCGGCCTCGGCGGCGATCCGGGGGGCGAAGTGCTTGGGGTCGACCAGCCACCAGGCGTGGAGCCGATGGAGCCGGTCCTGGAAGGTCTCGACCTGGCGGTCGGTGGCGGGGTCGTCGAGGAGGTCGGCGATGGCGTCGGCGGCCTGGGCGTAGGCGACCCGGCCGGTCCGCCGGGTCATCTCGGTCAGGACCCGCCAGTCGCGCCAGGCGAGGCCGAACTTGCTGTCGACCGGGACCACGCCGTTGACCTCGTCGGCCGGCAACGACCGGCGGCCGAGCCAGGCGGCCCTGAGGAACGGCCCGAACCGCTCGAACTCCGGCGCGTCGGCCCCTTCGACCTGCCGGCCGAAATCGAGGACGATCCCGCCTTGCTTCCCCTGCGCCTGGAGCGGGATCGCGATGAACCGCTGCCAGTTGAGGCCGTCGGGCCCGTAGAGCGGCGTCGGGGCGTTGGCCAGCCGATCCATCAGGTATCGCATGCTCGACTTCGCCCGGATCGGGTAGCCGTTGGCCTGGCCGACCAGGGCCGCCTCGGTCGGGAAGCTCGACGCGTGGCAGGCGGTGCAGCGGGTGGCGGTGTCGTGGAGGTTGGTCGACCGGACGAAGGCGTTCCCCTCGCGGGGGACCTGGGCGAACCAGGCGTCGCCGACTCCCAGGAGGTAATCCAGCCCGGCCTCGACGGCCCGGGTGGGGTCGGCCAGGGGCGGGACCGGGTGGGCCCGGGTCCGGAGGATGTAGTCGGGGTGGTTGGCGTTGACCTCGACGAAGTAGGTCCCCCGGGTCAGGGTCCGGCTCAGGTGGGTCGAGTAGCGTTCCCGCTCCCGGTCGTGGACGACCTCCATCGGGTCCTTGCCGGCGAGGTACGGCCGGACCTGCCCCGAGGCCGGGTCGAGCCGGTGGACCCGGAGGTTGGCCGAAACGTCGCGGTCGAGCAGGTCGAGCTGGAAGTAGACCAGGACCGGCGCCTCGTCGCGGACCTCCAGGCGGAACCAGTCGAGGCCGGCCTTGCCCTCCTCGGGGTTGTCCAGGTAGTCGACGTCGTCGGCCGACCCGTGGACGTCCCGACCCAGGACCATCGGGTTGGCCCGGTCCCACGAGTCGTTGGGCTCCGCCTCGACCGCCGGCCGGTCGCCCTCGGCGATCTCCCGACGGTCCCAGGCGGTCGAGACCCGGACCGGCCCCGACGCCGCGTCCGCCTCGACGACCAGCGACGCCGGGCCGTCGAGCCTCGGGCGATACGCCAGGGACAGGTCGGCGTCGCCCGCGTGCAGGGTCTTGCCCGACCGGTCCCCGCCCGGCCCCTCCAGCGTCACCCGGACCCGGTCCCGCTCGCCGACCGGCCCCTCGATGGCGACCTGGAGCCGATACGTTTCCCCGGCCGAAGTCGCGGCCAGGGGCCGCCGCGAACGCTCGCCCGGGGCCACCACGACGACGGTCCGCCCGAGCCCGTCGCCGGGATCGGCCCGGCTCGGGCCGGCCAAGGCCAGCCACCCGAGGACGATCGGCGCCGCGAGGCTCGACCGGGACGATCCGCCGACTCGGGGCATGGGGTGCTGCTCGGGGCCGGGGGGACGACAAGCGGGACTCGATGGGCCTCCACTCATTATAGCCGGGCCGTCCGCGCGCGGCCACCGGGTCGGGACGCCGCCCGGCGCCCGATTTCAAGCGTCCCAGTAGCCGCACGCCCGGAGATGCCGGACGCTCCGGGCGACCCGCTCCCGGCGACCTTCGAGGCCGGGCTCGGGCTCGCCGCCGACCCCCTCGATCTCGATCGTGTACGGGCCGGCGAAGCCCACGCCGTCGAGGACCTCGCGGACCCGTCGGAAATCGACGGCGCCGCCGTCGCCCAGAGCCGGGAAATACCAGTCCTCGAAGCCGCCCCGGTTGTCCTTGAGGTGGACGCTGGCGACCAGATGCTTGACCCGGTCCAACTCGGCGACAGGGTCGGCGCCTTGGTTGTAATAGGCGATGTTGCCGGTGTCGAAGTTGAGCCGGACCCGGGGATGGTCGACTTCGGCCATCAAGGCGAGCATCGCCCCGGCATTTTGCGTCGGCCCCGCGTGGGTTTCCAAGCTCAGGGTCACGCCCAGCTCGCCGGCCAGGTCGCCGAGCCGGCGGAGGTGGGCCACGACCGTCCGCCGCTCGGCGAGATCGGCCGGTCGGCCGGCCCCCGAGACCGCCAGGGGGATGCCGAACGCCCGGCTCGCGAACCGGAGCCGACGCTCGGTCACCTCGACCCCTTCGACCGTCCGGAGGTCGCCCCCCCCCACGTTGCACGAGCTGACCGACACCCCCCGGTCGCGGAGCCGGTCGAGGAACGCGGCGAGGACCGCCGGGTCGGTCGCCTCGGTCACCACGGCCGACTCGGGGATGACCAGGCCGCCGAAGTCGTGCCCCTTCAAGGCCAACTCGACATGGCGGAGCCCCACTTCGGCGATCCCCTCGACGGCCGCCCCGACCCCCGAGGGTCCGAAGGAGTTGGTGTAGCACCCAACGACCCGACCCATGATGTCCCCCCGCCCTTGGCCCGCCCCTCGCGACCACCCCGCGGGGTTGGTGTCGCGGTCCGGCCTCGTCATCGTGCCGTGCCCGTCGGCCCGGGTCAAGTGGGGCGGCGAGGGCCGGGCGGGGAGGGCACGGTTGAGAAAAAACAACACGATCGCGGGCCGGGCGCCAGGCCTTTTTCGAGCCTTGATACCTCGCAAAACCCGGGAAATCGCACTAGTTATGCTCGGTTGATCGGTTTCAAGCCCATCTTTCGTGTTTATGTTATGCGACACCACCTTGACCCCGGCCGGGCGACCCGGGAAGATACCCTTCGTCCGGTGGAACTAAGCTCTCTCCCTCCAATGCCAACCAAGGTACTCGAATGCAACTGGGATCCACGCTCTCGCGCCTCTCGTTCGGCCTCGCGGTCGCCCTCGGTGTCAGCCTCGCTCCCGCGGCCAAGGCCGACCCGATCTTCTTCAACCCGACCGGCGACGGGGCGGCCTCGACCTTCAACGTCACCGGCCTGGGCTTCGGCCCGGGCAACGCCCTCGCCGTCGGCGCCATCACGCCCGGCGTCGGCCTCGTGCTCGGCCAGCAGTTCACGCTCCTCTTCCAGACGCACCTGACTTCGCTGGTCGGGCCCAACGCGCCGGCCTCCGTCCCCGGCCTGAACACCACCTTCCAGATCACCGAGGTGGCCAGCTTCACCGAGACGGTCACCTCGATCATGACCGGCCCGAACGGCACGACGGCGACCTTCGCGCTGGTCCCCAACGCGGCCAACCGGATCAGCATCTTCCAGAACAACGCCGTGGTCTTCAACGACGCCGCCGGCACGGGCTTCGCCGTCGGCACCGAGATCGCCCGGCTGAACCCCAACAACCTCATCTCCTCGTCGTTCACGGACAACACCGCGAACCAGGGGCTGACGCAGTTCAACCGGACCGGCGCCGGCAATGGCACGACCTTCCTGAGCACCCAGGGCTCGGGCAGCACCAACCTCAGCAGCGCCGTGGTCTCGGTCAACACCGCGTTCTTCCAGACCCCGATGCTGGCCAGCTCGCTGCTCAACTCGAACTTGACCTCGGTCTTCGACTCCGTCGCGCCGTCGCTGCTGTTCGACAGCAACTTCGCCGCCACCCCGACCGTCGCCCCCCGCAACGGCCCGATCAACGGCCGTAGCGGCCCGGACTTCCAGATCCAGGTCTCGGGCTTCACCCAGTCGTTCACCACCGCCGCCGTGCCGGAGCCGGCCTCAGTCGCCATGACCGTGCTCGGCCTCGCCGGGGCCGGCCTGGGCTCGGTCGCCGCCCGCCGCCGCCAGGCCAAGGCTTCCGCCTGACCATCGACCTCGTGAGCCTCGGATTCCTCATCCGAGCGACGTGAAGTTCCTCGCCGACCCCGCCGCGATCAGGCCCCTGATCGCGGCGGGGTCGCGCTTTTCCAAGGCCCCGGGCGGAACTCCCGCGAACCTGGGGCGATCACCGCGCCGTCGCGTCGTCGACGCCGGTGACCGCGTCGAGGGCCACGGGGACTTCGGCCAGGGGATCGACGATCCGCAGGGCGCGGCGGCCGGAGAGCACGTCGAGCAGGGTCCGGCCGCAAACCTCCTCGCGCCAGCCGACCAGGAGGTCGGGGGTCCTGGTCCCGGGGCGCCCTTCGACGTACCAGCGGATCAGGTCTTTCAGGTCGCCGGAGCCGCCGGCGAGGCCGACGGCGATCCGTCCCTGGGCGCAGGCTTGCGAGAGCGTCGCGTTCAGGAGGCTGACGACCATGGCCAGGCCGGGGCCGTCGTCGTGCCGGCCGGCGGGCTCGGGGAGGTCGTCGGCCGGGACGGCCTGCGCCTCGGCGATCACGCCGAGGATCTCGCCGGCCCGGGTGAGGAGCTGGGGCCGGTTGAAGTCCCGGAGGGCTTCGAGGTCCTTGCGATTGGCGGGCTGGCGGCGGGCGATGGCGACCAGGAGGTCGTCGCGGAGGACGCCCCGGAGCGGGCGGTTGGCCCGGCGGGCGTCCTCGACCCGCCACTCCGAGAGCCGCCGGGCGACTTCGAGCCCTCGGCGGTTGAGCAGGTGGAGGCCCGACAGCTTCCGCCAGCGGTCTTCCTCGGCCCGGTGCTCGATGGCGTGGAGGAACGCGGCGAATTCGGCCTCGGCCCAGTCGGACCGGCCAAGCTTGGCGAGCCGGGCGGCGAGCAGGTCGGCCAGGTCGAGCAGGTGGCGGACGTCGTCGAGGGCGTAGCGGAGCTGGGCGTCGGTGAGCGGCCGGCGTCGCCAGTCGGTCCGGGTCTCGCCGCCGGCGAGCGACACCTTCAACGACTGGTGGACGAGGTTGCCGAGCGAGAGCGGGTAGCCGAACCCGACCAGGCCGGCGGCGATCTGGACGTCGAACACCCGGCGGGGGACGGTCCCGGTCTTGAGCCGGCAGATCCGCAGGTCCTCGCCCGCGGCGTGCATGACGACTTCCAGGCCCGAGTCGATCACCGCGTCCCAGAACGGGGCGAGGTCGCCCACCCGGAGGGGGTCGACCACGGCGAGCCGGGAGTCGGTCGCCACCTGGACCAGGCAGAGGACCGGATCGAAGGTTTCCTCGGACACGAACTCGGTGTCGAAGGCGAACCGGCCCCGGTCGCGGATGTGGGCGACGAGTTCCGTCAGCCCCTCGGGCGAGTCGATCAGGGGCACGCGGTCGCCGGGGATCAAGTCCGCCATCGGGGTTGCTCGCCGTGGGCTCCGTCGGACCGGCGAGCGTTCGCCCGCATCCCTGCCCGGATTATCGGGAGCCGGCCGCCCCGCCGCAAGGGAGCGGCCCGACCCAAGGCTATTCGGTTCTTCAATCTGGGGTCCGGGGCCTCCATCGCAGACCTCAAAGATCCCAAATTTCAGATGGTCGGAGCCCTTCTTCTCGGTCGGAAATCCGAGATCGCGCGAATCGGGAATCACTCACTTGACGAACCGATCAACCCTGCCCGACGGGATTGGGGGTCACCAGAGGCTTTCGAGGAAGCCGAGCACGGCGCCGTCCACCCCTCCGGGATTTTCCAAGGGGGACAGGTGCCCGGCGTCGGGGATCGTCGCCAGCCGGGCGGCGGGGATCGAGCGGGCCATCCGCTCCGACTCGGCGACCGGGATCAACTGGTCGCCCGCGCCGGCGAGGACCAGGGTCGGCACGGCGATCGTGGCCAGCTCGGCCGTCCGATCGGGGCGGATGGCCATGCCCCGGAGGGCGCCGGCCAGGGCGCGGGCGGGGGTCCTGGCCATCCGGGACCGGACCCGGGCGACCAGCCCGGGGTTGGTCGCGTCGGTGCCCGGGGCGAACAGCTTGGGGATCATGGCGGCGACGACCGGCCCGGCGTCGTCCGCGGCCTCGACCTCGGCGGCCAGGGTTTCGCGGGCCTGGGCGGCCTCGGTCGAGTCGGCCCCCGCCTTGGTGTTGATCAGCATCAGGGCCTTGAGCCGCTCGGGATGCCGGGCGGCGATCGAGAGGGCGAGGTAGCCGCCCATCGAGTGCCCGCCCAGGACCAGGGGGCTGGTCAGTTGGAGGGCGTCGAGCAGCTCGATGACGTCGTCGGCCATCGCGTCGACCGGATAGATCCCGTCGGGGGCGGCGGTCTGGCCGTGCCCCCGGAGGTCGGGGGCGATCAGTCGATAGATCCGGCCGACGCTCGACCGCTGGTGCGACCACATCGACCGGTCGAGCGGGAAGCCGTGGAGCAGGACCACGACCGGCCCCGGTCCGTCATCGTCGTAGGCGAGAAGCATGGCGCGGGCCCTTCCCCGGGTGCGAATCGGACGGCCCGCCATTGTGCCCGGAGCCTCGGGGCCGGTCAATCGTCCGGGCCGCGTCGTCCGCGATCCGGGAAATTCCGGGGCGATCCCAAGAAAGGATCGAATGGGACGTGGATCGGATGAGTCCATCGGGGAGCGGCACCGATCACCCGCGGCGGAAGGGGCGAAGTCTCATGAGCGAGCCATCGATCCTGGACGGAATCCGAGTCGCCTCCCCCTGCCCGGCGAGCTGGGACGAGATGAAGGGCGACGACCGGGCCCGGGCCTGCGCGGCCTGCGGCAAGGACGTTTACAACATCTCGGCGTTGACGACCTCGGAAGCCTTGAACCTGGTCACCGCCCGCGAGGGGACCCTTTGCGTCCGGTTCTTCCGCCGGGGCGACGGGACCGTGATGACCGCCGATTGCCCGGTCGGGGCGGCCCCGGCGCTCCGGCGGAGGCGGCGGCTCCGCCGGGTCGCGGGCCTGGGCGCGGTCGGCCTGGCGTTCTTGGCGATGGGGGCGTCGGCGGCCGGGCTCCGGGGTCGGGATCTTTCGGGCCCTCCCTGGGGGCCCGGGGTCACGATGGACGACTGGGTGGACTGGGCCCTGGTGACGATCGGCGTCCGCCAGCCGCAGCTTCCTGTTATTGGGCTGATCTTGATGCCCAGGGTCCCGGGGGGCTCGCCCGAATCGGCGGACGAGCTTTGAGGACCGGACGGATCAACGGGCCGGGGCGGCGAGCCGGGCGACCATCGCCCGGGCGGTCCGGAGGCCGTCGACGGCCGCGCTGATGATCCCCCCGGCGTAGCCCGCCCCTTCGCCGCACGGGTAGAGGCCGGCGACGGCGGGATGCTGGCGGGTCCGGTCGTCGCGGGGGATGCGGACGGGCGAGCTCCCCCGGGATTCGGGGCCGGTGAGGGTCGCGTCCCGGAGGAACAGGCCGCGAAACCGCCGGTCCATCGCCGGCAGGCCGCGCTCCAGGGCGTCCATCACCAGGGGGGGGAGGATCAGGCCCATGTCGACCGGCCTGGTCCCGCGCGGGTAGCTGCTGGGGACCTTCCCCCGGCTGGCCCGACCGGCGAGGAAGTCGCCGGCCCGCTGGATCGGCGCGGCGTAGGACCGGCCGGCGGCGAGGTAGGCCAGCCGCTCGGCCCGCTGCTGGAAGTGGACGCCGGCCAGGGGGTGGCGGCTCCCGGTGTCCTCGGGGTTGATGGTGACGACCAGGCCGCTGTTGGCGAACGGCGAGTCGTGGCGGCTCTCGCTCATCCCGTTGGTGCAGAAGTAGCCCGGCTCGCTGACGCTGCCCATCACATAACCGCCGGCGCACATGCAGAAGGTGAACAGGTCCCGCTCGCCGGCCCGGACGTTGAGGTTGTAGTCGGCCGCGCCGAGCGCGGGGTGGTCGGAGTAGGCCCCGTGGCGGGCGACGTTGACCTGGCCTTGCGGCTGCTCGATCCGGACGCCGAGCTGGAACGGCTTGGCCTCGATCGGGACCCCGCGGCGGAGGAGCATCCCGTACGTGTCGCGGGCGCTGTGGCCGATGGCCAGGACGGCGGCGTCGGCCTCGACGTAGCCCGAGCTGGTCATCATCCCCTTGAGGCGGCCGTCGGCGATGTCGAGGTCCTCGACCCGGCACGAGAACCGGACCTCGCCGCCGAGGTTCTCGAACTTCCGCCGGAGGGTCCGGACGATCAGCGGGAGCCGGTTCGAGCCCAGATGCGGCCGGGCTTCATACACGATCGACGGCTTGCCGTGGCAGTCGGCGATGATCTCCAGGACCCGCTGGACGTCGGGGCCGGTCCCCCGGCTGGTGAGCTTGCCGTCGCTGAAGGTCCCGGCTCCCCCCTCGCCGAACAGGTAATTGCTCTCGGGGTCGACCGGCCCGCCGCCGTCGAACCGGCGGACGTCGGCCACCCGGTCCTTGACGTCGCGGCCCCGCTCCAGGATCAGGGGCCGATACCCGTCGAGGGCGAGCATGTACCCGGCGAACAGGCCGGCCGGCCCGGCGCCGATGATGACGGGTCGATGCTCCAGGGCGACCGGGCCCGGCTCGGGCCAGTCGAACCCCTCGGGGACGAACGGCCCGACGTCGGACCCCGACGGCCGGAGCGAGGCGCCGTCGCCGGGGACCTCGACCTCGGCCGCGTAGATGAAGTGGAGGTCGTCTTGCCGCCGGGCGTCGAGGCTCTTGCGCAAGATCCGATAATTGGCGATCCCGTCGCGGCCGACGCCTAGGCGGCTCGCCAGCTTGTCGGGCAGGGCCTGTTCCGGCTCGTCGAGTTCCAGGCGGATGTTGGCGACTTTCCAGGACATGGATGACTTCGCTCGGGGGCGCATCGCGGTGGCGGGAGTCGGCAAGGGATATTGTAAGGGGCGGGTCAAACCCCGGGTCGATCGGCGGGCAGGGCCAGGGTTCGGCGGAGATGGGTGATGGGTGATGGGTGATTTTATCGGCCGGCATTATCCGTCGGTCATCGCCCATCACCCGTTGCGGAGTTCGGTCAGTCCACCCGCCGGGTCGGTCCGAAGCAGACGAGGGTGATGTCGTCGGCCTGCCTGTGGCCGAGGGAGAACTCGCGGATCTCCTGGAGGATCGACTTGCCGACGGCCTCGGCCCCGCCTTGGGACTCGGTGACCCGGTGGATCAGCCGGCGCTGGTCCTTGGAGTCGTAGATTTCCTCGGCGGGGCTCCGGGCGTCGGTCACGCCGTCGGAGTAGACGACGACGACGTCGCCGGGGTGGATGTCGACCTCGATCTGCTTGTAATCCCAGTCGGGCATGATCCCGAGGGGGAAGCCGGTGACGTCCTCGCAGAGCTCCTCGACCCGGCCGTCGGCCCGGCGGAGGAAGACCGGCGGGTGTCCGGCCGAGCAGAGGGTGAGCTTGCCGGCCTCGACGTCGAGCAGGCCGAGGCTCATCGTCATGAACCGCTCGTCGATCCCGGCGGAGCAGAGGACGTTGTTGAGCTTGCGGATGGCCGCTTCCGGCGACGGCTCGGTCGACACGCAGAACCGGGTCTCGCCGGAGAACTTGGCCATCATCAACGCCGCCGCGACCCCCTTGCCGGCGACGTCGCCCAGGGCGATCCCGAGCTTGCCGGAGGGGAGCGGGATGAAGTCGTAGTAATCGCCGCCGACCTCGAAGGTGGGCTGGTAGAACGCGAAGAACTCGAAGCCGGCCACCTTGGGGACCGACTGGGGCAGGAACCGCTTCTGGACGGTCTCGGCCAGGGCCAGGTCGCGCTCCAGGGCGGCCCCCTTGAGCAGCTTCTCGTGCATCGCCGCGTTCTGGACGGCGACGGCCGCCTGGCCGGCGACGGCCGCCAGGACGTCGAGGTCTTCCTGGAGGAACTGGCGGCGGTCGCTGGTGTCGAGCTGGATGATCCCGAGGACCTCGCCATCCGGGGCCAGGAGCGGGACGCACATCACCGAGCGGATCTTGAGGTCGGCGATCGAGGCGCTGGTGGGCAAGTCCTGGTCGGCCCCGGCGTCCTGGCTGAGGACCGCCTTCTTCTGGCCGATCACCCAGTTGACGATCGTCCGGCTGATGCTCATCGGCACTTCATCGGTGTAGGGCCCGATCAGCGACGACCGCTTGTTCGGCCGGTACTTGAACGCCTTGCGGATCAGCTTCCTCGACGCGGGGTCGATCAGGATCAGGAACCCGCGCTCGGACTGGGGGAACAGCTCCATCAGGGCGTCGATGATCTTGGGCGCGACGGTGTCGATCTTGAGGTCGCTGGTCAGGTTCCGGGAGATTTCCAGGATCGCCTTGAGCTTGACCTCGGGCCGGATGGCGCTGGCCATCGAGCTGGAGCGCGAGGCGTCGAGGGTGTGGAGGGCCCCCGAGGTTTCGTCGGTCCCCTCGGTCACGGCGATCTCGTCGGAGGGGCCCGGCGGGGGCTTGGGGGGGTCCTTGGGGGCGTTGGGGTAGAAGCAGAACTCGACGTCGCAGATTTTGATCCGGTCGTTGGCCGAGAGCGTCGGCGGGGCGGCGGTGGGGTCGACCTTCCGGCCGTTGAGGAAGGTGAAGTTGCGCGAGTTGAGGTCGACGACGACGTGGCGTTCGCCCGAGCGGCGGACCTCGGCGTGCTTGCGGCTCACGCCGTTGGAGTCGAGGATCAGGTCGCATTCCTGGAGGCGGCCGATGATGAACGGATCGCCCTTGATCTCGATGAGCTGGCCGGCCGGTTCGGGGCCCACCTTCTTCAGGAACGCCATGACGAGCATCTCCGTGATCGGTTCCAGCGGCGAAGGGGCGTTCGATCAAGGCCCTTGGAGGTCGCGTCGCTTGATCTCGATGAGCTTCTGGAGGAGCCGGCCCTGGACCAGGCGGAGCTGGTTCACGGCGTTGGGCTTGAGCTTGAGGCGGCGATCGTCCTTGAGCCGGAGGGTGATCTCCAGGCCGAGGTCGGCGACGGCCGGGTCGACCAGGTTGTTGATGGCGCTGAAGCCGTTGTCATCGAAGAACTTGAGGACCTTGTCGACGTCGCCGTCGAGGGCGGCGACCCCGGCCTTCATGACGGGCGTGAGGACCTCGTCGCTCCCATACCGCGAGGTGGCCAGGATGTCGGCGAACGCGCCGAGGCGGTCGCGATCGAGGCCGCGGAACAGCCCGCGGGCGATCTGGGCGTATGACCTCGAAGACCAGTCCCGGTCCTGGGGGAAATAGCCCGAGACGGCGACCCAGGCTTCTTCGAGGTCCGACGGCCCGGCCAGGAGCTGGGCCTGGCGGTATTGCTCGGCGGCGGTGGCCTTGCGGGGCGTGCGCCGCCAGTCCGGGGCGATCCAGAGCGCCGGCGGGGCGACCCGGCCGGGCGCGTCGGGCGCGAGGAGGTCGGCGGGCCGCGCCGCCCAGCCGGCCAGGGCGCCGGCGAGGAGGCCGACGGCCGAGGCCAGGGCCATCGACCGCGCGCCCGGCCAGGCGAGCGGCAGGCCGCCCCCGGAGCGAGGGGGCGGGCCCGCCTTGGCGGGCGGGACGGCCTCGACGATCGTCGGCGGCGGATCGGGCCGCCCCTTGCCGCCGGCCAGGGTCGATCCGGCGGCGGTCAGGGCCGTCACCTGGAGCGCCTCGCGGACCCTGGCCAGGTCCTTGAGCATCTCGGCGGCCGACTGGTACCGGTCCGCCGGCGCCTTGGCCATCAGCTTCATCACCAGCCTCGCCAGGTCGGGCGGCAGGTCGGGCCGGTGCACGGACAGGTCGACCGGGGCGTCGGCCACGTGCTTCATCGCCAGCGCCAGCGCCGTCTCGGCCCGGAACGGCGGCTGGCCGGCGAGCATGTGGTAATAGGTCACGCCCAGCGAATACAGGTCGCTCCGGTGGTCCATCGCCAGGCCCCGGGACTGCTCGGGGCTCATGTAGAGCGGGGTGCCCATCGTCACGCCCGGCTGGGTGACGTGGTGGCGGTCGTCGTCGAGGTCGCGGCAGAGGCCGAAGTCGGCCACCTTGACCTGCCCCTTCTTGGTCAGCAGCAAGTTTTCCGGCTTGATGTCGCGGTGGATCAGGCCGACCTCGCCCGCCGCGCCGACGGCGGCGCCGGCCTGCCTCATGATCGAGAGCGACTGCGGGAGGTCGGGCGTCCCCTTCCGGCCGAGGTATTCGCGGAGGTTGGTGCCCTGGACGTATTCCATCGCGATGAACCGGAGCCCCTCGAAGATCCCCAGCGTGTAGATGTGGACGATGTTGGGGTGGCTGAGCTTCGCGGCCGACCACGCCTCGGCCTCGAACCGGCTCAAGACCGTCGGGTTGGTGAGCAGGTCGGGCCGGAGGACCTTCAACGCCACGTCGCGATTGAGGCTGAGCTGGCGGGCGAGGTAGACCTCGCCCATCCCCCCGGAGCCGAGGAGCCGGACGACCCGGAAATCGCCGAGGTCGGCCCCGGTCAGGTCGCGGGCCCGGGGCGCGGCGCCCTGGCGTCCCCAGCCCGTCGGGGAGTCGGTCGAGGACGATGGCCGGTCCGGCTGGCTCATGGTGGGGGCGTCATCCCAGGCGGCGGTTCGGGCCCCCCGGTGGCTGTCGTCGCCACGTCGCTCCGGGGCCGCTCCGGTCGATTTTCCTAGTCTACGCCATCCCGGCCGGCGCCGCAAATCGATCGACGACCGTCACGACTCCGGGGCCCGGGCCGGAAAACGCGGCTGGCCTCTCGAACCGGCCGGTTCGATGTGGTACGGTCATCGTGGACGATTGGCGAAAGCGGTTCCGGCCCGGGGGCGGTCGCTCCCGGACATTCGACGGGTCCCGGAGGTTCGGCCATGACGATCCGCGTGAATCTGGCGATCTCGACCGCCCTCGGCCTGCTCCTCGCCGGCCCCGGCCATCGACAAGCCCAGGCTCAGGTGAGCGATGCCACCTCCAATCCTTATGGCGGCTACGGGGGCTACGGCGGCTTCGGCACCTACGGCGGCTACGGGGCCTGGGGCTACGGGAGCTACTGGACCGTCAGCCTCGGGAGCCTCCGACCGCCCCAGCCCACCCCGCAGGGCTATTGGGCCGAGGTCATCAGCGCGACCTCGCGTTGGATCGTCGTCCAGGACGACAAGGGCCGGCAATTCCCGATCGCCTCCGACTCGATCAAGCAGTTCTTCGTCCGCTGGCCCAGCTCGATCTCCCAACTCACCACCGCCTCGATGGTCGAGGCCACCGGCGTCGACGGCGGCTCGAATACCGTCATCGCCGATCACCTCGACATCTACGAGGCCGACGCCCAGAACCTGGTGACGCCCAACGTCCAGAACCTCTACGGGAACAACCGGACCCTCGCCTCGATCGACGAGGACCACAACGGCCAGGTCGACGTCGCCTATTCGGTCAGCCCCGCGGAGGCCACCATCCCGAACCGGGTCAACCTCGTCGGCCGCCCGATCAACAACAACCCGCTCCAGGTCCAGACCAGCGGCAACAACTCGATGATGATCGTGCCCGGCGGAGGGGGGATGTCCGTGTCGCAGGTCACCCACGGCACCATGTCCTATGCCAAGCGAGGGGACCAGGTCTTCATCGTCACCCGGGACGCCACCACTCGGACCCTCGAAGTGACCCAACTGGTGCTCTACAAGACGGTCCCCCTCCGTGCCTTCCAGCCCTGAGCAAGGGCCCGGCGCCGCCCGAACCGCGAGGACCGGCCCCGAACCCGCGAGCCGGTCCTTTCGCCCAGGCCCCCGGCGGCTCAAAGCTTCGGGGTCGCCTCGGCGGGCGACTCGTTGATCCGGTAGAGGGGCAGGAAGCGGTAGTAGACTTCCAGGGTCAGGGCGGAGAGGGCGGTCTGGAACAGCCGACCCCCGACCCGACCCCAGCGGTCGGGCGTGGGCAGGAACGGGCTCCAGCTCCCCCGGTCGCATTCGTCGCCCTTGATCTGGATGTCGACGAGGGTGTCGCGAATCCGGACGTTCCAGAGCTTCCAGTTCTTGTTCTGCATGTTGTGCAGGAGCTGGGTCGCGTAATACCAGTAATAGATGTTCCGCCCCTGGTCGTTCTGGAGGTCGCTCCAGACGCCGGCCGTCCCCTTGATCATCGACGGGTGGTCGCGGGCCCATCCGAGGTACTGGCGGCAGAGCAGGGCCTCGGCGGTCATGACCGCCGAGGCGTCGCGGCCGGGGGTGTAGCTGTAAAGGGTCCGGTACTTGTCGACCGCCGCCTCGTCGAGGTAGCGGTTGCAGCCCCGGATCACGGTCCGGGGGACGTCGAGGCCCGACAGCTTGGCGCTCCGGAGCGCGAACATCTCCCAGCCGAAGACCGACGTGTCGCCGGGCATCCCGGGCACGTACCGCCAGCCGCCGTCGGACTTGTTCTGCGACTGCGCGATGAAGTCGATCCCCCGCTGGGCGGGCTCGCGGAGCCTCGGGTCCTTGGACAGCCCGTAGGCCTCGCACAGGGCCATCGTGGCGATCGCGTGGCTGTACATCCCCGAAATGGCCAGGCCGCCGAGGAACAGCTCGCCGGTCTTCTGCTGCCGGGAGATCAGCCAGTCGACCCCGCGCTGGACCTGTTCCTGATACCGGCTGGGTTGATTGTGGATGTGGCCGGCGCCCAGGAACGGGAGCAGGGCCAAGCCGGTGGCGGCGGTGTCGGATTCGGCGTGGACGTCCTCGGGGCAGCCGGGCGGCTTCCGGCACTCGGCCCGGACATCGAGGCTCCAGCCGCCGTCGTCGCGCTGGTGCCTCATCAGCCAGTGCAGGGCCTCCTGGACGGCCAGCTCCGAGGCCGCCGTCCCCCCCTCGCGGCGGACGAGCAGGGCCTTGGTCGCCCCCATCCGGCCCGAGAACGGCGCGGTCATGTCCTCGACGTGCGTCCGGGTCGGCTGCAAGACTTCCGAGAGGCCGCCGCGGGCGGTCGGGGGGCGGTCGGGCATGGCCAGCGCCGGGCCGAACGTCGCCCCCGCCAACTGGGGCTGGGCGATCCCCCGGTCGGTCGGCTCCATCGACAGCGACGGCGTCCGCTCGGTCCGATCCGTCGTGAACGGGTCGCCCGCCCGTTCGGCGGGGGCGAGCGAGGCGAAGTCGGCGTCGGCCAGGGAGACGACGGTCGAGTCGAAGTCGACCCGCTCGACCTTCCGGGCGCCCGAGGCGTAGAAGAAGGTGGCCAGGACGACCAGGACGACGCCGTGGATCAGGAGGCTGGTCCCCCACGAAGGGAGCCAGGTCAGCCAGGCGGGCGCCGAGCGGTCGAGTCGGCCCAGGAGCCGGCGGAGGCGGACCCGCGCGACGCGCGACCAGCGGGGTCGATGGTGGGTCATGGTCGGGGCGGTCCCGGGGCCTGGTCCGGCTCGTGGGGTTGGGGAAGAGGCGCCGGTGATGGGCCGACGTGGGGGACGGTCGGGGCTCGCCGGTCATCCCGCCGCGACCCGCCCCCACGCCAAGGAAGAGGCCCCGGGCGTCGCCGTTCATTATAGACCGGGGCGAGGCCCGGCCGGTCGGGTCGTGACTGGGATTCACGCCCGGCCCGGCTCAGAGGCTACCTCGGATGGGAAATGGTTCATGGCAGATGGGTCGGTCATGGCCGAAGACCGGGAAGACAGACGAGATCGCGTCCGGGGAAATCCTGGCTTCTTCTCACCCATCAACCATCAGCCATTTTTCATAACCCCTCGCGACTCCTGGAAAATATTTCCAAATAGCCCCTCAGCCCCGGCCATCGACCGGCTCGTCGCGCTCGTCGAACCGCTCGACCGGGCCCCAGCCCAGGCCTTCGAGCGGCCCGGCGACGAGGCCGGCGTCGGCCACGACGACCATGACGAAGCTCGACGGGTCGACGTTCCTCCGGGCCGCGGCGGCGAGGGTGTCGAGGCTCACGGCGTCGAGCCGCTCGGCGAACCGGGCGTGATGGTCGGCCGGGAGGTCGTGGAGGAACAGCCCGGCGTGGCGCGAGACCAGGGCCGACGGCGTCTCGAAGTGGCGGGCCTGCCCCTCGACCAGCGATCGGCGGGCGTCGTCCAGCTCGATCGGGGTCGGCGGCCGGTCGCCGAGCAGGGCGTCCACCTCGCCGCGAAGGTCGGCGAGCGCCTCGGCCAGGCGGTCGGACTGGAGCGACGCCGAGACCAGGAACGGCCCCGCCCCTTTCCGGAAATCGAAGTGGCTGCGGACCCCGTAGGTGAAGCCCTTCTCCTCGCGGAGCTTGGCGTTGAGGCGGGAGGTAAACTGGCCGCCGAGGATCTGGTTCCAGACGGTCAGGTCGAGATAGTCCGGGTCGAGCCGGTGGGTCCCGACGTGCCCGACCCGGACCACGGCCTGCGGCGCCCCGGGGCGATCGAGCAGGAGCAGGCGGGACCGGCCCGGCCGGTCGGCCCGGGTGATGCTCGGGCGAGGGTCGGGGCGGCCCGACCAGTCGCCGAGCCGGGCGTCGAGCAGGGCGGCGACCTCGTCGGGGTCGACGTCGCCGGCCACCACGCACGCGGCGCCGGCGGGGAGATACCGCGATCGGTGGAACGCCCGGAGGTCGTCGGCCGTGAGCCGGGACACGGTCCCCTCGTCGCCGTCGACCGGCAATCGGTACGGGTGGTCGGCGGCGAACAGGGCCCGGAGCAGGGCCCGGCCGGCGCGGGCCTCGGCGCCGTCGCGTTCGGCCCGGAGGCCGGCCAGGGTCTGGGCGTGGACCCGGTCGAACTCCTCGGCCGGGAACGTCGGTTCCCGGAGGACGTCGACGGCCAGGTCGAGGCTGGCGGCCAGGTGGGGCGTCAGGCACTGGAGCCCGACGTAGGCCCCATCCCAGCCGGCTTCGACCGAGAGGCTGGTCCCCATCCCCTCGGCCGCCAGGGCGATCTGGTGCGCCGTCCGCGACCGGGTCCCCTCGTCCATGAGGTCGGCGGTCAGGCCGGCCAAGCCCCCCCGGCCCGGCCCGTGGGCCGAGGCCCCGGCGTCGAGGACGAACGAGGCCGCCACGATCGGCAAGTCCCGCCGAGGGAGGACCCAGAGCGGGACGCCCGACCGGAGCCGGCGGACTTCGGGAGCCGGGGCCCGGAACGGCGAGGCCGGCGCCGGGCCCGGCGGGACCGATCGGTCGAGCGTCGCCGCGACCGTCGCCGGCTTCCGCCCCAGGACGGTCAGGCAAACCCGGGGCTTGCCCACGAGGAACGAACAGGCCGCCGCCCGGATGGCGTGGGCCGTCACTTCCTGGTAACGGAGGAGGTCCGACGTGACCCGGCCGGGGTCGCCCAGGTAGATGTTGTAGGCGTTGAGCCGGTCGGCCACCCCGCCGAACCCGCCGACGTTGTCCAGGGCGTAGATGAACCCGGCGAGCCGGCCGTTCTTGACCCGGGCCAGCTCGGACTCCACGACCCCGTGCTCGGCGATGGCGGCGATCTCGGCGTCGACGGCGTCGCGGGCCGCCTCCCAGGCCCGGCCGGGGCGGAGGGTGGCGACCACGCCGAAGCTCCCGGCCAGCTCGCGGCCCGATTGGTACGCCGAGACGTCCTGGGTCAACCCGCTTTCGACCACCAGCTTCCGGTACAGGCGGCTCGACTTGCCCCGGCCGAGGATGTCGCCGAGGAGGACCAGGGCGGCGTCGTCGGGCCGGAAGTGGGGGACGGTGTGCCAGGCCAGGTAGAGCCGGTCGAGCTCGACCCGATCGCGGACTTCGAGGCGGACCTCGGCGGCGAGCTTGGCCTCGGGGGCCCACGGCCTGAGCGACCGGGTCCCGCCCGGCAAGGGGCCGAAGTAGCGGTCGGCCAGGGCGAGGGCCCGGTCCTCGTCGACGTCGCCGACGATGGCCAGGCTGGCGTTGCCCGGGACGTAGAACCGGCGGAAGAAGGCCTCGACGTCGTCGCGGGTGGCGGCCTCGACGTCCTCCATCACGCCGATCGTGGTCCAGCTATAAGGATGGTGGGGCGGGAACATCGCCTCGGCCAGGAGCCGCCAGGCCGTCCCGTAGGGGCGGTTGGCCACGTTCTGGCGGTACTCGTTCTTGACCACGTCCTTCTGGACCCGGATCTTGTGATCGTCCAGGGCCGGCAGGAAGTGTCCCATCCGGTCCGATTCCATGGCCAGGGCGAGTTCCAGGTGCGCGGCCGGGACGTCGGCGAAGTAGTTGGTCCGGTCCGACGAGGTCGAGCCGTTGATGCTCGCCCCGAGCCGCTGGAGCGGCTTGAAGAAGTCGCCCGGATAATGCTCGGACCCCTCGAACATCAGGTGCTCGAACAGGTGAGCGAACCCCCTCTGCCGCCGTTCCTCGTCCTTGGAGCCGACGTGATACCAGAGGTTCATCGCCACCACCGGGAGCGGCCCTTGCCGCCGGGCGATGACGTCGATCCCGTTGGCCAGCGTGGTCCTGGTGAAGCGGAGCGGGTCGAGGCGGAGGGGAGGATTCATCGATTCGGCGAGGTCCGGAGGGGAAAGGGGGCGGGCATCGTCACGGAATCAGGATACCGGAAGTAAGATCGGGTGAACAGGAACCCTCGCGACCATCCATCGATGACGCCGACGAATCGGGCTTCCGCCCTATCGCGGCCGTTTTTTCTCTTTGGCGGGCGGGGCCGCGGCGATACAATGGTTTAATGGACTCATGGAACAGGACCGGAGGGGTCGCCGCGAAGGTGGTCATCGATGGGACTCGCGAAAGGGTCGGGGAACCAGGGCCGGCGATCGGCCGCCCGGGGTCCCCGCAAAGCCGTCGTCTCGTGCGGCGACGGCGTTGATCCCGGTTTCGCACGCAAACAAGGCCGGGTCGTGAACTGGGACGACATCATCGTCGACGCCGCCGCGACCGACACCGGCATGCGTCGCTCGAACAATCAGGATAGCCACACGATCGTCCGCGCCTCGAAGGTCGAGACCTTCAAGGCGCGCGGCCATGTCTTCATGGTCGCCGACGGGATGGGGGCCCACGCCGTCGGCGAGCTGGCCAGCAAGCTGGCCTGCGACAACATCCCGCACAACTACGCCAAGGCCAGGGCCGCCGCCCCGGCCGACGCCATCACCAAGGCTTACAAGGAAGTGGGCGGCCTGATCCACGGCAAGGCCAACGCCAACCGCGACTTCCAGGGGATGGGCACCACCTGCTCGACCTTGATCCTGATGCCCGAAGGGGCCCTGATCGCCCACGTCGGCGACTCGCGGGTGTACCGGGCCCGGGGCGGGCGGATCGACCAGCTTTCCTTCGACCACAGCCTGGCCTGGGAGCTGGTCCGCCGCAACCACCTGTCGGCCGAGCAGGCCAACAAGGCCGTCCCCCGCAACGTCATCACCCGGAGCCTCGGCCCCGACCCCAACATCGAGGTCGACATCGAGGGCCCCTCGCCCGTCGAGCCCGGCGACGTGTTCCTCCTCTGCTCCGACGGCCTCTCGGGGCTCGTCGAGGACCCCGAGCTGGGCGCCTTCGCCGCCAACTTCCACCCCGAGGACGCTTGCCGATACCTGCTCCACCTGGCCAACCTCCGGGGCGGGCACGACAACATCACCGTCGTGATCGCCCGGATCGGCCCCTGGGTCGAGCCCGAATCCGCCGCCGACGCCCCGGCCCTGGTCGGCCCCGAGAACGGCCACTCCCGGAGGGGGGGCTGGATCAAGGGGCTCTCCGGCCTGCTCCCCGGCAAGAAGAAACCGGCCGCCCCGGCCGTCGAGGAGCACCTGTACCGGACCTGCGGGTGCCCGATCACCGTCGAGCTGGTCGAGCGCCTGGCCGACCACGTCGCCCGGGTCCAGCAGGTCGCCGTCGAGCAAACCTGGCCCGCCGAATGGTCCAAGCTCGCCGCCCACCGTCGGAAGTCGGCCGAGGCCCTCGCCGCCGGCAAGCTCCGCTCCGCCCTCAAGGAACTGGGCGAGGCGATCGACCTCCTCGGCCAGGCCGGCCGCGTCCACCGGAAGGCCGGCTGACCCGGACCGCCACCACGCCGGGCCTCGCCGCCCACGCCCCAGGACCCCGCCGCCGATGCCCGACTCGCCCCCCTCGCCCGACCCCGCGACCACCTGCGCCCGCCCGCCCCGGGTCGACCCGTCGGCCACCCCCCCGCTCGTCCCGCCGCTCCAGCTCAGCACGGTCTACGAGTTCGCCGACCTCGACCGGGTCGACGCCTTCTACCAAGGCCTAGAACAAGGCTTCGTCTACGCCCGCGACGGCCACCCCAACGCCGCCCAGCTCGCCGCCAAGGTCGCCCGGCTGGAAGGGGCCGAGGCCGCCCTCGCCTGCGCCTCGGGGATGGCCGCCGAGTCGGCGTTGCTCCTAGCCACCCTCGGGCAGGGGGACCGGGTGGCGATCTCCGAAGGGCTCTACGGCCGGACGACCTTGCTCGTCGCCGGGGAACTCGCCCGGTTCGGCGTCGAGCACGACCTGTTCGACGCCACCCGCCCGGACACCCTCCGCGACGCCCTCAAGCCCCGGACCCGCCTGGTTTTCGCCGAGACCCTATCCAACCCCCTGCTCCGCCTCGCCGACGTCGCGGGCCTGGCGGCGATCACCCGACCGGCCGGCGTCCTCCTGGCCGTCGACCACACGTTCGCCCCGCTCCTCTGCCGCCCCCTGGCCCTGGGCGCCGACGTCGTGGTCCACTCGGCGACCAAGGCGATCGGCGGCCACTCCGACGTCACCCTCGGCCTTCTGGTCGGCTCGCGCGCCCTGATCGGCCGGGTCGCCCCGATCGCCTCGACCTTCGGCCTCACCGGCAACCCGTTCGACTGCTGGTTGGCCCTCCGGGGCCTGTCCACCCTGGCCGTCCGGGCCGAGCGCGCCTCGGCCAACGCCCGGGAACTGGCCGGCCGCCTCGAAGCCCATCGGGCGGTCGAGCGGGTCCACTACCCGGGGCTGCCCGGCCACCCCGACCACGCCCTAGCCGCCCGGACGCTGGCCGGCGGCTTCGGCGCGATGGTCAGCTTCGACGTCGGCTCGCGCGACCGGGTCGACGCCCTGATCCGGGCCCTCGGCCACATCCCCTACGCCCCCAGCCTCGGCGACGTCTCGACCACCCTGAGCCACCCGACCACCACCAGCCACCGCTCCCAGACCCCCGAGCAATGGGCCCGCCAGGGGATCACCCCCGGCCTGATCCGCCTGTCCGTCGGCATCGAAGCCGCCGCCGACCTCTGGGCCGACCTCGACGGGGCTCTTAACCGACTCGGAACTTGACGATCCTGGGACGGTTGTCCTACCATCGGGCGGGGACTTCAACGACTTCCGGGAGGATCGGCGATGGTTGGCTTGTTCATGGCCCTGGTGCTGGCGGTCCCGGCCGCGACCCCTCGCGAGGAGTTCGAGGCGTTGAAGGCCGATTACGAGGCGAAGTCGACCGCCTGGGCCCGCCAGTATAACGGCGAGCCAGACAAGCCGATCCCGCGGGACAAGGTCGACAACGTCGGCCGTTACCGCGACTGGCCCGGCTGGGCCTACGCCGCGAAGGCCCGCGAGTTCGCCGACACCCACCCCGGCGACCCGGCCGCGGCCGATGCCCTGTTCGCGATGATGGAACTGGTGTCCGCCGTCGGCGATCGGGACCGGGAGTTGAGCCCGCACATGGCGAGGGCTTACGCGTTGCTGGCCGCCTCGCACTTCGATGATCCCCGGATCGACGACGCTTGCCGGCGCGTCTCGTTCAGCGGCGGGACGCCGGACGCCGAGCTTTTCCTCCGGGCGATTGCCGAGCAGGCCAGCGACCGAGGCATCAGGGGCCGCGCCAACCTCGCCCTCTCCCGGTTCCTGGCGACCCGTCGGGTCATCGCCGCCCGGCCTTGGTTTGAAAAGAAGGACGGGCCGAACTACCTGACGGCCATGATCGAGAGGCTCGACCCCGGATACGTCCGCTTCGTCCGCGCGACCGATCCCGCCGCCCTGGTCGCCGAGATCGAAGCCCAGTTTGCCCGGACGACGCAAGAATACGGCGACGTCCTCGCGGACTCCCGGGCGGGTGTCAACCAGAAGACCATCGCCCAGGTCGTCGAGGCCGAGCAGATCAAGTTGAAGGCTCCCGTCCCCGCCAAGCCATGATCTTTCCGCGCGTTCAGCCACCCGAGAAGACCCGGACCCGCATCCCCAGGGCCGCGCCCAGCGCCGCCATCTCATCGAAGATGTCGCCGTAGGCGACGGCGACATGATTGCTCATGTAATGGGCCATGAGGGTTTCGGGCGAGCAGCCGAGGTCGGCGGCCATGAACGGCCATTGCCGGGTCGTCCCGCGCCACCAGGCTTCGCGGACGTCGTCGGGCAGGGCCACCGACTCGCCGCGGCCGAGGTCGAGGACGAGGCCACCGTCGCGGTCGAGCCAGTTCCGGGCCCAGGTGATCGGCCCCGGCCGGCTCACCCCGGCGAACGTCCCGCCCGGGACCGGGAAGTAGCCCGACGGCTGGCGGTAGCTGTGGACCCCTTCCAGGCTCCCGAGATTTTCGTTGAAGGCATACGCGCCGCAGCTCCCCGAGTTGAGGAGGACCCAGAGCCATCGGCCGTCGTGCCGGGCCCCCCAGCGGACGTCGTGGAACATCACGGCCCCGGGCTCCCCTTTCGCCTCCAGGACGCGCTTCATCAGCTCCATCGGGACCAGGTTGCCCTGGTCGGCCTCGGTGCTGGTCATCAGGGCGTGGCCGTCCCCCTCGGGCCGGGCGTGGGAGTTCAGGAGCCCTTCGGCGAAGTCGCTGGGCGGCAACAGGTTGAGGAGCCCGAGCTGGTATTGCCAGCCCAGGCAGTCGGCCCGGAACTCGGCGACGAGGTCGAGGACGGCCAGGTAGACGCGGAGCTGGGCCCGGGTCGCCTCGGGGGTGAAGTCCTCGGCCCCGGGGTCGCCCCAGTGGAAGGTTACGCCCTTGTCGGTCACGAACCGGAAGGCGGCCTCGACCCGGCCTTCGGCGATCGACCGCGAACGATCGATGAGCCAGGCCTGGTCGACCTTGTGCTCGCCGAAGCCGACCTTGACCAGGACCCGGGGCCCGAAGTAGCCGTTGATCATCCCCATCGAGGTGTCGCCGAGCATTAGGGCCAGGATGCGCCTCCGGCGGATCGCGGCCAGGACCCCGTCGGCCACGGCGGCGGCCTTCGGGGCGATCGGCCCGGCCTCATGTAGCTCGGATGCGTCGTAGGCGATCCGCCCGGTCGAGCACCACTCGTCGAGCCGCTCCATGAATCGGGCGTCGAGCGTCCAGTCGGCGGCGTCGGTCCAGGCCCTCGACGCCGCGCGGCCGACGCTTTCCAGGCTCGCCCCGGTGTTGAGCAACGCGACCAGGCCCGGCCACGTCCCCGAGAAGTTCGAGGCCAGGAGCAGCGGGTTGTCCTTGCCCACGACGCCGTCGACGGTGTGCGGGGCATACGCCCAGTGGACGAAGACCCCGACCATCGGGTCGTCGATCGGCCCGAGTTTTTCGATCGCCTGGTCCGGCCGGGTCAGGAAGCCCTCGACCACGTAGGGCGACCGCCCGAGTTTGGTCAAGGCCGCCACCAACTGCCCGGTCGTTTCCCGGGCCTGGGGCAACGCCCACTCATTGGGCTGGCCTCGATAATCCCCCGGCCAGAACACGGCGACCTTCTTCGACATCGGACCAACCCCTCTTTCGCCCGGCCCCTGTTCAGAGCGGCTTGACCTTTACATTCCGGAATTCGATCCGATAGCCTTCCGCCTCCAGGCCGAAGTAGCCCCGCGGGACCTCGCAATCGCGCCACTCGTTGACCACCGCGCCGTTGATCCAGAGGACAACGTCCTTCCCCCGGCAAGTCAGCTCGAACGTGTTCCACTCCCCGGCGGGCAGGACACGCTTGTCGATTTGTTGCTTCGACAGGTCGACCCGCTTGGGCTTCCCGCCCACGAGGGTCTCGGCGAACAGGTAGCCGTTCGGCCCCCCGCCGACCTGGGCTTGATGCCAGATCTTCGCGTCCGCCGAGTTCCGGACGTAAATGCCCGAGTTGTACGCCATCTTGCCGCTCGATACCGGCGTAAATTTCCATTCGACGTGCGCCACGAAGTCGCCCAGCTCGCGGTCCCAGCGGACCCAGTCGTGACCCCCATCCCCCTTGCAGGTCAAGACGCCCGCTTCCAGGGTCCATTGCGACATCGGGTCGAGCTTGCCCGTCGGGTTGACCGGCAGCCGCGTCCACCCCTTCAGCTCCGGCCCGGCCTCGGCGAGAAGGTCGGTCCAGCCGGAGGGCTCGCGGTCCAGCTCCGAGGGTGTGCCCGGCACCGCTAGGAACAGCAAAGCGGCGATCAGACAGCGGGGAGCGATCATCGCGGGAGGCTCCTGGGATCGGGAATCGGGTTGGTCCGGGCTTCCCTCAGCAAGTCCCACAGCTTCGCCCTGGCCGAGTCGAAGTCGTGGAACCCGAAGCGATAGCCGGAGTCGAAAGCGTCGTCGGCTTGAAGTTCGTCGACCCCAAACATCTGATCGCTGGGGAGGTAATCGAAGTGGAAGCAATGACCACTCGCCCGGACGAAGAGGGAGACGGCCCCGGAGGGGAAGGTTTCCAGCTCGGTCTCGATGCCCTCGCCGACTTGCCGGATCTCATCGGCGAAGCCCGCCACCTCTTCCGACAACGCCATGTCACTTTCTCCCCCCGGGTTGCTGGAACTCGACCTGGCCGGTCGTCCGTTTCTTGATCGTGATTCTACCGTCCGGTCCGATCCGAATGTCATGTCCCTGAGTTCGAGCTTTGATCCCGCCGTCTGCCAGCCGCCGGATGTAGTCGTCGAGCGGCGGGTACATCCGTCCGTCCAATTGGCCGGGAGGGGGCGGTGGGTCACTCTTCGGGATGCCGCTGAAGGCATCTTCGACTTCATCCAACGTATCCCGGACCCGTGCCAGGGCATTCTCCGCAGTCGTCGATGGTGGCTGGGCCTGAAGACGGCGATAGAATTCCGCCAACCGCTCCGGCCTGGTCATGCCTCCTCCCGCCGCCTGGCACGTCGGCCGAGCAGGGCCGTCAGCCAGGCGCCGGCATAGGCGATGGTGAAGGTCAACGCCATCAGGACAATTTCAAAACCCCGATCGGCGTAGTCTCCGTTGGCCTTGTGTCGGGCGGCCGTGTAGGGGAACTTGTCGCTGGGGAACGGTAGAAACGGCATGATGAGGGGGTCACCCACGGCCCCTTCAAGCCATCCGATCGGGAGCCACCGATGGCCCTCCACGATCCGGAGCAACATCCAGGCCCAGCCGAACAGGGCGAAGCCGAACCACCAGTCTCGCGCCGCCCGACTCGCGGCGAACCGGGCCCGGAGCGGGGCCGCGATCAGCAGGAGGGCCAGGCCGTTGACATAAATCTGGAGCCAGATCGTCGGAGCCGATCGGATCGCGTGCAACGTCACGGCCACGACCGAGATCAGGCCCATCAGGCCGAGGAGCGAACTTCGCCCGGTTCTCATCGGATCGGCCTCTTCGATCCCAACTTCGATCGGTCACCCGGCCCATCCCGGCCGGTGCGGGATCGTAGCACGTCCTGGGCTGGTCGCCGAGGGGCAATCTATCCCCTTGTGATCGCCGGGGCGGGCGATACTCTGGGACGAGGGGAAGCGGAGGCCATTTCCCCACGGACCCCACCGAGGCGACCGATCATGCGGGAATACCTGGCCATCCCGGCCTGGCGGACGCCGCCGACGCCGCTCGCGGCCTGGGTCGCCGGGCTCACCGAGGCGGCCGGCCCGGTGGCGGTCCGCCCCGACCCCCCTTCGGCGTTCTGGCTGGAGGTCGCCCCGCTCCGGCTCCGGGGGTTCGCCCTGATCGAGGAGGGCCACGCTTCCGCGATCAACTTCGAACTCCACGACCCCGACCCCGACCCCGCCACCCGGGCGATCGAGGCCGCCGCCCTCGCCCTGGGCTGGGAGATCCACGCCGACGACGAGGACGACCCCGACGACGACGATTGACGGACCCATCCACCCTTCCCGATCGAGGACCGCCCCATGCCCCGGACCCGGACCGCCCTGGCCTTCGCCCTGCTGCTCGCCGCCGTCGCCAGGGGCGACGAGCCCCGCTGGAAGAAGCACGACATCAACGCCAAGAGCGTCTTCGAGGGGGCGGGCGTCCTCGACGCCGACGGCGACGGCAAGCTCGATATCGTCTCGGGCGAGACCTGGTACAACGCCCCCGACTGGACCCCCTACCCCGTCCGCGAGGTCTCGCGGACCGGGACCTATCGGAACTGCTTCGCGAACATGCCGATGGACGTCAACGGTGATGGCAAGATGGACTTCATCACCTGCTCGTATTTCGACAAGAGCGTCGGTTGGGTCGAGAACCCGGGCGTCAAGGGCCAGCCCTGGGCCTACCACGAGGTCGACAAGCCCGGCCCGTGCGAGGCCGCCGTCCTGGTCGACGTCGACGGCGACGGCAAGCTCGACATCCTGCCGAACTCGGTGAACGTCGTGGTCTGGTATTCCCTGGAGGCCCCGGGGTCGAAGGTCCCCTTCAAGAAGCACGACTTCGGGACCAAGGCCGCCGGCCACGGCGTCGGGACCGGCGACGTCAACGGCGACGGCCGCCCCGACCTCCTCACGCCCAAGGGCTGGTTCGAGGCCCCCTCCGACCCCAAGGCCGCCGGCGACTGGGCCTGGCACCCCGACTGGAACCTCGGCGGGACCGGCATCCAGATCCTCGCCAAGGACGTCGACGGCGACGGCCTGGCCGACGTCGTGCACGGCAACGGCCACGGCTTCGGCCTCTACTGGCAGAAGCAGGGCAAGGACGCCGAGGGCAAGCGGGCCTGGGCCAAGGCCCCGATCGACGAGACGATCTCCTCGGTCCATACCCTCCTCTGGGCCGACCTCGACGGCGACGGCAAGGCCAACGAACTCATCACCGGCAAGCGGGTCTACGCCCACGAGATCGAGGCCGGCGACGTCCAGGCCCCGGTGATCGCCTGGTACGGCTTCGACTCCGCCGCCGGCAAGTGGTCCCGCCACGACATCTTCCACGGCGAGCCCGCCCGGAACGCCCCCAAGGAAGGCAACAAGCGCGACGCCCAGAAGGATTTCCCCCCCGGGACCGCCGGCACCGGCCTGGAAATCTCCGCCGTCGACATCGACGGCGACGGCGACGTCGACCTCGTCTGCCCCGGCAAGAGCGGGCTCTACCTGTTCGAGAACCTGTCCAGGCCGGCGAAGCCCTGATCGCCGATGATGGCCCGCGCGGAAAAAATCAAGGTTAGCAGAACCCGATTGATTGAGAGGCGGGAATTCGTTACTCCTTGAGCGTTCCCCGCTTCGAGGAGCGACCCATGCCGCGACAGAGTGCCCGCCCCCGGCCCGACCGGAC
>JAABUQ010002196.1_pt1 | contig 39383 bp, 31 predicted proteins | sample 5560001 | NCBI WGS metagenome assembly JAABUQ01 (sample SAMN10711888, study PRJNA513371) | rock metagenome | isolation source: Antarctica rocks | place: Antarctica: Victoria Land, Finger Mt nord | collected 2015-12-18
GACCCACGACCCACGACCCACGACCCACGACCCACGACCCACGACCCACGACCCACGACCCACGACCCACGACCCACGACCCACGACCCACGACCCACGACCCACGACCCACGACCCACTCATTCAGGCGGTCTCGGGGGCGATGGCGTATTTGGCGGGCAGGACGATGACGTGTTCGGCCAGGACGTGGATGGTCAGGGACTGGCCTTCGCGGACGCTTTGCGAGTGCGACTGGAGGGCCAGGGCGATGACGGGCCATTCGTTGGGGCCGCGGAGGTGGACCTGGCGGACCTCGCCGAGGAAGACGAGGCGCTCGACGGTCGCGGTGAATCGGTTGGCGCCGGGGGGGACGGTCCCGCCGAAGCCGAGCGATTCCGGGCGGAGGGCGACCGTCACCGGCGCCCCGGCGGGGAGCGGCGCCGCCTCGGACCGGCCGATCAGGCGGCCGAGCGGGGTCCGGACCACGACGTCGTTCCGCGCGTCGGTCGCCTCGACCTGGCCCTGGATCAGGTTGATCGGGCCGAGGAACCGGGCGACGAAGGCGTCGATCGGCCGGTTGTAGACCTCGGCCGGCGGGCCGGACTGGACGATCCGGCCCAGGTCCATCACGGCGAGCTGGTCGGCCAGGGCCAGGGCCTCGCGAGGGTCGGAGGTCAGGACCAGGGTGGTCGTCTCGGCCTCGGCGACGACGCGGCGGATCTCGTCGCGGAACTCGCCCCGGACCCGGTCTTCGAGGCGGCCGAGGGGGTCGTCGAGGATCAACAGGTCGGGCTCCAAGACCAGGGCCCGGGCCAGGGCGACCCGCTGCCTCTGGAGGCCGGACAGGTCGTCGGGCCGGCGGTCGGCCAGGGTTTCGAGCCGGGCGACGCCCAGGGCCTCGGCCACCTGGGTCCGGCGGTCGCGGCGGGCGACGCCCCGGAGCTTGAGCGGATAGCCGACGTTCTCGGCCACGGTGAAGTGCGGCCAGAGGGCGTCGTCCTGGAAGACCAGGCCCACCCGCCGGGCCTGGGGCGGGAGGTCGTGGACCAGTCGGCCGTCGAAGTAGATCTCGCCGTCGTCGAGCGGCTCCAGGCCGGTGATGAGCCGGGCCATCGTGGTCTTGCCCGCCCCCGACGGCCCGAGCACGAACGTCAGCTCGCTGGGCCGGACGTCCAGCGAGGCGCCGTCGACGACGGCGACGTCGTCGTACCGCTTGACCAGGTTTTCGAGGACGACCCGGATCATGACGGCCGGTAGCCCCCCGCCACGCGGCCGACCCGGCGGTAAACCTGGCGGGTCCAGGCCGTCCATTCCCCCCGGAGCCAGGCCCGGAACCGCGGGTCGCGGGCCAGCCGGCCGTCGACGGCGCCGGCCAGCTCGGCCAGGAGCCCGGCGTCCAGCTCGCGCCCCGGGCTCGCCCAGCTCGCCTTGAGCCAGGCGCGGGCCTCGGGGTCGGGGGCGATCTGCTCGGCCAGGGTGTCGGCCAGGGGGGCGTCGGGCTCGCCGGCGAGCAGCTTCGCGACCGAGGCCGGCGGCCACGGGGGGCGCCGGCCGATCGCGGCGTCGGCGTCGCGGGGGCGGTCGTGGCGGCGGAGGGCCAGCTCGGCGTCGCGGAGTTCCTCGTGGGCGTCGACCAGGGCCGCGCCCAGGAGGTCGGCCAGGAGGCCGTCGGCCCTCGCGGCGGCGAGGGCGTCGGGGGCCGGCGGCCCGACGATCCCCCGCGCCGCCAGGGCCCGGAGGAACCGGCGGGCCCGGTCGGGATTCCGGCCCGAAGCGGCGACGGCCGCGCATTCGGCGGGCTCCGCCTCGGACCCGTCGCCCAGGGCCGACCCCTCGCCCCGCGACCAGCCCGCGATCGGCCGGCCCCGCGCGGCGCGGCGGACCAGGCCCTCGTAGCCCCGGGCCCACCCTTCGCCGTCCAGCCGGGCCCGGGCCAGGGCCAGGGTGGCCGGGTCGGCGCGGGGGTCGGCGTAATCCGGCGACGGGGCGGGCTCGGCCCGAGGCGGGGCGACGGCCCGATCGAGGTTGGGACGCCAGGCGACCCGCCAGGGGGCGGGGTCGGCGGCCTCGACCGGCGTGATCCGGCCGGCGTCGGCCAGGCGGGCGTACTCGGCGGGGTCCCCCCCGAGGACGACGTCGACCCCGCCCCGGCGGTCGCAAACGTCGGCCAGGCGGTCGCCCGGGGCGACCTCGACCCAGAGGATCGGCAGCGGGCCGTCGGCCCCCAGCTCGCGGCGGGCGGCCTCGGGCCAGGCGGTCGCGACCACCATCGGGGGTTCGCCCGCCGGGGTGCAGCCGACGGCCAGGCTCGCCAGGAACAGGGCCGATGCCATCCCGGGCCGCCTCATTGGCCGGGGCGGCTCCCGACGGTCACCTGCAAGGTCACGTCCTTGCCGTCGCGCTTGACGACGATGGCGACCTTGTCGCCCGGCCGGGCGCGGGCGATGGCGTCGGTGTAGTCGTGGATGCTGGTGACCGGCCGGCCCGCGAAGTTGACGATGACGTCGCCCCCCTTGAGCCCCCCCTTGGCGGCCGGGCCCCCTTCGCGGACGTCGGACAGCTTCAGGCCGTTGACCTCGGCCGCGTAATCCGGGACCGTCCCGAGATACGCGCCCATCCCGATCCGGCCGGGGTCGACGGTGACGCCGCCGTGCGGGTCCTTGGCCGGCTCGGCCATCTTGTTGAACCGGGGCCGGACCGGGCGGCGGGCCACGTCGAGCAAGAGCAGCTCGGCGAAATCGGCGATCCGCTCCATCCCGGGGAAGTTGATCCGCTCGGTGTCGTCGCTCGGCCGGTGGTAGTCGGGGTGGAGCCCGGTGAACGGGAACAGGACCGGGACCTGCTTGAGATAGAACGACTCGTGGTCGCTGCCGCCGAACCCGTCGGTCATCCCCTTGACCTTCCGGACCTGGAACCCGGCGGCCTTGCCCAGGGCGTCGACGATCTCTTCCAGGCCCGGCGTGCTCCCGGTGCCGACCAGGGTCAGCTCGCTCTTGTCGTTGAGCCGGCCCACCATGTCGAAGTTGATCATCATCACCGTCTTGTCGATCGGGATCGACGGGTTCTCGACGTAATACTTCGAGCCGAGCAGCCCCTTCTCCTCGCCCGAGAACGCCAGGAAGACGACCCGGCGCGGCAGCGGGTCGGGCCGTCGGGCCAGGCGACGGGCCAGCTCCATGACCATCGCCGTCCCCGAAGCGTTGTCGTCGGCGCCGTTGTGGATGCTCCGGGAGAACGGGGCGAGCGACCCCGACCGCATTCCTCCCGAACCCAGGTGGTCGTAATGGGCGCCGACGACGACCGTTTCCTCGGCCTTCGGCCCCGACCCTTCGAGGATGCCGACCACGTTCCGGGTCCGGGTCCCGGGCCGATCGATCCGGAACGAGGCGGACGCCGCGCAGCCGGCGAGGTCGCGGGTCCTGGGCTTGAGGTCGGAGTCGATCTGTTTCTCCAGGGTCTCCAGGGCGGGCTGACCCGAGGCCGCGAGCAGCTTGTCGGCCAGGGCCCGGGCGATCATGACGAACGGGATCGGCGAGATCGCCTCCGAGCCGTCCTGGTTGAGCCGCCAGATCAGGTCGTCGCCCCCCTTCAAGCCCGCCTTGTCGTTGACGAACAGGACGGCCGCCGCGCCTTGCTGGGAGGCGTTGGCCACCTTGTGCGCGGTCCGGGCGAACACGGTGGTCTGCTGGCCGGCGAACGGGCTGTTCTCGTCGTCGAGCTGGGGCTCGCCCCGGAGGATGATGACGACCTTGCCCCGGGCGTCGAAGCCGGCGTAGTCGTCGTAATCGAGCTTCCGGGATTCATCCTTGGCGGTGATCCCGTACCCGGCGAAGGCGACCGGCCGCCCCTCGAAGGTCCCGCCGACGCCGATGGCCAGGGGCGAGAATTCGTCCTTCTCCGGCGCGATTTCCCGGCCGTCGGGAGCCTTGAAGGCGAGCGTGGCCGGCGCGTCCATCGTGGCCTCGCCCCGGATCGAGAACGGCTGGAAAAAACCGTCGGCCCCCGGCGCCGGCTTGAGCCCCGAATCCCGGAACGAGGCCGCGATGTAGTCGGCCGACGCCTCGATCCCCCTGGTCCCCGGCCCCCGCCCCCCCTGGGCGTCGGCGGCGAGGAACCCGACGTCGGCCCGGAGCCGGGCCTGGATCGGGCTGACCGGGGTCCCGTCGGCCCAGGCCACGACGGCGGCGGCGGCGATCGAGCCGAGGGCCAGGGCGGCCGACGCGGGCCCGAACGATCGGCTGCGGTTGCGGAATCCCATGCAAGTCCATCCTCGAACCATCGAGAGGGGCGGGCCGGGCGGCGAAGCCCCGGCGGGCGGGCCCCGGTCCGGGCCGCGCGATCGCTCGATTCTCGGCCCTTTCGCCGCGCCGGTCAAGCCGTTGCGGGACGGACCGGCGCGGGTTAAGATGAATTTTTACGGACTCCCCGAACCGCGCGACGACGGAGCCGGGATGACCGAAGACCTGGTGGCCCGCTGGGCGACGTTGCTGGTCGATTACTGCCTCCGGGTCGCCCCCGGCGAGACGATCCTGATCGCCTCGGAGCTGGAAGCCCGGCCGCTGGTCGAGGCGTGCTTCCGCGAGGTCGTCCGTCGGGGGGCCCACCCGATCGTCCGGGTCGAGCTGCCCGGCCTGGCCGAATTCTTCGTCGAGCGCGCCAACGACGCCCAGCTCGGCCACCTGTCGCCCGCCTCGATCCGCGAGGCCGAGGTCGTCGACGGCCGGATCAGGATCGCCGCCGAGTCGGACACGCGCTCGATGCGCGGGGTCGACCCCGGTCGGCAGGCGATCCTCGACCGGGCCCGGGCCCCGTTCCGCGAGCTGGCCAGCAAGAAGCGGTGGGTGCTCACCCAGTATCCCACGCCCGCCTACGCGGCCGACGCCGGGATGCCGATCGCCGACTACGAAGCTTACGTCGCCTCGGCGATGTTCCTCGACCGACCCGACCCGGTCGCCGCCTGGCGGGCGCTGGGGGAGCGGCAGGCGGGGCTGGTCGAATTCCTGGCGGGCGTCTCGGAAGTCCGGATCGAGGCGGACGGGACCGACCTGACCCTGTCGGTCGCGGGCCGGGCCTGGATCAACTCCGACGGCCGGCGGAACATGCCTTCGGGCGAGGTCTTCACCGGGCCGATCGAGACGAGCGCCCGGGGGCGGCTCCGGTGCTCGTTCCCGGTCTGCCGGGGGGGTCGCGAGCTGTCCGGGATCGCCCTGGAATTCCAGGGCGGCCGGGTCGTCGGGGCGTCGGCCGAGACGGGGGAAGGCTACCTCCGGTCGATGCTCGACCTCGACCCCGGCGCCCGGTTCCTGGGCGAGCTGGGCCTCGGCCTGAACCCGGGGATCGACCGCTTCACCGGCTCGATCCTCTTCGACGAGAAGATCGGCGGGACCGTGCACCTGGCCCTGGGCAACAGCTACCCCGAGACCGGCGGGGCCAACAAGTCGGCCCTGCACTGGGACCTGATCGTCGACACCCGGTCGCGCGGCCGGGTCACGGCCGACGGCCGGGTGGTGATGGAAGACGGCCGATGGCTGGTCGGCTGACGCGCGTTTCCCCAATCCGATCCGTGGTTCGATCGACCCGAGGCGGGAGGCATTCCTGATGCGACGCGAAATCTGGGCATCGGTGGTACTGGCGACGGCCCTGGCCGGCGTGGCGAGCGGCCAGGGGCCCGACTCGGCCCTCAAAGACCGGGTGGCGCAACTGGTCGAGCGGCTCGACTCGCCGAAGATGGAGGCCCGGGCCGCCGCCGAGAAGGGCCTGGTCGACCTCGGCCCGCGCATCCTCCCGCTGTTGCCGGCGGGGGTCGACAAGTCCAAGGCCGAGGTGGCCCAGCGGCTCGAAAAGGTCCGCCAGGCCCTCCGCGAGAAGGACGAGCAGGTCAACCTGGGCGCGTCCAAGGTCACGCTCAAGGGCAAGGGGATGCGCCTGACCGAGGCGATCAAGGCGATCCAGGCCCAGACCGGCAACGCGATCAACGACCTCCGCGAGGCCAACGGCGACGAGGCGACCAACCCCGCGCTCGACCTCGACATCGAGGACAGGTCGTTCTACGAGGCGATCGACCTCGTCGCCGAGAAGGCCGGCGTCGGGATCACGCCCTACACCAACGACGGGTCGATCGGCCTCACCGTCGGTCGCCCCGCGCCCCAGGCCGGGATGCCGGCGATGGCGAAGCCGATGATCGTCTATTCGGGCCCGTTCCGGGTCGAGTTCAAGCAACTCTCGATCGTCCGCGACTTCAACGTCGCCGCCGGCACGGCCAACGCCCAGTTCGAGGTCCTCTGGGAGCCCCGGCTCCGCCCCATGCTCCTGGCCCTCAAGAACGACGAAATCAAGATCGTCGACGACCAGGGCAAGCCCGTCGCCCCCCAGGTCAAGGAGCAGGCCGACGAGACCGCCCTCCGCGCCGGCAACTGCGCGGCGGAGCTGAACCTGGCCCTGGCCGCCCCCGAGCGATCGGCCAAGATGCTGACGTCGTTGAAGGTCAAGGGGGCCGTGACCGTCCCGTCGGGGATGAAGGCGTTCAAGTTCCCCAACCTGGCCGCTGCCAACGTCGTCCAGAAGCAAGGCGACATCACCGTGACCCTCGACTCGGTCGAGGTCGACGAGCAGGTCTGGAAGGTCGCCCTCGTCGTCGCCTACCCCGAAGGGGGGCCCGCCTTCGAGAGCTACCGCCAGGGGCTCTTCAACAACCGCCTCTGGCTCCAGAAGCCCGACGGCTCGCGGTTCGAGCAGAACGGCGGCTTCAACAACTCCGGCTCCGACGAGGGGAAGATCACGTTCGAGTATCTCTTCGTCGACGCCCCGGGCAAGCCCGCCGACCACATGCTCGTCTACGAGACCCCGGCCAAGGTCGTCCCGATCCCCCTGGAATTCGAGTTCAAGGACGTGCCTTTGCCTTGAATCGACAGCAAGAGGGGGAGATTGAACCGCCAAGGCGCCAAGATCGCGGAGAGAAAGAAGAGGAGAGGAGAGATTCAAAACCTCATTTTCTCTCTTTCCTCTCTCTCCTCCCTTGGCGATCTCGGCGACTTGGCGGTTGATCCTCCGCGAATCTCAATCGCCCCCGGCCGAAGCGGCGGCGGGGTCCTTGAACCGGAGCCGGTCCAGCTCGTATTTCTGGAGTTTCTGGGTGACGCTCCGCCTCGACAGGCCGCTGTGCTTGGCGCAGCGGGCGACGTTCCCCTTGTAGTGGGCCAGGAGCCGGGTGAAATAATCGCGCTCGACCTGGGCGATCAGGTCGCCGGTCAGGTCGGGCAGGGGGCGCTCGATGTCGATGAGCGAGCCGGAGCCGCCGGCGCCGGCCCGGCCCCGGCGGGGGGCGACGGTCGCGGGCAGGGCGTCGCGGTGGATCACGGGGCCGTCGGCCATCGCCACGGCGGCCTTGATCGCGTTCTCCAGCTCGCGGACGTGGCCGGGCCAGGTGTGTTCGAGCAGCGCCTGCATCGCGGCCGAGTCGATCTCGGTCACCGGCGGGGTGCTCATGGCCGTCAGCTTCTCGAGGAAGTGGAGGGCCAGCAGCGGGATGTCCTCGACCCGCTCCCGGAGCGGCGGGACGTCGATCCGGACGACGTTGAGCCGATAAAACAGGTCGGAGCGGAACCGGGCGGCCTTGACCTCGTCCTCGAGCCGCTTGTTCGACGCCGCCACGATCCGGACGTCGACCCGGATCGTCTCGGTGCCGCCGACCCGCTCGAAGGTGCCCGACTGGAGGACCCGGAGCAGCTTCGACTGCATGGCCGCCGACACCTCGCCGATCTCGTCGAGGAACAGGGTCCCGCCGTCGGCCGCCTCGAACCGGCCTTTCTTCCGCCGATCGGCGCCGGTGAACGCGCCGCGCTCGTGGCCGAACAGCTCGCTTTCGAGGAGTGAATCGTTCAGGGCCGCGCAGTTGAGGGCGATGAACGGCCCGTCGCGGCGGGTGTCGGAGGCGTGGATCGCCTGGGCGATCAGCTCCTTGCCGGTCCCCGTCTCCCCCCAGACCAGGACCGTCGAGCCGAGCGGGCCGACGTGCTTGATGAGGTCGAAGATCCGCCGCATCTTGGGGCTCTTGGACAGGATGTTGTGGAACCGGTAGTCGACCCGCATCTGGTTCCGGAGCTGCTCCAGCTCGTCGATCAGCCGCCGCTGGGCCAGGGTCCGGCGGACCAGGAGCAGGAGCCGGTCGGGGTCGCACGGCTTGGACACGAAGTCGTCGGCGCCGGCCTTCATGGCGTCGAGGGCGAGCTGCGCGTCGCCGTGGCCGGTCAGGACGATCACGCCGCAGGGGATCTTATGCGACCGGACCAGAGCCAAGAGCTCGATGCCGGTCATCTCGGGCATCAGGTAATCGGTGATGAGCAACTGGAACGGCGCCGCGCGGAGCCGCGCGAGGGCGAGGGCGGCGTCGGCGACGGCCTCGACCTCGCAGCCGTCGGTTTCGAGGATCTGGCGGAGGGTTTCGCGGGTCAAGGGGGTGTCGTCGACGATCAGGATGCGCGGATTCATGGGGCAGGGGCCCTCGGGTCGTGACCGGTCGGGGCTGGGTCCAGTCCATGGACGGGGGCCTACCTCGGCCGCTTCGGGACCGAGGGGCCGCCCCCGCGACGAGCAAGGCCACGTCAATCGGGCCGGCGAACGGGGGGCGACTCGGCGGGATCTTCGCCCCGGATCGTCGCCGCGTCCGGCTCGGGGATCGGTTCGATCTGGGCGGGGCCGTTGTCCTTGGCCGGTCCCGCCGGGTCGACGAGCACGCGGAACTCGGCCTTGGGCCCCCTGAGGATGCGGAGCAACAGGTCGCGGCCGGGCGGGCGGGCGGCCAGGGCCCCCCGGAACTCGGCGAGGTTGGCGACCTTCCGGCCGCCGGCGTCGGTGACGACCATGCCCAGTTCCAGGCCGCCGCGATCGGCCGGGCCGTCGGGCTCGACGCCGGTCACGATCAGGCCGGTGGGCTCGCGGTCGTACCGGAACCGGCGGATCAACGCCGGGGTCGGCTCGGACAGGCGGAGCCCGAGGTCGGGGAACCGGGTGGGTGCCCGCGCCACGGTCTCCTGGGGGCCCGGCGGGGCCGGGGCGTCGACCGAGGGGCGGCTCCGGATCGCCGGACGGTCGCCGGGGCGGGTCGGGACCGCGTCGGAGTTGATCGCGGCGGGGGGTGGGGCCGGGTTGAGCGGGGGCTCGAATTCCCCCGGGACGTTCCCCGGCGGCGGGCCGGGGATGATGACGTTGGCCCCCGGGATGTTGAAGTTCACGGGGGGCGGGGCCCCGGGCAGGCCGAAGCGGTCGGGCTGCGGTTCGGGCCGGACCTCGACCTGGAACGCCCGGCCGTTCCGGTCGATTTCGAGTTTCAAGGGCTCGCCGACCTTGGCGACCTCGATGGCCGCCTGGAGCGGGTTGGGGCCGGCGATCGGCTTGTCGTCGACCTTGAGGATCACGTCGCCGGGGCGGAGGTCGGCCAACGCGGCGGGGCTGGCGGCGGCGACCCCGGTGATGACCGCCGCGCCGGCGAGGTCGAGCCGGTCGGCGGTCGCGGGGTCGACCGGGCGGATGGTCACCCCGAGATAGGCGCGGCGGACCCGGCCGAACTCGGCGAGGTCGGCGGCGACCCGGCGGGCCCGGCTGGCGGGCACGGCGAATCCCACCCCTTCATAGCCGCCGCCGTTGGTCTTGATCGCGGTGTTGATCCCGATGACCTCGCCCTTGAGGTTGACCAGCGGCCCGCCCGAGTTGCCCGGGTTGATCGCGGCGTCGGTCTGGATCAGGTCTTCGTACAGGGCCATCCCGATCCCGCGCCCCTTGCCGCTGACGATCCCGGCCGTCACGGTCCCGGACAGGCCGAACGGCTGGCCCACGGCCAGGACCCAGTCGCCGATGTCGAGGCCGGCGGAGTCGCCCCACTCGGCCTGGACCAGGCCGTTGGGGTCGACGGCGAGGAGGGCGAGGTCGCTCTTGGGGTCGCGCCACGACTGCTTGACCGGGCGTTCCCGGCCGTTGGCCAGCACGACGACGACCCGGGCGGCCCCCTGGACGACGTGGTCGTTGGTGAGGATCAGCCCCCGGGTCGCGTCGATCACCACGCCCGAACCGCCGGCCTCGCGCGACGGCCGGGCCGGGTCGGCCGCGAACGGCGCCCCGGGCGGGCCCACCGGCGGGTCGAAGGGGCCCACCACGCCGAGCGGCCGGACCGTCACCACGGCGGGCGAGGCCCGTCGGGCCGCCTGGCGGAAGCTGGCCGAGAGCCCTTCGGCCTCCGCCTGGCCCGGGGCCGGGGAGGCTTCCCCGGCCATCAAGCCCAGCGTCGAGAAGAAGACGAGCCACCGATTTCGGGCGCGGGGGCGAGACACGGCAGGACTCCTTCCTGGTCGCGGGGCCGATCGCTTGTCCCCGGCGAATATAACGCGAACCCGCCGGGCTTCCAAGGGGCTGGAAGCCCGGGCCGAGGTCGGCCTCGCTCACCGGGGGGCGGCCGGGCGCGGGGCCGCCGGCTTGGCGGCTTTGGCGGGGGCGGGCACGGGGCCGGGCGCCGGGGCCTTGTCGGCCTTGGCCTTCGCCGGGGCCGGGGCGGGATCGACGGGGCTGGGCGGCTCGGGCGGGGCGATGAAGGGGAGGACTTGCTTGCGCCGGCCTCCGGTCAGCTTGACGACCACCGGCTCGGGCTTGGCCAGGTTCACCTTGTAGGTTTCCCGGTGCTCGTCGGCGGCCCCTTCGTGGGTGATGACGAGCAGGTCGGCCTCGGTGACGGGCTTGGCCTCGTCGGTGTAGATCAGGTCGACGCGGACGACGTACTCGCCGTCGAACCCCCGGGGGCAGACGTAAACTTCTTCGGGGTGATTGCCGTAGCCGTTCTTGAGGATGGCGCCGCCGAAGACGGTCCGGGGGCTGGCGTACTTGGCGGTCGCGCCCAGGGGTTCGGACACGGCGAGGTCGATGTCGGCCTCGCCGGTCCATTTGAGCTGGACGTAGACGTCGCGGGCCTCCGACGCGCCGAGTTGGGCGGCCAGGGCGTCGGCTTCCTCGCCCCGAGCGTCATCCCTGAGGACCTTGACCAGCTTGTTGACCTGCTCGCGGACGTCGCGGCGCATCTTGTCGTCGATCAGCGGCCAGCCGAGCGCCAGCAGGCGGTCGGCGGCGTCCGCCATCCGCTTCGGGTCCTTGGTCTTGGTCGCCAGGTTGACCGACATCATCGGCGGGATCTTCTCGGCCGGGAGCTTCTCGGCCGCCAGGTCGACCAGCTCGCCGATGCTGGTCTGATACTTCCCCTCGCCCACCGGCCCGTAGTAGCCCCGGACCACCATCATGTCGGCGACCCGGACCAGGTCGTTGGGGTTCATGGTCCGCTTGGCCAGCGTCGCCGCGTAGCCGATCGCCTTCTTGATCTCGGCCGGCGTCCCGTCGCGCGCCTCGATCGCCTTGACCAGCCACACGTACATCCACGGCTCGGCCCGCTTGCCGTGATTGCCGAGGTAGCCCCACAACACCGCCTCGGCGTTGGCGAAGCTCCGGGACTGCATCAGCGTGGCCACCCTGCCGAACAACTGGGCGGGCGTCTCGTCGTGCGCCTTGAAATAGTCGTCCCAGGTCTTGAATGGGTCCGCCGCCGGCGTGGCCAGCCGGGCCGCCGCCTTGGGGGCGGGGGCCGAAGGCTTCATCTTCGGCTCGTCGGGCCGGGACCGGACGCGCGGGGGTCCGCCCGAAACGACCCCAGGACCGGCCGCCGGGGGGGCGACGCGGTCCTGGGCCTTTGGTGCCGAGGGGGGAGACGAGGGGGGCTGGTTAGCCGCGTTCAGTTGCTTTTTTTTTCTTCGAACCCCGAGGCGCCGCCCGGGAGGGTCCCCGGGTCCTGGGGCGGGACGGACATCATGCCGCCCATGCCGCCCATACCGCCGCCACCCATCCCACCGCCGCCCATGCCGCCGCCACCCATCCCACCCATGCCGCCGCCGCCCATGCCGCCGCCGCCCATGCCGCCGCCCATGCCACCGCCGCCACCGCCGCCCATCAGGGACAACGGGATGATGGAAAGGTCGGCGACCTGGTAGACCCGAATTTCGGTCGGCTGGTCCTGCGATGAGGACGAGGTGATCGTCAGGAGCCCATCCTTGACCGTGTAAGTCATGTTGAGCTGCTTGAGGAGCAGGCGGAGCGTGGTCCGCAGCGGGATACCTTCGAGGTTGATCGAGATCGTCGAGGCCAACGTCTTGTCGGAGTCGATCAAGCCCTGGGGATCGACGTAGATGGGGATGCCGGTCGGGAGGCCGGCGGTCTCGTCCTGGGTGGACGACTGGATGTACTTCACGACGTCGTCGAGGGGCGTATCGGCCTTGAAGCTCATCGAGATCCGCTCGTCGAGCTTCTTGAGGATGGCCTTGGTCGTGTCATCGCGGTTGAACAGGTAGTCGGCGTTGTTGTACCGTTCGATCCGCCGATCGGACAGGGACTGCCAGGCGGACTTCTCGGGATATTCGATGGCCCGGGTGTCGGGGAAGGGGACGGTCGAACGATCGACGTCGGCCCAGGTCAGCATGGCCCGATATTCCTTGAGCCGGTCGTACTGGATTCCTTGGGTGAAGAAGCCGGTGTAGTCGGAAACGGCCACGCCGGCCCAGGGGGCCAGGGAGCCAGGCGACAGGGCGCGGGCGGCCTGGGCGCGGAAGCGGGCGTCGACGAACGGGGCGCGGGTGGTGTCGATGTCGCCGAGGCCGCCGCTGGCCAGGACCCGGAACTGCCCTTCGGCCATTAAGCTGTCGAACTCGGTCATCAGGGTGTTGACCCGATCCTGGTCCCCGATCAAGCGGTCGACCGCGGCGACCCGGGCGGTCTGGGAGGCGGAGAGTCGATACTGCTCGGCCCGTTCGAGGTTGGACCGTTCTTCGAGCCGCTCGGTGGCCCCGATGGCGTTGCGGACCTCGTTCTCGAGCCGGCGCCGCGACGCTTCGGGGAGGCCGGTGCCGCCCTGGACGACGGTGAGGGCGGTGCGGAGCTCGGCCAGGGCCGCGTCGGGGTTGCCGGCGTTGGACAGGTCGCGGGCGGCCTGGAGCCGCTGGCGGACTTCGGTGACGAACGCTTCCTGGGCCACGGCGTTGAGTTGAGCTTGCCGCTCCAGGGGGGAAAGCTCGGCGACGCCGGCCGGCGTCGCGGCGGGGGCGTCCAGGGCCGGGTCGGGCGGGGCCATCGCGGGGGCGGCGGCGCCGGCGGGGACCGGCGGCGGGACCGGGGCCGGGTCCTGGAGCGACACGCGGCGAGCGGCCGGCGTCCGGGCCAGGGCGGCGCGGGCTTCGGCGTTGCCGGGGTCGAGCTTCAGGGCGTTCCGGTAGAACGTCCGGGCGTCGTCGGCCTTGCCCTGGACGGCGGCCTGGCGGCCGAGGTCGGTCAGTTGCCGCGATAGCGACGGGGGTTCGCCGGCGCCGAGCGCCGCGACCCCGGAGGACAGCAGCAGGCCCCCCAACGTCAAGGGCCCGACGCCTTTCCACAACCGCGAGGTTCGGGACATGATCGGGGATCTCCGGGATGGGACAAGCCGGGCCGGGGAGTGGCTCGGGCTCAAGACGTGACTCAAGTTTACAGTGACCGCCCCCATCCGGGCAAGTCGGCCGGGATGGCGGCGCGGGCCCCATCGGACGGGGCGAGCGGCAACTGAAAGGAAGTATGCCACACGCCGGCCGGGGCGTCGGTCAAACCCGCGCCCCCTTTCCCGGCGGGGGCCGGGACCGGTCGCTTCGCGGCGAACCCTCCGATTGACAGGCGCAATTTGGTGTCCTACACCGTTGGGAGGACGGGTCGACCGCGACGCCGGAGCGGGGGAGTCGCCGGGACGACCAGGCCGCGCGACGGGTCCGGGTTTCGTCCGGCCCGCGGCCGCGACTCGATCACGAGGCCGGTCCGCGCCCTCGGATTCCGGCCCACCAACGACGCCGTGGAGAAGTGGATCATGCCCGACACTGATGAGACGCGGCCCGAAGTCCCGGAATTCGATTTCTCGGCGTTCCCGGAGGATACGCTCTTCCTCGACCGCCGGACCCTCGGCGGGGAGCGTCGCGGCCGGCCCGCCGCCAAGGCCCCCCGACCGGCCCCCGCCGGCGAACGCCGCGAGCGCAAGGAGCGCCGCCGCCGGGTCGACCCGACGACCTTCGAGAAGCAATACTCCGACGCCGAGATGGAGTTCATGAACGCCGTCCAGAGCTATAAGAACCAGTCCGGCAAGTCGTTCCCCACCCACGGCGACATCCTCCGCGTCGCCTTCAGCCTCGGCTACCGCAAGCCGATCGAGGACGACGAACCCTCCGACGAGGGCGAGGACGCCAACCTGGTCCTGGAAACCTGCCCCCGGGCTTGAGGGCGCGGGGCGTGGGATTCAGGACGCGGGGGCATCAACATTCGAAATGCGAGCGACCCGACCCCTCCGAGATGAGGGGGCCGGGTCGCGTGTTGTGGGTCAATCGGGGTTCAGCGGGCGGAATCGGCCTCGGCGTCGCATCCCTGGATCAGTTCGGCCCAGGCCTGGACGGCCTGGCGGGTCAGGCGGACGGCGGAAGACAGGCGCTCGGCGGTCGCGCACGCTTCGCCGCCATCGGCGACGATCTCGGGCGAGGCGGCGACGGCGTCCGGGGCGGATTCGACGGACGCCACGAACTCCTCGCCGGACGGCAGCGCGGTCGGGGTCGGCTCGACCGTCTCGGGAATCGCGGCGACCGAGACGACGACCGGCGCCGCGACGATCTCGCGTTGGGCCAGCCGATCGGCGGCGAAGTCCGCCACCATCGTCTCGGCAACCGCCTCGAAAGCCAGGTCGGCCGACGCCTTCAAGGTGGGGGCGGGGTCGGAGATTGCCGGCTTCGCGAGTTCCCCGGGGCCATCGGCCTCGGTGATCCCGACGAAGGCGCGCTCGCCTGCGGCCCGGAATTCCGCGAAATCCCCGATCCGGGCGTCGACCCAGTTGCGCCCGGACTGGACCCATGCGGTCGCGTCCCGGCCGCTCGGCAGTTCGAAGCCCAGGCTCGCCACCAGGCTGACCAGCATCATTCGCAGCACCATCGACACCTCCCCCCGTAATCGAACAGGAACCATCCTAAGTCCCGCCGGGGCCGAACCCAGTCGTCCTGAGGGTCGGCCTCTGCTAAAGGATATCGGCTGGGGACTTCCGGCCCTTTAGCCGGTCTTGCCAATCGATCCGCTCGGGCAAGGGCTTCCCAAGGCGGTGGCCTTGGCGGTCGCGGGGTCGGCGCGGCCCGATGGGCAGGATCGATCGGTTCTTCATGCTGGGTCGGGATGCGGATGGCGGATGGCAAGGATCTCGGACTTCGAAGGGCCATCTCACCTCGTCCCGAGGCCGTTTGAACTCGAAAATTCTCGCGATCTGTACCCCCGCCATTTGACGAACCGATCGACCCTGGCCCGATGGGCGATTCGCGTTGCGGTCGCGGGGGAAAATCGTAGGATGGCGGCTTCCCGAAAAACGAAGAGGGCGGGCGTGGGCCGGGGAGGCGAGCGATGGGGAAGCGGGTCTTGGTGACGGGGGCGGGGGGGTTCATCGGCAGCCACCTCGTCGAGCTCCTGGTCCGCGAGGGGCACGAGGTCCGGGCGCTGGTCCGGTACAACGGCCGCGACGACCGGGGGCACCTCGACCGCGTGCCCGCCGCCGTGAAGGCCGCCATCGAGGTCCATCGGGGCGACCTCAAGGACCCCGAAGCGGTCCGGCGGGCGGTGGCCGGCCGGGCCTGGGTGTTCCACCTGGGCGCCTTGATCGCCATCCCGTATTCGTACCAGAACCCGCTCGACGTGGTGCAAACCAACGTCGAAGGGACCGCCCACGTCCTCGGGGCCTGCCGGGACAGCCCGAGCTTGGAGCGGGTGGTCCTGACCTCGACCTCGGAGGTTTACGGGACCGCCCGGTTCGTCCCGATCACCGAGGACCACCCGCTCCGGGGCCAATCTCCCTACGCGGCGACCAAGATCGGGTCCGACGCGCTGGGGGAAAGCTACCACCGGGCGTTCGGGCTCCCCGTGGCGATCCTCCGGCCGTTCAACACGTTCGGCCCCCGCCAGTCGGCCCGCGCGATCATCCCCACGGTCATCAGCCAGGCCTTGACCCGCCCGACGGTCCGCCTGGGGAGCCTCGACCCGCGCCGGGACCTGACCTACGTGAAGGACACCGCCGCCGGCTTCCTCGCCATCGCCGGTTGCGACGCGGCGATCGGCCGGGCGGTCAACATCGGCCGCGGGGACGACCTCACCATCGGCGAGCTGGTCGAGCGGATCGGCGCCCGGCTCGGCCGGCCGATCATGGTCGAGGTCGACCCCGACCGCGTCCGCCCCGCCGCCAGCGAGGTCGGCCGCCTCCTGGCCGGGACCGACCTGGCCCGGCAACTCTTCGGCTGGAGCCCTCGCTACTCCCTCGACGAGGCCCTCGACGAGACCATCGCCTGGGTCCGCGACAACCTCGACTTGTTCCGGCCCGACGCCTACACCACGTGAGGCCGAGGGCGGCTCAGGCGCCGTCCTCGAACAGCTCGTCGATCGACAGGGTCAGGCCGGGCAGCAAGTCCCCGCCGTCGAGCGATTCGCCGGGCCCCCAGATCACGACCTTGGCGGTCGACTCGAAGCACCAGACTTGCCGGACCGTCGCATGGACCAACCAGACCCGCGAGACCCCGGCCCGGAGATATTCATGGACCTTCTCGACGACATCCTCGGCGAGATCGCTGGGGCTGACGACCTCGACGGCCAGGTCGGGGACGACGTCCCAGCCGTTCTCCGAGGTGATCTTGCGATCGCGGGCCCAACGGGCGTAAGACACGAAGGCCACGTCGGGGCGACGCTGGGGGCCTCCGGCCGGGTTGATCCGAAATAATGCTTCGCAGACCACTCGGCCCAACCCCTCAGACCAGGCATGGTTGCCGAGACGCTGGACCAGGAGGGAAGCGAGGACCGCTTGAAAATTCCCCATCGGCGGCTTCTCCACCCGCTTCCCGTCGACGATTTCATAAAGCGTCTCGGATTCCATCACGGGGAGGATGGTCGGTTCCGCCGTCACCAGCGTGGCTAGAGTCATCGCGGGGGCTCCTTTCCTCCGGTCTCGGGTCTCGTCCGGGTTCCATTCTAGCAGGAAAATCGTCCCCGGTCAGCGGCCGGTGCGTCACGAACCGTTGTCCCGCCGCGCCGATCCCGCTAGAATGAGCAACCCTCCAATCTTCACATCCGAGACGCACCCCATGAGCATCGACTGGTCCCCCTTGTCCGACCTGATCGCGACCCGGGATCGCTTCGTGGTCACGACGCACGTCCGGCCCGATGGCGACGCGCTGGGGTCGGTGGTGGGGATGGTGGGGCTGCTCCGGCAGCGGGGCAAGGACGTCCGGGCGGTCAACGCCAGCCGGACGCCGCCGCGCTACGACTTCCTCGACCCGTCGGGGGAGCTGTTCGAGCACTTCGGGACGCAGGCGACGGCGGCCTCGCTGGCCGATCGCGAGGCGATCATCATCCTCGACCTGTCGGCCTGGAGCCAACTCGGCGACTTCGCCGGTTGGGTCCGCGACTTCCCGGGGGATCGCCTGGTCGTCGACCACCACGTGAGTCAGGACGACCTGGCGGCGACCTACCTCAAGGACACCTCGGCCGAGGCCACCGGGACCCTGGTGGCGCAGGCCGTGGCGGCGCTGGGCGGGACGATGACGCCGGAGATGGCGACGGGCCTGCTCACGGCCATCGCGATGGACACCGGCTGGTTTCGCCACCCGAACACCCGGCCCCGGACCCTGCGGACCTCGGCCGAGCTGATCGAGGCCGGCGCGCCGATCGAGGAAATCTACCGGCTTTTGTTCGAGCGCAACACCCTGGGCCGGCTCCGGATGCTCGGCGAGACCCTCGCCAGCCTCCGGACCGACCTCGGAGGCCGGATCGCCTATGCCTCGGTGTCCCGCGAGGACTTCGACCGGACCGGGGCCATCCCCCAGGACACCGAGGACCTGGTCGACTACCTGGTGAGCGTCGACGGCGTCGAGGTCGGGCTCCTGTTCATCGAGCAGTCCGCCGGCGGGATCAAGCTGAGCGTCCGCTCCCGGAAGGGGCTCGATTGCGCCCGCCTGGCCGGCGAGTTCGGCGGCGGCGGCCACAAGGCGGCGGCCGGGGCGACCCTGTCCGACCCCCTCTTCGAGGCCATCCCCCGCGTCCTGGCCGTCGTCCGCGCCGCCCTCGGCGGCTGAAGCCGGCCCCGACGGGGCGGGGGAAACGGTCGGCTTCGCGGGCCCGGGGCCGTCGACTCGGGGTCGATCGGTCCTTCAAGCCGGGTCGGGAGGCGGATGGTAGATCCCAGAGATTTCGGATTTCAGGGGGCCGGTCTTCCCTGGTCCCGAGGCCATCTGAAATCGGAAATCCTTGGGATCTGTCCTCCCGCGAATTGACGAACCGATCGACCCTGGCCATCGATCCAGGGCGATTGACCGTCGCCGGGACGTCGGCCTAGAATACCGATTCGTCATCCCCCGGGTTGCCCGCCTCCGGACCGTCGACGCTCGATGGCGATCACGTACTACAAGCGGTTCCGGATGGAGATCGACCTCGACGGCTCGCTGCCCCCGCCGCGGCTCACCCCGCCGTTCGGGTGGGTGGGTTGGGACGAGTCGCTGGTCGACCACCACGCCGAGGTCAAATACCTCAGCTTCCGCGACGAGATCGACTCCCACGTCTTCCCCTGCCTGGGGGAGCGGCACGGCTGCCAGCGACTGATGCGCGAGATCCGCCGGAAGCCCGGCTTCCTGGCCGTCGCGACCTGGCTGATCGCCTGCCCGGCGGGCTATTGCGGGACCGTGCAAGGGGTGATGGACCGGGGGCCGATCGGCGCCATCCAGAATCTCGGCGTGGTCCCGGGCTATCGGGGGATGGGCCTGGGCCAGGCGCTGGTCCGCCAGGCCCTGGAAGGCTTCTACCAGGCGGGGCTCCGCCGGGCCTACCTCGAAGTGACGGCGGAGAACAACTCGGCCGTCCAGCTCTACCGGGCCATCGGCTTCCGCCGGTCCAAGACCCTGTACAAGGCCGTCGACGGCTGAAGGGGGGCGGTCGGGCGTCGACTCGGGGCCGGGCCCTGGGCGATACTGGGGACCGACCGCGCGACCACCCCCCGAACGGCCCTAGCGATGAGGTCCTCCCGTGGCCGAAGCGTCCGTCCGCCATCACGAGTATCCCAACGGCCTGGTCCTGGTGGCCGAAACGATGCCGAGCGTCCAGTCGGCCGCCTTCAGCCTGCTCCTGCCCGCCGGCGCGGCGTATGAGCCCGAAGGGCAGGGGGGGACGGCCTCGATGCTCGCCGAGTGGATCACCCGGGGGGCCGGCGACCTCGACAGCCGGGCGTTGCTGACGGCCCTGGACAACCTCGGCGTGAGCCACGGCGAGGGGGCCCAGACGATCCACACCAGCGTTTCCGCCGCCACCCTCGGCCGGAACCTGATCCCCGCCCTCGAGATCTACGCCGACGTCCTCCGCCGGCCCCACCTCGACGACGACGAGATCGAGCCCATCCGCGCCCTGGCCCTCCAGAACCTCCAGGGGCTCGAAGACGACCCCGGCTCCAAGGTCATCTACGAGCTGAGGCGCCGCCACTTCCCCGACCCCTGGGGCCGCCCCGCCCCCGGGACGCCCGAAGGGGTCCGCCGGGCCACCCCCGACGCCCTCCGCTCCTTCTTCCGGGCCCATTACCGGCCCAACGGCGCGATCCTCGCCGTCGCCGGCGCGATCGACTGGCCGGCGCTCCGCGACGCCGTCGCCCGCCTCTTCGGCGACTGGGAGCCCCGGCCCGACCCCCCCTTGACCGTCCGGCCCGTCGGCCCGGGCCGCGACCACATCCTCAAGGAAACCCAGCAAACCCAGATCGCGCTGGCCTATCCCACCGTCACCGTGGACAGCCCGGATTACTACCAGGCCCGGGCCATGATCGGCGTCCTCGGCGGCTACTCCTCGGCCCGCCTCTTCACCGAGGTCCGCGAGAAGCGCGGGCTCTGCTACAGCGTGTACGCCACCTACGAAGGCCAGAAGGACCGCGCGGCCGTCCTCTGCCACGCCGGGACCTCGACCGACCGGGCGCAAGAAACTCTCGACGTCACCCTGGCCGAGATCCACCGCCTCGGCCGCGACGGCGTCGACGCCGAAGAACTCGACACGATGCGCGCCGGCCTGAAAAGCTCGCTCATCATGCAGCAAGAATCGAGCATGAGCCGCGCCGGCTCGCTCGCCTCCGACTGGTTCTACCTCGGCCGGGTCCGCCCGATCGACGAGATCGCCGCGGCCCTCGACGCCCTCGCCCCCGACACCGTCGCCGCCTTCGCCCGCCAGGACACCACGGACCAGATGACGGTCCTGACCCTCGGGCCCACCCCCTTGCAACTGCCGGATTGAAAATGCCGGGGAGAACAGATCGAACCGCCAAGGCGCCAAGACCGCCAAGGCAAGAAAGGAAGAAGATAGAGAATTAAAAGTATTTTTATAATTATAATTTTTGACTAGTTCTTCCTCCGGCTATCGCACTTCTTCCCTCCCCCTCTTTCCCCGTTTTTTACCTTGGCGATCTTGGCGCCTTGGCGGTCCAATCTCTTCTCCCCGGAGCGACTGATGCAGTTCCATCAAACCGTCCTCGACAACGGCTTGCAGGTCATCGCCGAGATCAACGACCAGGCGCGGTCGGTCGCCTCGGGGTTCTTCGTCAAGGCGGGGAGCCGGGACGAGTCGCCCGATCTGGCGGGGGTCTCGCACTTCCTGGAGCACATGATCTTCAAGGGGACGCCGAACCGCGACGCCCTGGCGGTCAACCGCGACTTCGACCGCGTCGGGGCCAAGCACAACGCGCAGACCTCGGAGGAGGACACGTTCTATCACGTCACCTGCCTGCCCGAGTATCTCCCGAGGTCGTTCGAGGTGTTGGCCGACATCCTCCGCCCCTCGCTCCGCTCCGAGGACTTCGAGACCGAGAAAAAAGTCATCATCGAGGAAATCCGGATGTACCTGGACAACCCGATGTCCGTCGCCTACGACGCGGCCAAGGCCGCGCACTTCGGCGGCCACCCGCTCGGGCAGAGCATCATCGGCACCGTCGACTCGATCACCGCGCTGTCGATCGACCAGATGCGCGCCTACTTCGCGAGCAAGTACAGCCCGGCCAACATCGTGCTCGCCTTCGCCGGCAAGACCGACTGGGACCACGTCGTCGCCTTGGCCCGCGACCACTGCTCGGGCTGGGAAGGCCCCCCCGCCTCCCGACTGGCCGAGCCCCCCAAGGGCACCGGCGCGTTCGAGGCCCTGCTCCGCGCCGAGGACAACCAGCAGACCGTCATCGGCGTGGCCGACGCCCCGCCTTTGGAGGACGATGACCGCTACGCCGCGCAACTCCTGGCCACGATCCTCGGCGATCACACCGGCTCGCGGCTCTACTGGGCCCTGGTCGACCCCGGCCACGCCGACGGCGCCGAGCTTTCGTACCAGGATTACAATCGGGCGGGGACCTATTACACGTTCCTGAGCTGCGAGCCCGACCAGGCCGGCGTCAACCTCGACCGCGTGACCGCCCTGTACCGCGAGGTCATGGCCGGCGGGATCACCGACGACGAGCTGACCCAGGCCAAGAACAAGGTCCTGGCCCGCTCCGTCCTCCGGAGCGAGCGGCCGATGGGCCGGCTCTCCTCGCTCGGGTTCCACTGGACCTACCGCCGCGAGTACCTGCCCGTCGCCGCCGAGCTCGACCTGTTCCAGAAGGTCGCCCTCGCCGACATCCGCCGCGTCCTCGACCGCTGGCCCCTCCTGCCGATGACCGTCGTCACCGTCGGCCCGACGACGGACGTCCAACCCTCGAAATGAGGTGACCGCGTGAGCACTTCCACCAAAATCACTTACGACCAGTATGTCGAGATGATCCGCCTCGGCCTCTTCGACCCGCCCGAGGAGCATAAAGTCGAATTGCTCCACGGCGAGATCGTGCCCAAGTATGGAGATGATCCCGTGAGCCCGATCAACCCGCCGCACAACAATGGCGTCAACGAGTTGACCGAATGGAGCTTCGACGTCCTGCCCCGGCAAGCGGCCCGGGTCGGGGTCCAAGGCTCGATCGCCATCCCCGCGTTGCAGAGCCAGCCCGAGCCCGACCTCGTCTGGCTCGCCCGCCGGGATTACTCGAAGCGCTGGGGGACGCCGGAAGACGTTTTGCTCCTGATCGAGGTCTCCGACTCGACCCTCCATAAAGATCGCGGCATCAAATCGCGACTCTATGCCCAGGCCGGAATCCGGGACTACTGGATCGTCAACATCGTCGATCGGCGCATCGAGGTCCGGCGCGACCCGGTGGGCTCGACCTATCGGAGCGTGACCATCTACCAGATCGGCGAAGAAGTCCGCCCGCTGGCCTTCCCCGAAGTCGCGTTGCCGGTGTCGCGGATCTTCCCCGATTGATCGCCGGAGGTCGGACCGATGCGGATCGTGAGCCTCTTGCCCTCGTTGACCGAACTGGTTTGCGCCCTCGGTCGGGGCGACGAACTCGTCGGGGTGACGCACGAGTGCGACTTCCCGCCCGGCGTCGAGTTGCTGCCCCACCTGACCGGCGGCAAGATCCCGGACGGGGCTTCGGGGGCCGAGGTCGATCGATGGGTGGCGGAGCAGGGGGGGAGCCTCTACGATCTGGACGCCGGGGCCCTGGCCGAGTTGCGGCCGGACCTGATCCTGACCCAGGAACAATGCGACGTTTGCGCCGTGAACGAGGCGACGGTCCGACGGATGGCGGCGAACCTGGCGGGGAACCCGGCGGTCGAGAGCGTCAACCCGACCGACCTGGAAGGGGTCTTCGCGATGTTCCGCCGGGTCGGCGACCTGCTCGACTCGCGCGAGGCCGCCGAGGCGATCGTCGCCCGGACCTTGGCGGTCGGCGACGAGGTGGCCCGCCGCTCGACGGGCCGGGCCGTCCCCCGGGTCCTGGTCCTGGAATGGGTCGACCCGCCGTTCTCGTCGGGCCACTGGACGCCGGAGCTGGTCGCGCTGGCCGGGGGCCGCGAGGTGATCGGCCGGGCTGGCGAGCGGTCGCGGCGGCTCGCCTGGGCCGAGGTCGCGCGGGCCGACCCCGAAATCCTCCTCGTCGCCGCCTGCGGGTTCTCGGCCGACCGCGCCGAACACGAGCTGGCCACCCTCGCCGGCCGCCCCGAGTGGCGCGACCTGCCCGCCGTCCGCGCCGGTCGGGTGGCCGTCACCGACGGCTCGGCCTACTTCTCCCGGCCCGGCCCGAGGCTCGAAGCCAGCCTGAGCATCGCCGCCGCCATCATCGACCCCGAGCGGTCCGGCGACCTCGCCCCGGCCGGGTCCTGGCGGTGGGCCCCGATCCTCGCGTGAGTCGAGCCCTTCTTGACAACACGGGAAAAGCCAGGATCTCCGCCCTTCCGCGAACCCGCGACCACCGAAGTTGCCAACCAATCTCGAGGGAGGCCCGATGCATGCGATCGCCCCGCGCCCGTTTCACGGTCAAGCGGATGATGATCGGGGTGGCGGCGATGGCGTTGCTCCTATGGGCGGGACGGGCGATCACAAACCGACCGCGTCCCCATATTGTGACGTCAACCGGCGTCCGATACCTCGTCATCTGGTCGGATAAAACCGTGACTGTCTCTGTCCCAGGGGCCCACAGACTCGCGATGAAGTCGACTCGATTAGCGTCGCTGGTCCGATGGCCCGATGGCCATGTCAGCGTCTATCTCCACCCCTGGTGAATGGCCGGGTCTCGTTTCGATAGGGAGACTTGCGGACGATCAATCTCGTCAAGCGTTCCGGCGGACGACGTGATACGTCATGGCCAGGAGGACCGCCTTGCTGGGTGATTCGGGCAGGCATTCGAGGGCGGCGGCCGCGCGATCGGCGTAGTTCTCGGCCTGGGACCAGGCGTAGGCCAGGCCGTCGGATTGGCGGAGGTAGGCGCGGACGGCGGGGCGGTCCTCGGGGCGGGCGTCGGCGAGCATGGCGCGGAGCCGGGCGGCGGCTTCGGGGGGGCTGGTGGCCAGGAGGCGGATCAGGGGGAGGGTCAGCTTCTGCTTTTCCAGGTCGGTCCCGAGGCTCTTGCCGGCGGTCCGCTCCTCGCCGAGGAGGTCGAGGACGTCGTCGGCGATCTGGAAGGCGACCCCGAGGTCGCGGCCGTAGTCGTCCATCGCGCGGACGGTGGCCTCGTCGGCCCCGGCGTAGTGGGCCCCGAGGCGGCAGGAGACGGCGGTCAGCTCGGCCGTCTTGCCGCGGATGATCGCGTGGTAGGCGTCCTCGTCGAGGTCGAAGTTGCCCCGATTGTGGACCTGCTGCATCTCGCCCTCGCAGACGAGGTTGGTCGCGTGGCCGATCCAGCGGCACGCCTGGGTGGTTTCCAGCGAGGCGGCGAGGTGGAAGGCGTGGGTGAACAGATAGTCGCCCATCAGGACGGCCGTCTCGTTGCCCCACTCGGCGTTCACGGTGGCGGCGTGGCGACGGACCAGCGACTCGTCGAGGATGTCGTCGTGGACGAGCGTGGCGGTGTGGATCATCTCGACCACGGCGGCCAGGACCGGGTGATCGGCCCGGAGGGTCCCGGCGGCCTTGGCGGTCAGCAAGACCAAGGCGGGGCGGAGCCGCTTCCCCTTGAAGTCGGCGCAGTGGTCGACGAGGTGCTGGACGAACGGGTGCCGGCTGGCCAGCTCGGCGGCGAAGATCCGCTCGGCCTCGGCCAACTCGGCGGCGATCGGGGCGTAGAGCGCCGCGAGCTTCCGGCCGACCTCGTTGGAGCTTATCGGCGTGGCAATCGACATCGCATCCACTCCCCGAGGGCCGAGATCGACCCTTGACGCTTCGCCTCAGTCCCCGCCCGGGCGGCGATAATCGCCGCCCCGGCCGCCCGACTTCGCTTCCAGGCGGACCTGATCGATCACCATCCCCCGGTCCACCGCCTTGCACATGTCGTAGATGGTCAGGGCCGCCACCGAGACCGCCGTCAAGGCCTCCATCTCGACCCCCGTCCGGCCCTCGACCCGGACCGTGGCCTCGACCCGGACCGTGGCGGCGTCGACCGCCGCGAAGCCCACCTCGACGCCGTCGATCCCGAGCGGGTGGCAGAGCGGGATCAGGTCGCCGGTCCGCTTGGCCGCCATGATTCCGGCCAGCCGCGCGACCTCGAAGACGTCCCCCTTGGCCACCTTCCGGTCGAGGATCAGGGCGAGCGTCTCCGGCCGCATCCGGACCAGGCCGCTGGCCAGGGCCACCCGCCGGGTGACCCCCTTGCCCGAGACGTCCACCATCCGGCTCGCCCCGCCCTCGTCGAAATGACTCAGCTCGCCCATCGTCCTTGGTCCCAGTTTTCAATTCGTTCTGAAAGTTATTATAGAAGACTCGGGCGGCGAGGCTAGAGGGATTCGGATTTTCGGGGGGGCGACCAGCGCCGAGAGCCAGACGCCTTGCCGCGACCGGGTCATGACGACGGGCCCCCGGGCCAGGCGGTCGCGGACCTCGGGCGACCAGTAGGCGGTCCGCCGCGACACGACCAGCCAGTCGGCCCGGCCGGCCTGGTCCTGGTCGGCGAGCACCACCGGGATTCGGGCCAGCCGGCGCGTGGTGGCGATCTTGCCCTGGTCCGGCGCCAGGGTGGGCGCCAGCGCCGCCGACTGGCCGGCGTGGGCCTCGATCGCCAGGCGGTCGAGCAGCGGGCCGTCGACGGCGTCGCCCCAGTACGTCAGCTCCAGCCCCAGCCGCTCGGCCCCGGCCAGGCCGCCGACGAGCAGGTTGTAGTAGCTCAGGCCGAACGGGTGCATCGTCACCACGCCGGACCCCTGGGCCACCACCAGCGCCCCCAGGGCCAGGCGACCCCGCCGGCCCAGCCGCCCATGAAGGTCCGCGAACCCTCGGCCGGCCAGGATCGCCAGGGCGGGGAAGACGACCAGGATCAAGCGTTCGCCGTCGTAGACGGGGACTTTCGTGCTGAACAGGACCAGGAACGTGGCGATCGACCCGGCCAGGAGGATCGGGAACGGGTCGGTCCTCCGCTCGCGGCTACCCCGGATCAGGCCCCAGAGTCCCAATGCCAGGAGGCCGACGGGGACCGTCGCCGCGAAGTAGACCCAGGGGTAATGCCAGGGGACGTCGCGATCGGCGTAAACCTGCCCGAAGTACAGGACCCGGATCGAGACCCGCTCGACCCCCGTCCCCAGGTAGGCCGCCAGCCGGCCGACCGGTTCGAACCAGAGCCAGGGCCAGCCGGCGAAGAACGTCGCCAGCCCGGCCCCCATCCAGCCGATCCAGGCCGCGACCGCCCGGCCCGGCTTGAGGTGGACCAGGGCATGGGCCAGGACCAGCGGAGGCAAGAACCAGGCGTGGATCTTGGTCAACAGCGCCAGGCCCCAGGCCAGGCCCGCGACCGCCAGCATCAGGCCCGGCCGCCGCCCCTCGATCCCCCGGGCCGCCGCCAGCAACGCCAGGGTCCAGAACAGGGAGATGAAGGTATCGAGCGCCCCGAGGTGGGCATGGGCGAACACCCGGGGGCAGGATGCCAGGGCCAGCCCCGCGACCACCCCCGCCCCGCGCCCGTACCGACGGCCCGCCGACCCCGCCACCAGGCCGACCAGGACCCCGAACGCCAGGGCCGGGGCCAGCCGCCCCGCGACCACGTAGAGCCCGACCGGGTCGGGGCCACCCCGGAGCAGGACCTCGAACGGCTCGCCCAGGGTCGAGGCGACCCCGAGCAGCCAACGGCCCAGCGGCGGATGCTCGGCGTTGTCGCGGAAGACGGCGTCGACCGTCGCCCGGTCGAAGAACCGGAGCCCCCGGGCCCGGAGGGTCGCCACGTAGGTCCGCCCCGGCCGGACGTCGAGCGGCTCGTCGATCGTGATCCCCGGGTCGCCCAGGGTCAGGACCACCGCCAAGGTCGCGACCGCGCCCAGGGCCCAGGCGGTCCGGGCCGAGGATTGGCCGCCATCCGGTGGTTTGCTCGCTGGATCGGCCTTCATCATCCCCCCGCCGGCCCCGTCCCCCGGTCGCCGACCATTATGGGCGGGCGACCCGGGGGACGCGAGGGGGGGCCGATCAGCTGACGAAGGTCCAGGACAGGCCGTCTTCGCGGTAGACGTGGTTGTTGAGGTCCGTGGCGTAGAGGATGCCGTTGGTGACGAACATCTGGGCGACGTTGTTGCGGATCGGGTGCCAGACGTCGGCGCCGTCGTGCTGGTAGATCTGGTGGTCGGCGAAGTTCAGGGCATAGAGGACGCCCCCGCGGTCGACGCCCGTGTGGATGATCGAGCCTCCCACCGCGTGCCAGGCCGTCCCCTGGTCGTGCTGGATGACCAACTGGTCGATGAACGTCAGGCCGTAGAGCCTGCCGGTGTAGTCGACGCCGATCTCCGAGACGCCCGAGGCGTCGACCTGCCAGGCCGTCCCGGCGAGGTGCTCGTACACCTTGCGGTCGGTGGCGAGGGCGTAGACGAACCCGCCGGCGTCGACGGCGAGCTGGGTCACGCCGCCGCCGTCGGTGTGCCAGTTGGTCCCGGAGTCGTGCTCGTAGACGTTGTGGTCGAGGCCCAGGGCGTAGAAGTAGCCGCCCCGATCGAACCCGATGGCGTTGATCTTGATGTTATCGATCTGCCAGGCCGCCGCGGACAGGTGCTCGTAGACCTTGCCGTCGGTCGCCAGGGCGTACACGTACCCGCCCCGGTCGGACCCGAGCTGGGTGACGCCGCCGCCGTCGACATGCCAGATCGCGCCGCCGTCGTGCTCGTAGACGTTGGAATCAAGTCCCAGGGTGTACACGAACCCGCCCCGGTCGACCGTCATCGAAGCCATCTGGGACCCGACGACCTGCCAGCTAGCGTTGTCGACGTGCGCGTAAACCTGGTGGTCGTACGCCAGGCCGTACAGGTAGCCCGCGCGATCGACGACCATCTGCGAGACGCCCCCGCCGTCGGCGTGCCAGTTGGTCCCGCTGTCGTGCTCGTAGACGATCGAGTCGATCCCGAGGGCGTACAAGTAGCCCCCGCGATCGACGCCCATCATGCTGATCCCGCCGCCGTCGACCTGCCAGTTGGTCCCGGACAGGTGCTCGTAAACCTGGTGGTCGAGGCCCAGGGCATAAAGATATCCCGCGCGGTCGACCCCGATCCCCGAGACCCCGCCGCCGTCGACGCGCCACTTCGAGCCGGAGTCGTGCTCGTAGACCTTGTTGTCGAGGCCGAGGGCATACAAGAACCCCCCCCGGTCGACCCCGATCTGGGCGATGTTGAGCCCGACCGAGTGGTACGAGCCCCCGGCGTCGCTCTCGTAGACCTGGTGATTCATGATGTTCAGGACATACTGGGAGCCCCCAGCGTCCATCACGCTCATCACCACCCGCGACTCGACCGACTCGACCGCCGGCCGGAAGGCCTGGGTTCGCGGGCGGCGGCTCGCGAGGCTAAGCTTGATCCGTTGGGATAGATTCATGGTCCATTGCCTGGGCTAAATGGGCGAACGTGGTCATCCTGGTCCGGCGTCGACCACGACATCCATCGACCATTTCTGGCCCAGATTTGAGGAAGTGCGGGAGATTGGCAAACTGGGTCGCACCCGGCTCGGGCCCGGATCTTCGAGGAAACTCCCGAGCAAGACCGGATTTGCCCGGGGAGACGGGGCTTAGGTGCTGGGGGTTCAGAGGCGAGTCATGACGAGGGAAGCGTTCTGGCCGCCGAAGCCGAAGCTGTTGGAGATCGCGGCATGCACGGGGATCTCGCGAGCGGTGTTGGGCACGTAGTCGAGGTCGCAATCGGGGTCGGGAGTATCCTGGTTGATCGTGGGGGGGACCACGCCCCGTTCGAGCGAAAGGGCGGTGGCCGCCGCTTCGAGGGCGCCGGAGGCCCCGATCAGGTGGCCGACCATCGACTTCTGCGAACTCATCGGGATCGACCCCGCCCGGTGGCCGAAGACCCGCTTGACGGCCACGGTTTCCATCAGGTCGTTGAGGCGGGTGCTGGTCCCGTGCGCGTTGATGTAATCGATGTCGGCGGGGTCGAGGCGGGCCTCGCGGAGCGCGGCTTGCATCGACAGGGCCGCGCCTTTGCCTTCGGGCTCGGGGCGGGTGATCCCGTAGGCGTCGAACGACGATCCGTAGCCGGTCACCTCGGCGTAGATCCGGGCCCTCCGGCGCCGGGCCCGGGACAGGCTTTCCAGGATCAGGACGGCCGCCCCCTCGCCGAGGACGAACCCGTCGCGCCGGCCGTCGAACGGGCGGGACACCTCCGACGGCGGGCGGGTCGAGATGCTCACGGCCTTCATCGCCTGGTAGGCGACCATCAAAAGCGGGTCGAGCCGGCTGTCGCAGCCCCCGGCCATCATCAGGTCGGCGTCCCCCCGGCGGATCAGGCGGAACGCCTCGCCCACCGCCTGGGTCCCCGCGGCGCAGGCGGTGACGATCGTGTTGTTGGGCCCCATCGCGTGGTGGAGGATCGACAGGTGCGCCGCGGCCATGTTGGGCAGGTGCTTGAGCAGCCAGAGCGGGAAGATCGACTCGGATTGGGCCTCGGCGAACCGGCCGACGTCGAAGGTCCCATCCCGGCCGATCGCCCGGCTCATCGGCCCGACCAGCTCGCCCAGGTCCATCGGCGTGATCCCGGTCCCCATGCAGACGCCGAAGGTCGCCGGGTCGACTTTCGACGGGTCGAGCCCCGAGTCCTCGACGGCCAGGGCCCCCGCCCCGACGGCGAATCGCACCGCGCGGCTCATCACCTTGAGGTTCTTCTTGTGGTCGCCCAGGTAGGGCGCGACGTCGAACCCCTTGACCTCGCCGGCAATCCGGATCGCCTGGCCCGACGTGTCGAAGCTCTCGATGAGCCCCACGCCCGACCGCCCCTCGACGATCGCCTCGCTGAACGCGCGGCGACCGATCCCGTTGGGCGAAACCACGCCGATGCCGGTGACCACCACGCGACGCATGAGAACCCCCAACCGCTTCGAACCCGAGTTGCCGACACGAGCAGTTGCCGACGCGATCTGATGAGGCCCTCGCTCCGGCCCTCCGCCGCGAACCCAGGGTGACCCGCGACCGTCTCCATTGATCGGATTCTCTGGACTTAATTTATCATCCCAAACCGAGCGTGCAAACACTATGGATAAAATGGGCTAATGAGGACGATTGACGGCTATTTTTCCGATTGCGCCAATCGGCAACGATTCCACCGAATCCGCCGGCCATCGGCCAGTCGTCGCCGATGGATCGCGGGAAGGCGAGCGAGGGCCCGTCGACCCAAGGGATCGGCGAAATTGGAGGGAGGTCCGGGGGAAACGAGGCTCCCCATCGCACGGTGGCGATCGATGGGGAGCCTCGTTTCCCCCGGACCTCCCGACATCCGAAGTCCCGAAGGCGGCCGACCGCCGGTCCGCGGGCGTGACGTTTGGGCGAGACCGTGCTAACGTGGGCGCGGCTTCATTGAGGGTCCCGACGGGAGTCGAGGTCGCGATGGTTTTGACATTGGCCGAGCGTTCGAGCTTGATTGCCCCTTCGGCGACCCTGGCGATGGGGGCGGAGGCGAGGCGGCTCAAGGGGGAGGGGGTCGAGGTGTTCGACTTCGCCCTGGGCGAGCCGGATTTCGCCACCCCGGCCAACATCCAGGAGGCCGCGATCCGGGCCATGCGGGCCGGCCACACCCACTACACGCCGCCCGCCGGCATCCCGGAGTTGAAGAAGGCCCTGGCCGACCATTATTCGGCGAAGCTCGGCCTGCCGACCAAGCCCGACCAGGTCGTGATCTCCAACGGCGCGAAGCATTCGCTCCACAACGCCCTGATGGCGGTCTGCGGGCCCGGCGACGAGGTCATCATCCCGGCCCCCTACTGGGTGAGCTACGCCGACCTCGTCAAGCTGGCCGGGGCCACGCCGATCGTGCTGGCCACGACCGAAGCCTCGGGATTCAAGCTCACCCCCGACCAGTTCCTCGACGCCGTCACGCCCCGGACCAAGCTCTTGATGATCAACAGCCCGTCCAACCCGACCGGCGTGGTCTACACCCGGGCCGAGCTGGAGGCGCTGGCCGACGCGGTCTCGCTGACCCGGGTCGGGGTCCTGTCCGACGAGATCTACGAGCAACTCCTCTATGAAGGGGCGACTTCGACCTGCTTCGCCACGCTCCGGCCCGAGTTGGCCGGGCGGACGATCACGATCTCGGGGGTGAGCAAGACCTACGCCATGACCGGCTGGCGGATCGGCTGGTCGGTGGCCCCGACCCCGGTGGCCCGGTTCATGGCCGACGTCCAGAGCCAGGAGACCAGCAACCCGTGCTCGGTCAGCCAGTATGCCGCGTTGGAGGCGATCGTCGGGCCGCAAGACTCGGTCCAGGCGATGCTCGGCGAGTTCGCCCGGCGCCGGGAGTACGTCCTGGAGCGGGTCGAGCGGTTGCCCGGGGTGACGTGCGTCCCCCCCGGCGGGGCGTTCTACGCCTTCATGAACGTGTCGGACCACTTCGGCCGGACCCTGGGGGGCCGGGCGATCCAGGATTCGGCCGACTTCTGCATGGCGGCGCTGGCCGAGGCCCACGTGGCGACGGTGATGGGCTCGGCGTTCGGGGCCGAGGGGTACGCCCGGCTCTCGTTCGCCACCGACCTGGACACGCTCCGGGGCGGTTTCGACGCGCTCGAAGGTTTCCTGAAGGGTTGAGCGTCCGGCTCCGATAGGGAAAGGAAGAGGACGGGGGCGGCCCGCGATCGAGCTTGCCCGAATTGGCGCGATGGGCTACGTTGCGGCGACCGTCGAGCATCCCCCCGCGTCTCGCCACCAGGATGGCTATCCGTCCCACGCCGGTCGCCCGAGATCGGGCTCGATCGGGGAGGTCCCCGTCATGGTCGTCCGACGCCGCGAATTCCTCGCCTCGATGTCCCTGGCCGCCCTGACCGGCTGCCACGCCGGGACGTCGGGCAACCTGGCCAAATCCCCCCCGCCGATCACCCGGGAAAACCTCTCGGCCACCCGGTTCATCGCCCAGCACAACAAGAACGCCGCGACGATCCAATCGATCCAGGCGCAGCCGGGGATCGCGGTGGCCGGCCGGGGGGGTCGGCAATACCGGGTCGGCGGCCGGCTGGCCCTGGAGCGCCCCCAGGACTTCCGGCTCCAGCTCACCATGCCCGGCGGCGGGAAGTCGGTCGCCGACATCGGCTCCAACGATCGGGGATTCTGGTTCTGGGTCGACGAGGACAAGGCCGAGAAGCAGATCTTCGTGTGCGACCACGACCAGGTCGGCGCCAGCCCGCTGGCCGTCACCTTGCAGCCCGAGTGGATCGTCGAGGCGTTGGGGCTCCGCGAGTTCAGCCCCGAGGAAGCCCGGACCATCAACGTCAAGACCGAGGGGCGGCCCGGCCTCCTGCTCCTGACCCAGATGCGCAAGGACGCCAAGGGGCAGGCGCTGACCAAGGAATATGTGATCGACGAGGCGAGCAACCAGATCCTCGAGCATCGGCTCTGGTCCGGGGCCAAGAAGGAGCTGCTCGCCAGCGCCGTCATCTCCGAATATCAGACCAAGGAACTTTCCCCGCCGGCGGCCCGCGACGCCGATCCGACCGACGAGCCGGCCAAGATCCAGGTCACCCTCCCCAAGCAGTTTCGCCTGACCTGGACCAAGGAAAACTTCAAGCTCGACGTCAACATGACCAATGCGAGGATCAACCCGAAGTTCCCCGACAATCAGCGGGCCGACCTGTTCACCGAGCCCAAGCTCGCCGGGGTCCAGCGCGTCGACCTGGCCAAGCTGGGCGAACCGGCGGGCCGGGCCCCCGGGGCGTCTTCCCGGATGTACGAGTCGATGCCCCGGCCTCGCTCCGGCGGGATTCGCCTCGGCCAGCCCGAGGCCCCGACCGTGGGGGTGGAAGGGGCCTACCGGCGGCCCGGCAACCCCGGCCCCTCACCCCTGGCCGCCGACATCGCCCCTCTCCGGGCCGACGGACGAGTCGCCGTGGTCGGCGCCCCGATCCCCAGGGGGTCGGACCTCGACGCCCTCCGCGCCTCGGCCCTCGCCCCTTCCAGCCCGTTGATCTTCAATCGGTGAAGCCAACGACGCTCCCCGCCAGGCAAGACGGATCAATCGAGGCCCACCATCGAGCGATCTCGCTCGATGGTGGGCCTCGTCGCGATCAATTCGTCCGTACAACCCGGCAGTTTCCAGGGCCGGAGGCTGCCGCCTCGGGTCAGGTCCGGATCAGGTCCCAGCGGGCGACGGCGATCGTCCCGAACAGGATCAAGGGGGCCCAGGCCGCCAGCTCGGCGGTGAGGACGTCGTGGGCCCCGAGGTACTGGGACATGAAGTTGGCCGCGTAGAAGACGCCCGAGGTGGCCAGCGACAGCCCCAGGTTGACGAACATATTCCGGCCCGCCCCGCCCAGGACCAGCGGGAGGCTCAGGAGCATCAGGTTGAAGGCGAGCAGGGGCCGGAGCAGGCGCGAGTGGAGGAAGACCCGGATGTCGGCCCGCTCGCCGACGTTGGTCGGGTCGGCCAGGCCGCGGACCAGGTCGACCGTGGTGGCGAACTGGTACCAGTGCGGGCTCCGGGTCATCGTCGCGAAGTCGAGGTCGGTCTTGAGGAAGAACGCCGAGGCCCCGGGCCGGCCGGCGATCGCGTCGAGCGGCCTGGGGTAGATCGACGGGTCGGGGACCTTGGCCAGGACCCCGTTGGTCAGCTCGCCCAGCGACCGCGAGGGGGAAACCATCGTGAACTTGGCGCCCCAGATCAGCCAGCCCCCCTTCGTGGGATAGGTCGGGTCGTCGGCCGGGATGTAGCGGGCCTCGCGGGCCTGGATCTCGATCAACTCGCCGGCGACCCGGACGGGGATCGTCGCGGCGAATTTCGAGGTGATCGACCGAGTGGCCCGGTCGGCGAGATTCCCCTGGAGCAGGATGTCGTTGGGGTCCTCGTGGGTGTACACGAACACCTTGCGGACCCCGTCGTCGTCGGGGTCTTTCTGGAGTTCCTCGGAAAGCCGGGGCATGATCAACTCCTGGTTGACCACGGCCAGGCTGCTCACCGCCAGCGCCGAGATCAGGACTGGGCGGATCACCCGATGGGTGCTGATCCCCGCCGACAGCATGGCCAACAGTTCGTTGTTCTTCTGCATCCAGGTGACGGTGAAGATCGCCGCCATCATGGTGATGACGCCGCAGATCTGGTCGTAGATCAGGCTCATCTTGATCAGGTAGTACCGGCCCATGTTGACGAAAAGCTCGCCGGTCGTGTCGGCGACCTCTTCGAACTCGTCGATCTTGCTGAAGGCGTCGATGACGACATACAGGCCAACCAGGGCGGTGAAGCAGATGAAATACGCCTTGACGAACGCCCAGTACCGCTCGCGATCCAGGATTCGCATCGTCGGCCCGCCTCCTTGTACGCCCTCGGCAGCTTCAAAGTCCCGACGGCCGGGCGACGATCCGTCGCGCCCGGGGGGCGGCCACGCCCGCCGCCACCAAGGTCGGGGACGATCGATCGGTCACCACATCAACCCCAGTCCCCGGAAATCCCGAAGGACCCCCGCCGGTCCCGGGCGGAAGGCGCGATGCCCCCATCCGGCGAGTCATCGGCCATCGCGACCGGCCCCGATCAATGTTTCCGGATCGGCGGGATCGCCCAGACCATCGCGATGAGCCAGAGGACGAGGTTGCCGCTCCAGACCATGACCGGGGGCAGGATGCCTTCCTTGCCCAGGTTCTGGCCGAAGAGGATCAGCGGGTAATAGATGAGGATGATCGGCAGGAAGCAGGAGATGAAGGCGCTGAGGAAGTCGCGCCTCGCGAAGATCATCCCCACCGGCGCCCCCAGGACCACGAAGAACAGGCTGCCCCAGGCCATCGCCATCCGCGTCTGGATCTCGGTCTCATACTTGTTGATCTCGGCGCCCCAGAAGTCGTAATCCTTGAACGCCGCCTGGATCAGCCGCCATTCGACCAGGTTGAGCCGCCCCGACCCGATGTACCAGGCGGCGGCCACGGCCTGGTGCTTCCGCTCCAGGGCGATCTTCTCGCGGTAGTCGTCCTCGCGGGCCCGCATCTCGGCGACGGTCAGTTCCTCGGTCATCTTCTCGGTGTTGAACTGGCCCTTGTTGGGGACGTCGAAGTCGAAGAACGTTTCCCTGATCCGCGACTCCGAGGGGGCCGGGCCGGCCTGGCGGATGTCGGCGTCCTGGAAGAAGATCCGGACCTTGGAATGCTCGAAATCGAACTGGAGCCAGGCCCTCGACGCCCTGATGATCATGTCGTAATTGGTCGGCTCCTCGGCGTCGAGGGGCCGGAGGGTCCCGAGGGGCTCCAGCGGCTTGTCGGACCGCTTCTTGAAGGTCGGGCCGATCATGACCCGGCCTTCGACGTCCTTGACGGTGATCTGGAACGGCCAGTTCTTGACGTCGAACTCCCGGTGCATCTTCAACTTCTTGTACAGGAAGTCCTCGACGTTCTGGAAGATCACCTGCTTGCCGGCGCAGGTCGCCTCGGGGATCTTGGTGGCGCTGAGGTAGCTCAGGGTGATGCTGAGGAACAGGGCCAGGGCGATCGACGGCCAGACCAGGACCATGGCGCCGAGGCCGGCGGTCTTGACGGCGATCACCTCGTTGTCGGAGGCCAGCCGACCGTAGACCACGGTGGCGGCGAACAGGAGCGACACCGGCACCGTGTAGGGCAGGCTGCTGGGGATCATGTACGGGATGAGCCGGGCGATCTCGCCGGGCCCCAGGCCGATCTGGCTGGCCTTGGTCATGACCGTGAGCAGGACGAAGACGCAGGTGATCGTCAGGAGGGCCAGCGCGAAGGCGCGGAACACCTCGCCCATCACGTAGCGTTGCAGAATTCCGAACCGCGGCACGGGCTCCTCCTCCGGCATCCCTGCCCGGGACGGGCCGTCCCGTCCCCCGGCCCGCTCGCCTCGCGGCCGAATCGTTCGGCCGCTCGATCAGGCGACGGGGTCCATGCACTCCGCCAGGGCCGACGCCAGCCGCCGGACCCCCTCGACCAGGTCGGATTCGCTCGGCACGCCGAAGCAGATCCGCGCGTAATTCGACGGGGCCGGCCCCGGCTCGCCCGGGAACGCGAACGACCCCGGGATGTACAAGACCCCGTGCTCCAGGCACCTGGGCACGACCGGCCCGTGGGTCCCCAGGTCGACCCCCTCGGGCACGCTCAGCCAGACGAACATCCCCCCCTTGGGCCGGGTCCAGGTCACCGCGCCGTCGAGGGGGCCGAAGTGCTCGTCGAGGGCCCCGAGCATCACGTCCCGCTTCCGGCGATACATCGCCCGCAGCCCCCCGACGTGGCGGTCATACGACCCGTCGGCCAGGGCCCGGGCCAGGATCTGCTGGGTGAAGTTGGTCGTCCCGAAGTCGTGGTTCCCCTTGAGGCTGACCACCGGGGCCACCAGGGGGCCCGGCAAGACCCCGAACCCCAGCTTGATCCCCGGGCTGAACGTCTTGGAGAACGTCCGGGCCAGGATCACGGTTTCTCCCTCGGGGTCGTGCCGCCAGACGCTCGTCGGCTCGTCCCCCTCGTAGTTCAGGCCGCGATACGCCGCGTCTTCGAGGATGAAGATCCGCCGCGACCGGGACCACCGCCGGGCCAGCTCGACCAGCGGCCCCCGGCGATCCTCGGCCAGGCTGATCCCGCTCGGGTTCGAGTGCTCCGAGACCGTGTAGATCAGCTTGACCCGGCCCAGCTCGCCCCGGGCCTCCAGGCCGGCCAGGGTGGCGTCCAGGGAGTCGAGGTTCATCCCCCCCTCGTCGATCTCGATCCCGATCGCCCGGACGCCCCGGGTTTCCAGGACCCCGAGGAACACGAAATAGGTCGGGGCCTCGACCAGGACGATGTCGCCCGGGTCGAGCAGCGCCTCGGCGACCAGGTAGAGCAGTTGGGCCGAGCCGGTCGTGACCACGACCCGCGACTCCAGCCCCTCGAACGCCCCGGCGGCCACGCCCTCGTTCTGCTCCAGGAGGGCGACGAGGCGGCGGCGGAGGGCGGCGTCGCCGATGGTCGTCCCGTACTGGAGGGCGCGCCGGCCTTCGGTCGGGTGGCCCAGGATCTCGGCGGCGATCCGCGCGACGGCCTCGCTCGGCAGGCTCGCCTGGTCGACGAAGCCGGCCGCCAGCGAGATCAGGCCGGGGTTGGCCAGCGCCGCCTGCATGAACTCGCTGATGACGGGCGGTTCCGTCCGCGAGGCGGCCGCGCTCAACGGGATACTGGGTGTCATGAGTGGGACGCCGGGTCGGAAGGCCAAATCCCGCGGGGGGGTCGGCCGGTACTCTAACAAGAGCCGAGGACACGTCAAGGCCGACGGTCCAGGGCGGACGGACCATTCTAGGAGCCGGGGGAAGGCCCCCGGGTTCGCGACCGGCTCAGGGGCGGTCGATCGCCGGGTCCGGCTCGACCCGGGTCACGACCCGGCGGATCGCCCCGGCGGTCTCGGCCGGCTTCTCGAACGGGTCGGCCGTGGTCGCGGCGTTCCGGAGCAGGAGCCGGGCCGTGGGGTCGGCGGCGAACCGCCCGGGGGCCCGTTTCGGGAGCTTGCGGTTGTACTGGAGCGTCACCACCGCCTTGGGCCGGGTCCCCCGGTGCCGCTCGATCTCGCGGAACACCTCGGCCAGCGGCCTCCCCTCGACCAGGAACCGGTACATCCCCATCCACGCCGGCGAGCGGTCCATGCAGCCGTGGCAATGGACCAGGATCGGCCAGGCCGTCGGGTCCCGCGCCAGGGCCAGGGTCTCGTCGAGGAAGCGGTCCGATTCCAGCCCGTCCGACGGGCTCCCGAGGTAGCGGAGGCCATGCTCGCGGACGAAGCGGATCTCGTCCTCGTGGCGCGGGCTCCCTTGATCGGAGGATTCGTCGAACAGGTTGATGATGGTCCGGAACCGGAGCCGCCCCTGCTCGATGGCCAGGCCCCGATAGGTCGGCATGGCGCTGATGTAGATCCGCCCCGGGACCACCGGCCGGAGCCGGGCCAGGGGGCGATGGAGGACCGTCAGCCCGATCCCCGCGACCACCACCGACGCCCACCCCGCCGCCAACCCGGCCCTCCGAGCCCAGCCCGCCCGCGTCCCCGCCAGCGGCCGGGCCCGGACCAGGGCCAGGGCGAACGCGAGCATCCCGAGGTCGAACGAGCACCGGGGCCAGTAGCCGGCCGGCTCGACCCCCGGCAACTCTCCCTGCCGACCGGCGACCAGCGCCGCCGAGGCCGCCAGCAACCCCACCATCCCGCCCGCCCGGGCGCGGGCCAGGAGGTCGCGCCGGGCCGGCCAGGCCCGGGCCAGGTTGGCCGCCGCCACCGAGACCAGTCCCAATCCCCAGGCCCCGACCGCCAGCCGGACCCCGATCGGGGCCGCCGGGTCGAGGACGACCCGCCAGCCCAGGCCGTGCCAGCCGTCGAAGGTCGGCCCGGGGGTCGAGGCGTGCCAGGCCGCCGCCAGGGCCAGGGCCAGGGCCGTCGGCCAGAGGCCCCGGTCCCGACCCCGCCGGACCCCGAGGGCCAAGGCCGCCAGGGCGACCGACCCGGCCGCGAAATAGAGCCCGACCCGGTCGAGCGTGTCCCCCGGCTCCGCCAGGCGATACGCCGCCGGGGGTCGCCGGTTGAACGTGGGCCGGACGACCCGGGGGAACTCGGGGTCGGCCCCCTCCGAGAAGTCCAGGACGTGCCAGGCCGCCACCCCCGCCACCAGGGCCAGGACCAGCCACGGCCAGACCGCCCGCGCCATCCGCTTTCCCCGGCCATCCCCCATCGCGGCAGCCCTCCCCGGCCCGTCGACGCGCCCCCTCGATCGAGCCGGAAGGGATACCCGGATCGCCCGGGGGGGACAACCCCAGTCGTCGGCCCCTCCTCAACTCGGGCGTACCGGCGGATTCCGGGGTTCGCGCCCGGGTGGCCGTCGGCGAGGCGCCCACAAAGTGGGTTCGTTTCGTCGTGGGAGATCACCAGGTCGATCCGGCCCCTCCGGCGACCGGCGATGGGGCCGTAACCGGTTCAAAATCAAGCCCGTCGGCCAAATTATCGCTTTTTCCGGGCTTGGATTATCCGCCATTTTCCGAAAACCAGATGTCCGTCTCGCCCTTCCCAGGCTCGCCAGGGCCCAGGGCGTGGCCTGACCGGATCGGGGTGACCAACCCCGATCGGGGTGGGGCGGCCTGGGCGGGTGGACCTCGGGGAGGTCGCCGGGGCAAATCCAAGAATCCGTGGGGGCACCCCCCAACTCCGGGGACCGAAAATCTCAGGGTGTGTCGAGCCCCGGCGAGGCCCACTTTACTTCCATCGGTAACGGCCGATCACCAGCCCCGCGACGAAGGCCATCGCCAGGGCCAGGAGCGCGAACAGCGACCAGGCGACGGCGGCGGTCCGGGGCAAGACCACGTCGCCGGCCCGGGGACGGGGCTCGCGACGAGGGCGGCGGCCTCGGCGGGGGGGCGGGGGGGCGAGCGGCGCATCGAGGGGGTCGGGGGG
>JAABUQ010002197.1_pt1 | contig 39357 bp, 22 predicted proteins | sample 5560001 | NCBI WGS metagenome assembly JAABUQ01 (sample SAMN10711888, study PRJNA513371) | rock metagenome | isolation source: Antarctica rocks | place: Antarctica: Victoria Land, Finger Mt nord | collected 2015-12-18
CCAATTTTAAAATTTGTTCAATATGATTCCGATGCTTCTTTTATCACCTAAAAAATGGCAGGCATTTGGTTTTGGTTTATTTAAATCGGTGCAAACACCAGTTTTTATAGGGTAAAAGAAGCATTATGATTTCAATCCGTGATACCCTCATTACCGGGATATTATAAACGAGAAGATCAGGCTTTTTTTAATAAAATATTGATATGCACTGTATATGTATCTGTTAAATGACGTTATTTATGTAGCATTTAAACAAGCCATCTTATGAAAGATAAACATACCATCACCGAAAAAACTTCAACCAACGAAGTTTTACGCTTTGCCCAACCGTTTTATACAGATGTACCTTTAGACCAGCGTCCTGTAATTGATGGTATAGGTACAAGGATGACCGATTATATTAAAACGCTGCTTGAACCAATACCTGATCCTTCTCGCGACCCGACTATGTTGCTGGCGGAAATTATAGGCGACAAGGGGGTGGCAGAAATCCAACAAGCAGGCGCAATAAAATTTCATGCCGTTGGTGATACTTTCTCGGCAAGCGGAAATATGCAACAGGTAGTGGCCGATGCCATGTCGGCAGATTATAACCCTGCTGCCCCGGCTACGTCCCCTGCCTTCTTTTTTCATTTGGGCGATGTGATTTATTATGACAATACGGATAAAGGCTATCATGCACAATTCTATGAACCTTACAAAACCTATCCGGGCAAAATCATAGCTATCCCGGGAAACCATGACGGCGAACTGTTTAAATATGACGGGACAAGCACCGGCCAAAAAGTAACACTGGGCGCTTTTCAGGCAAACTTCTGCCAGCCTAAAACGGGTGTCCCTCCGGCAGCAGGAACAATTTACAGGGAAATGATCAGCCAGCCGGCCGTTTACTGGTATCTAAATACACCTTTTATTGATATTATCGGCCTATATTCAAACATGGCAGAGAACCCGGGCTATATTTCTGCACCAGCTATTGGCAGCAAGCAAAAAGACTGGCTGACCAAAACGCTTAAAAGCATTAATGCAGCCAGGACAGGCGGAAAACGTAAAGCTTTGCTTATTGCAACCCACCATCCGCCTTTCAGTGCCGGTGCTCACTCTTCCAGTACGGAAATGCTGATTGACATTGACGACTGTTGCACTCAGGCCGCTATCATGCCGGATGCTTTTTTATCCGCCCACGCGCACAACCTTCAATGTTATACCCGCTATTTGAACTTTGGCGGTAAAGATATCCAGATACCTTTTATTGTTTGCGGAGGGGGAGGCCGGCAGATACAACATGTGCCGGCTGCCAATGGCGTTAAAGTTACCGATACAACAACCGTTAAATCATCCCATACTTTTGATAAATCATTGTTCGGTTATGGTTACCTTACTGTTACGGCAAGCTTAAACAAATTAACTATCGATGTTTTTACCGTTGACGCTTCCGGGTCAAAAAAGTTGTTTGATAAAATTGAAGTTAAGGTACTTTAAAATATAAAATCCAAGATCTCACAACAATCAAGGTTTATCACTAAACACCAAATCTTTGTGTAATTATTTGTTCGCACAGGCCAAAAGAAAGCGTCATCCCGTTTCCGCCTAAACCATTGATGACCGTTACGCCGGGTTCAACATCAACAATTAGTTCTGTTGACCCATTCGTCATTTTTGGATAGATACCGTGCCAGGACTGCAACAATTCCCAATCTTTAAAACTGGCAAAAGTGTGCAGGTATTCTGTGATTAGGTTGTTGATAAACTCCTTGTCAAAAGGATCATGTACTAACCCGTATTCGTGCGAATCGCCAACGGTTAGTTCGCCATTATGATTTTGGGAAACCATGACGTGCACACCCCATTTCAGCTGTTCGGCATATTGATCTTCATAACGCTTTCGCAAAACCGGAAGCGAGGGTGCTGATTGAAACCCCGGATAATGAATCATCGACAAACCACCGCAAAGTGACGGGCCGATGCGCCAGCCATCCGGTTGCGCCGCCAGGCGCATCATTTGCAATTTGCATTTGGTGATGGCTGCAGCGGCAAATAATTCCGGGTAAAGCGTTTCAAATTCGGCACCACTGCAAATAAAAATTTCATCAGCCTCAAAACTACTGTTTCCGGAAAATACTTTTGGATGTTCTACACGGCTGATCGCAGTATTCCAATTAAAACTGACTTCGTATTTTTCTGATAAATACTGCGCTATCTGTGCAATAGCAGCCCTTGCTTCCACAATCATTTCCTCAGTGCTCCACAATGCTCCTTTTAGCCCGTTAAAATTGGCTGCCGGAGATTTTTCAACCGCTTGTTTCGGGTTGAGTAAGGCGCAATTGCGGTACGGCCGGTTGGCTTCCGCATATTCCTGCATCACCTGCCATTCATCCTCCTGATAAGCCAGGTGCATCGAACCAACTTCATTATGCCAGATGCCAGCCTCAACGCAAATGGTTTTCCAGATGCTACGCGATAACATTGCCCTTTCGAACATTGGTCCGGTTGCCTGCCCGATTGGCCAAATCATTCCGAAATTGCGGATGGATGCGCCAATGGCACGTTCATTTCGTTCAAAAACCGTTACCTGATAACCACGTATGGCCAATGCCCTTGCGGTTGCCAGGCCAACAATGCCTGCGCCGATGATGATTGCGGAACGTTTATTAACCATAACATTTTTTTTTCTGCGGAGATGCTAAATGTGATGCCTTTTTACAATGCTTCTTTTATCACCTGAAAATTGATATTTGTTTGTTTAATATCCTAACTGTCAAGGCTTGTATGTTTTTTAGGCGATAAAAGAAGCATCCAAATATTACTGTATTTTCACTTTTCAAATTAAGTTAAAGATAGAACAGGTGCCTGGCCTTCTTCTTTTTTGTGCCGGTTGGCGGTGTGCGAAAAATATAAAAGTGATAAAAACGTACAAATGCCGCCCACAACGGCTACAATTATCGCCCCCTCTTTAAAAAAAACACTCCAGCTAATGTTTGGCCGGCCTAATTCTTTTACCAGCAAAATACTTACGCTGCCCAGATAACCCATAGAATCGGCTACATACATTACAAAGCCCACATTGCTTTTATAATGAAAGGTAGCGATCATCCGTTCAAAAAATATGGCGTTGTAAGGGATATAGCCCAGATAAAGGCCAAGTCCGGCGGTGGTCATCCAGCTTACAGGACTGATCATTTTATAGGCGAACAGCAGCGTTGATGTCCCTATCAAAACACATCCCGCTATAATCAGCAGGTGGATGATCTTGAAAGCCATCAGGTTTTTTTTCACCAGGATCAGCAGGCTCATGGCTACCAATACAATAACGGAAATTAGTGAATCGATCTTTGTGTAAATACTGTTGCTTTTCACCCCCAAACCAGCCCAGATCTCTACTTCAAAATTATCGCGCACATCGCGCATAACCGTAAGCAGTACATAAATGATGAGCGTCAAAAAAATACCCGGTAAAAAACATCTGATAAATTGGCTGCGTTCGGTAGCGTTCATCGGTACACGTTCAGAGCGTAATTGCTTGTCTTCTGCTGTGGGCGGCGGCATCAGTTCCAAACAAAAAACAAACAGCAACAACGGCAGCACAAACACCGTACCGGTGATAAAAGGCATCTGAAACTCGTTTACGTGGAAAACTGTGAGCAAATCCCGGCCTACCGTTTTAACAAAGCCAGATGCAAAGATCAGGCTGATGGACAGCACAGAAGCCATAAATTCTGTTGAACGCCGTCCTTCGAGATAACCAAATACCAATCCCCAGATCAGCCCGAGCGGAAAGCCGTTGATAAACAGAAAAACGATATTCCATGGGGCGGGAACAAAAGCAAAGGCCAGTAAGGCTGCCCAGGCAATACCAATGAGTGTTAAAATATAACGGGCGCGGTTTTTATGGTTGACTTCGGCTATAAATTTGATACCGTAAAATTTGCTGAACGTATAGCCGATTACCTGTGCAATAACCAGCCAAACCTTGTAATCAACATGCAGATATTGCTGCCCGGTAAAAGTCCCGGCGGCAAAAGCCTTGCGGAAGGCGTACATGGAAGTATATGTGCCGAAGGCGGAAACCGCAGCCAATACCGAAAGTAAGCTGTAAGGCAATCGGGCAACTTTTGCACGCAACCGGTTCATCGGCAGCCTATTTTTACTGGTTGATAATTTCGATCACCTGTGCAATATCATCAATGATGTGGGTTGGATGATAAGCCTGCAGTTCTTCCCTGCTGAAAGTACCGGTAGTAACACCGATCACGTATTTACAGCCGGCATTTTGCCCTTCCCGTACATCCACTTCGGTATCGCCAACTTTGGCAACTTCCAAAGGATCGGCAATACGGCCATCCTGCATCATTTTTCGGATCATGAACGGATGCGGACGCCCCAATTCTACTTCATCCGAAGCGATTAAATGATCGATCAGCCCTTTTTCACGCCATTTTAAACGGGTTACAATCGTATCTGCAATATCATGTGAAAAACCGGTGTTGATGCCAACTTGTACGCCTTGTGCATGTAAAACAGCAAATGTTTCTTCTACGTTTGGCAAAGGTTCAATGCTGGGTTCAAACAAGTACAGCTTCAGCATTTGCTGCACAAATTCCCGGTGGATATTGCTGACCAATTCGGCAGTTATTTTTTGAGCGTCAGGTTCATGCAATTGCAGCATTTGCCTGATCGCCAGTGTTTTTTCATAGCCCATTAATGGGTCAATTACTTCTAACTTAACTTCATAACCGTATTTTTTTAAAGCCGATTGAAAAGCCTTGCTAACTTCATGATCGTCTTTAACCGTTGTTCCGGCTATATCAAATACCACTAATTTTATAGACATAAATTAAGAAAGGGTTGTTCAGCAATACTAAACTTTGTTTATTAAAAGCAAACTAATCCTATATTAAGATTTGGTTAATCCTTTAAATTGTGATGCTTCTTTTAGCAGTATAAAATGGGTGTGGGTGTTGAGGTACGGGGTTATGAGGTATCAGTGCTTTTCCCCCGATTATGAACCATAAGCGATGAACTAAAAACATGGTCAACTTACTGTTTTTTGTGCGATAAAAGAAGCATCAAAAAAGGACGGATTGGTTTAAAACCTCATTTACTTCTTCTCCTCAAAAAAATAAATCACCAGCATACTTGCAGTGGTGTTGCCAAGGTTTTTTGGGGTGTGGGGAATACGGCCGTCAAACAATACCGAATCGCCCTGGCTTAATCTCATACTTTCCCCGTTAAACTGGTATTCTATCTTTCCGGATAAAATGTATTTATATTCAAATGCGTCTGTTTGCACCAAAGGGCGTATGGCATTTGGCTCAAGTTCCAATATTACAATGTCAATTGTTGATTTGCTGATCGATTGGGTAAATACACGTTGGTAAAGAAACCCATCGGCATGTTCCTTTTCAAAATGCTCATACTCGTGTTTGTATTTAACCAAAACGGGAAGATGGGTGTTTTTAGAACGGATGTCTTTAAAAAAATCGTTCAAATCTATTTCCAATGCTTTGATAATGTCGATCAATACGATAAGTGAGGGTATGGTACGGCTATTTTCGATCTGTGAAATCAGGCCCTTGCTCACATTGGCCCTCAGGGCAAGTTCATGTACGGTAATGTTTTTTTCGCGGCGGCGCTCTTTAATCCGGTTACTGATTTGTAACAGTGTATCTTCTTCCATGAATTGCCAGCAGTTAAGGTGGTGCAAAGTAGGGAATATGGAAACAGTGCAGCAAGTACTTTTTTGTTAAGTAGCGTTAAATTATTGTTTAGAAAAGCTTTTTTACAGAATTAACGATTTCCTAATATCATTCAGTTTTATTTGTACTTTATTAGAATTGATGAAACCCTCTGCAAATAATCCTCAAACTATTGTTGATGAAGTGTTCGCCCTTTATAAAAAATTTGGTGACGAAGATTATATCGGCGAACCGGTTTCACAATTAGAGCACATGTCGCAGGCGGCATCTTTAGCGAAAGAAGAAGGTTATGATGATGAAGTGGTGCTGGCCGCTTTTTTTCATGACATCGGCCATTTGTGTGCCGATGCAACTGAAGCCGGAAGTATGGATGGTATGGGAAATGTTGACCATGAAAAATTAGGTGCGGGTTACTTATTGGAACGCGGTTTTTCTGAACGTTTGGCAGCACTTGTACAAGGGCACGTTATTGCCAAAAGATACCTCACTTATAAATATCCCGAATATTACAACAAACTTTCGCCCGCAAGTAAAGCAACACTCAACTTTCAAGGCGGTGTAATGACGGCTGATGAAGCGGCTGCATTTGAGCAAAATGAGAACTCGGAGCTTATCATTAGGTTACGTTACTGGGATGACATGGCCAAGCAAACGGATACGCCTGTTGACAATATTGATTATTTAAAATCCATTGCTTTAAAGCACCTCGATGAAACAAAAAAGTAGAATGTATTTAAGGGCATCTCTAAAAACCCGTATTATTTGTTTGGCCTCACCTTTAATTCCTCTCCATTGGAGAGGAAAAGGAGCGTTTTTAGAGATGCCCTTAAGTAAATAGGTCATTACAGATGGTTCATTGCTCATGCCACACAAATATTATAGGGCTAAAAGAAGCATTGCCGATAACTTTATTCAGATGAAATATAGGGCTTGTTAAAGGATAGGTTTAAGTTTAAGCAATTTTCGTTACTGTTAATTTCCTGTTAATAAAATATAATATTTCTATTACATAAATACTGTTTCTTACTGCTTTTACCACCTATTCTTAAGGATAGCTTAATATTAATTTAGTTTACCCATAATAAACTAAGTTTAGTATTGCTGTATGGAAATTTCGAATCACTAAAGATTAAATCATTACTTATGAAACAGATTTACAAAAAGTTAGGATCCGCTTTTGCGGTTTTGTTTCTTTGCATTCTGCCGTTTATTTCGTTTGGGCAAACCAATATAACCGGAATTGTAAAAGACGATCAAAAGCTGCCTTTACCAGGAGTAAGCGTAACCATTGCAGGATCAAATAAAGGCACAGTAACTGATATAAATGGCCGTTACAATATAACAGCAGCTAAATGGCAGACATTGGCATTTGCCTTTATCGGTTACGAAACCCAACGAATAGTTGTTGGCGACAATAATGTTATTGATGTAAACCTGGTAGGCAGTACCAAAACATTAAATGAAGTGGTGGTAACTGCGTTGGGTGTTAAAAAAGAAACCCGAAGGATTGGCTACGCTATACAAGCGGTAAATGGTGATGCCTTAACAACCGCGCGGGACCCCAACCCGATTACGGGCTTAACAGGAAAAGTAGCCGGTTTGTCCGTCGGCCCTTCTGCAGAGTTATTGGGAAACCCAAATGTGCTGATCAGGGGCAACGCGGTATCTTTATATGTTGTGGACGGTTTCCCCATCAATACGGATACTTATAACATTAGCCCGGATGATATTGAAAGTTATACGGTTTTAAAAGGCCCTGCTGCTGCTGCCTTGTATGGTAGCCGCGCACAGTATGGCGCTATTTTAATCACCACTAAAAAAGGCGATAAAAACAAAAAGGGTTTAACCGTTGATATCAACAGCAGTACGGTAATGAACAAGGGTTTTCTTGCTTTCCCGCGTACACAAAATTCGTATGGCCCCGGTGAAAATACTTATTACCAGTTTGTGGATGGTAAAGGCGGCGCACCAGGCGGTGTGGATGGCGACTATGACGTTTGGGGCCCTTACTTTGCAGGCCAGCTCATTCCGCAATATGATAGCCCGGTAATCAACGGCGTGAGACAAGGAACACCATGGCTTGCAAGAGGTAAAGATAATTTGAAAAACTTTTTGCAGACCGGGTATCAAACCAACAACAACATTTCGTTAAGTGCCAATGGTGATAATTATTTAACACGTTTATCGGTATCGCAGCAGCATCAAACCAGTTATATCCCTTCCCAATACCTGGACATTGCCAATGTTAACTTGTATGCTTCTTTTAACCCTACACCAAAATTAAAATTTGAAGGTAATGTTGATTTTAACAGGCAAACCACAGATAATTTCCCGGATGTTCAATATGGTCCGAACAGTATTATTTATAACATTGCCGTATGGACAGGGGCCGACTGGAATGTAAACGCACCGGATATTAAAGCGATATGGCAACCGGGCAAAGTGGGCGTACAATCGCAATTTGCAGAATATCAGCGTTACCACAACCCCTATTTATTAACGCAGAAGTGGACACGCGGCCATTATAAAAATGATACTTACGGTTATCTGTCCGGTAATTATAAGATTAATGACAACCTGAATGCAACCTTGCGTTCGCAGATTGATACCTATAATATTCTACGTACAGAAGACCTTCCTTTTTCTGCACACCCTTATGGCCGCGAAGGTAACCAGGGCGATTATCGTGAAGACAGAAGAAATCTTTTTGATAATAATACCGAAGCATTTGTAAGCTATAACTACACCATCAAAAAGTTCTTAAACTTATCTGGTTTAGTGGGTTCAAACCTGCGCAGTTTCAAATATAACTCCAGTTGGGCATCTACAGATTATTTGAACGTACCTGAAGTTTATGCTTTCAGCAACTCTAAAAATGCTGTCCAAGCCACCAGTTTTAACTCCGCTGCAAGGGTGTTTAGTGTTTATGCTTCCTTAGATGCTTCTTTCGGAAAGTATGCAACTTTATCCGGCACCTTCCGCCGGGAAACATCCAGCATGTTTCAAAATAAGACCAATTTTTATTACCCAAGTTTAAGTGGTGCAACTGTAATTTCCGATTATATACAGTTGCCCGACTTTATTTCATTTTTAAAAGCACGTGCTTCTTATGCCAACATCAGGAGCGACGCAACCAGCCCGACAATTGGCCCGGCACCATTTAGTTCTATTACAGCTTTTGGTGGTTCTCCGTCATCACGCGGCGCATTATTTAATAATCCTCTCGGTTACGGCCTTACTTATGAATCTCCGTACAATGGCCCGGATTATTCACTTAACACTTCTTATTCAACCAGTAAGCCTTATAATGGACAAACGGCTGGTTATGCAGCCAACTTTTTATATCAGCCAAATATCAAAACATTTACCCGTGTAAACTACGAAGAAGGGTTCGATATTAAATTCCTGCAGAACCGTTTAGGTTTTAGCGGTACGGCTTTTCAATATATCGATGGCCCTCGGATCCTGGCAAATCCCATATCAACAGCTACCGGTTATGATATTTTATATTTGAATGCGCTAAAAACCAAAAAAACAGGTTATGAAGGCTCCCTGGAAGGTACGCCTGTTAAGACTTCAACAGGTTTTATGTGGAATATTTTAGTTAACGTTTCCACTTTTAAAGATGTTTACAAAGACCTGCCTCCCGGCCAAAACACATACAATACTTTTTTTAAAACCGGAGATCGTGTTGATAAACTGTACGGAAGCAAATTTGTAAGAACGCCGCAAGGGCAGATTATCAATGATGCTGCCGGCAAGCCTTTGGCAGCTCCTGTTGCACAGTATTTGGGCAACGAAAATGCCAAGTATGCCTGGAGCATTTACAATAAAATAAATTACAAAAGCTTAAGCCTGTCATTTCAATTTGACGGATCCGTTGGTGGTGTAATTATTGACTATATGCACAACAAAACCATGCGTGGCGGTGCTAATATCGAAACTGCTACCGGTGCCTTAGGCAATGCACGTTACCAGGACTGGCAAAACTTTGGTAAAACAGGTTATACCGGAAGTTATGTAGGCGAAGGTGTCGTGGTATCAAACGGTACAGCTATCAATTACGATTCAAACACTGGTGCAGTGCTAAATTATGGTGCCCTGCAATTTTCACCAAATACAAAAGCCGCTTTTGTGCAGGATTATGCCAGCAAATATTATGGTGTTGATGAAGCAAATTTGATGAGCAAAACCTTTTCTAAACTTCGTGAAGTAACACTGGCTTATGATTTTCCTAAACAATGGTTAGCAAAAACTTTTATCCGAAAAATTTCCGCATCGGTTTATGGCCGTAACCTGCTTTATTTTTATAAAGACAAGCGTTTTAAAGATGTGGACCTGGATCAGTATAACACTGCTGTTTCCCAAACAGGGTTACAGTCGCCAACAGTACGAAGCTATGGTGTCAACTTTAATTTATCATTCTAAATCACAACAGAATATATTATGAAAAAGCTATTAGGGATTTTCCTTGTGCCGGTATTGATGCTATTAACGGTAACGGGTTGCAAAAAGAGTTTTGAGGATCTTACCCAAAACACAAATGTTCCAAACAGTGTTCCCGCCTCACTTTTATTTAACGGGATTTTGAATGCGATGGTTGAATATCCCGACAATTCAAAAGAAATTTATGATCAGTATTATATCTATAATTACGATTATTACGGTAACAACCGATATGACTTCGGCAGCGGCGACAACTATTACACGGCCCTTAAAAATGTCGTTGCCATGGAAAATACAGCCGCTTCAACAGGTGGCGGTAAAATTAACCCTTACGAAGCGTTGGGTAAGTTTTTTAAAGCATACTTCTTTACAAAAATGAGCCTTGAAGAGGGCGATATCCCAATGACACAGGCCTTACAGGGATTAAGCAATCTTACTCCGGCTTATGATACCCAAAAGCAGGTATTTCAACAGGCGTTTAGCTGGTTAGAGAGTGCCAATGCCGATCTTTCGGTATTGATAAATGACCCTAACAACACTGATATTGGTCCTGGGGAAGGACATCTATTAAAGAATGATATATTTTTTGCTAATAACCTAAACAAGTGGCAAAAAACAGTAAATACGTTCAGAATAAGGTTATTATTGCAGTTAAGTAAAAAGACTTCTGAGACGGATTTAAATGTTGTACCGCAGTTTGCAAGCATCATTGGAAACTCCACAAAATATCCGGTCATGCAAAGCACAGATGATAACCTTCAGTTTATTTTTGTTGCACCAAGTAATTATTATCCGGAAACGCCTGATAACTTTGGACAAAGCGGTTCGAGGCAAAATACATCGGCCACTTACATTGGTTTACTTACACAGTTACAAGACCCAAGGGTTTTTGTTACTGCCGAACCTGCACGCTATAATGTTGACACCCTGAAACAAAGCCCAACTGCTTTTACTTCTTTTATCGGTGCTGATCCGGGATTGGATCTGGGCGTGATGTACAACAACGCTGGCTTGCAGAAATATTCTTTTTTAAACCGGAAGCGCTATTATTCAACTTATACGGGCGAACCAAGTATCCAGATCGGTTATCCTGAATTGATGTTTAACATTGCCGAAGGCATCAACCGGGGCTGGGCAACAGGTGATGCCGAAAGTTATTACGTGAAAGGCATACAATCTTCTTTTCAGTTTTACGGTATCCCAACTGGTACAGGCACATTTACGGCTTACTTTTATCGCCCGGGCTCAACAAGCACGGCCAACAGTTCCAATTACGACACTTACCCGATCAATGTGGACTGGCCAAGTTACTATGCCCAGCTAAATGTTAAATATACTTCGGATGCGGCAGGTTTAACCAAAATCCTACAACAAAAATACCTGGCATTATTCCGCCATTCAGGTTTGGAATCTTATTTCACCTATCGCAGAACGCATGTCCCTGAATTTACAACCGGGCCGGGAACCGGGAATGGCAGCCGTATTGCTTTACGCTTTAAATATCCTGGATCCGAACGTACCTCAAATGCCGATAATTACAATAAAGCACTGGCAAGTCAGTACGGAGGTAATGACGATATTAACGGTATTATGTATATTCTGAAATAAAATACAAACCAATATACTTCTTTTACTGCATAAAAAACAGTGGGCCTTGTATATTTTGTTATGGTTAAAAGCACCAGGTTTTTAGTGCTAAAAGAAGTATCGGTATTTTTCAGATTCAAATTCAAACAAATTTTTAAAGGTTCCGGTAAGCCGGAACCTTTATATTGAACTTGTTTGAACTTTACCTTTTGTGATAGGATAATTTATGGAAATAGCGCTCATCCCCCTAACCCCCTTTAAAGGGGGAAGTATGGCGTCTATCTTTCTAAAACAATATATACTGGGTTTAGGAAGGGTCGTATGCAGGTTCCCCCTTTTGAAGGGGGCAAGGGGGATGACCTGATATTTGGCCGATAAAAGAAGCATTAAAAAAACAGCAAGAAATAAGTTTAAACAACTTCATTTATAACATGGATCAAAAAGCTCTTTTACCATTAATAATTTATTTGTTTATGAGCGCGGTTTCTTTCGCTCAAAAACAAGTAAATATTTTACAGGTTCCTGGCACAAGTCAGTATTGTAAGATCAACGCGAATGGTATATCAGTTTTGCCAAGCGGAAGGTTTGTAACACCGGCCGGTAAAACGATACGTATCACGCATGACCCTTTTGGTTTGTCTGTTTCCCCGGATGGTAAAAAGGCCGTAACCCTGCATAACGGCGTTATCGAAATTATAGATCTGGCTTCGATGAATGCGGTAAGAGTGCCAAGCTATGATCGTCAAATAAAATCACCTTTGCCAAACGGTTCATTTCTGGGCGTTGCCTTTTCCCCGGATTCTAAAACATTATTTTTAAGCGGAGGGGACAACGGGGCAGTAATGGTTTACGATGCAGAAAAATTCCAACGCTTGGATTCTTTATCGCTTAATGGAACTGTTGAAGGCAAAGCATATGATGACAGCTTTACCTCAGATTTACTATTCAACGAGTCAAAAAACGAATTACTAGTGCTTGACCGGGGTAATTTCCGCTTAGTTCGGATTGACCTGGCTTCTAAAAAAATAACCGCCTCTATTCCTGCCGGCCGACAGCCTTTTGGCTTGGCTTTAAGTCCGGATAAAAAAACGGCATTTATGGCCAATGTTGGCCTGTATTCTTATCCTTTGATTGAAGGGGCCACGCCTAAAAATGCAGATTCGATCATGATCTCCAGGCATCCTTACGGAAACAATACCAAAGAATCTATTGAAGGGACTGTAGTGGAAGGCCGAAAAATTCCCGGCGTTGGCAGTCCTTCATCTCCCGAAGCCATGAGTGTTTTTACAATTGACCTGGCAAATAATCAGGTAACAGACAAATTTAAAACCGGCCACCAAATTGGGCAAATGATCGAAGGTGCAGAGGTAACAGGGGGCGCCAGTCCGAATTCCATTGCTGTTGGTAATCAATATGCTTACGTAACCAATGCAACCAATGACAATATTACGATTATTGATTACAAAAACCATAAGCTGATAGGCGAGATACCCATCAAGGTTGACAGCCGGATCAATCAGTACCGCGGCCTTTTACCTTTTGGCATCCATCTAAGTAAAAACGAAAAAACCCTTTATGTTGCTTTATTGGGTTTTAATGCCGTGGCCGTAATTGATGTCCCCACTAAAACCACAACCGGTTTAATCCCCACAGGCTGGGGAACATCGCGCGTAAGGTTATCAGCGGATGAAAAGGAAATGTACATTACCTCTTGCCGGGGTTACGGCGCAGGCCCTAACGGCGGGCATGGTTTTACTGCCCCGCCGCAAGGTACTTATATTGGCGATATACAATTAGGCACTTTCCAAAAAGTGCCCATACCTGATGCAGCACAACTTAGCGCTTACACCAAACAAGTGATCGGCAATACTTTTTTAAGTAAAACCATTCCGGTTGCTACCCAAAACCCATTGCCTGTATTGCCGGGCTCATCGCCAACACCTATTAAATATATTGTTTACATCACCAAGGAAAACCGCACTTACGATGAAGTAATGGGCCAGTTAAAAAATGCCAAAGGCGATAGTACGCTGGCCCGGTTTGGTGTTAATTGTGAATACACTTTGCCAGATGCTTTGCGGGTAAAAATGCCGGGGTTGAAAGTATCGCCCAATCATTTAAAAGCTGCCCGTCAGTTTGCTTTTTCTGATAATTATTACTGCGACAGCGATGCTTCCATCCATGGCCATCACTGGATGCTGGGCGTTATTCCGAATGAATGGGTCGAGGCAAATTCCAATGTAAACAAAACAGCTAAGTTTTTCTCAAAAGCGCCAGGCCGGCGTTTCCCGGGTTCCACCGGAAGTATGGACCCGGAAGATTATGCAGAAACCGGTGGTTTATGGGAAGCTTTAGACAGGAAACACGTAGCGTTTTACAATTTTGGGGAAGCTAATGAAACTGCCCACAACCGCGAAGAATGGCGGGACACTGCTACCGGTTCCGGTCATATCGTAATGGTGCCCATGCAAAAAGCGTTGTTCAATCGTACCAGCCATAACTATGCCGGGTTTAATACCAATATTCCTGATCAGTTCCGGATGGATCAGTTTGAAGGGGAATTTACGAAGATGTGGATCAAGGGCAATCAAAAAATGCCTTCGTTGATTACCATGCAAGTGCCAAATGATCACGGGGCTGAGATCAGGCCGAAAGATGGTTACCCGTACCGTCAATCGTACATGGCAGATAACGATCTTGCCCTCGGCCGTATCCTGCATTTTCTTTCCAGAACCAAATATTGGAAAAACATGCTGGTCATTATTACTGAAGATGACCCTCAGGGCGGGGTTGACCATTTGGACGCGCACCGCTCCATCCTGATGCTGGCCGGGCCTTACGTTAAAAAAGGTTATGTTAGCCACACACATGCCAATTTTGGGGCTATTTTAAAAACCATTTACAATATCCTGGATGTGCCTTATGTAAACCAATACGATGTTACGGCCACTTTGCTGCAAGACTTTTTTACCAATAAACCCGATTATACGCCTTATACCTTGATCAGAAGTGATACGCGCATTTTTGATCCGCAAAAAGCCATGAGCCGTTACAACAAAACTATTGACTGGCGGAAAATTGAAAAAGGCCCCGATATGGACGACGAAGGCCGCGAACGCGAAGACCATTACCAGCAGCAAAAGGACAAGAAGTCAGCAAAAGGTTTATAACAATTTTTCCATACACAACTTATAATTGATTTGTAAATCAGGTTAATCAATACTAATTGTGTTTTTCTGTTCCCTAAAAAAATCGAAATGCCTTCATTTTTAATGTTATTAGTCTTTTTATTGATTGGGAGCGGAATATATAAACCTAACCCTGTACCAAAGTCAAAACACAAATTTATTGTTGCGGCCCACCGTGGTGATCATTTGATATACCCCGAAAACACCCTTGCTGCCTATCAGGAAGCAATTAAGAATGAAGCAGATTATGTAGAAATAGACCTGCGGACTACAAAAGACGGCCAATTGGTGAGTATGCATGATGAAACCATCAACCGTATTACAGATGGTAAAGGCAATGTCAAAGATTTTACACTTGAAGAACTTGAAAAGTTTAATGTGAAATGTAAGGACTTAAGTAGTAAAGAAACTTACCGCATCCCAACTTTTAACCAAATATTGGATTTATGTAAAAAGAGGGTGAATATTTACCTTAATTTTAAAGCCGCTTATCCGGAAAAGGCATATCAAATGATAAAAAAATATGGTATGGAAAAACAAGTATTGGTTTACATCAACAATGCTGAACAGTTTTCAGGCTGGCGTATGGCAGCCCCTAACATTCCATTGATGCTTAGCTTGCCCGATAGCGTTAAAGACGTTTCAGGAATGAAAGACATTATCAACCAATATCACCCTGATATACTCGACGGTTCGTATAGCCAATATACGAATGCAATGGTGGTTGCATTCGCAAATGAAAGCCACATCCCGGCTTGGCCTGATATTCAAAGTGCAGGCGAAGGTGCCGACGATTGGAATAAAGCTTTAGACAAAGGACTGCGGGGCTTGCAAACCGATCATCCTGCCGCTCTTGTAAATTTTTTGAAGAACAAAGGATTTAGAAAGTGATTAAACAAAAAATTCATAAATAAGCAAAATCAGCAATCCGTTAAGGTAGGATAACATGCTTTTGTGCTAACAATGGGAGTTTAGGTTTAAATTTACAATGCTTCTTTTAGCACTATAAAACTTGTTCCTGTTTGGATCTCATAAAAAGTATATAAATATTACTGATTTTTAGGTGATAAAAGAAGTACTCAATAGGCCCTTAAATTAGTTGGAAAACCCTTAGAAAAGATATTAAGCTAAACCTGATCAAATATTGAAAGAAGTAGCAGCTTCGATTAAATAAATCAAGAAAGGCTAAAAGCAACAGGCGAAAAAGGCTTACAAAAGAAAAGACTTTAAGGGCCTGTTTAAATTTATACCTGAAAAATGATCAGTGCTTCTTTTATGCCCATAAACTTTGTTTTTGTGTTTTATACCAATACAAAAAACTTAGCGGTTTGATGTTTTTTAGGTGATAAAAGAAGCATCTAAAATATATTGAACAAAATTTAAACAGGCACTAAAATTTAGAAATTAAAATTTCAGAAGCCAATAATCCGCAACGCCAAAAATTAGTCAAGTAGTTTAATACTAATGGCACTGCCGCCGCCAGGAGCAAGTTTAAGTAGCAGTTTGGTTTTGCTGTTTACAATTTTATGGCTGATTTGGTACGCTTCTGGATTAAGTTTCCAGTCAGCATTGTTGGCATCGGCATAAATGATAGCCTCATACTTTTTGCCTTGAGTCAAAAAGCTTAACGGAACAGTGGTCTCTCGTGCATGTTCGTCTGTAATTGATCCTATAAACCAGTTTTCTGTTCCTTTGGCTTTTCTGGCAATGGTGATGTAATCGCCTGGTTCTGCTTCTAAAACCTGCGTATCATCCCAATCAACAGCTACATCTTTAATAAACTGAAAAGCATCCGGATGGGCCTGGTAGTTTTCGGGCAGATCGGCAGCCATTTGCAATGGACTATACATCGTAATGTACAGAGCCAGTTGTTTAGCCAAAGTAGTATGCACCTGCCTTTCAAGATTTGAGGAATAGCCTTTCAATTTAAATATACCAGGCGTATAATCCATAGGCCCTCCCATCAACCTGGTAAAAGGCATAATGGTTTCATGTTCCGGCGGGTTACCTGTATTGGTAAAGGCATTATATTCATTGCCCCTGCCTGCCTCGCTGGCCATCCAATTTGGGTAAGTGCGTTGCAGACCTGTTGGCCTTACCGGTTCATGGGCATCCAGCATAACATGATGATCGGCTGCTTTTTGCGCTACCCGAACGTAATGATTTACCATCCATTGCCCGTCGTGATGCTCGCCGCGGGGAATGATCTTGCCTACGTAACCGGTTTTAACAGATGGATAACCAAATTTATTCATAAACCTGAAAGCAGTGTCCAATTGCCTTTCATAATTGGTAGCAGAGCCGGAGGTTTCATTGTGCATGATCATTTTAACACCTTTGGAAGCGGCATAGCTGGTTATTTCGGAAACATTAAAATCAGGGTATGGCGTAACAAAGTCAAATACGTTTTCTTTCCAGAAGCCAAACCAGTCTTCCCAGCCCACATTCCAGCCCTCCACCAATACGCCCTGGATGTTATTTTTGGCAGCAAAATCAATATAGCGTTTTACATTAGCTGTGTTGGCTCCATGCAAACCACTTGGTATCAATTGTCCTTTGGCATCCAATGTATCTGTGCTTTTGGCATAACTCCAGGTGCTCTTACCGATCTGCATTTCCCACCAAACACCTACAAACTTCATGGGCTTGATCCAGGAAGTATTGGCAATTACCGAAGGTTCATTTAAATTCAGGATAAGTTTGGAGGCCAGTACATCAGCCGCTTTATTACTTACAATAATTGTTCTCCAAGGCGTGTGGTCTGGTGCATGTAAATAAGCTTTGTTGCCTACTGCATCCGGCACCAGGCTGGCCGTTAGTTTATAGGTGCTATTGTCTACATGAAGTTGTAAGGAAGAATAGTTAACCAGTGCTGCTTCATGTATGTTGATGTACAAGCCATCATTGCTTTTTAGCATTAATGGTGTTTGCACGGCATATCGATCGGGAGCTACACGTACAGCTATATCTGTTGAACCGTTAACCAGCTTTTGGTTGTCAATCTCACTAAGTTTTGAGGTGGTATAAGTATATTCATTAGAATCATAATCACCCGGAATCCAAAATGCCTTATGGTTACCGGTTAAACTGAATTCTGTTAATTCATTTGATACTACAAAATAGTTCAGGTTTTTTTGCTGTGGAAATTCATATCTAAAACCTACTCCATCCTCAAACACTCTAAAAACAATGTTCAAGAGCCGGTTAGGTGCAGTAGTTTGTTTCAAATGAACGGTTAGCTGCTCGTAATGATTACGGATTTGGCTTACTTCCCCCCATACCGGTTTCCAGCTTTCATCTACCTGCTTTTTGTCTGTGCCGGTTAGTTCAAAGTCCTTGTCTAATGCGGTATTGTCGTTCAATGTAAAACCTAATAGGGATTTTAATATAACCGGCTTCCCGTCATATTGCATTGTATAAGCTGGCCGGCCTTCTTTATCCAATATAAACTCCAGTTTTACCTTGTTCATGCCTACACTTATTGCTTTTTGGCCTTGTGCTGCGGCTATATTTTTAAACCATGGCAGGAACAGTAAACAGATGAGCAGTTTTCTCATTATAATTAAGTGGATTTTTTTAATTTGATTATGGTTATTAAAAGGAGAGCTGAGATCTAGGTTAAAATAGGCTGGATATATTCTGTATGCTTCTTTTATTACCTAAAAATTTAAGTTTTTTATTTTTTGTTTACGGTTAATAGCTGGTGACTGAGGCTTATGGCCAAATGCTAACAGACAAAACACCAGTTTTACATGGCTAAAAGAAGTATAATTATATTTTCAGATATAAAACAAACAGGATAACAAGGTTTGTCAGATAAAAAGATAGTGCAAAACGCTTTTACACGCCTTGCACTTCTATTCAATTATAAATATCAATAACCAGGGTTCTGTTTAATTTTACTGTTGGTGTTAAGCTCATTTATCGGAATAGGCCAAGAGTAAGACTTACTTTCGTTAAAGGTAAGCGGCCCGTTCACATTAATAGCAGTTTTAAAATAGGCGGCTTCAGACGGGCCAATGCGCCATCTGCACACATCAAACCACCAATGCCCTTCGTTAAACAACTCTGCCCAGCGTTCGTAATATAGCGGTTTCATGCCTAAAACAGGGTCGCCTATAGCTACTGTTTGATCAGAAAGCGATTTATAATCAACCGGTGAAACCACATTAATTGCATAACCATAAGCCCTGCGTTTAACCTTATTGATATATTCAAGAGCGGTAGCATTATCACCGCTTCCGGCAGAAGCTTCGGCATATAAAAGATATACATCGGCCATGCGCAGCAGGTAATAATTCCAGGCGTCAGCCACACCATTATTATTTAAGCCAACGTTTTCATTATAGGTAATAGACGCATATTTTTTCACCCCCCAACCATATACACCGGTGTTGCCGGCATAAAAATTGGGTTTTGCAGCAGGGGCATAGTTTACGCCATCGAACCGTAAAGAATCTACCCAGGGCTGCAGCGCATTTACAAACAAGCGGGGGTCGGCTGTTTTGTTAGTCCGCACCTGCAAAGCCGCCTGCTTATACACCGGGTCCATAATCAGCTTAGGGTTGTTGTATCTAGGACTTTTACTGGCATTAAAGTTAGGATTGGCCACCAGGCTGTAATTGGTACCGAGCGGATATCCAAAGCGGAGTACATTTTGGTCATGAAAAAACTCATTGCCATAACCCACCGGAAAAGCTCCACCCTCGGTACCATCACCGCCCAATACAAACGGTGCCCATATCAGGCCAGCAATGGAGGTAGCATTGGCAGCAGGACTATAAATACCATAACCACCCTGGGAATTAGGGTCGATATTCAACTCAAACAATGACTCTTCATTAAATTCGTTGGCACTGTTGCCATTAAATGCGTCCTGGTATTTTGTAAAAGGCATTAAAGTTTTACCACTATTCTGGATCACATCAAGCAAAGTGGTTTTTGCATTGGCCCAATCCTGAGTAAAAACATACGCTTTACCTAATAAACCTTTTGCAGACCATTCTGTAACACGACCTATATCATTTCCGGTCCAAACTTTACCTTTCAGCAAGGTTGCTGATTGTTTCAAATCGGATTCAATAGATGCCCAAACATCTTTAACAGGACTGCGTGCTACCTGTGTACTTGCCAAATCAGGCGGTATATCAGTAATTAATGGCACGCCCATTTTATCACCATTGGTACCATTAGCACCCATATAGCTTTCGCCAAACAGGCACTCTAATTCAAAATAGTAATAGGCACGTAAAAAATAAGCCTGGCCAAGTATATAGTTAACATTTTGTTCATCGCCTGCTTTGGCATATTTTGTATTAAATAATTTTGCTCCTGCTATCAGTACATTACAGTTTTTAACACCGGCAGATAGCGCTCCCCAGGCATCGCTGGAGTGCGAGTTGCCAACAGTGAGGTTATTGGCAGCCATTTCATTCCAGGCCAAATCACCGTTATAAACCGAGTTTACAGCGTGCATGGAATTTGACAATGCTTTGGGCAGGAAATTAAAACCAAACAAACCCGGATCACGAAGAGCAGAATAACCGGACGCCAAAATACTGTTCAAATCACTAACCGAAGCCGGGTAGTTATTGGTAGTATATACATCAGTCGCACTTAACAGGGACGGACTTTTCTTGCAACCGGTGATTAATCCGATTGCCAACAGTGCTATATATATTTTCTTTATCATATTCAATAATTTTTAGGGTAAGCGCATTAAAAGTTGACATCAACGCCCATGGAGTAAATCCTGGTTTGCGGATAATTAGTTGGTATATCTAGCCCTCGTGTAGTTACATTACCAGTGCCGCTCGGCGTATAGGCACTTCCCAGCTCGGGATCAAGCCCGGAGTACTTAGTGATTACAAAAAGGTTATTTGCCATAATAAACACCCTGGCTGATTTAACAGCTACCTTCTTCAATAGATCATTTGAAAATGTATAGCCTAACTGAACGTTTTTAAGCTTCAGGTAACTGCCGTTTTCAACAAAATAACTATTTACAGAAGTGTAATTTTGGTTAGGATCCAACGTAAACCCACCGGCGGTAGGAATTCCTAAACGAGGTTGTGAAGTTAAGCCGTTTGTGCCCAGAAAGGAATCGTTAAATACCTGGCTGGTGGTATTACCATCTGCAAAAGGGTATTGTTTGTAAGCTTTAACTCCGTTAAATAACTGAACTCCGGCAACACCATTAAACAGCATGGCTAAATCGAATCCCTGATAGTTAAGACGAATATTGATACCATAAACCATTTTAGGGTTTGGATTACCAATTACCTGACGGTCATTAGCATCAATCTTACCATCTCCGTTTACATCCTGATATATTAAGTCTCCTGCATGAGCTTTATTTCCATTGACTACCTGTTTTGCTGCATCCGCATCGTTTGTAAATATACCTAGTGTTTTGTAGCCATAAAATGACCCAAAAGGAAGACCTGCCTTGGTGATCGTGATCGTTTGGTTAGACATCATATTAAAGCCATAGTCCCCATTGTTATAAAAGTTATAACCATCCTGTACTGAACTGGTAGCAGTACCGTCAAGGCTAATTACTTTGTTTTTGTTAAAGCCGGCATTCGCGCTTATGTCATAACCCAGCTTTCCTATTTTATCCCGGTAACCTACTAAAAATTCAAAACCACGATTGTTCGCTTTACCTATGTTAGTAACAAAAGGCGCAGTAAATCCGGAACTTGTTGGCAATTGCAAGCCATAAAGCATGTCCTTAGTGTTTTTGTTATAATACTCTGCGGTGTAGTATAGTTTACCAGCCAGGGCTTCTCCGTCAAAACCAACGTTGGTTTCTGTAGTTGTTTCCCAGTGTACATTAGGGTTAGGGATACTATTTATAGTGTTAGCTATAACAAGCGGCGTTCCTGGCGCGAAATTTTGACCTCCTGCTGAGACACCTGCTGTGCTGGTAAATTGCCGGTAAGCTGAAGTGTATTGATATTGTTGAATAGCACTATTTCCTAATGAGCCGTAACTAGCACGGAACTTGAAAGTATTTATAGCTGATTTAAGCGATTGGAAAAATGGCTCCTCACTGATATTCCAGCCTACTGATCCGGCTGGAAATACCCCTCGCTGCTTACCGGGGCCAAATACGGTGAAGTTAGCGTCCTGCCTGATAGAACCGGTCAGATAGTACCTGCTGGCATAATTATAATTAATGCGGCCAAATTGTGATTTGATTAAACCATTGGGATCAAAATGACCACTAATGGCCAGGCCTGAAGTGTTAGTTTGGATGAAAGCATAACCTGGTAAACCTACTGAAGTTTCGTTTGCGTTGATGTTGTTAAACTTGTTCACAATCTGCTCAAAACCGGCCAGGGCATCAATGTGATGCTTCCCAAAATCCTGGTTATAGGTAAGCAGATAGTTGGTTAATAACTGGGTACTTTGAAGAGAGTACTTGTTTAAAGAATTGTTTGGTTGGACAACGGTACCAAAAGTATAAGAATTCTGAAAATAATCCTGGGTTTCCAGATAGTAATTGTAACCAATATTGGTGCGGAAATTTAGATGGAAAGGCAGTTTGATATCTGCGTAAATATTAGCTTGTAAGTTGTTTTTTGAATTCTGCACCTGAGCCGATTGAATGGCACCATACGGGTTAGGCCCTGAGAACGCTAAGCCGGTATAACCGGTTGGCTCACTGCCGTAACCAGTACCAGTGCTGTTAAAAACCGGTATAATGGGCTGTGTCCTGAAAGGCGCATTATGAAAATCCGCCTGACTGCCTATTGGCGGGGCAGTTTGACGTTGAGAGAGTGCTAACTGCTCACCAATTTGAAGGAATTTAGTCAGCCTGTAATCTGTATTGATCCGGCCTCCTCCAATGTTGGAATAATTATTTAGCAATACGCCTTTCTGTCCGTTATAGAAGCCAGAGAACAGGTAGTTAACCACCGGGGATGCACCTGATATGGACAAATTATAATTTTGCTCATAAGCATTGCGGTAAAGGGTATGCACCCAATCTGTATTGGATAAAGTATCCAACCGGTTAGCGCCGGCAAAAACACCCGGCCTGATGATGTTATATAACCTGATAAAATCATCTTTATTTAACAATCCAACCAATTTAGGTTTGGTTATGCCATAACGTGCACTAAAATTTATAGTTGGCGCAGTGCCTGTGCCCGACCCTTTTTTGGTCGTAATGATTAATACACCGCCAGCAGCTGATGCACCGTAAATAGATGCAGAACTGGCATCTTTCAATACATCGATAGAAGCAATGTCCTGCACGTTGATGCTGCTGACATCCGGCACACGTATCCCGTCAACAATGTATAGGGGAGGCGGCTGATTAAAAGACTCCAAGCCTCTGATGGTAATTGTTGGGGCAGCATCCGGGGCACCTGAGCCTTGTACTACGTTAACACCTGGAATCCTGCCCTGCAAGGCAGCTATAGGATTGGTAATAGGCTGGTCTTTAAATAAGTTGCCATTTACCGAACCTACAGATCCGGTAATATCCCTTCGCCTTTGTGTACCGTAACCAATAACCACCACTTCATTTAAAAGTCTGTTGTCGCCTGTAAGCTGTACATTGATTACTGGCTGGTTGTTTACCGGATACTCCTTAGTAGAAAAACCTACCATAGAGAAAACAAGTACATCCGAACTTGCAGCAGCAATACTGTAAGTACCGTTAACATCTGCGTTTGTGCCCCTGGCAGTACCTTTTACCCTGATGCTAACACCAGGCAATGTCTGCCCTTTTTCATCGGTTACCGTACCTCGTACAGGAGTGTTTTGTGCACTGACTGCAAAACACAACGATAAAAAGAAAAGGCATAAAAGAAAGGTTTTAGTTGATAATTTTTTATTCATATTGATTTAATTACGGTTTAACAATTGGTGAGAATAAACAAGAAAGTAGTGCTCGTTATACATACGGTACATAATTTAGTTAGAAGATAAAAAACGTTCATTTTTACTTTTTACAATGTGCAAAAAGTTTAACAGAATACTTTTTTAAGGAATATACATCCCCCTAAAATCACTTATTCTAATTGATGTTAAAAAATGGTTAAATGTATTATAATTGGTTATCTATTACGAACAGGTTTTTGCTTTTACGTAATTGATAGTCAAAGAGACTGCAATACTAAACAGGAAACAAACATCCAGGTTAAAATATAAAGAAATATGAAGGTGTTTGGTAATTAAATGGTTGGTCTATAATCTTTTAAGGAAATTATCAATGGCATAAAATATAAATGCAATATAGCTTTACTTAGCATTTAAAAAGCATTGTTATACAGCCTTAATGGTCATTATTGCTTTCTCAAAGTCATCATTTGGAAGGGTAGATCTATTTTTGATACGTGCCTTGTAATTATAAATGGTATTGATAGAGTATTCCAAGATGGAAGCAATTTTTTCAGTATCGGTTATTCCTAACCTGATCAGGGCAAATATACGCATATCAGTGTTCAATAATTGTCCCGACAGCAATTTTACATGATTGGCTTCATCAAAGTAGGAGTTGAACTCTGTAACAAAATTGGGGAAAATTTTGAGGAAAGCTTTATCAAAGTTGATGAACAGCTCTTCACGTTCCTTGGTAAGGTTAATGTTATTGATCAACACACGGATGTCCTCAAATTTCTTAGTGGTTAGTTTATTGTCAACTGATCTTTTAAATTTATCCAGTTTGTTGATATATTCTGCAATGAGATTGAAGTAATAACCGATATATTCTTCTTTTATCTTTTCAGCTTCATTTAACTTGTTCAGGCTCTCTTTTAAATTCGAATTGGTTTCCAAAATCAACTTGTCGGCCAATTTTAATTTTTGCAGTTGCTTATAAACTATGGCCGAAAATACAATGATCACGACCAGTACAAATGTAATAAGGGCCCCGTAAAACAACCATGCCCGTTTTTTTCCTTCTTCATCAATAATCCGTTGGCCGGCAATAACAGGTAAAATCGCGCTAACCTGGAGCTTTCGTTGCCTTGCCCCATAATAATTCGCATCTTCCATGGCCTGCTTAATATATGAATACGCATTGTCCTCATCCCCTTGTTTATACAATAACTGGGCAAGGTTAAGCATTGCAGCAGCTTCTTTGGTTGATGATCTGATATCAGCCATTGCGGCTTTTGCCAGCAAACCGATAGCCTTGTCCGGCTGATTGCTGCGGATGTAAATATCACTCAAAGTGGATGCTGTTATAGCATATTGATGATCGGTTAACCCATGTCTGTCAATCAGGCTGTTTAAATTTTGTACCGCCCTGGGCGTATTGCCGTTTTTGAGATATTTTAACCCATTGTAGTAGAGGTATTCAAATGAGTTGGCTGCGCCTAATAAAGTAGCAGAATCTGTATAATCACCAGCCTGTTTATTGTAAATAGCTGCAAAGTAGGTATCGCTGTCAAAATCGGCAAGGTCATAATAGGTACGTGCAGTTAAAAAGAAGTACTCCTTTTTTTCATCCACAGACAACAGTTGGATGTTAACTGTTTTTAAAGAGTCAAATGCTTCTTTAAACATGCCCGATGAAAGCAGGATAAAGCCCATCTTGATTTTTCCATAGGCAATCTTTTCATGGTCTTTTAATATATATGCTGTTTGCTGGAGTTTTTTTGCATTATTAAAAGCCTCAACATAATTAAAGCTTTTGTATTCGTTATACAACTCTAAATACAGCAGATACTTGTTAAGGGGGGAACTATAATTGTTTTTTACAAGTTCTTTAAGGCGGTCTATCCGTTTTATTTTTTGCGCGTCAATTTGTTGTTTGCGTTCCAATATTTTATTCAAATCCTGTAAAGAATTATCATAGGGGTGGGCAGAAAACGCCCTCTGGCAGCACAACAGCAGTAGGATTGCAAGGAACAGATATTTCATTAAAGTATTCAACTAAGGCTTCACAGCCTAAAACCTGATTATTGTATTAAGTCTTTGTAAATAGACAAGCCCTGTCAGGAACAGGCTTAGCTTGTTGGTTAATACGGTAAAATTAGGAAAAATTAATACATATGGGGCTTTTGCAAGAACAAAATCTATTGCCTGAAATGGTTTACCCCCCGGATTGTAAAATGCTTCTTTTACCCCTATAAAATGGGTATTTGTTAACCAGTTGTCAGCTTTCGGCAATAGGCTTTTCTATTCGTTTATGAAGCATCAGCTATGAACTAAAAAAGGGAAAGTGCAGTGTTTTTATGGGGATAAAAGAAGCATAAGAAATAGCCGGACCAAATTTAAAATTGCCTATAGCTGGTTTAAATTTATGTAAGAAGAATTGACAATGCTTCTTTTATCCCTATAAAATTGGTGCCTGTTAGTCAGCTGTCGGCTCTCAGCCTTCAGCAGTCAGCTTTTCTGCCAACCATTGCTATGAACTAAAAAAAATTTAGTGTTTTTAAGGTGATAAAAGAAGCATAGAAAATAAATCAAACAAAATTAAAACGGGGTTCTTGGGGTTGTTTTTGATTTATTTAATCATCCGTATCCTTACCGGCCAGCTTTGCCGGATATACTTTTTTACCTTTTGCCGAGTGCCATAATATCCGGTTCATTACGTTATCATTTCCGCCGTCGATGTGGTCGTATTCTGGTCGTGAGGATAATTTTGCATAATGCAGGGCCGGACCTTTTAAAGAGGATAACTTAGGGTTGATATTATTGATGTCAATCCTGTTTGGTAAGCTTTTGTAGGTGAAATCTGATGCCCTGTTCGTAAAACAGTCAAACATGGGCAGTGCTGTTGCATCAAGGATATTCATAGGCGGCAAGCCTAAAATTTGCTCTATGGAACGGACCATACAGGTTTGATTATAGTTTTTAGGAACCTTGGTTTGAAAACGACTGTAAGGGCTGATCACAAAGCCAGTGGTACGGTACGCAGATACATGGTCCCAGCCAGCTTGTGAATCATCTTCGGTAACAAAAATCACCGTGTTTTTCCAGAAACGGCTTTTTGATACAGCCTCCACTATCCGCCCAAGTGCCAGGTCATTATCTGCAACCATGGCTTCCGGTGTAGGTAAACCCGGCCTTGTACCTGCGGTATGATCAGCAGAAAGGGCCATCACCATTAAATTGGGTAACTGGTCGCCTGGCTGCTTTTCATAATTGTTCAGTTCTTTGATAAAGGCCGTTGCCCTTAACTGCTCATTGATCTTATGTTCGTCTGAGCCCGGAAAGTTTTGGGAAAGCATTGGCCTGACCCGTGAAATAGTACTGGTATTGTTAAAAACAAAAGGTTTACCAGCTTTATAATTATTGTAAATATCGGTCCAGCTTAGTTTTTTATCAAAATGCGGAACGCAGGCTTCGCCATAAATCCTTACTGTTTTACCATGATCGGCCGCATTGTTCCAGATAAAGCCATTGCTGTCATAAACCAGTGCATCTTCCTGCACATGAGGATAACTTCTGAACCACGAGCGTACACTTTTTTCTATATAATCAGTAACCATGGCAGCATCTGTCCATTGATGGCCTTCCGCAGAACATTTGCCAGATGCGTAGTAATTGTCAAGCAGTAAAAAGTTACGTGCCAGGTTGTGTTGGTTTGGGGTGATATTATCACCATAGATGCACAAAGATTTATTTCCGTTACCTTCCGGCATATCACCTAAAACCTGATCGTAAGTACGGTTCTCTTTTATAATGTACAACACGTGTTTAAATACGGAAGGCTCACCGATACGTTCGGGAATTGGACGGGCAGGAATATTTTTACGCGGCAAGAGCTGTGCGATTTCCTGCCTGAAACTCAAATTAAGTTCTTTTACTTTTTTGGTGTATTGTTGTAATTGATTGTCAGTCGGTATAGGAATGATGGAAAAGGTTGCCTTTTGATGGTGAGCGTTAAACGCAGCCACAGGGCCATTATTTAATTCATCACCTAAACTTGCTTTACTTACCTCTTTACTGCTTACGCGCGCACCTTCACCTTCCAGGTTGGTTACAAACAAGGTATTGTCATCTACAGCAAGTCCGCCGGGATATGCCTCCGTTGGAATAAACCCTTTTACTTCGCTGTTGCCATTACCTTTACCGGAAGCTTTTCTCCCCAGTTTCACTACGGCTACCGCATTGTCAAGGCCATTGGCCACGTACAAAATCGTTCCATCCCTATTAATAGCCAGGGCATTAGGTGTATCGCCTATATAGCTCTTTTTGCCCGGGTTTAATTTTACGTCAATAACCTCAACGTTTTGAAGTGAATTAGCCGAAATTACCGAGATCATATCACTGTTGCCATTGGCAACGTAAACAAACTCCTCGTCGGCGCTACTGGTAACGGCATTTGGATGCAGGCCAACCGGTATCTCTTTAATCACTTCCCCTTTTTCCAAACCCATCACCATCACAGAGCCACGGGAAGTAGCACCGGTTTTGGGGTCAATGTAGGCATTGCCATAAGGCACACCAGCTGTTTCGTGGTTTAATGTGTCAACAGGAATCGGGCCTGCCCAATTGGTAACAAAAGCTTTGTTTTTTGCTATGACTATGCCATAAGGGGCAACACCTGTAGCTTTTGTCCAAACTGTTTTATTGTCTTTAAGATTGATTTTAACCAACTGGTTATTTCCGTTCAGGACAACATACAGGTAATAGATGCTGTTTTCCTGGTCAATAGCAAGATCATTGGGCAATGCTAAGGGTGATTGGCCTTGCGGCTTAAAACTGAAAGTATTTTTAATACTGATCTTGGTTCCATCCCAAACCGCCTGGAAAACAATCGAACGCGATTCCTTTGCCTGCCCGACTGCGGCACTCCAAAATATTTGGGTTTCAGTACCTGTATTTAACACCTTTAAACCCGAATAAGTGCTGGTTAAGCCCCTGTATTGCACGTCGTCCCTATAAGCCCAGCGGGCCGTGACTTTTTTAAGGGTCGTATCGATAAGTGCTATTCCATAACGGTCTTCTACAACTGCCAATGCACTTCCCGGAATCAGCCTGACGTCCATGCTATGGTTTTCTTCATCTGCATTACCAAAGGAAACAACCTTGCCTGCCGGATCAATGATGCGGTTATAAGGCATTAAAACAGGTAAAATATTACGGCTGAGGGTGCTGTCATCATAAGTGCTGTGCATATTTACCTGCGCATCCAACGTGCCCGGCCTGGTTTTATTTACTAAATGGCATGCTGCAAGGGAAATCGCTAATGCTAAACCCAATAAGCTCCTTTTATACAATTTTTTTATCATTTGCCTTGATTTGTTCTTGCCTGACAGCCTTTTTAAATTTGTTCAGCCTGTTTTTTATGCTTCTTTTATCACATAAAAAATAGTGAGCCTGATCTTTTTTTGGCGTGAAGGTACAATACAAACACTAACTTTTAACAGATAAAAGAAGCATTATTATTACCAATTCAAATCTTGATTAAATTTCGAGCTTTTGAAAGGATAAGATATAAATTAAACATTATGATTAGTGCAGGTTACCTTTTCCATCAGTAGTATAAGCACCTAAATCCTGATTGTATTTTGTGTTGCCTGCACCATAACCGGGAGAACCAGGCTGTAACCTAAAATCATTGGTATTGGGAAATCCGTTTGGCGCTGCTACAGTACCATCAAATTTCACAAACAAGGGATCGAAATTGCCAATTTTTTTTGAGATCAGATCAGTAGTCTGGGGAACTCCAACACCAGAGGGCGGATAAAAATTATTTCTGATATTGATTTTGATGGTACTGTCGCGTAAATCAGTATAATTATCAATCGTTGCATAAAAAAGGTTGTTGCCATAAGTAGTATTAACAACATCGGCGTCCTTAAATACTTCTAAACCATGATAGCAGTTTACAAAGATGTTGTTGTAAATACGTCCAATAGCGTTAATCCCAACAGATACAGCGCGCCCTGGTTCAGCCGAACCTCTGCGCCATCCAACAGATACTACCGTATTGTTATAAACATCAACATTGGTTTGAGGTTTTGGTACAGAGGTATTGGTTTCTAATTTTATACCGCTGCCTGCCTGGCTAAATATAACGTTGTAGGCAACAATGCCTGTTGCACCTGATTTTATATTGATGCCTTCGCCATCTGTACTTCCGGATGAACTAATGGTATTTCTGAGGATGGTTATCTGGCAATGAAAGAGGCCCATTAAGTCATCCTGGCCGTTGCTAAACCATGAATCTTCAATATCAACGGGTATTCTTCTGTTTACAACAATGGTCCTACGGGCTCCTCCTCCTGCATCAGGGCCGCCTGTATTATCAATATGTGTCCATTTAATGGTTAAAGCCTGGGCACTGTCGCATTGAAAGCCGCCCCAGCTACCAGGCATTTTAGTGTCGGAGTTAAAATAGATAGGCTGATCTTGTGTGCCTAATAATTGCATAACCCCCTGAATGTTAAATTGTGCATTGTTTTTTACAACTACAATTGCCCCGGGCTGCGAATATAATGTATCCCCGGGTTTAACGGTTACATCCCCTGTTACAGTATAGGTTTGACCGGTTAATAAAGTACCTTTTATAAAACCTGTAATATTACCTGATGCAATTGGGTTTGATTGAGGGATTTTAACTATTGCAAAGGAAGTAATTTCTGCTTTTTTACAAGAGGTAAATGCGGTTACCAACAGAATAACCGCCAGTGCCGCATATGTATATATATTTTTCATTTTTTGTAGTGTTTAAATTATAATGAATAACGGAAACCAACATTAAAACTCACATTATACAGATCTTTTGACTGGATGAGATTATTGATCTTTAATGTAGTGGGTGTATTCAAAATGTTATTGACCTTTGCAGTAAGGGTAAAATGTTTATACACCTGTTTCTCGCCTGATAGTGCAAGGAATGATTGTGGCTGCTGGTAATAATCATAACCATAATCCGGATACACTAAAGCCAGTGTTTTGCTGGTATAAGTATAGGCTAATTGTACAAATTCTTTATGCTGATCATTTTTATACAACAGTGAAAGATTTAAAACGTTGCCTGTTTGGCCTTGCATTGGCCTGTTTTGTATTTTGTACACTGGCTGGCCGTTTACAGGTGTGGCATTAGGGTCAACCTTTGGAGATTTAATATTTGAATAAGTGTAAGTGTAATTGCCAGATATACCAATGTTGCCAAAATATTTGGCGTACACAACTTCGGCACCTGCAACTTTAGCCGTACCAAAATTTTGCGGACTGGTTTGAAGTTGGCCACCTGAAAGACTGTTTAAGGCGAATTCAATCGGGTTCCTGATCTCTTTATAGAAACCGCCTATAAAAAACTGCTCCTCATTTTTCGGAAAAAGTTCATAGCGAATATCATAGTTGCTGGCTTCAGAATGCTGAACAAGAGGATTACCTGTTACGTCCGAACTTTCACCACGTGTGGTAGTTGGAACTAACTCAAACAAAGCCGGACGTGCAATTGATTTAAAATAGGATGCCCTTAAATTGGATTTATCAGTTAAACGATATTTTAATTGTGCGCTGGGTAAAACATCAGTATAGGTTTTTATGGCACTACTGAAAATATCGATTTTAACCGGGTGTGTTACATACGCTTGTTTAGTGCCTTCCACCCGTACCCCGCCAATAATATCCAGCTTATCCAATGTCAGTTTAAATTCGCCGTAACCAGAAGTTATGTTCTCGTAAGCGGTATAATTTGCTTTGTCGCTTGTTGAGGTTCCGGTAACATTGTAAACAATCCAGGGTGAATTGTAAATATCATTAAATTCTGCTTTAACACCGTTCGCTGTAGTTGTTGGCCTTAATGTATATTCGTTTTGATTATTATACCTGGTGCTGTGCCTGTACAGTCCACCTGCTTTAAGCTCTAAAGAATTTTTACTGCCTATGCCGGTTTTGTAGCTCAAATTTCCGAAAGCGCTTAAATCCTTATTTTCGTTTTTCCCCCATATTCTTGAGATATTGTCAAAATAATTAGCTGTACTTGTAAAGTCAGGGTTGATTAAATGATTTGTTGTAAGGTCAGCCCTGTCCGGTGATTTAGCTATCGCATCCGAGTATAGACCTGCCCAATCAAACAGGAAATGGTTTGAAATGATGTGCTTGCCATCCAATTTCAGATTTTCAACAAATTGCCTTTGGATATAGGAACGGTTGTCATTAAATACGGCACCTGTGCCAGGGCCTATCCGGCCTCCGTTGCCTCCGATAATTGAGGTATCAATACTTAACCGGGTTTGTGCAATATAAGTGTAGAGGAATACATTACTCAAACTTATATTGTTTTTATCATCAAACTTATAATCCAAATGTGCCGATAAGCCATTATTTAATTGCTGTGTTGAATAAGTACGGTTAGCAATATCAGAGATGACAGGTTTGAAGTCTTGTCCGGGACGGGTATCAGGCTGTGCAATGTTAAATTGAGAATTTGTACCGTAATACTGGTTCTGATAACTATCAGATACAATAAGACCCAATTTGTCATTTAAAAACCTGCGTCCGTAGGTAAAGCTTGCTAATGAGGTTAAAGGGGCATTTTTTTTCTGAAAATCAAGGTTCGGCCTGGAGAAATACCCGGGCGGTGCTACATAATTCGGTCCGAACCTTTCAGAGGGGCTTTTACTTTGAACAGCTTTTTCGTTAAAACTATCATACTTTCTGTTAAAGAAGATGGCACTGTAACCCACAGAACCGTTTACCTTTAAGTATTCATGGTCCGGTGCATCCTTAAAAACAAGATTTACTGTACCACCAATAGCATCGCCTTCCATTTCGGGAGTAAGTGTTTTGCTAACTTCAATACGGTCAAGTAAATCAGAGGGGACTATGCTTAAAGAAATAAATCTGGATACAGGATCAGGGCTGGTTACTTTAGCCCCGTTGATCAATGTATTGTTATAACGCGGTTCTAAACCCCTGATGATGGCATAAGCTTCGTCTGACCCGCTGTTGCGCTGGATGGTAACGGCAGAAACCCGGGTAAGCGCATTAGCCGCATTTATATCAGGAGACCTTTCCATTGCCCGGTTGGATATTACATTGGTGATATTTCCTGCATTTTTTTCAGATTGCCTGGAAGATGATTCGTTACTCTCATTAAGCTTGCCATAAATATTTACTGCTTTGAGGCTTTCCTGGCTTTCTGTTAAAGCGATGTTTAAAACTACTGTCTGGTTGTCTGTAACATTTACCTCTTTTTCAAATTCCCCAAAACCAATATACTTAACTTTGATTTTGTATCCCCCGGCAGTAAGTTTACCAATTTCGAAATTTCCGAAGGCATCAGTACTAACGCCTTTATTCAACCCGTCCAAATATACGTAAGCACCTGGCAAGGGTTCATGGCTGTTGCCGTCTGACACCTTACCTTTTATTGATGCATTTTGAGCAATTGCAAATGAGCTAAAAAGTATAAAAATAGCGATTAAGTAATGTTTTCTGTCCATAAACAAGTTCGAATTATGGTACAAAAGAGGGTATTGAATTTGGGAGAAATTCTGTAGAAATAACCAGTTCGAACAGACTTAACTAAAGATTAATTTAAATTTAACAACTGAGCGCGTTTTAATTAAAATTTGAGGATTGAATAAACAATCAGGTAACAAATAGTTAACACATAAAAAAACCAAGAATACTATGTAATACTCATTTTTAGCTTGCCTAAGGTAGTTTTACTTTTATTCAAAAATTAATAACCAGTCCTGCGGATGGGCTTAGGATTTCGTCAAACTTAGGACCGGTAACCATGCTTCTTTTAGCCCTAAAAAATTAGTGTTTGTCAATCAGTGTTGCCATTAGCTTTCAGCACTTTCCACCGGCAATTAACTCAACCATCAACTAAAAAACACAGAAGGCACTGTTTTTTATGCGGTAAAAGAAGCATTATTATATAATCAATCAATTGTTCCCTCCGCTCTTTCCGCCGCCGCTTTTGGTATCGTCGTTGTTAATGCTGCGCTGGTTCTTTTTGATATCACCGTTCAGCTTGCCAAATTTATAGCTCAAACTGATGCGGTAATTACTGTACCGTTGCTGGTTGAGGGATTGCTGAATATAATCAGGTGTGGTAGTAGAAGATTTAAACTGAAAGTATTTTTTATAAGGATTTGAAACTGCAAAGGCAATGGTCAGTTTTTTGTTCAGGAGTTCTTTAGAAGCGCTGTAAGATGTAAAAACATAGTGCGAAGTTTTACCCTGCAATAGTACATCGCCGCTAAAGTAACCGGCATCAAAACCAAAGCGGTAACCGTTGTCTAATTTGTAACCCAAGTTGGCAAAAGCATTGCCGGTAACGCCCCGGTTTTTGTACAACTGCCCGTTGTAACTGCCTTCCAGCCAGATTTGGTTCAATTGCGAATTGATGCTAAGTGATAGTTTTTTAATCAGCGTATAATTCGCACTCAAATTAATACCCAGGCTTTTGTTGCTGCCCAAATTTTGATAGGTAGATCTGGTAACGGTATCTGTTTTGCCGCTTGAATTAACCGCTGTAGTGATGTTGCTTACATTTTGGATAGAATTATTGGAGAAGGCATAACTCAGGCCAACATTAATAGAACCTTTAGCAAAGTTGCTGTAAGTTAATTCAAATGTATGGTTTAACTCCGGCTGCAGGTTTGGGTTACCGGTGCTGATGAATTTGGGATTTGATAGATCAACAAACGGGTTTAGCTGCCAAATGCCCGGCCTTTGGATGCGTTCTGTAAAACCGAGGTTAATGCTGCTGGTTTTAAAACTGCGCAGAACGGAAACCGACGGAATAAAGTTGTTGTAATTCTGCTTTACCGAACTACCTACAGAAGTAAAATCAGCATTGATGGTGGTATGCTCCAAACGTAAACCTGCTTTTGCGGTCCACTTGCTTAGTTTCAATTGGTACGAGTTGTAAAAGCTGTAAACGTTTTGCTGGTAAGAAAAATTATTGGTTTGATTAGGGTTGATCACGTATAAACCCGTTGCATTGTCCTGGTTTAAACTGGTGAAGTCACTAAAATTATTACGTAGAATAGCTTTTCCGCCTGCTTCAATATTTAGTTTTTTCACCGGATAAACATAATCCAACTGGTAAGTCTGCACGTTGCTGCCAGCTTTGTTATGCTGCTGATAGTTTGGGGCCGAATAGTTCACCATATCAGACACCGAAACATCATTAAACTGGTTGCCCGGAGAATGGCTGTATTTATAAGATAAAGTAAGCAAGCGGTTTTTGTCTTTTTTAAAACCCAACTGGTAGTTCATGCCCAGGTCTATCCCTGTCCAGCTATTGTTGCCGTTATTTACGAAATGATACGACTGGGCCAGATCGCCCCTGCTGTTTTGTAATGCTGTAACCTGATTGGATGCCTGTTTAAATTTGCCTTTGTTCAAATCCAGTGAAGCCGTAAGCAAATTCAATGTATCAATTTCGTAACTCAGTTCGGCATTGGCATAACTGTAATAGCCACCAAAAGTATTGGTGCCGTTTTGAGCTAATACAGAATTATCGCGGGTAAAGGTTTGTGTATTGCTTGAAGGATTGGTTTGATCGGGCTGTTTACCGATACCCGCATAGCCCGAAACGCCAAACTTGCCATGTTTGTAAGTTGCATTCAAGTTTACACCCGGCCCCCAAACCGTATTTTCACGGAGGTTGATACTGCCGTTATAACCCTGGTCGGCATTTTTTTTGGTGATGATATTGATGATCCCGGCCAAACCTTCCGCATCATATTTAGCAGGAGGCGTGGTGATGACTTCTATCCTTTCGATATTGGCAGCCGGCATTGCTTTAAAAACATCCGAAGGGTTTTTTGCCACCAGCGACGACTCTTTATTGTTGATCAGAATTTTATAATTGCCGCTTCCTTTTAGTTTGATGTTGTCCTGCGCATCCACCGAAAGCATCGGCACTTTCCGCAACATGTCCAGCGCTGTTAACACTGTACTTTCCGGGTCGGCCTGCACGTCATAAGCAATGCGGTCAACTTCCCGTTTTACAATCGGCCGGGCTGCCACCACCGAAACCTCTTTCAATTGATTGCTGGAAGCTGCAAGTTGTATCTTCCCCAACTCAATCGTTCCGGATGCTTCTTTTACCGGTAAAATCCTGGCGTTGTAACCTACATAAGCAATATTGACCTGATAAGTGGCAGGCGTTAAATTGATCAATTGAAAAGAACCATCATCTTTGGTCAGCGTACTTTTGACCGCCTTTCCGGCGGCATCTTTCAACACAATCGTTACATAACCCAAAGGTGTTTGTTTAACCGAATCGGTAACAGTTCCTTTTATCGTCAGTGTTTTGTTTTGTGCCGAAGCAAAATAACTCAGGCAAAACAGGCAGTAAAAAAGAAGTAAGCGTTGTAACATAAGAAGCTGGTTAGTTGATGCAGCAAGATAAATATTAAAAAAATACAGGCTTGTTAATTTAACATTAATTAACTATTGCATTAGTTGGGTTGCTTTTTGTTGAAGTCGTTTTAATAAAATACACATTTGCTGTAAGATGTAAAACCGCAGTGAACGTTACATCAATTAAACTTTATAATTTTTTATAGAGTTAAATTGGGGGCTAACATCTATTCCGACTATTGTTGTAAGTTAAGAGTTACCTGCTCCCACTGGCGCATTTATTGCGCATATTGATAGAATTGAATACTGATATATTGTTATTCATATTGATTTATGGTTTGCGGAGATAAATTTTTCCATAAGTAGAAGTGAAATTATAAGCGGGGCCCTTACCGGGTTCTGCGGTAATGGAGTTAAAGAAGTCCCGCTCGGTATGATCCGTTAACTTTAGGTCCAGGTTAGAGTAAATTTGCCCGTAACTGGTCGTCGCCTGTAGCTTTCCGGTAAGGGCTGCCGTGATGGTGGCATCAATACCACCATAAGTTGCATCAACTGTAAGGGGTGCATGGAAATCGCTTAGTTCGACAATTCCATAAACGGACTTCATATTTGTTATGGCACCCCGAGGTATCTTAATATCTAGATGAATATCCAGATCCAGCCCTTCATAGCATTGCTGCATACCGCCGCTCTTTTGTGCTTCGAGGTATTGCGCTTTTGTTTTAAAGACTGTCTTCACGCCATTACGGACTACTGTATAACGTCGGGGTAATTTGTCGAAATCCTTAATTTGGTCACTAATGACCAATTCGCCATTGACCGTGTGCTCCTCCAACGTAAATGCATTATCGTTTTCATCGTCATTGATATTGACTTTTGCGGTGACAGCCACCTCATTTTTATCCCAGGTGCTGATATGAATCACCGGATAATCAAATTTAAATTGTAACTGCTGGTTTGGTTTAACCGGGTAGGATTTGGTAGTTGTTGTTTGGCCATAAATGCCCACTGAAAAGGCACAGCAAATAAATATGAAGATAATTTTCATAAGAAGGATTTGAAAAGTAAGTGAAGTTGACTGAATAAGTGCTATTTCGTTTTGCGAAGGTAAATTTTGCCGTATTCGGCTGTAATCTTGAATTCTGTACCGCCGCCATTAAGTTTTCCATTAACCACATTTCCGTAACTTATCATATCGCTATCGGTATTTTTACTCATTTCTATTTTCATATCTGAGGCGGCTAAAATCGACCCATGAGAACTGCTCAGGTTAAGGTTAGCCTTGGTATCCAGCGGTATGGCAATATCCACGGTAGAATAAACAGAAGCGATGGAAACCGGGCCTTTAACTGGTTTGGTAAACTTAGCATCCACAGAACCATAAATAGCCCGAACACTAACAGGGCCGGTTACGTTTTCAAGTTCAATCTGATTATAATCTGTTGAAATTTCTATTTCATTCTGCACGTTGTTGAAATAAACCTTTCCCGCATTCGAAACCCGGTGGCAGGCATAGGACAAGATCACCCCTTTTGGGACCATAATTTTAATGGCCGGGTCTGAAGAGACCTGGTTGACTTCAAGAGTGGTTCCTGATTCAGTAACACTGATACCCAAGCCAGTGTTATCAGTAAACCCGGAGCCGTTAATTGCCCGAAGGCCTTTAGCCCTCGGATCGGCGTCTGCCTGGCTTCTTGACGAACTGAAAATAATTTCATTGCCACTGTACCCTTCTACCGTCACTGAAGGCAAGTTAAGCATCACTTTTCCGCTTGTTTTTTTGACTTTGTAATCCTGTGCCCAGGCTCTGTTTATAGTAGCCAGACTAATAATAAGTGTAATGACAAAATAATTTTTCATTTTTTAGATTTATATAATTGTTATATTAAGATGAACGTAACTGATAGATACAGGAATAAGCACAATCTTTTACTGCCCGCAGTGTTTTCTCATCATTAACCAGTTTGTCAAGTTCATTTAGAATGCTAGACTCCTTCATCCTGGTTAAAAGCTGGATCAGGACTATTTGTACAACGGGGTCTTGTTGTTTTTTCAAGGAAGCTACCAGTTGTTTCCGCACATAAACTTCTTTGTAAAAGCGGGCAAGGCCATCCAGCGCTGCCAGCCTGACATTGGGACTGGGGTCGTGGTTTAATGTCGCTACTAATGCATCTACAACATCATTATCCTTGTTGTTCAATTCGAACGCATCTGATACTGCGTTAACCCGGCTGGCCGGAGATTCCATGTTATTAAGTGCGGCAAACATGACCTCTTTCTTTGAATTCCATACCTTTATTTGGACAAACAATTTCTTCTTTCGCACATTTAGATCATCGTCAACCGTGGCAAGACTTCGCCTTTTCTGTGGATATAATCTTAGTGTCGCTGCTGCCTGTAGCACTGTATCGTGTACTGCCTTATCAGTTTGACGGTGTGTTGTATCTTTCGCTTTTAATTTACTAATACTTTGTACTGGCTTTTGCAATAAGCTGAAAACGAATGCACAACTTATAAAAACGAGGATTGCAGCGGCCCATTGCAATACCCGGAAAGGAATAAGGATTCCCCTATGTTGTTTTTTATTTATATCGTTCATTTGTTGCAGGACTCGGTTCAAGACGTCAGGGTTCGGCGTATTGATATCCAAATCCTCCCGGTTTTTGCGTACAAAACTCTCCAAATCACTTTTCATAATATCCTTGTTCCTTTAGCGTGTTCAATATTTTATGTTTTGCGCGGTGGTATTGGGTTCTCACAGTCGAATTTTCCAAGCCAAGCATTTGTGCAATCTCTGCCTGAGATATACCTTCAACAACAAACAGATTGAAAATAGTCCGATAGCCTTCAGGTAAAGCTTCGATCGCCCCTTTAACAGCTTCCATTGTATATTCAAATGCTACCTCGTCAATGATTTCTTCGTCCTTCATTGCCGTTACCGGCTCCAACTCTACGAATCTGATTTTTCTTTTTCTGATCCAATCAACCGATTTATTAATCGCAATTCTTTTCACCCAGGCCCTGAAACCTCCAGTGTTTTGATACCCGGCAATCCCACCAAATGCTGCTATGAAGCTTTCCTGCAGGATGTCTTCAGCTTCCCCTGTATGCTCAACCAACCTTAAAATTGTATTATATACTTCCTTGGCGTGTTGTTTATAAAGGCCTGTATAAGCTGCCGGTTC